>Ga0334722_10000262_pt1 | contig 80135 bp, 70 predicted proteins | sample C3_bottom_MG_FD_207210 | JGI IMG/M metagenome (GOLD analysis project Ga0334722, IMG submission 207210) | Sediment microbial communities from Yellowstone Lake, YNP, Wyoming, USA - C3_bottom | ecosystem: Environmental > Aquatic > Freshwater > Lake > Sediment | place: USA: Wyoming | collected...
GGGCTTCCTTAATGAAATGCGTCTCGAACTTCGCCCTGGCAAGCCAGACGCAATCGAGAACGGAGCCTGCCACGGTGTAGTCGCAAGACGAAACCGGACTTCCTTAATGAAATGCGTCTCGAACTTCGCCCTGGCAAGCCGGATATTGAAGAGGTAGCCACGAAGACATTTCATTATGTATATATCTTGGTCAGCGAGGCAGACGAAACCCGCCATTACACGGGACTTACCGAAGATATTGAAGCCAGGCTGAAAGCCCATAACCAGGGCCAGGTTTCTCACACATCCAAATACCGCCCTTGGCGGATCGAAACAGCCGTTGCGTTTCGTTCCCGTGAAAGGGCTGCCGAGTTTGAGAAGTATCTGAAATCCCATTCCGGGAGGGCTTTTGCTTCCAAGCACTTTTGATTAAAGATTTACTGCGCTTAGCACGCGTTGCCCGCACAAAAACCATCTCTAAAAACGGGGGCGGGATTATTTATAGACCGAGCAGGGAGCCAGCCAATTGCTTTTTAACTCCTACCAATATCTCCTGATACTTCTACCTGTAAGCCTTGCGGTCTACTTCATCCTGAACAAAAAGAAGCTCACGACCGCGTCACGGGTATGGCTCGTGCTTGCGTCTTTGTTTTTTTACTGCTGGTGGAACGTACTCTACCTGCCCCTCATGCTCGGCTCGATACTGTTCAACTATGTACTGGGTTCCGCATTGACCACCTCGGCCATCGCAAGGTACAAGGCCCGCGAGGTCAACAGGAGGATACTCCTGACCATAGGGGTAGCAGCGAACCTGGGGCTTTTGGGCTATTTCAAGTATGCAGATTTCTTCATCACAAACGCCAACTCTTTTTTTGGCGCGGACATGGGCCTGCTGCACCTTGCCCTCCCGCTCGGGATAAGCTTCTTCACGTTCACGCAGATAGCCTACCTCGTGGACAGCTACAGGGGCGACGCCAAAGAGTACGACCCCATAAACTACGCGTTGTTCGTGACGTTCTTCCCGCACCTCATCGCAGGCCCGATAATACACCACAAGGAGATGATGCCGCAGTTCAAGGCGGCGCGGAGCAAGGTGCTCAACTACAAAAACATATCGACCGGGCTGTTCATCCTGTCCATAGGGCTATTCAAGAAGGTCGTCATAGCGGACACCTTCGCCGTCTGGGCCACATATGGTTTTGACAAGGCCACCACGCTCACTCTGATAGAGGGGTGGAGCGCGGCCCTGTCCTACACCTTCCAGATATATTTCGACTTCAGCGGCTACACCGACATGGCGATAGGCTCCGCGCTCATGTTCAACATAGTCCTTCCGCCAAACTTCAACTCCCCATACAAGGCGACGAGCGTACGGGAGTTCTGGCGCAGGTGGCACATGACCCTCAGCCGGTTCTTAAGGGACTATGTATATATACCGCTCGGCGGGAACAGAAGCGGCGAGGCCAGGACGTGCCTGAACCTGGTAGCCACGTTCTTTTTGGGCGGCCTGTGGCACGGCGCGAGCTGGATGTTCGTCGTGTGGGGCATGCTCCACGGAATTGCGCTGGTGGCGGGCAGGGTATGGGAGAGGACGGGCCTGAAGCTAAACCAATATATTGCATGGTTTCTCACGTTCAACTTCGTATGCATAACATGGGTATTCTTCCGGGCCAAAAGTGGCAGAGACGCAGAGAAGGTGCTGAAGGCCATGTTTGGAATGAACGGGTATGACCCGCATGCGAGCGGCAAAGCCCTTGCGCCGATATGCGCTGCCTTACTGCTCGTGATACTGGTCAGGAACTCAGGCGAGTTGGCAAAGTCGTTCAAGCCGAGCCTCCGTACGCTGGCCGTCGCAGGGTGCATCGCGGCATACGCGCTCCTTAACATGAACAGGATAAGCGACTTTTTGTACTTTAATTTTTAATATGAAGCAGATGACACACAAGAAATGGGCTTTCTGGTTTCCGGCAGTGCTGGCATGTCTTGTCGGCGCAGTCGGGCTTATCAACTATGCCGTAGACCCGTATCAGCTGTACCGGGCGGACGACGTATACAACCAGAACCAGCGGTATGCAAACGTGGGCCTTGCTAAAAACCACGACTACGACAGCGTGATAATAGGCACCTCCATGGCCGACAATTTCTCTCCAAAATATATTGACGAAAAGCTCGGCGTGAACGTAGTGAAGCTATCGGTGGCAGGCGGGACGGCCCACGAGCAGTGCATAACCGCAAGGCTTGCGCTGCGCAGTCACAAGACAAGGCTGGTCATCTGGAACTTGGATTTCCAGGCATTCGAGGGCCCCGTCGAGACGGTTAGCCAGTCCTACGACACGCCCTTATACCTGTACGACGAAAACCCCGTAAACGACCTGAAATGCCTCTTGAGCATGGACACGCTCCAGCTTTCCTTCAAGAAGGCGATGGTGAAGCATTTCGGCCTCAAGAGCCGCAAGTTCGTCAAGGGCATCGAGGACAACTATAACTGGTACGAGGACAGGAAGGGCAACTTCTCGCTTAAGCACTTCAAGCTGGGCCTCAGCCACGCGAACTTTATCGACCAGGTCGACGACGGGGGCATAAGTGGAAAGACTATGGACCTGGAGGCGATGAAGAGGAGCTTCGACGAGAACGTGGAGAAGGTGGTACGCGAAAACCCGGAGACGAAGTTCGAGATATTTTTCCCGCCGTACTCGGCATACTACTACTACAAGGCCTACCACGACAACCAGGCGAACTTCGGATGCATGCTGGCGTTTAAGAGATACGTCTACGGCAGGCTTTCAGGCCACAAAAACGTCAGGCTGTACGACTTCCAGGTGGACAGAGAAGTGACGCACGAAGTCTCGAATTACGCGGACCTCTGCCACTATGGACCCGCAGTGAACAGGCGTATAATAGACTGCATCAAGGAGGGCAGGTTCCTCGTCACTGATGCAGACGAGGAAGCGTACCTTGGCATCTTAAAAGACGACGCTATGCGGCTTAATACCGGCGCATTTCTGAAAGACAAATAGTGAACACCAGATGCTACACTTCATCCGGCCCGAGGCTTATGCGCGTTATGCCGGTGGCGAGGCCGGTGTCCGGGTCGGCGGATATAACGACGCCCTGCAGCACCGCGGGGCCTTTTGCCGTGTCGAACTTCTGCGGTACCTGCGTCAGGAACCTCTCTACGGCAGCCTCCACCGTTACGCCTATGATGGAGTCGTAGGGGCCGGTCATCCCCGCGTCCGTGATGAACGCCGTACCGCCCGGCAGGAGCCTCTCGTCCGCGGTCTGCACGTGCGTGTGGGTGCCTATAACCGCAGTAGCCCTGCCGTCTACGTAACGCGCGAGGGCCACCTTCTCGGAGGTCGCCTCCGCGTGGAAGTCTACCAAAATCAGTCTCGCCCCTTCGGCCTTCAGCCGCGCAAGCTCTGAGTCCGCCTTCCTGAAGGGGCAGTCGAGGTTGGCCATGAACACGCGGCCCATGAGGTTCAACACGCCCACCTTCACCCCGCCCGCCGCGCTGATTACCGCGCTCCCGTATCCGGGCACGCCCGGCGGGTAGTTGGCGGGCCGGATGAGCCGGTCCTCCTTGTCCATGTACCCCATTATATCTTTTTTGTCCCAGATGTGGTTGCCGGAGGTGAGGAGGTCTATCCCCATACCCAGCAGCTCCTCCGTGACCTTGGGCGTGATGCCGAAGCCGCCCGCAGAGTTCTCCCCGTTGGCAATAATGAGCGAGGGCTTGTAGCGGTCGCGGAGAGAGCCCAGGTGCTGCCTGACGGCCCTCCTGCCGGAACCCGCCACTATGTCGCTGATGAAGAGTATCTCCATTTACTTTGCGTACTCGGTGTAGCGTGACTCGCGGATGACGGTCACCTTTATCTGGCCGGGGTACGCCATCTCTTCTTCTATCTTGCGCGCTATCTCCCTCGATATCTGGGACGCGGTGATGTCGTTCACCTCTTCGGGCTTCACCATTATCCTTATCTCGCGGCCAGCCTGAATTGCGAAGGACTTCTCCACGCCCTTGAAGGAGTTGGCCACCTCTTCCAATTTCTCAAGCCGCTTGACGTATGTCTCCAGGGTCTCGCGCCTTGCGCCCGGCCTCGCGGCCGAAAGGGCGTCCGCAGCCGCAACCAGCACGGACTCGACACAGTTCGGCTCTTCGTCCCCGTGGTGGGACACTATGGCGTTAAGTACCTTCGGGTTCTCTCCGTACTTCTTTGCCAGGTCGAAGCCTATGCTCGAATGCGTACCTTCTATCTCGTGGTCCACCGCCTTGCCCAGGTCGTGCAGGAGCCCTGCGCGCTTTGCGAGCTTGGTGTCGAGGCCGAGTTCAGAGGCCATAATACCGGCCAGGAATGCGACCTCGCGCGAGTGCATGAGTACGTTCTGGCCGTAGCTCGTGCGATACTTCAGGCGGCCCAGGAGCTTTATCACCTCCGGGTGCAGGCCGTGCACTGTGAGGTCGAACGCGGCCTTCTCGCCCTCTTCGCGCATGGTCGTATCGAGTTCCTTCCTTACCTTGTCCACCACCTCCTCTATCCTGCCGGGGTGGATGCGTCCGTCGGCCATCAGCCGCTCTATGGATATCCTTGCCACCTCACGCCGCACAGGGTCGAAGCCGGATACTATGACCGCCTGCGGGGTGTCGTCTATGATGAGGTCTATGCCGGTGGCGGCTTCGAGGGCGCGTATGTTCCTTCCCTCGCGTCCTATTATCCTGCCCTTCATCTCGTCGTTCGGCAGGTTCACGAGCGATACGGTCGTCTCGGCCACGTAGTCGCTTGCGTAGCGCTGGATGGCGAGGGCCATTATCTCCTTCGACTTCTTGTCGGCGGTGGACTTGGCCTCCTCCTCGATGCGCTTTATCATCTTGGCGGCCTCGTGCTTGGCCTCCTCCTCCATCCTTGTGAGGAGCACCTGCCGGGCCTCCTCGGAGCTCATCGAGGCTATCTTCTCCAACTGATGTATCTGCTCCTGCATCCCTTCTTCGTATTTCTGCTCCTTGTCCTCCACCGACTTCTCGCGTGTTGCAAGGTCTTTTTCCTTCTTTGCTATGTCCAACTCGCGCTTGTCGAACTGGTCGGACTTCTTGTCCAGGTACTCTTCCTTCTGCATCAGACGCTTGTCGAGGGCGTTGACCTCGGTGCGGCGGTCCTTGACCTCTTTTTCGAAGTCGGCCCTCTGCTGGTAGAGCTTGTCCTTGGCCTCTAATAGCAGTTCTTTCTTCTTGGTCTCTGCGTCCCTCTCTGCGTCTTTCAGTATCCTTTTGGCCTGCTCCTCTGCGTCTTTTATCTTGGACTCCGCCATCCCGCGCTTTATCAACATGCCGACGGCCAGGCCAGCCACCGCCGCTATCACAATCCAAAGGTATGCCATAGTCATATTGCTCAGACCTCCTTTATGTCAGTTATCGCATCAGGACTTCTTGTCCCTGCGGTTATGGAGCATACTGCCGATCTCCCTTTCGTAGCCTTCTTCAGACGGTATGTAATATCCCCTTTTCTCGGGCAGGTAGTCCTGCCCCACGTAATGGCCGGGGTAGTCGTGCGGGTAGAGGTATCCCTTGCCCCGTCCCAGCCTTCCTGCGCCCTTGTAGCTCTTGTCTTTCAGGTGCTCCGGGACCGGCAGCACGTTGCCCTCCTCGACGTCCTTGATAGCCGCCCCTATCGCCTTGTACGAGGCGTTTGACTTTGGTGCGGAGGCTACGTATATCGCTGCCTGCGCCAGGGGTATCCTGCCTTCCGGCATGCCCACGTGTTCGAGTGCGTGCAGCGCGGCAACTGCCACACTGAGCGCGCCGGGGTCCGCGTTGCCCACGTCCTCCGAGGCTGCTATAATGATGCGCCTTGCGATGAAGAGCGGGTCCTCGCCTGCATACAGCATCTTGGCCATCCAGTATATCGTAGCGTCCGGGTCGCTGCCCCTCATGCTCTTTATGAAGGCGGATATGGTGTCGTAGTGCTCGTCTTCTTCGTAGACGACCGCCTTCTTCTGTATGGACTCCTCTGCCACGTCCAGCCCGAAGCGTATCACGCCGTCCTCGTCAGACGGGGTGGTAAGCACGCCTACTTCGAGCGCGTTGAGGGTACGCCTTGCGTCACCCTCGGCCCTCGACACGATGAACCGCTTTGCATCATCGGACAAGCTCACCCGGTACTCTCCGAGACCCCTGTCTTTGTCGGCAAGCGCACGGTCTATCAGCACTCCCAGGTCGTCTTCCGTAAGCGGCTTCAACTCGAATATCCGGGACCTCGAAGAGAGTGCCGGTATTATCGAGAAGAACGGGTTTGCGGTGGACGCCCCTATCATTATGACGTCGCCCCTTTCCACGTCCGGCAACAGCGCGTCCTGCTGTGCCCGGTTGAAGCGGTGTATCTCGTCTATGAAGAGGATGCTCTTCCTGCCGCTTGCCCGTCTTTCCTCTTTAGCCTTGGCGGTTATGCGCCTTATGTCCGCCACGCCAGCCGTCACCGCGTTGATGGACTCGAAGACCGCCTTTGTCCTGCCCGCGATGACATGGGCAAGCGCGGTCTTTCCGGTGCCGGGCGGCCCGTAGAGTATGACGGAGCTAACCCTGTCCGCCTCTATTGCGCGCCTTAACATCCTGCCCGGCCCTATGATGTGCGCCTGACCAACGAACTCGTCTAAGTCGCGTGGCCGCATGCGCCAGGCAAGGGGTGAGTCTTTTTCTTCCATGAGATGACCCTGATGGGCAGCATGTGGACAAAGGAGAATATTGTCTTTGGGAGGAGCCCCTTCGGCTTCGCTCGCAATGACAAGTATCAAGTTTGTCAGCAAACTGCCATGAATGGGACGCTTGGACCGGTTAACTAAAAAAGGACCTGCTTAAGAAGTCTTCGTGATGTTCCCTGGGCGGGTATATCTGGCGGAGAACCCCCGTGTGACGAAATGCGGTTGCGGGGGAATCCCTTCCGGGCGCGTACCATGCAGACTGCCCGGTTATAAACGGTAGCGTAACCCTCCAGACACAGACATAAAGAAATGCCGAACAGGGCGACTGTGAGGGTTGCGATACCGGCGTAAATCCCAAGAATCATCATCTTTAGAAACCCTTTTTGAGCTTGTTATCCCGAAGCCTTGCGTCCCGGACTGTGGGCCGGCGAAGAAGTCATGGAACCCGCTTCGACGTCCCTGAATAATAACCCCCGCCGGCTGCCGTGTTGGGAGTTTTTTTGAGCCTGGCATAACCAGGTGGGCACCATGATGGAAAGTTCAGGCTTCCCCGAGGGGCATGCACACCCTCTCCAAGACACGGCTCCCGTTCAATTAGCGTTGGTCAAAAAAACCACCCTGAATCACGAACAGGGCAGGGGAACCTTTCTGGTGCCTCTGCTACATCAAAGATACTGTATCCGGCCGAAAATATCAAGCAAAAAAGGTCAGTCGCCTTCCGGCCCGTCCTGCAGGAGGTCGAACAGGTCGCCGGTCTTCTCGTGCACCATCCGCTCGACGTCGTGTTGCCTTCGCCTCAGCCTGTACAACTCGTCGGCGATGTTGAGCGCGGCAAGCACAGCGACCTTATGGCCGCCGACGTTGGCCGGCCCTTTGCGGGCGACCGAGCGCATCTTCTCGTCCACATACCGTGCCAGCTGGCGCACATACTCCGGGTCTGCGTCGCCTTTTATCACGTAGGACGTGCCGTATATCTCGACCTCTGTGTCACGCATATTTGCTATGGCGCGAGTTCCTCAATGCCCTTCAGTATTTTTTCGAGCCTGTTTTTGACTACGTCTTTTTCCTGCCTGAGCCTTGCGAGCTCTTCGAGTTCATCGCGCATGCGCGCCACTTCGCCCTCAAGCCGCGTTTTTTCCTCTTTCAGGCCCTTCACCATCGCAACCACCCTGGATATGCGTTCTTCCAGGGCGTCTATCTTTTCTATCGACATCGTCCCTCCGGCCAGCTTTTCGTAAGGTTTTATGTCGGTTATTATAGCTTATAGGCGGGTCATGTCAAGGTAATAAACTGCCCGCGCGCGACCAAGTAAACATTTATAATTCTGTTGCTAATATAGGTCAAGTAATTTAGTTCCGTCAACATCAATATTGTATATTGACAAATGGCTTATGTCTGACTAAACTTACAGCGGTTGGTTAAACACGTCAGTTTAGCATACACACACGAAAGGAGAATGGACAAGATGAAGATGCATATGAAGTGGATGAGTGTCGTTATGGTTTCCGCCGCGTTGCTTCTTTCCGTCGCCGCATGCGGCAAGAAGGAAGAAGCCCCTGCCCCGGCCACCGAGACGCCTGCTGCCGCACCGGCAACGAACATGACCACGGCAGCCCCTGCGGCTCCCGAGGCTCCTGCTGCGCCCGCAGAAAAGAAGTAAGTACAAAGCAGTACCGGACAGCCTGACGGCGGTCCAGGTTTAGGTATAACAAGAGGCCCTTCCCGGAAACGGGAGGGGCCTCTTGTTTGTTGTACGCGTTGTCAAACAGGTATTGACTTCACTGGCATTATTGTATAAAATTGTAAGGTCAGTTTGCCCATTCAAGGACACGCAAAATGTCAGACCCGTTTTCACGAGACAACGAAGAAACCCTGGTCCCTGTTGTCGATGAAAGTGCGACAGCATCCGAGGAGGAGGTACGCCCTGTAAAGGAGCTCCTCCAGGCCGTGATAAAGACCAAGCGCGCCTTCGAGATGTACCCCTCCAACAACCCCATACTCATAAAGTTCCATGAAGACCTGGACAGGCGCTTCGAGTCCATCTTCCTGACCGAAGACCGCCTCACCCTCATCATACGCCAGCAGGACATATACTTCAAGGGCCAGCCGGTTTACCACAACAAGGAAAAAGACGACAACCTCGCGCTGTTTTTTTACAAGGACGGCCTGAGGGAACTTACCTTTACCGCAGGGTTCGCAGGCGACGAGGTAATCGACTTCCTGGACGTAATACGCGCGAGGCCGGATACCTCTACGGAGAGCTACGACGACGACATAGCCACGCTTCTGTGGGAGAAGGACTTCGTGCACCTGTCCTACTACGTCGTCGAAGAATTCGGCGAGGGCGAGGCGACCGGTGAAGAAGAGTCTGCGAGGCTGCTGGAGCGCGGGCAGACGACGGACGGCGAACTTGCTGATGCGTACAAGGATGCAATAGAGGACGACCAGGAGGGCGCCAAAGAGATATTCACCCCGCTCGAAACCATATCCATGGGTTTCAAGGGGGTGTTCAGTCTTGGAGAAGAGGAGGTCAAGTACCTGAGGGAGGAGATGGAGGCCCTCACGGACGACAACTTCCTGAAGCGCGCGATAGAGGTGCTTTTCGAGTCGCTCTACCTGGACAAGGGTACGGCAGACTTCGACATCCTTATGAACAACCTGGACAGCGCGCTCCGCTTTATCACTGAAAACGGCAGGCTCGGCACTGCCGCGACAATACTTAGCAGGTTCAGGGACCTGGAGTCCCAGAAGGACGTATTCAACCAGAGGGAGATGGCCCGCATCAGGGCGTCGGTCGTTCAGGTGGAGAGCGAGGCGGGGGTCAAAAAACTCGGCGAGATATTGAACGGGGGGCAGGATACAAGCGCCGACGACTTCCGCCTGTACCTGGGGCAGCTTGGCAAGGGTGCGATAGTGTCGTTGTTCTCGCTGATGGGCGAGCTGCAGGACATAAAATACAGGAAGCTCCTGATAGAGAGCCTCGTGCCGATGTGCCACGGCAACATGGACGCGCTGATGACCGCGATGAAGGACAAGCGCTGGCAGGTGGTCAGGAACGTGGTCGCAGTGCTGGGCAGGGTAGGCGAGAAGGCGGCCATAGACCCTCTGAAGCAGGCGTTGGCCCACCACGAGCCAAACGTGAGGCGCGAGGCGGTGCGCTCGCTCGGTATGATAGGCGGACCAAAGGCGGGGGATGCGCTTTTGCTTGCGCTTGAGGACGCCGACCCGCAGATAAGGGTCTCGGCGCTGAGGTTCCTGCCGCGCGCCCAGAGCTTCGCGGTGCTCGACAGCCTGATGGAGATGATAAACCGTCCCGACTTCACCGAGCGTGAACTCTCCGAGAAGCGCGCTGTGTTCGAGGTGCTTGCAGAGGTGGGCCAGGACAGGGTGTTTCCGTTCATGGTGAAGGTCCTGAGGAAAAAGTCGTTTTTCGAGAGCGCCAAGAAAGAGGAGGTAAGGGCCTGCGCCGCATACGGGCTCGGTAACATACACTCGATAGAGGCGCTCGACACCCTTAAAAAAGAACTCACCAGGGCCAAGAAGGGCAGTGTTATATCGGAGGCTATATCGTATTCCATAAACAAGCTTGCCAGGCCGGACGGCAAGGTATCAGAGGCATGACCTCCAATGGCTGAGCAGAACATACCGGCCACGCCGGGTAAAGAAGGGCCGTCGCTGTTTAAGTCGGAAGGCAGCGACTTCCTGCTGAAGGCGTCCAGGCAACTCATCAACCAGCTGCAGGTGCTGATGCGCACAAGCCAGATACACGATATCGGCAACGTGGCCCTCGCGCGGCCTGTGACGAACCTGATGAACGCGCTCGACTCGCTTTTTAAGGCCGAGTCGGAGTTCACGCTCAAGCTCAAGGGCGAGTACCTCTACTTGGACGACGCGAGGATCCGCTACGACATAGAGGACATGGTCAGCTACGACTTCATGGTCAAGGGCCTCAGGGAAAAGAAGATAGGCTCGCTCTCGTTCCAGAGCCCCGTCACCCCGGACGACCTGAAGATATTCGCGTATACCTACGAGGCGTTTAGCCCGCCCGAAGAAGACCCGAGCGACGAGTTGAACTCGATGCTCGAGGGGAAGGGCGTCAAGTCCATCTGGTCCGGTCCGGTCTTGGAAGCTGAGCCGCCGCGCCTGGACGTGGTCACCGACAAGAGGAAGATGGCAAAGAAGACCTACTTCCAGGCGGTCTCCGTCTCCAAGGGCATAATGAACAGCATCAAGAGCGAGCAGCCCACCCACTTAAAGAAGGTGAAGAGGGTAATCCAGAAGATAGTGGACATCATTTTGGAAGAAGAGTCCTCGCTCATGAGCCTCACTACGATAAAGGACTTCGACGAATACACGTACAACCACTGTGTGAACGTGAGCATACTGGCCATGACTATAGGCCAGAAGCTGGGCTTCGACAAGAACATGCTGACCAAGCTCGGCATAGCGGCGCTCTTCCACGACATAGGCAAGGTGGACATCCCCATAGAGGTGCTGAACAAGCCGGGCGCGTTTACGGACACCGAGTGGGAGACCATGCGCCAGCATCCTGTTATGGGGGTCAAAGCAATATCGAAGATAAGGGGCCTAAACGAGATGGCCGCAAGCTCGATGGTGGTCGCCTTCGAACACCACATATTCTTCGACATGACCGGCTACCCGCCCACCAAGGTGAAGAAGCTTCCCAACTTCATGTCGAGGATAGTGTCCATCGCGGACCAGTACGACTCCATGACTTCGGCAAGGGTCTACTCGAGGATACCGTACTCCCCGGACAAGGCCCTCTCACTCATGATGGAGCGGAGCGGCGTCCAGTTGGACCCCCTGCTCTTCAAGATATTCACCAACATAATAGGCGTGTACCCCGTAGGCACGCTCGTGATGATGGACACCCGCGAGCTTGGCCTCGTGTTCGAGTCTAACCCCAACCCGGAGAAACTGGACCGCCCGAAGGTCATACTCATAACGGACCAGACAGGCAGGAGGGTCACGGGGAAGACCGTGGATTTAAGCGAGCAGGACCCTGCATCCGGCGGCTTTAAAAGGACTATCCTGAAGGCCCTCGACCCCAAGAAGTACAACATAAACCTCGCCGAATACTTCCTTTAAAGGCAAGATGCAGTTAGACCTCTTTACACCCCTCTCAGACTGTTCCGCGCCCGCGTGGAGCGTGGTCATCTTTGGCAGGGCCGTCTGCTACACCCTGCGGCGGAGCGAGCGGGCAAGACGCGTCTGGCTTAAGATAGACCATGACGCAGGACTGACCGTCTCAGTACCCGCCAGGATGTCCCTTTCGGAACTTCACGACATGCTCCAGAAGAAGGCGTCCTGGATAACCAGGAACATAAAACGGGCCGAGTCTGCAAAGCGGCCCCCTGCAAGGCCGCCGCTCAAAGACGGCGCTTTACTGCCGCTCCTCGGCAAGGAATGCACGCTGAAGTTACGGCTGCGCGTTGGCGCCGCGCCGTCCGTCAAGCTGGTGGGTGGGGAGATACGTGTCGGCATGCCGGACGATAGGTTATCCACCCTCAAGAAGGCCCTCGACACATGGTACAGGGAGAAGGCGAGGGAGGTCATCACCAAAAAGGTGGACGCGTTTAAAGGGGACAGGCGGGTGGGCAAGGTTTATATAAAGGACCAGAAGACGAGGTGGGGGAGCTGTTCGTCGAGGGGGAACCTGAGTTTCAACTGGCGGCTCGTAATGGCCCCGCCGGAGGTGGTGGACTACATTGTGGTCCACGAGATTACCCACCTGGAGAGGCTGGACCACTCTAAACGCTTCTGGGAGAAGGTAGCAAAAAGGTGTCCCGACTACAAGGAACATAACGCATGGCTCAAGAAGCACGGGGCCGGCCTGTCGCCCTGGTGAGCAAAGACCTGAGTCGTTATTTCAAGACGAAGATGAAGCTCATGTAGCCGAGCGATATCAGGTCGTTGTTCTTGAGCACGGCCTTCGCGCCCGGATCCACCTTGACAGAGTTCACGTACGTGCTGTTTGTGCTCTTCTCGTCTTTGATGTACCACGCATCCCCCTCTTTGACGAAGGTGGCATGGATGCGGGACAGGTACTTCGCGCCAGGGAGGCTGCCCACGTTTATGTCCGCCTCCCTGCCTATCGTAAGCCCGTCCAGCAGGGGAAACCTGAAATTAGGGTCGTCCTCCAGGTAGACCTCGGCCTTCATGGAACGCCTCCTTTGTTTTACTTTATTGTCCTGGCGACGGTGAGCACGCTTACAGACCTCGCCCCGGCCGCCTTCAGCACCCTGCAACACTCCTTCACCGTGGCCCCGGTGGTGTATACGTCGTCCACCAGGAGCACTGACCTGCCCCTGAACTCCTCCGGCCTCGATACACAGAAGGCGCCGCGCACGTTCAACTCGCGCTCGGACGGGCCCAGGTCCATCTGCGGGCGCGTGTGCCTCAGCCTGACAAGCCCGTCCACTGAGAGCATGGCGCCCGTGGAGAGAGCGGCCTGCCTTGCAAGGAAGAGCGACTGGTTGAACCCGCGCTCAGCCAGCCTCAGCTTGTGAAGCGGGACCGCCGCCACTACCTCCGTACCGCCGAACCAGGCAGGCGAACACTCCGCCACATATCCGCCCAAAAGGCCTATGAGCGAGCGTTTGTGGCGGTACTTGTACAGGTGCACCGCCTTCTTGACCGCGCCGCCGTATACCATGGGCGCGCGCGCCATGTCGTATGGCGGGGGCGACTTTATGCACACGGAGCACGGGTGGGCTGTGCCTGCGCCGTCCGTGAAAGGCAGCCCGCATATCGTGCAGTAGGGCTCCCTGACGCGCGGTGACGACCCTGTGCACCCGCCGCAGATGAAACGCTCGCCTGCTCCAAGCACCCCGCCGCAGTGCGCGCAGAGCCGGGGGTATATGAGGCCCAGGAAAGCCTCTACTATACGGTCTGCCTGACCACCCAACGTAGCCATGTGGTTGCTACCCCTTTATTAACAGGCTCTCCCCCGTCATGGCGGCGGGCTTTTCTATCCCCATCAAGTCCAGCATGGTGGGCGCGATGTCCGCGAGCTTCCCGGACTGCTTAAGGGCATAGCCCTCGCGCGCCAGTATTAACGGGACGCGGCCACACGTGTGCGCCGTGAACGGCCCACCCGTACCAGGGTCGACCATCTTCTCCACGTTGCCGTGGTCGGCGCATATGAACGTTATGCCGCCCGCCGCTTCAATTGCAGGCACCACCCTGGCCAGGCAGCCATCCACCACCTCGCACGCCTTTACCGCAGCATCCATCACCCCGGTGTGGCCGACCATGTCGGGGTTAGCGTAGTTCAATATTATCACGTCGTAGACGCCGGAGGCGAGCCTGAGCAGCATCTCGTCCGTGACCTCGTACGCGCTCATCTGCGGCTTTAGGTCATACGTCGGCACGTCCTTGGGCGAGGGGACCATCACGCGGTCCTCCCCGTCGAAAGGGTGTTCTTCTCCGCCGTTAAAGAAATAGGTGACGTGCGGGTACTTCTCGGTCTCTGCTATCCTCAGCTGCCTTAAGCCCAGCCTGCTTATAACTTCACCGAAGATATCCTTAAGTCGGTGCGGGGGAAACGCCACCGGCAGGCCGAAGGTCTCGTCGTACTCCGTCATGCAGACGTAGCCGGAGAGCCTGGGCCGGGCCTGCCTGTCGAACCCGGTGAACCCGTCTATGGCCAGGGCGCGCGTTATCTCTCTTGCGCGGTCGGTGCGGAAGTTGAAGAACACCACCGCGTCCCCGTCCTTTAAAATGCCCGCCGGGCCGTCCCCTCCGTTTATCACCGTAGGGGTTATGAACTCGTCGGTCTCCCCTTGCGAATAAGCGTAGCTTACTGCCTCTGAGCCGGAAGCGGCAGTGCTGCCTTTACCGCCCGTAATAGCGTCGTAGGCCTTCTGGACGCGTTCCCAGCGGTTGTCTCTGTCCATTGCGTAGAAGCGGCCTGACACGGTGGCCACGCGCACGGACTCGGACAGGCCCTCCGAGCTGATAAAAGACTCCAGCGCCTCCATGTACGAAAACCCGCTTTTCGGGGGCGTGTCCCTGCCGTCCATGAACGCGTGTACGGCCATGCGGGAGCAGCCGCGCGCATAGGCCGTCTTTATGAGTGCGTAGAGGTGACGTATGTCGCTGTGCACCCCGCCGTCGGAGAGAAGCCCCATGAAATGGAGCACCCCGCCGGACGCCTTCACGCCCTCCATGACCGACGCAAGCGCCGGGTTGGTCTCAAGCTCGCCGTTTCTTATCGCTATGTTGATGCGGGTATAGTCCTGGTAGACGATGCGGCCCGCGCCTATGTTTAAGTGTCCAACCTCGGAGTTGCCCATCTGGCCTTCCGGCAGGCCGACCTCTTCGCCGGACGCGACGAGCTTTGCGTTAGTATACCTGTCGATGAGCGAGCGGTAGAACGGGATGGATGCCCTGGACTCAGCCGAGCCCTCCGGGTTTTCCTCCACGCCCCAGCCGTCTAATATTATGAGTGTAACTGGACGGTATGTCACAATTAGCCTCTTAACTGAGTTCGCCGTTATTGTCATTCTGAACGAAGTGAAGAAGCTGTTTTTTGTAGCTGCCCAATTCATTGGGCGTTTTTATAATTAGATTTCTAAAGGCGCCTGATAAATCAGGCAGCTACATCAAGAAGCTTACAAACAGGTCCTTCGCTTCGCTCAGGATGACAAACAAAGCGGCCATCAGCAATACTTATCGAGGTCTATCCCGAAGGTGTTCCACTTGCCGCAGCGCGGGCAACGGCCCGACCATTCCGGCGAGAAGTGCTCGCAGTTCCCGCAGCGGTAGGGCACTATGTGCTGGTCGCTGAAGGCGAGGGCCTTCTTGAACTCCTCGGATGCCTTGGCCTGGTTACCCTGACGCAGGTAGAGGTTTCCCAGGAGCTTGTGCAGGTCTGTGAGCTGGCTTGTCGAGGAGTCTATGGCGGAGAGTATATCGAAGGCCTCGTCCACCATCTCCAGCCGGTAGTAGAGCTTGCCCAGGAAAAAGGTGAGGTTTACGTTTTTCGGGGTCCTGGCTACCGCCTCTTTGTAAAGGTTAATTATCTTTACAGGGTTGCTGAGCTTCAGGTACAAGTCCTCCAGCCGGTGCAGTAGTATAATGGAGCCGGTGTTCTTGTACGCGTCTTCCCAGAGGCTTGCCGCCTCGGCGGTATCGTCTTCTTCTATCAGCACCTCGCCCAGCCCCAGGTATGCGGGCACAAAGTCCTTGTCGATCTTGAGCACCGCCTTGAACGAACGCTTCGCCTTGTCGAGGCTGCCCACCTCAAGGAACGCACGCCCCGTCTCGTACTTGAGCCCGACCAGCCTGTGCTGCTCCGCCTGACGCTCCTTTTCGGGCAGGCTCAGCTTCAGCACGCGTTGCTGCGCCTCCTCCGCCTTCTCGAACTCGCCCGTCCTCTGCCTGATGTCGCGTATCCTGGTTATGGCGCGGAGGTTGTCCTCGTCTTTTTCCAGTACGTCCTCTAAGGTCTGGAGGGCGTCCTCGGTGCGCCTTGAGTCCTCGTAGTCGAGCGCAAGGGCGAAGAGCACCTCTATGTTGTCCTCGTCCAAGTTGTGCGCACGCAGGTGGAGCCTTATCGCCTCCGTGTAGTCGCCGTTTTTGTGATGTATGTTGCCGAGGCGGAGGAGCGAGTCGACGTGTGCGGGGTCCATCGCCAGCACCTTCTGGAAGCAGGATGCCGCAAGGTCGTTCCTCCTCGACAGTATCTCGTTGACGCCATTGGAGTACAGTGCGTGGAGCTTGGCGTCTTTTAACTGTTCCCGCGAGGACTTCCAGTTCCTGAAGAACTCGCCGGTGGCCTTCACGGATATGCCGAAGAACACAACAAGCGCGCCGAAGCCTGCCGAGCCCAGCATCAGCGCCATCTTGGAGGGTTCGACAACTACATAAGCAGGGTATCCCGGCAGCGTCACCTTAACCAGCCCCGGGTTCAGTATGTCGATCCACAAGATGCTCACTATCAGTACTGAGGTGAAGAATACGAACCTGTAGAACATTTGCGCCTCTTAAGGTTTTCAGTGGTGGTAAGTCCTGCCCTTTATTATGGTCATGGCGCGGTAGACCTGCTCTAATACAATGACCCGCGCCATCTCGTGCGTGAACGTCAACTTCGACAGGGACAATACCCTGTCCGCCCTCTGCCTCACACGCTCCGAAAGACCGAACGGCCCCCCGGCTACGAATACCACGTTTCGCCCGGACTCAATTAACCCGGACAACTCCCCTGCAAACTCAACCGAGCCGTACTCCCTGCCCCGCTCATCGAACGCGACCACGTAGTCCGTCCCGGCCAGCCTGCCTAAGATGCTGTCGGCCTCGGCCTCGACCAAGGCCTGTGGCTCTCCGCCGGATGCGCCCTTTATCTCGCGCACGTCCACGGGCACGTAATGCTTCAATAACCCGGCGTACTTCTCGATGCCTTCCTTGACAAACCCTTCTTTAGTCCTGCCGACGAAGAGGAATACGAAGGCCACCTAATACTCCACAAGGGGTGCAAAGCCCCAGAGTCCGTCCAGGTCGTAATACTGCCTGGTCTCCTCCTCGAACACGTGCACCACCACGTCGCTGTAGTCCATCAGCACCCAGCGGGACTCGGCAAGCCCCTCGACGTGGTGCGGGAATATGCGCTCTGCGCCGAGCCGGAAGTCAACCTCGTCGGAAATCGCCTTCGCCTGTCTCGTCGTCGCGCCGGAGCATATCACGAAGTAGTCCGCGATAGTGGTCAGCTCCCGCACATCGAGTACCACCAGGTCGACGGCCTTCTTGTCCGACGCGGCTTTCGCTATGGAGACGGCCTTTTGCCTGGAATCTATAACCGGCACCTCAACCTGAATTTTGTCATTGCGAGGCCCGTATTCTGGGCCGTGGCAATCTCCGCCCTTACCTATAAAGACCATTCTGGATTATATACGACTCTACCGCCTCAGGCAAGAGGTATTTGGCGCTCTTACGGCCCTTAAGCCTCCGCCTTATCCCTGTCGAGGATATGTCCATGCCAAGCGTGGCGACCAGGTGCAAATCCCTGCCGGATACAAGTTCCACCCTGCCCGTATCCCTCTCCTTAGCGTCAAGCATGTCTAACATGACCATGTCTATCTCGTGCACGAACTTGTGCTTGCCCAAGTCGACGTGCGGCACGCCCGGCCTGAAGGTGGTTACGAAGTCGCACATCTTGACGAGCCTGTCCACCGCGTGCCAAGAGCCAATGTCCAGGAACGAGTCCATGCCCATGATGAAGAACAGCTTGGCGTCCTTGCCGTACTGCTCCTGGAGTATCTCCACGGTCTTGACGGAGTAAGACGGCCTGGGCAGCGTAAGCTCTATGTCCGATACCTTGAACGCCGGGTTGCCAGCTACCGCAAGCTCCACCATCTTCAGGCGGCGCTCTGCGGGCACGCCGTACTCGACCTCCTTGTGCGGCGGCACGGCTGCCGGCACGAATACCACCTGGTCGAGCCCCATAGCCTCCCGCGACGCCTCCGCTATGTAGAGGTGGGCGATGTGTATGGGGTTGAACGTGCCGCCGAAGATGCCAATGCGCATAAAAAACCGTGAGTGTAGAAGACGTTAATGATAAACACGTGAGTGAAAATCACGTGGGTAATAAACACGTGTCAGCCACAGCCTACCTTGTCTGGCTCAACCGTTTGCAACTCTCCACGTTCACGTGAATATATATACTGACGACAAAAAGAAAACACGGAGCGTTCAATTGGCTGCGAAGCCAGCGGATTGTGAAGGAACTTAAAATCGCCACCCATTATTGGCGGGTGATTTAGTACATCAACCGCCGAGTGGAGAACGCCCGAAATACCTGCATATTCGGGGCTTAAAAATGGAGCAGTATTAACCGGAGCGCCATTTTCCTTAGCTATCTGTTCCTGAAACTTAAAGTGTCTGTCTACGACCTTATTTGTGTCACGGTTCATTACAACAGTATAGTCTCCAATTCCAAGATAAGCTTTTGCTGGATATGGCACAATGAATCCCATGTCGGCAGTGGGAATAAGATTACAGTTGATGGCAACAATATAACAATCACTATGGCCGATTAAGCCTTTTTGAACCGCCTCGTTATATGCCTCAAGTTTTGTAGATAGCGCATGTGTGTATCTCAGAATTATTTCATTAGTATGCTCATCGTATATCTTAGTGCGATCCCATTTTGGAACTGCATCTGTCCCAGTGCCCCGATCCGGCGCGATAGCTTCGACCCACACTTTCTTTTCGCCTACCATGAAATAGAATTCCGGCCCTTCATCACCGAAACCTGACTTTACCGGATTAAACCCCTTTCTTTTGTGCGCAACGCAAAGATACATCTCCCAGAAACGCTGTTGAAAGTGGTTCTTTGCATCGGATCGGAAAGTGCTGTCAGGGCATGTATACTCGGCCCATAGTCCCTCGCAAAATTCATGCGCCTCTTCCGCAGCACGGTCGCCGATGGCTTTACGCCTAGTAGCCGGATCCGGTCGTGCTTTACGCCGCACATTAACATACACGCAGTCTTTTGCTGGACCGAGTTGGAAAAACTTTTCTGACTTTTTCATAAAGCCTTTACAAGTTTATCGAGCATGCCCAGTACCCGTGCGTAATCTAAAGCGACGGGTTGGTACTCCTTATCTTCGATATACCCTAAATCCTTGGCCAATAACAGATGGTATTTTGTTTCCGCTGCAGAACCTTTAGCTATGCTAACAAACCTTCTATAGTCTGCCCTTGAATTCCTGTTGGCGCCCTCGACAAGGTTGGCAGGCACGGACGATGCCGCCCTGCGCAACTGGGAAGTAAGAGAATACGTTTCCTCTTTAGGGAAATTCCTTGAAAGAGTATATGCCCTTACAACCAACTCATGTGACAGCTTAAAGACATCCAAGTCCTCAACCGACTTAGGCATTTACACCCCACGAGTCTTTCCACGTCCTCTCACTCACGTCTTCTCCGCAAACGTTTTTCCCACTCACGTCTTTTCCGCCCACGTCCTCTCACTCCCGTATTTGGCCATTCCCCATCACGATGAACTTCTGGCAGGTCAGCTCCTCCAGGCCCATAGGGCCGCGCGCGTGTATGCGGGTCGTGCTTATGCCTATCTCCGCGCCGAGGCCGAACTGCCCTCCGTCGTTTAGCCGCGTGGATGCGTTCACGAACACGGCGGACGCGTCCACCTCGTTTATGAAGCGCATAGCGTTTGCGTAGTCGCGGGTGACTATGGCCTCCGAGTGCTGGGAGCCGTACTTTGCTATGTGCGCCTCCGCGTCCTCGAAGCTTTCGACCACCTTCACGTTTAACACGAGGTCGTTGTATTCCATGAACCAGTCCTCGTCCTTGGCGACTTTGAGGCCCTTGACCAGCTTACGCGCCTTAGCGTCGGCCTTTATCTCGACCTTTGCCGCCTTCATGTCCTTTAGTATCCACGGCAGGAACTCGCCCGCGACCGCCGCGTGGACTAACATGCACTCCATCGCGTTGCAGGTGCCGGGCCTCTGGATTTTGGCGTTCATGCATATCTTGTGCGCCATGTCGAGGTCCGCGTGCTCGTCCACGTAGGTGTGGCATACGCCCTTGTCGTGCTTTATTACCGGGATGCGCGAGTTGTCCGTCACCATCTTAATCAGGCCCTCGCCGCCCCTCGGTATTATCAGGTCGATGTATGCGTCCTGCTTCAGCATATCCAGCACGGCCTTCCGGTCGGTAGTCTCTATGAAACTTACCGCCTCCCTGGGTATGCCGACCTTGTGACATGCGTCCTGTAGTATCTTCACGATGGCCGTGTTTGAGTGTATAGCCTCGGAGCCGCCCCGCAAGATTACGCCGTTGCCCGTCTTGAGGCAGAGCGATGCCGCGTCCGCAGTTACGTTCGGGCGGGACTCGTACACGATGCCGATAAGCCCGATGGGCACGCGCACCCGGCCAACCTCCATACCGTTGGGCCTGCGCCACACCTTCGTCACCTCGCCCACCGGGTCCGGCAGTGCTGCAATCTCGCGGAGGCCGTCGGCCATCGCCTGAATGCGGGACGGGTTCAGCGTCAGCCGGTCTAACATGGCCTTGCTGAGGCCCTTCTTCTGGCCCTCGGTGAGGTCCTTGTAGTTCTCGCGTACGAGGTTCGCGGTCTCCGCGACGATCTTGTCCGCCATCTTGATGAGGGCGTCGTTCTTGACCTTGGTCGGGATGGTGGCGAGCTTCCTTGCCGCTTCCTTCGCCTTGGCCGCGGTCTTTGCTACGTAAGTTTTGATGTCCATCGGGTCTCCTTTTATTAAAGCACCTCTTTAGTTGGGTAGTAAATTTTTGTAGAACCGCTTTGCGTAACCTTGCACCGCTGCCTCACAACATCTATATCAATAGTACCCTTATCTGAAAAATTATTACAGTGAATAGAATAGGGAATCTTTACCTCTTTTACTGACATAACTTGAATATCAAACATTCCAATGGGGAGTTCTTCGGATTTTGGAGGCACTGGATAACTTAGCGGAGCTATAAATTGAGCTATAGATTGATTATTGCCCATCCACTTTATATCACCATAGCTATCTACTGGTGCGTTAGACGAGGTTATTTCGCTATTAGGGATTTTAAAGAAAACAAAAACATTTTCAGCCATTTTATCTCCAAGATTTATGATGGTAGTAGAAACACGAAGTCTCTCACTGTCACCATTGAATTTGACTCCTAATAACAATTTCGGTTTTCTGTTATTCTCTTCTTCAATTCGCTTATCGTACTCGTCCACAGTATTTTTTAAATGGTCGAGTGATGTATTAAGTTCGCCCGCCTTATCTTTAAAATCTTTAAAATATTCAATTTGTGTGTCGGCAAATTTATTCGAAGATTCGTAGGCCTGCCACGCGTAATAGCACGCTAAACCTGCAATTGCGAGCCCAATAATTGTCAAGAACCTATCAAGAATTCCCCAGATTGGTTTTTCTTTCTTTCCGGTCATTAAGTCACCACAACCCTGATAAGGCGCTCGTAATGGATAGGAGTGAGCTTGGGCATTTTCCTAAACCGCCAGCTTCAGCTCTTTTTCGGCGACAGGCTTGCGCGCCACCCATGTGTCGCCGTCCTGGTAGAACCCGGACTCGGCCATTACATACTCCAGCGTCCCCATGTTCTGACATTCCTCTAAAAACAGAGTGACCGCCTCTCTGGTCGAGACTTCGGCCTCTTCCGCCGTATCGCCGAAGCTCGATACGTTAAGCTCCGGGCAAAGTCCGACGTACTGGTTGTCTTCCTCAAATATTTCGAGATGCACGTTTAACTTAATCATAAACACCCCCTAAAGACTACATCACCACCAAATCATCCCTGTGTATCACCTCGTCGCAGTACTTATATCCTAACACACTTTCTATGTCGGCGGACTTTACGCCCTTGATTTTACCGACCTCGCCTGAGCTGTAGTGTATCAGGCCGCGCGCTATTACCTTGCCGGATGAGTCGCAGACGTCCACGGGGTCGCCCGCCTTGAACCGGCCCTCGACGGCCTTTATGCCGGAGGGTAACAAACTCTTGCCCCTCGCGAGTATCGCCTTTGCCGCGCCCTCGTCTACCACCACCCGGCCCTTGGCGCGCATGGTGAATGCTATCCAGTGCTTCTTGGACGTGAGCCTTGCCTCGCCCGGCATGATAAACGTGCCGACTTCTTCGCCCTCGAATAACGCTCGTATGTTCGCGGGTCGCGTTCCGTTTATTATAAAGCATGCCGCGCCCATCGCAGCGACCTTCTTTGCCGCAACGAGCTTCGAGCACATGCCGCCCGTGCCCACTACGCTGCAGCTACCGCCAGCCATCCTCTCTATCTCCGGCGTTATGCGCGCCACCTCGTGGATTATGCGCGCGTCTTTGTTGCCGGGGTCAGAGTCATAAAGCCCGTCCACGTCTGACAGCACCACGAGCGTGTCCGCGCCTGAGAGGTTTGTTACAAGCGCGGCCAGGTTGTCGTTGTCCGAGAACTTGAGTTCCTCGACGGAGACGGTGTCGTTTTCGTTTATCACGGGTATGACGCGGTACTCGATGAGCTTACTGAGCGTGTTGCGCGCGTTCAGGAACCGCCGCCTGTCGCTCAGGTCCGCGCTCGTCAGTAGCATCTGGCCCACGGCTATCCCGTGCTTTGCGAGCGAACGCTCGTATATGCGCATCAGTGCGGACTGCCCGACCGCCGCTGTCGCCTGCTTCAGCTCTATCGCCTTGGGCTTCTCTGTAAGGCCGAGCCTGCCCATGCCGGATGCCACCGCGCCGGAGGTGACTACTATTACCTCCACGCCCTTCGACATCAGCCACGCAAGCTCCGTTGCAATGGCCGATACGCGGCGCGCGTTCACGCCCGTCCGCCCGGTAAGCACAGTGCTGCCTATCTTGACGACGACGCGCTTGATACGCGATATGGTCTCGTTGCGTGCGGACTTTTTCCTGGTCACTTCCTGTAGACCCCCTTTGTCTCGCTGGACGCGTCCAGCCCCGCCATGTCTTCGGCTTCCAGTTCCCTCGGGCGGTCGCGTTCCGAGTCCACTATGCAGAAAAAGCCGAACGGCTCGTCATACGGGTTAAGGAGTTGGTGTGGCGTGTCGGGTGAGACGTAGAGCACGTCCATGTTATTAAGGTCGTATGCGTGCGTGCCCGCGATGGCCTGTCCTTTGCCCCTTACGCATATGACCGCGTGCTCGTGTACATGCTTCTCAAGGGAGCTGTTGCCGCCGGGCGTAATCTCGAAGTAGCGAAGCTGGAAACGGGTATTTTCGCCGCGCCCGCCTACAAGGGTGTTCCTGTCTATCCCGCACCAGCAGCCGTCGGCCTCCTTGTAGCGCTCCTTCGCCACCTCGCTCCAGCTGTGGTCCGGCAGGGACTTGTGCAGTCTGCTCTTGTTATCGGGGGGCATGGAATCCTTTGTCAGGATGGGGTTATGCCAGAGTGCCGGAGCTTTCCCTGAACATCGCCGCCCAGCGGTCGAACTTCCTTAACTGGCGCGTACCGTAAGGCCGTATGTCCTCCCTGGCCATCTCAACGCTCTGCGAGGTAAGCATCTTCTCAGGACTGCACGGGAAGAGCTTGTCCGCGAAGCATATAATCTCTTCCTCGACCGTTATAGGCACCATGTCGCGCGCGGGCAAAGGCAGGCCCTTTTCCTTAATCTCCGAGGCGGTCAGCCCAACGCCGACGTGCCTTTCGCAGACCAGGGCGTGGAGCGGGTAGCCCTCGTCCTCAAGTATCTGCCGGCCCAGGTATCCGTGCGCGATATACGGGTACTCACCGGTGCAGCCCAGGTGCGGGGCGTCGGTCATGAAAATGCCTATGTCGTGGAGCATGGCGGCCTCTTCAATGAACAACGTGCCCGGCGGAAGCCAGAATACGCGGGAGGCTATTTCGAGGGCCTTCTCGGCAACCATTTTTCCGTGCTGGACTAAATAGTTGTAGGCCGGGCTGCCCGGCTCGTAGTAGGCCTCTATGATTGCCAACGGGTCGGGCCTGAGGCCGCTGTCTTTGCCTGTGCAGTCTTTTATAGTGTTAGCCATGCTTACCTCTTTATTTTGTAGCATTTTATCAGAACGGGTGCGGGTATTCAAGGGGAAAGGGAACAAAAACCCCCTCTTAGGGTAAGAGGGGGTCAGGGGGAGTTACTTGAACTTATCCCTTCTTGGTCAACGATGCTATGCCAGGCAGTTCCTTGCCTTCGAGCAACTGGAGCGACGCCCCGCCGCCAGTCGATATGAACGACATGTTCTCGGACTCGCCCGCCTTGTGCACGGCCAGGTCGGTGTCGCCGCCGCCCACTATGGACAGTGCGTAGGAGTCCGCCACCGCGTGCGCAACAGCGAAAGTGCCGCGCGAAAATGCGTCTATCTCGAACACGCCCATAGGGCCGTTCCATATTATGGTCTTTGCGTTAGACAGGGCCTCCGAGAAGAGCTTCACGGAGGCAGGGCCTATGTCCAGCGCGCGCCAGCCCGCGGGTATCTCCTGAGACGTCACTATCTTGGTCTCTGCGCCCGGTTCCATGCTCTGGGCTATCACGCAGTCGACGGGCAGGTAGAACTTGACTCCGCGCTTCCTCGCCTTCATCCTGATGGCCTCGGCAACTTCGAGCATGTCCGGCTCCACCATAGAGTCGCCCACCTCGTAGCCCATCGCCTTCAGGAAGGTAAATGCCATGCCGCCGCCAATTACGACCTTGTCCACCTTGTCCTCTAAGTTCTCGATTACGCCTATCTTGCCGGAGACCTTCGCCCCGCCGAGTATTGCGACCATCGGCCTGACTGGGTTGGCTACCGCGCCCTGGAGGTAGTCCACCTCTTTTTTCAGGAGGAAGCCCGCCACGGACGCCGAGACGTGCTTCGTTATGCCGGATGTGGAGGCATGTGCGCGGTGCGCAGTGCCGAATGCGTCGTTCACGTAGTAGTCGCAAAGCCCTGCCAGCGCCTTCGAGAACGTGTCGTCGTTTTTCTCCTCCTCGGGGTGGAAGCGCAGGTTCTCTAACAGTGCCACGTCGCCGGGCTTCATGGCCTTGACCGCGTTTTCGACCTCCGGCCCGATGCAGTCCGGCAGGAAGAGCACCTCTCTGTCAAGCAGCCTCTGGAGCCTCTTCGCTACCGGTGCGAGGCTGAATTTCGGGTCGGGCTTACCCTTGGGGCGGCCCAGGTGCGAGGCGAGCAGTATTATCGCGCCTGCGTCTATGGCGAAGTTTATCGTGGTGAGGGCGGAGCGAATGCGTGTGTCGTCCGTGATATTCTGGTTTTCATCGAGCGGCACGTTGAAGTCAACCCTTATAAACAGCCGCTTGCCCTTGATGTTGCCTATGTCTTCAATAGTCATCTTATCCATTGTTACCTCTTGCCGAACATGAATAAGATGAGGTCCCTGACGCGGCAGGAGTAGCCCCACTCGTTGTCGTACCAGGACAGCACCTTCACCATGTTGCCCTCCATCACGGAGGTGAGCGAAGAGTCTACTATCGAGGAATGTGGGTTGCCGTTCAAGTCTATCGAGACCAGCGGCTCGTCGGAGTACGCCAGTATGCCCTTCAAGGGGCCTGCCGCCGCAGCCTTGAGCGCGTCGTTGATTTCGGCCGCCGTAGCAGGCTTCTTGAGTTCAGCCACGAGGTCGACAAGGGATACGTTAGGCGTCGGGACACGTATGGACAGGCCGTCCATCTTGCCCTTCAACTGCGGCATGACGAGCCCGATGGCCTTTGCCGCGCCAGTGGTGGTGGGTATCATGGACAGGGACGCGGAGCGAGCCCTCCGCAAATCCTTGTGCGGGGAGTCCTGTAGCTTCTGGTCCATTGTGTATGCGTGTATGGTGGTCATCAGGCCACGCACTATGCCGAACTTGTCGTCCAAGACCTTGGCGACCGGCGCGAGGCAGTTGGTAGTGCATGACGCGTTAGACACTATGTTGTGCTTGGTTGCGTCGTAGTCGCCGTCGTTCACGCCAAGTACTATCGTTGCGTCCGGGTCTTTTGCAGGTGCGGATATGATGACCTTCTTTGCGCCCGCTTCGAGGTGCTTGGAAGCGCCCGGCCTGTCCACGAAGCGGCCCGTGGACTCTACGACCACGTCGATTCCCAGTTCCTTCCAAGGGAGCTTCGCCGGGTCGGTCTCGCCCAGCACCTTCAGCAGCTTGCCGTTAACTGTGATGTCACCACCCTTGACCTGCACGTCCGCGTCGAATATGCCGTGCACCGAGTCGTATTTCAGGAGGTGCGCAAGGGTCGCTGCGTCCGTGATGTCGTTGATGGCCACGAACTCGAGCTCTTTACTCGCAAAGGAGGCCCTGAATACATTCCTGCCTATCCTCCCGAAACCGTTAATCGCAACTTTGATACCCATTTGAATCTCCTTTCAAAATATCTAAAAATGGTAAGGTTTTACGGGCGCACGTGTGGCGTCCTTGAAAATATACAAAATCGGCGGGTAAATGTCAAAGCCTTTTAGCGAAACCGCCAAACTCTCTTAACTTAAGAAGAGGTTACACCTCCACTAACTTCCCCTTGTCAACCAACAGAAGATATGCGCTGACGGTCTTGAGCCCGAATGCCCCTTTGACAGCGTCCGAATAGGCAGCAAGCTGCGGGGCGTATGCCTGCCTAAGTGCCTCGATGGGGGTGTCCAAATAGCCGGTCTTGTAATCTATCACCCGCGCCGAATTACCTTCCACTATCACCAGGTCGGCCTTGCCCTCTATCAGCTCACTCCCCCTCATCATCATAAGCGGTAGCTCGAAGTACCTCCCTGACCCGCCGGTGAGCAGGTCGCGGAACCGAGCCTCGGACAAAAGCGCGTCTACGGAAGCCCCAGCGTCTTTAATAAGCTCCCCTGCGGCCTGGGCGGAAAGCCCGTCAACCCCCTCCGTCCTGAATGCGATGGCACGCATATCGTAACTGCCCGATTTGCCGAATGACTCAAGGGCGGAGTGTATGAGCAGCCCCCTCAGCCGCGCAAGGGCGTTGTCGCCTTTTGACTCTTCCGGCAGGGCGCGTACGAGGCGGCTTGGTGAGGTGTAGATAATGCCCTCCGGTACGGGCAGGGGTGCGAGCCTGACCAGGTCGGGCATTTCCGTAGCGGTATCCGGCGGAGTAACCGCTGGTGCGACTGCCTCCATACGCGCAGGTGGTTCTATTTCCCCACGGAGCAGGTGCGCGGGCGAGGCGTCCGTTATCAGCCTCAGCCACGAGCCCTTTGCAGGGGGCCTGCCGTCGTCTTTGTCCTCTGCAATTATCCTCAGGTGGTCTTTTGCGCGGGTCATAGCCACGTACAGAAGTCTGGCAGTCTCCGATTCCGACTCATCGTTCTCGCGGCATTTCAGCCGCTTGTACTGCGGGTTTTCTTTCAACAGGGAGTCCGTTCCGATTGCCATCTCCACGCCGCCGTCCTCCGCGTCCGACACTATGAAACCGGGTGCGACATTCCTGGACTTCTTTGCCGCGCCCGGCAGGAAGACCACCGGGAACTCAAGCCCCTTGGCCGCGTGTACGGTCATCACGCTCACGAAGTCCTCATAGCCCGGAAGCTCCACGTCCGCAGTGGGCATCTCCGTCTTTTCCTTGTATGACTTGATCCACTCGGAGAAGCCCGAAAGCCCTGTGCCGCCGTTCCTGTCATATTCGCGTGCTATGCCGACCAGCTTTTCGAGGTTCAATAAGGCGGCAGGGCCGCTGCTCATGCCGAAAGATAGAAGCGCGGCTGACTCGCGGATAATGGTCTCTGTGAGGCAGCCAGTCGGCACAAGGCCGCAGATGCCCCTCCACGACAGTATCAGTCTGTGCGCGTCCGGGGATATTGCACGAAGCGCGTCCATAGGCTCGGGACTTTTATATAGTGGCTCGATGTCGCCGTCCGATAGTCTGAAGACAGGGGACTTCAGCCCAGCCGCAAGAGAGAGCAGGTCTGCGGGGTCCTCCAAGAAACCAAGTATGCCAAGTATCGCACGCACCTCGTCCTGCACGAAAAAGCCTACGCCGCCGACCACCTTGAAAGGTATCCCGCGCTCCACGAGCGCTTCCTCGTAGCCCTTCAGTCCGGCCCTCTTCCTTAACAGTATGGCCATGTCGCCGTACTTGGCCGGACGGAGTGTGTGTGCGTCCTCGTCCCAGACCGGCAAACCAACGGCACGCTCAACCTGCTCCGCGAGCGCTTCCGCCTCCCTGCCTGCCGGGGTCACTGTCAACGACACGCTCCCCTCCGCTACCGCCCTGACCGCCTCGGCCTTCGTGTACCCGTCCCCGAACAGCGCCCCGAACAAATCGTTCACTGCGGCCACTATCTGCGGCGCGGAGCGGAAGTTCTTATCTAACTCCGGGAAGTCGCGTCTGCCTGGTGCTATGGACTGCTCCATCTTTCTTTTGAGCACGTCCATAAGCCTGTGGTTCGCGCGGCGGAACCGGTATATGGACTGCTTTTTGTCTCCTACCGCGAATATGGTTGGGGCCTTCGGGCCTTCCACGCCCTGGCCCGCGAAGGTCTCCTCGTTCAGCCTCTTTATTATGCCCCACTGTATGTCCGAGGTGTCCTGGAACTCGTCAATCAGGTAGTGGGCTATACGCGCCTCCATGCGGGAAAGCGCGGCATATGCGTGCGGGCCGGACAGCAACCTGTATGCGCATATCTCTAGGTCGTCGAAATCCACAAGCCCGTCCCGGCGGTTCATACCCTCGTACATCTCCGCCGTATTTTTGTAGAGCTTCAGGAATGAGGTAAGTACGCCCGCCGCTATTGCAGAGTCATAGTCCCCGACAACCTCGTCCAGGGCATCGCGTACCTCGAAGAACATGGAGTCGTGCTCGTCCTTGACAGCCCTCTTGGCAGCTTTGACTGTCAGGGGTGTGCCCTTTCTTAGAGAGCCCTCATTGGTGTATACGAACTTCTTCATTCGCCTGAATACGTCCGGTACCCCGGATGTGTCTTTAAGGGCTGCAATGCTTTGCAGGGCCAGTACGTAGTCGTCGTCTCCGATGCCGCGCTCTGTCATGAACGCGGCGAGCCTGTCCGCAGACGCTGCAAGCACGGCAAGCTGCTCAGGCCTGGCTTCGGGTGCGAGGCCCCTGACCCATGTTATCAGGCCGTCGAACCCGCCTGCCTCCACTTCCAACATGGTTAGTACCGCTCGCTTGGAAAGCGAAAGCGCGAGCAGTTCCTTGACTGCGCCCACGCGGTAGCCCGCGTCCGCTACCGTCCTATATTCATCGGCCAGCTCCCCAGCCTCGATAGCCTCGATGCATTCCTCCACCGCCCTGTCCCTGCGGAAGAGGGCCTCCGCCTCGTCCATCACAGAGAAGTCGGCAGGCAGCCCGGCCTCCAACGGGAACCGCCTCAACAGGCTCAGGCAGAACGCGTGTATGGTGCTGACCTTCAGGGAGTCAGGGTTTGATACAAGGCTGGACAGCATCTCCTCAGGCGTGAGCTTGATAGGGTAGGGGGCGTCAGAAGGCCCAAGCTCCAGCATGCCGCTTGTGTCCGTGCCGCCCCATGCGGCCTCTTCGAGCGCGCCGAACAGCCTGTCCTTCATCTGCGCCGCGGCCTTTTCGGTGAAGGTTATCGCGGCAATTTCTTCTGGCGCGGCGCCCACGCCCAGGAGGTGTATGAAGCGGCGCACCAGGGCGCGGGTCTTCCCCGAACCTGCGGACGCGGAGAGCAGCACGGACCTGTCCGGCCTCGATGCCCTGACCTGCTCGTCAACCCTCACCGCGCTCACCCCCTTCATCGTCATCGGCGTCTTCGACCGTCGCGCCTTTCACACAGACCTTCGCGTATATGCAGCGCTCGCAGACGAACCTGCTGTCGCAGGTAGGCTCGAAGCTCCCGGAGAGTATCCCGCGCACGGCCTCCGTGGCCTTGGCTACCGCACCCTTCACAAGTTCGTCCATCTCTTCCGGCGTCTTTTTTCGGCCCTTTGCAGACGTGCCTGATATATAGGTGTCGCACGTAGTCGCGTCCCTCGCTCCGCTGTCTCTCAGATCGTAGTACACCACGCCCGCAAGGCGGCCTTTCGGTCTGAGCGGAGCATTCCCTTCCATAGTTGCCGCGCCGTTGTCCTTCAGCATGTGCGCGTACAGCGGAAGCTGGAACATGTCCTTCAGGGGTGGGCCGTTCTTAGAGCCTGGGTATTTGCCGGTCTTGTAGTCCACCACGGTGAAGTTGCCACCGGCGTCCAACTCGACCCTGTCTATCTTGCCCGTGATAACCACATGGCCTTCTTTTACCCCTTCTATGTCAACCTCCATTACAACGGGTATCTCTGTGGCGCATACCCCAAAGCCGGAGCCTCTAAACTCCAGCTCGGCCTCTATGAAGCGCGGAGCTATGAACTCCGTGAACCGCCTTTGAAGCTCACTGTTGGCGAGCGTGCCGGGGAGCTTCCCGAACCGCTCGACGGCCAGCGCCTTGAGCCTCGTCAGGGCCGCCTGGCTGTTGCCTACCGTGACGCCGCCTTCAAGCCCTTTGTAAAAACTTTCGAGTATACCGTGTATGATACTGCCAGCCTCGCGCGGGGCTATGTCGTCCTCCGGGTCTTCGGGGGGTGCACTTTTTAACACGCGGTACTGGTAGTAGCGGTAGTGGCAGAGCATATATTCTTCGAGCTCTGTCACCTTGAACTGCGTCTTCCCTGCGGGCGGGGACGGCAGGCCTGGAGCAGGCGCGGGCGAAAGGATGTTCAGGGCCATGCCGAGGCCAGGCGCGTACTGGGGCAGGAGCCTGAGGGCCTCCTCAATATTGCCTTCCCTCGACATCGCAAGCGAGCGCAGGAGCTCGCCGGGGCCGAGGGCTTCGCCAGGCTTAAGTGTCCGGGCCACCCGGCTGAAAGATCTTATGCGACCCGACTTGATAAGCGGCCCGAGCGCTCGGATGTAGGGCGAGGGGCAGGCGGCCTTGCCGCCGGATGGTTCCGGCCAGGTTATGTGTACGCGGGGCGCGCCTGTGAGGAGGCTTAGGAATAGCCTCGCGTCTCGTGCGCGGAGGCGCTCCGGGCCGGGCAAACCGAGCCTGCGGGATGCGTCCTCGCCGAAGAACAGGTCGAAGCGCTTCGGTGCGGGAACTGCGCCCTCCACCATGCCGCCTGCGTAAATATCGTCGAAGGGCTCGGACATGGTCTCTAACCGGCCGAGCACACGTACGCCCGACACGCGTTCCGAGACCGGAGCGTACCGCCTGTCCCGGAGGGACTTCTTGAGCAGGTATACGTACTCAGCACGGCCTATATTACCCTTTACCCTGCCAGCCGCACGCCCCATACCATCGAGCACGGAGCGGATGCATTCGAGGGCCAGGGGCAGCGCTGCATGCGAATCGCCAAGTGCGGCCACGGAGGATGCAATACCCGATGCGTCCAACAGCCTTGTCGTTTCCTCCACCCACCGGGAGAGCCTGCCTGCTGGCGAGTCAAACGGCGCGGTCAACCCCAAGGCCCTTTTCAGCGCGTGCCTTGCAACCCTCGCTTCCTCCACCGCCTCATGGGGTGCATCTATGCGCCTCAGCCACGTACCCCTGCCACCCGTGATACCTTCTTTGCGCGCAAATTTATCGAACGCGTTCAGGCGGTTTCCACCCTCGTCCAGTATTACGAGGGGCGAAGAAAACGCCCTCCGCATGTCCCTGAATGAGTAACCGCCGGACGGTATCGCAATCAGGTCGAGTAGTGCGGTGGTCACCGGGCTTTGTATGAGAGGTCGGCCCTGCGATACGTGGTAAGGCACGCCCGCGTCGGCAAACGCCTCTTCTAACGCGGGCAGATATAAATCGAGTTCAGGAAAGAATACCAGTACGCGGTCCAGGTCCTTTATGCGCCCGGAGAGATACCCTTCCTTTATGTCTCTCGCTACAAAGCAGACCTCCTCCACAGGGTTCAGCGCGCCGACAACTGTTATGTCGCGTACCAGTGGCCCGGCCTCCTTAGCCATGCGGAGCGTTTCGTTCAACGGGCGTCCCTCGAAAAGCGCGCCGCAGTATAGCGACGCCTCTTTGTCCGCCTCTACACCGGCGCTCCCTGCATTGCCCGCATCGAGTCCGAGGGCCTCAAGCAGACTGTCCGTGCCGTAATATGGCATGCCCGGCTCACGCGCCTCCGGCCTTGACAGGCCGGGCGCCTCCATTATGATATGGCAGTCGGGCAGCGCGGACAGCGCCTTGATAAGCCTCAGCTCGGCTGGCTCCGCGTCGTAGAACCCGTCCAACACCACCGTGCCGACGCCGCCGAACTCGCTCGGACCGGGCATGTAGCCGGCCTTCAGCATGGACGGGTCCTCAAGGCCGGATTCGCCTAACCATGCCTCGTATCTTCTCTTTACCCTGACAAGCAGGGCAAGCGGGACGCTGTCACCCGACAGGCCCGTGAGCGCCCTGTCGTCCACACCGTACGCGTAAATCATATCGAGCGCCTCGGCCAGCGCGGGCGCAAGGGACGCGCCGGTAACTTCGGGGTTGGTCTCGATACCCGTCAGGGAAGCAGCAGCTTTTTTGCACATCTCCTCCAACACAAGGCCCTTTGTCATCTCGTCTATGAGCGGCTTAGTGGGCCTGAGCCTTGAGGCGATGTACCGGTTCATAGCACGGAACGATGGCGGGATGCATGCACTGGACGAAGTCTCATCGGAGAGAGTTTTCAGGAAGATGCCCTTGAGTGTCCTGAGCGTGCGCTCGTTCGGGACGAGATACAGCACGTCCCTGAAGTCGTAAGGGGGGCCGGAGCGCGCCTTTATGATGTCTCTGATTATTTCCCTTCTTAGCGTCCATGCGGGCTCGCCGAAGGGGATGATGTGGAGTTTCATAGAACCAATATATCCCCGCCCGCCCAGGTTGGCAAGAAAAAATGCTTTTCAACAGGACAGGAGTCTGATAGACTTCAAAAAAAAGAGATTGCCGCAATGACAAACAGGGGGTAACTGATGAAAAAGCCTCTCGTCGGTATAGTGATGGGTTCGGACTCTGACCTCCCCGTTATGGAGGAGGCGAAAAAGTCGCTGGAGGGCTTCGGGGTGGCCTGCGAGATGACCGTAGCCTCGGCGCACAGGTCACCCGGACGCGCGCACGCCTACAGTGTGTCTGCGGCGGAACGGGGGCTGAAGGTCATCATAGCGGGCGCGGGCGGTGCGGCGCACTTAGCCGGAGTGCTTGCGGCCAGCACCACGCTACCCGTCATAGGCGTGCCTGTCGAGTCCTCGGCGTTGAACGGTCTCGATTCCCTGCTATCCACGGTGCAGATGCCCGGAGGGATACCCGTGGCCACGATGGCCATAGGGAAGGCCGGTGCGAAGAACGCGGGCATACTGGCGGCCCAGATAATAGGGCTATCCGACAAGAGTGTGGCGAAACGCCTCGCCGAGTTCAAGGCAAGGATGGCCAAAGAGGTGGACGAAAAGGCCAGAAAGATGGAGGCCAGGGATTAGTATCAGTCAGGCTCGGTCAGACGCATCGGGTCGAGCGCCTTTTTCAGTTCTTTCTCGGACATGTAGCCCTTTTCAAGCGCGACCTCCGCAACCGACCTGCCGGTCTTGAGCGCTTCTTTGGCTACCTCCGCCGCCTTCATGTACCCGATGTGGGGGTTCAGCGCCGTAGCGATGCCCAGGCTCTTCTCCACGTATGCGAGGCACCGCTCCGGGTTGGCGGTTATGCCGTCCACGCAGAGCGTCCTGAACACCTCCATCGCGTTTTTGAGTATGCTCGCAGAAGAGAGCAGGTTGTGCGCCATCACCGGCATCATCACGTTTAATTCAAGCTGGCCCGCCTGCACCGCCATAGCCACCGCATGGTCGTTGCCAACCACCTGGAAGCACACCATGTCCAGCATCTCGGCCATCACGGGGTTCACCTTGCCTGGCATGATGGAAGAACCAGGCTGCACGGCAGGCAGGGTAATCTCGGCAATGCCGGTTAACGGCCCGGAGGAAAGTAGCCTCAAGTCGTTGGCTATCCTTATCAGGTCGACGGCAAGCAGCCTGAGCGCGGATGATGCGGAGAGTATGGCCGACTGGCTCTGCATCGAGTAGAACAGGTTCGGGCAGGCCCTCACGTCGAAGCCGGACGCGGCCCTTATATACTTTATCATCAGAGGGGTATATTCTTTGCCTGAGTTTATGCCAGTCCCGACCGCCGTCCCGCCTATGCCCAACTCGCCAAGCTCCGTCATTGCGGACATCAGCCTGACCACCCCTTTTTCCATCGCGTGGGTGTAGCCGGAGAACTCCTGGCCAAGCCTTATGGGTACCGCGTCCTGGAGGTGCGTGCGGCCGGACTTCACTATGCCGTCGAACTCGCCCGCCTTGTACCTGAAGGAGCGTGAAAGGGCCTCCGCCTCGTGCGCCAGGTCACTGAGCGCGGCAATGCCCGCAAGCCGCATTGCGGTCGGGAATACGTCGTTTGTTGACTGGGACATGTTGACGTGGTCGTTGGGGTGGCATGCGGAGTAGTCCCCGCGCGTCCTGTCCATCATCTCAAGCGCGCGGTTTGCGATGACCTCGTTTGCGTTCATGTTGTGTGACGTGCCCGCCCCGGCCTGGTAGACGTCAACCACGAAGTGCGAATCGAGCGACCCGGACATCACCTCTTCGGCGGCCCTTATGATGTAGCCCGCCAACGCCGCGTCCAGCTTGCCCATGTCGCGGTTGGCCTCGGCGGCGGAGCGCTTGACTACGGCGGTCGCCCAGATGAGCTTCGGGTGCGCCCTCAGCCCGGAGACGGGGAAGTTCCCGACCGCCCTCTGGGCCTGTACGCCCCAGTAAGCGTCTTTGGGGACCTGCACCTCTCCCATCGAGTCTATTTCTGTCCTGTATTCCATGCGCCTAAGGGATGCTCAGCAGTGTAAGGGGGTTTATGAAGTAGAGCAGAGATATGAAGCCGCCGTCGGCAGCCTCCTCTATGGCCTTGCTCCGTGCATCCAGGTCGTTCTCTATGTCCTTTGCGCGGAACACGTTCTTGGGGTATCCGCCCAGGGCTATAGCACCGACCGGTTTGAATATCATCTTTGAAATGAGTGTGTCCGCGTCCGGCCTGGCCTTCCTGACGCCTGACACAAAGTCCTTGTATTCGTCCTTTACGGAGTAGATGAAACGGGTATCTCCCGTGTCAGGGTCGACGCCTGTAGGGGTGCCGTCGAACACTATCGCACCTGTGTATACGGCGACATGGCCGAGGGGCAGGTCGAGCGAGAGGCTTTCGGGCTTGAAGGTGTATCCCCCGACCTTCACCCCCCTCACAATATAGCTACCGACCGGCAGGTACACGCCGAACTCCCCTGCGTTGGAACAGCTTATCTTGTATGTCACCTTCGTGTCTTTGTTCCGAAGGTAGACCGATGCGTCGTTTTTCTCGACGGGCATGCGCACCAACACCTTCTCCATGAGCCGTACCTTACCGAACACAGCCATGTCGCCCTGTGCGGGCGTGGGCGTGGCTACCTTGTCCTGCTTGAACTCCACCCTCTCTGCGGGCGTGGCGCATCCGAGCGCCGCTATAGCTATGAATAGTGCAAGTATGAGTATCCTTCGCATGGCTACCTCCGTGTAAACATTCAACTACACTAAAATATCACCGATTAAGGTTAAATGTCAATGGGTAAGGGGTGTGCTGCGCCAAAACACATTTTCCTGTTATACTTATGAGGGCAAGTTCCCGCTGGTAGACAACGAGGTGCAAGGCTATGCGACTACAGTGCTTGCGAATAAGATGTGGCCTGCACGCAGCCATGTATGCGGTTGCTTTTGTATTGGCGCTGGCTGCGGCCATGCACCTGCTTGCGGGCGGCGCGTACGGTGCGCAGGCTTCGGGCATCGGGGCCGCAGGCGGTGGCGGTGGTACGGAATATACCCTGCCGATAATCGGCAACGTGGACGTGTCGCAACTATCGCTTCCCATGACCACCGTCATACTCGGCGGCATGGACGGGTTCAACCCGTGCGCGTTCTTTGTGCTCTTCTTCCTGCTGAGCCTTCTGATACACGTCCATTCGAGGGGGCGGATGGCGCTGATTGGCGGCACGTTCGTGCTGTTCTCCGGGCTTTTCTATTTCCTGTTCATGGCCGCATGGCTTAACGTGTTCCTGATTATAGGCAGGCTTGCCGCCATCACCTCGGCTGCGGGTATTGCCGCACTTGTCATAGCCGTGTTAAACATAAAGGACTTTTTCTTCTTCGAGAGGGGGGTGTCGCTGGTAATCTCTGAGAAGGACAAGCCGAAGCTGTTCGTGAGGATGAGGGGGTTACTCCATACCGCGTCACTATCCTCGATGTTCTTCGGCGCGGTGGTGCTGGCGATAGCGGCCAACAGCTACGAGCTGCTCTGCACGGCGGGCTTCCCCATCGTGTTCACGAGGATACTCACGCTCCACGACCTCCCGGCCTCGGATTACTACATGTATATATTGCTCTATAACATAGTTTACGTGATACCGCTCGCGGGCATAGTGGCCGTGTTTACCGTCACGCTCGGGGCAAAGAAGCTGACCGAGTGGCAGGGGAGGGAGCTGAAGCTCGTGTCCGGGATGATGATGCTCGGGATGGGCGGCGTGCTGTTATTCAACCCGGCCCTGATGAGCAACCCGCTCACTGCGGGGCTGCTGCTGGTGTCGTCGCTGACTGCGTCAGGGCTGGTCGTCTATCTCACGAGGAGGAGGAAGGCGCAGGTAAAGGGGTAAAGCGTCATGGACACGGTGCTTGTCGTCCCGATCCCCCCATTTGTCGTCCCGACCGGAGCGGAGGGACCTACTTTTCATAACTCCCCCATCCCCCTCTTATCTTAAGAGGGGGACTGAGGGGGCGTTAATGCCCAGCAGCCCCAGGCGCGGCAGTGGTGAACTCCGGCGTTGGCGCGGCGGGGGCAACGCCTGAATAGTTACCCATCGCAGTCTCCTCGGCAGGCGGGTGCATTACCTCCTCGAACTCCGGCATCGCAATCCCGCGTCTGACCATTATGTTGTACACGATGCGCGAACGGTTGGCCACGTACCGGGACGGCCCGGTCGGGCTCCATTTGCGCGGGTTCGGGAGTACTACCGCCAGGTGCGCGGCCTCCTCCGGGCCGAGCGATGCCGCAGACTTCCCGTAGTAATGCCGAGCCGCCGCCTCTATCCCGAATATGCCCTCGCCCCACTCGGCGACGTTCAGATATATCTCAATTATCCGCCTCTTGGAGAGATTACGCTCCAACCGCCAGGTGAGTATCGCCTCCTTCAACTTTCGCACGGGGTTCCTCGACGGCGAGAGGTAGAGGTTCTTGGCCAACTGCTGGCTGATGGTGCTGCCGCCCGCCTTGAACTTCTTTTTCTGGATGTCCTTTTCGAGGGCCTTTTCCATGCCTTCTATGTCGAAGCCCTCGTGCGACCAGAACTTGTCGTCCTCCGCTATCAGCACTGCCTTCACGAGGTACGGCGATATGCGGTTGAACGGTACCCATTTCTGGTTAATCTTCAAGTCCTTGCCCTCGCGCGCCCACTCCCTCTCCCGTATGCGCATCATCGCGGTCTTCTCCGGGTTTTCTTTCTTGAGCGCGGGCACGTAGGGGTACACGAAGTACCTGAGCACGTCTAAGACGAGCAGGGCGGCGATTATCAATAGGACGGTCTTTAGCTTAATTTTGCGCATTGGTTTACCTATACTCCCCTCTCCACCTGCGGGAGAGGGGCCGGGGGTGAGGGTTTCTTTACCCGAACAGCCTCGGAAACACCGTAGTCAATAACAGGAGCGCAGTCAGTATGACGAGCAGTATGGCCGTGGCCCACGCGACCACGTTGAACACCGGCCCGTTGACGTGCTCGCCCATTATCTCTTTGTCGTTTATCAGCACAAGCATGAAGCCAAGTATAACAGGTAACAGTATCCCGTTCACCGTCTGGGATATCAGCATTATGGTCATCAGCGGCAACCCCGGCAGGAGTATCACGCCCGCGCCTATAACGATGAACCCGGTATATAGCCCGAAGAACTGCGGGGCCTCGTCGAAGTCCTTGTCCATCCCGGACTCCCAGCCGAACGCCTCCGAGACCGCGTATGCCGTGGAAAGAGGGAGTATGGACGCGGCCAGTAGCGACGCGTTCAATAACCCCAGCGCAAAGAGTATGTATGCGTAATGTCCCGCCAGAGGCTCCAGAGCGAGCGCGGCGTCGGCGGCGGACTCGACCCTTATGCCGTGCGAGAATAGAGCTGCGGCAGTTGCGACTACTATGAAGAAGGCGATGAAGTCCGTGAAGAACGCGCCTATGAACACCTCGTTACGGGTGTATGCGTAGTCCTCGACCTTCACGCCCTTGTCGGCCACGGAGGACTGGAGGAAGAACTGCATCCACGGCGTTATGGTCGTGCCTATGAGCGCGATAGCCAAGTTGATGTAAGACGAGTCGAACTTGAACGACGGCGTCACCATGCTGACCATCACCTCTCTCCACGGCGGATGGGCCAGCACGCCCGATATGACGTATGTGAAGTACAGCAGACAGAATATCAGGAATACGCGCTCGACCTTCTTGTAGTTGCCCTTGACCACAAGTGCCCACACGAACAAGGCGGCGATAGGCACGGATATGAGCCTGCTGACCCCGAAAAGCTCCATCGCGGCGGCTACGCCCGCGAACTCCGCTATTGTGCAGGTGAGGTTTGCTACGATGAGGAGCAACATGCAGAGGAAGGTAATACGGACGCCAAAGCGCTCACGGATTAAGTCAGCAAGCCCCTTGCCGGTGACCGCGCCCATCCGCGCGGCCATCTCCTGTATCACGGCCAGGTTGAACGTGATGAGGAACAAAAGCCAGAGAAGGCCGTAGCCCTCGTGCGCCCCCGCGAGGGCGTACGTCGCTATGCCGCCCGCGTCGTTGTCCGCGCTTGCGGTGATAAGGCCGGGGCCCATCACGGCCAGAAAGACCAGGATGCGCCGACGGTCGAGCTTCATTAAGCTGAGGAGAAAAGCCCTCATGCCCGCCTTCCGCCGTCATACGGCTGCTACTGCCAGGGTCGCCTTCCATCTTTATCCTATCCTGTGTTTCCTGCGCCGGGACTGGGGCGGCAGTATCAGGTTGACCACGTCGTCCACCGTCACTATGCCTATTATCTTCCTGTCCTCGTCTAAGACCGGGAGGGCTAAGAGGTTGTACTTGGATATAGTCTCCGCCACCTCTTTTTCGTCTTCGCCCGGCTCGGCGTATTTGTACTCCGTGTCCATAAGCTCGGCCAGCGTCTTCTTCGGTGAGGCGAGTATCAACTCCTTCAGGGATACCTCGCCCAAAAGCCGCTCCTCGTCGTCCATGACGTACAGCACGTATGCGGACGCGCTTTCCACGTCGGGGGCCTCAAGCCGGTACTCCACAAGGGCGTCTTCCACCGTCATCTCCGGCGTGAAGGAAAGGTACTCGGTGGTCATCATGCCGCCTGCGGTGTCGTCCTCGTGGCTCAGGAGTTCCTGCACGTCCTCGGCCTCGTCCTCCTCCATGAGTTCGAGTATCTCCTGGGCCTTCTCCTCCGGGAGGTCGCCCATCACGTCCGCGGCCTCGTCCGGGGGCATCGCCTCCAGGATGTCTGCGGCCTGCTCGGTGTTCATGTGGGATATGATGTTCGCCTGTACACCAGGCTCGAGCTCGTGTATGGTCTCGGCGGCGGTCTCTATGTCCAGCGAGGCCACTATCGCATGGCGGTCCCTGTGCGACACGTCGGATATAATCTGGGCGATGTCCGCGGGGTGCAGGCTGCTCATCTGCTGGCGCGGCACCGTAAGCGTCAGCTTCGAGAGCCTCGGCTCTAAAGGCTGGAGGAAGTTCCAGCTTATAAGGTCGGTCGTCTGCCGGTAGCCCAACAGCCTGCCGAGCCGCTCCCAGCGCTTCTTCATGCCGAGCCTTCTGAATAGCCCGGCGAACCCGACGTCTGCGGCGATGAGGCAGAGGTGGTCCTTCACCTCGCCAAGTTTCAGGTCGTTTACCCGCACCACCTTGGCCCCGTTTATGTCAACTATCTGCTTGTCCAGGAGGTTCTTGCAGGCGAGCATCTCGTGCTCGCCGAGCGAAAGCGTAGGCAGCGAGCCCGCGGACAGCCTGGCGGACACGACCTTCCTGTTGAATATGCTGATGTCCTCCCACGGGACGACGCGGCGCTCCTTCCTCCTTTGCACCACGACCCCGGATACCTGCGGGAACAACTCGCCCAGGGTGATGACGAAGTCCTCGATGCTGCCGAGTTCGTCACCAGCTGGGTCGAGTACCTGCTTGTGGAGCACCTCGCTTACATATATGTCGCCGATGAAATGCATGGCCGCCCATCCTTTGCCGCCTTTATAGCCCAATAAGCCGGAATTGTCAAGAAATCAAAGACTAACCGCAGTCTCCCTCTCCCCGAAGTGGGAGAGGGATTAAGGGTGAGGGCTATTAATTTATCCTGCTCAAAGACTGCCCGGTGTTACCCCGCGAAACCGGCCAGTCGAGCTTATGCTGCCGTCCCCGGCTACCATCAGCACCTCGATTTCCGGGTGCGAGCGGGCGAAGGCATTTGCCTTTTCCGGCCCCATCACGAAAAGCCCGGTGGCCAGGGAGTCGGCCAGGTAGGAGTCCCGCGCAAGCACTGTCACGCTCATAAGCCCGGATGCGGGATACCCGGTCTTAGGGTCGAGTATGTGGCAGTATCGCCTGCCGTCCTTGATAAAGTACCGCTCGTAGTCCCCGGACGTGGACGTTGCCGCGTCGTTAACCTCGAGCTCAGTCAGAAGCGCATCGGGCTTCCTTGGGTGCTGTATGCCTATCTTCCAGGGCTTGCCGCCTTCGCCTGCTCCAAAGAGCTTCAGGTCGCCCGCCACGGCGACTATGCCGCCCTTTATGCCGCGCGCCTTCAATATCTCCACCGCCCGGTCGGAGGCGTAACCCTTTGCTATCCCGCCCAGGTCCACCGCCATGCCTTTATTCTCTATGAAGACAGTCCCGGCCTTCTTGTCCAGTATTACATGGCTAAACCCCACAAGCCGCCGCGCCGCGTCAATCTCGTCCTTGCCGGGTACCCTCGCCTTATCTCCGCCTATTCCCCACAGCCTGACGAGCGGGCCAACGGTCGGGTCGAATGCCCCGCCCGTCATGGTGGCCACGTCGAGCGCGTCCTGTATGACGGCTATGACCTCCGGGTCTGCTTTCACGGGCCGCATGCCAGCCTCGCGGTTTATCTGGCTCAACTGGGACTCCGGCTTGTACGTGCTCATCAGCCGGTCTATGCGCTCTATCTCGGAGTATGCGTCCGCGACCGCAGCGCGCACGACCACCTCAGGCAGGCCGCCGCGCGCAACGGTGATGGTCACGTAAGTCCCCATTATGACCTTCGTCTTTTTGTAAAGGCCATCCCCACCGCCGCAGGCAGGCGCGGCCAGGCAAACCAGAAGGCATAGGGCGATAAGACGTATTGACATGTGTGCATGACCCCCGAGTTCGAATGCTACCAGATGCAGGCCCTCAGTTCAACCCTAATCTCAAAGAACATCTTGACAAATAAGATAAAACTGTTGGATAATTAAAAGAACGTCCTACTGAAGAACGGGGGATGCGTGGCCGACTGGAACAGGGAGTTCGGGAAGAAGGGCGAGGACCTGGCCGCAAAGCGGCTGTCCAAACTCGGCTACAAAATTATAGAGCGTAACTACCGCACCCCGGCGGGCGAGATAGACATAATAGCCACCGACGGGGAGTACCTGGTCTTCGTGGAGGTGAAGTCTCGTAGCGACCTGAGTTTCGGCGCACCGGAACTTGCAGTGAACCGCCACAAGAGAAGACAGATGGAGAAGGCCGCGCTGTTGTACCTTATGAAAAAGGGTGGCGCGGACAAGCCGTGCCGTTTCGACGTGGTGTGCATAAACGCCGCTCCCGACGCGGACGCGGAGTGCGAGGTTATAAAGGACGCATTTGAGTTGTCTGGAGGTTACTAAGTGGCTACCGAGCTGTTAAAAAAGGTGTACCTCTTCCAGGAGCTGAGCATGGCGGAGCTTGTGGAAGTGCTGAAGATTTGCCGCAGGGAGAGCTTCCCGAAGGACAAGATACTATTTCAGGAGGGCGACCCCGGCGACAAGTGCTATATAATCGAAGAGGGCGAGGTGCGGATAAGCAAGTACGTGCCGGGCGCGGGCGAAGAGGCACTGGCCGTGCTTAAGACCGGCAGCTACTTCGGCGAGATGGCACTCATAGACGGTTCACCGCGTTCCGCCACAGTGACGGCCCATACGGACCTGACCTGCCTCGTGGTGGGCAAGGCGGACTTGGACCAGCTCCTGGCCGAGAACAAGGACCTCGGCAACAAGATACTTACCGTGTTCTGCCGCACCCTGTCCAAAAGGCTCAGGGATACCAACGAGAAAATATCGAACTTCCTGGCTATGACTGCCGGGTTCGGCGGGCCGAGTGCTTAGGAGGAATAAATGAACACACCCTGGGCGATACTCGTCGTCATAAGCTTTCTGGGCTGGATAGGCTGCACCGTCGGCTTCATATTCGGCGCCTTCGAAAAAGACAACAAGTTCAACAACAGGAAGGCCCTGTACTGGGGCAGTGCGGTTGTTGCGTGTTATGCATTATGGGTGGTCGGCATGATGAACGCATAGGCCGATGTACACCTGCCGAATAGACAAGGCCCCTCTCGTCGGGGGCCTTTTGTTTTTGGGCGCGTTCGGCCTTTACTTAGCGACGCTCGCGCCCACCGTCACGTTCTGGGACAGCGGCGAGCTTATAACCGCCGCTTACGGGCTCGGCATATCGCACCAGCCGGGTTACCCGCTTTACAGCCTTGTCGGAAGGGCCTTCAGCCTCCTGCCTTTCGGGAGCGTCGCATACCGCCTCAACCTGCTCTCCGCCTTTTTCAGTGCGCTCGCTGTATTCATCGTGTACCATGTGTTATTGGAGATATTCGACGGTGCTCATGCGAAGACCGCATTGTCCGCTTCACTCACCCTGTTCCTGTGCGCCATAAGGGTGTTCTGGTCGCAGGCGGTGGTCTCCGAGGTATACGCGCTGAACTCGTCCTTCGTGGCATTGCTCGTCCTGTTGCACATGAAGGCCGCGAAGGGCTCCATGTCGCCGGAGCGTTACCTTCCCCTGTCCGGCTTTGTCTTCGGCCTCGGTGTCATAAACCACATGTCGCTGATACTCTACCTCCCGGCCCTTGCCCTCAGTTGGGCTCTGACTTCCCGTGTGCGCGGCATAATAATAGGCACGGCCTTCATAATGCTGGGGCTCTCCGTATACATATACCTGCCAATCCGGTCGCATGCGTCGCCCATGCTCGACATAGGACACCCGGACAACTGGCCGCGCTTCTGGTGGGTAATCAAATGGGGCGAGTATATAGGGCACGCGGGCAACCTGGCAAAAAACGCGGGCGCACTTGCGGCAAGGCTCGATAAAAGGGTTATCGTGGCAGCACTCGCCGGGCTGTACCTTTCGTGGAGGCTTATGCGCATGGGATGGAGGGTCTACCTCCCGCCGCTGGTGTTCCTTGCCGTCTACGCACTCGGCATATCCGCGCTTTCGGTCGGGGCGGAATATGACGGGAGGTTCGGGCTTACGGGCAAGTTCTTCATACCCGCGTTCATGCTCATCGTCATATTCATCGGAGCCGCGGCGAGGGACATCATGGACACGCCAGTGCCAAAGTTCACCGGACCTGCGCTTGCTGCGGCCTTCGGACTTGCCGCCTTGTTTCTTATCTATACAAACTACCGGCAGAACGACTACTCAAAACAGTTCGTCGCGTACGACTATGCACAGGACAGCCTGAAGTCGGTTGCCCAGGACGGCGTGCTCATTACATGGGGTGACAACGGGGCCTTCCCGCTCTGGTACCTGCACGGGGTGGAGAGGTACAGGGACGACGCGGTACTCGTGCACGCACCGCTCATGACGTACGACTGGTACCTGCGCGATGCGGAGAGCTGGCTGAGAGGAGCGGTGCGCTTCGGGAAGCCATACTACCTGAGCGCCAACGTGGAACGTATAGGCAAAGCGGGAGGGGGTAAAAGGCGCATGGCCTACGATTTTTCGGCGAGGCATTTCCTTCAGCTCGAGGACGCGGGGCTTAAGCCATACGGACTTGTGTATTACGAGGGCCAGGCACCGCCCGGCGACCCCTGGCGCTGGTACGCCTCCCGTGGCGCGGACGACGAAGCTGCACCCAAGGGCGCGATGGATAAAAATATCGTGGAGATATACAGGTATCAGAGGCGGGTGCGGGTTACTTCCCCCTGACCGACCTCGCCAGCGGCCCGAAGGCGGGGTTGGCGGCGGCCAGTTTGTCCAGCACGAAACGCTCCACCCCTGTATTGTCCGTCAGGAGCAACCCGGCAGGGAGGTTCCTCTGGTTTACCTCCGCCCTGCCCATTGACTTGTGTCCGCCCGCGCTTCCTAACTCCCCGAACGCAGTCCTCGATAAGTGGCCCGCGTCTTTCTTCAGCCCGTCGTTCCTGAACACTACCACGAGCGTGTCGTGCACCGCACCCGTGACAAGCGCCCACTCGACGCGCTCCACGCGTATCAGGAAGTCAGCCACCTGCACACATACGTCCGACATGGGGACCGGCCCCAGGTGCGCGAACATCACGCCGCTCGAAAAGCGCCTCCTGACGAGGGCTATACTGAAGTAGTCGAGGGTGTCTTTGGAGAACTGCGAGAACTCGATGCGGCGCACTATGTCCCTGTCAGCCTTCTCCCTCAGCCAGCGCATGGCCTCGACGTCGCCCGGCCCCAGGTCCACCATGAAGTGGCGCGAGTCCACGCGCACGCCGTAGTAGAGCGCGCTCGCCAGGCGTTTTGTCAGCCGCACCTTCGCTGCTCTTAAGTACTCGGTCATTATGGATGAAGTGGCGACGTAGCCGGGGCGGATGTCCGCGAAGGCTACTTCCCTGTCCAAGAGCAGCGGGTGGTGGTCTATTACGATGTCGCAGCGCGGGAGCGTGAAGTCCATGAAGAACTGGGGCTGTGCGTCCACGAGGGCGACCAGGTCGGCGTCTTTGGCCTCCTCTTCGGTCACCGGCCCTGCCTTGATGCGCAGGTGGCGTATCATTGAGGCGTTCTCCGGGCGGCCTACCGCGCCGGTGTAGTTTATCTCGACCCTGCGTTCCGGTGCTTCGAGTATGGCCTTCAGGGCGAGCGCGCTTGCGAGTGCGTCAGGGTCCGGGTTGCCGTATATTATTGCCCGTATCAGGCGCGCGCCCTCGGCGACGGCCAGCATCTCTGCGAGCCTCGTGGCGTCGGCGGCATGCTTCTTGTTGTTGGGCCTGTCAGGCATGTTACAAGTATTGCCGCGTCTCTAAACCATCACTATGTCGTACTGCTCCTGGTGCAGCGTCGGCTCGGCCTTTATTATGAGCTTCTTCTTGAACTCCTGCTCCAGGTCGTCCACCGCCAGGCGTTCCTCGTCGTAGAGGAGGTCGGCGACTGCCGGGTTCACAGACACCATTATCTTCTTCTCCTTGGCCGAGTGGGCTATGCGCCTTATCTCGCGGAATATCTCGTAGCAGACGGTGACCGCGCTCTTGACGAACCCCTTGCCCTCGCAGTACGGGCATGGCTCGCACAGCACGCGGCCCATGCTCTCCCTTGTCCGCTTGCGGGTCATCTCTATAAGGCCCAACTCGGAGAGGTTGTATATGTTGGTCTTGGCCTTGTCATGGCTCAGTAAATCCTGGAGGGAGGCGAACACCTTGCGTTTGTTCTCGTCCTTCTCCATGTCGATCAGGTCGAGTATGATTATACCGCCCATGTTCCGAAGCCGGAGCTGGTAGGATATCTCCCTCACCGCCTCTAAGTTCGTCTTTAATATGGTCTCTTCCAGGTTCCGCTTCCCTACATACCGGCCGGTGTTGACGTCTATCGCGGTCAATGCCTCCGCCTGGTCTATCACAATGTATCCGCCGGACTTCAGCCATACCTTCCTGCCGAGCGCGCGCGATATTTCTATCTCCACGTCGTATGCGTCGAATATCGGTTCTTCTTTGTCGTAGAGTTCGACCTTCGACGAGAACTGGGGCAGGTAGGTGTCCACGAACTCCTTCACGCGGGCGTGTTCCTTCTTGCAGTCTATAACCAGCTTCTCTATGTCCGGGGTGAACATGTCGCGGATGGTCCTGAATACCAGGTCCAGGTCGTAGTGGAGCACCGACGGGGCGGAAAGTTTCTCGTTCTTCTTTAAGATGCGCTGCCACAACAGTTCGAGGAAGTCCATGTCGCGCTTCAGGTCGTCCTCGCTCTGGCCGTCGGAAACCGTGCGCACGATGTAGCCCGCCCCCTGCTTCTTCAGGCGGCTCACCGTCTCCTTGAGCCTCTTTCTTTCGGCCTCGTCCTCTATCCTCCTCGATATGCCGACGTGGTCCACTGTGGGCATGTAGACCAGGTACCTGCCGGGCAGCGTGATGTATGAGGTGACGCGCGCGCCTTTAGTGCCTATAGGCTCCTTGGCCACCTGCACGAGTATCTCCTGGCCCTCTTGAAGGAGTTCTTCTATGGTGAGCGACGAGGTACGCTTCCTGCGGGGCCTGCCGCTGTCCTCCTCGAACTCGATGGGCTCCTCCGCCATCTCCTCCGCCATCATCTGCGCGTACTCATCCACGTTGTTGTACACGTCGGCGACATACAGGAATGCGGACTTCTCAAGCCCGATGTCCACGAACGCGGCCTGCATGCCCGGCAGCACCTTGACTACGCGGCCCTTGTACACGTTGCCGGAGTTGCCCCGGTCCTTCGCGCGCTCGATGTATATCTCGGTCACGAGCTTGTTTTCGAGGAGCGCTACCCGTGTCTCCTCATGCGTCACGTTTATTATTATCTCTGATGACATTTTTTTGTTATCTACCTTCTTGTAGGGGCCGACCCATGTGTCGGCCCATGTGTATATTTGTCATTCCCGCGAAAGCGGGAACCCAGTGACTTCAATAGGGGAGCAATTTGCCGCGCCCTTACCCCATCTTCGTCCGCTTCACCCTGACCGCACGTGCCTGCTGCGGGGTCAGTCCTAAAAGCGCCTGCACAAGCTCGTAGGGCTTTGCGGAGCGGCCATCCGACTCCCTGAGCGTGAACCGCACCAGCCCCGGCCCGGCCACCGTCAACTCCTCTACCATCGGGCGTATGTCGAGCTCTTTAGTACCCTTGTCGCTGACGCGGGTGACTACCGCGCTCGTTTTACTGTTGAATGCCTCGACTATCCCCGCAAGGCCGCCATCAGGGCAGTCTGCCTCGGCCTCGTAGGTGAACCTCGTTAGTCCCACCCCTGCCGCCGGCTCGCCGTGTCTAAGCCCGCGCGTCTCGGTAATCCTTATGCCCAAGGGCAAAGCCGCGTTTAAGGCTTTAGCTACAGCCATTAAGTCTATCGCATAACTTAGCTCCATGTCAAGGATTTCCGCCTCGGACTCTATCCCGACCGCGAGCGCGGGCCCGAAGCTCAGTTTGGGGTGCGGGTTGAAGCCCTCCGAGAACATGATTGGCAGGCCCGCCCTCGATATGGCGCGGAAGAACACGGTCATGAGCTCGATATGCGAAAGCATGGCGAGCGGCATCAGCTTCGTGTACCGCACCCTTACGCGCGCGGACGGGGCGGATACATGCCTCAAGTCCTTCCGTGCCGGGCTGTACGGTGCAGGGGCTGCGTGGGACGGGCTTATTTCGTCTTCCTTGCACTTTAAGCCGCATGCGGCGCATTTCGTGCGGCAGTCCGGAGTTGCCACACCCTTTGTCGCCCGTTCGTACTCCTTCTTCAGGAACTTCTTGGTCACACCGGGGTCTATGTGGTCCCAGGGCAGCACGTCGTCCATGCCGTAACTCCGGGTCGCCTCCGCCTCCAGGTCTAACCCCGCGTCCCTGAAGGAGTCCACCCACAACTGCCAGTCGAACCGCTCGCTCCAGCCGTCGAACCTCGCCCCCTTCTCCCAAGCCTTTAAAAGCGCGCCGCCAAGCCAGCGCCCGCCCCTTGCGAACGCGGCCTCGAGCACGCTCATCTCGGCAAGGCCGGATTTCATGTCGAAGGGCTTCCTGTCGAGCACGCGCGCCAGTGCTGACTTTTTGCGCCGTATCTCGGCAAGGGGTCTCTGGCCCTGCCACTGAAACGGCGTGTGCGGCTTGGGCACGAACGCGGATATGCCCACGTTTACCTTTTTCCTGCGCCCGCCCGCCTGCCTGCCCGCGTCCAGCACCTTCCTGGAGAGCGTTATTATGCCTTCCACGTCCTCGTCCGTCTCGGTGGGCAGCCCTATCATGAAGTAGAGCTTGATTAAGTCCCAGCCCTCGGTGAACACCGTCTTTGCTGTCTCGGTCAGGGCATCTTCCGTTATGTTTTTGTTTATTACGTCCCTGAGCCTTTGCGTGCCGGCCTCAGGTGCGATGGTGAACCCGGTCTTCCTGACCCTCTTTATCTCCTGACACATCTCCGGGGTGAGCGTGCCGACCCTGAGAGACGGGAGCGAGAGCGATACCCTGTCACCCGCGTACCTGTCCATCATAGCCTTCATGAGGGGCAGTAGGCACGTGTAGTCGCCTGTGGATAGCGACGACAGTGACATCTCGTCGTACCCGGTCGAGCCAATCGACGACTCCGCTATGGCCATTATGCGCTCCGGGGAGCGTTCCCTCGGCGGACGGTATATGTAGCCCGCCTGGCAGAAACGGCATCCGCGGGTGCAGCCGCGCGCGACTTCGAGCGTAACGCGGTTGTGCACCGTAGCCATGTAAGGCAGTATGGGACGCATGGGATATGGGGCGGAGTCCAGGTGCAGCACGGTGCGCTTCACCACCTTGTCGGTGCCTCCGGCAGTATTCTTTATCTCTGTTATCCTGCCGTCCGTGCCCGTTACGACCTCGAAGTGTGCGGGCACGTATACGCCGGGCACCTTCGACACGCGCATGAGAAGCCCAGCCCTGCCGGACGAACCGCCCTCGGCCTTGTGCGCTATGACCGCGTCCGCCACCTCCGACATGGCATCTTCCGCGTCGCCTATCACGAAGGCGTCCACGAAGTCTGCAAGCGGCTCAGGGTTGAACGCGCACGGCCCGCCCGCTATGACGAGCGGGCTGTCGTCTTTTCTGTCTCTGGCAAAAAGCGGTATGCCGGACAGCGACAGCATGTTGATGAGGTTGGTGTACGACAGCTCGTACTGGAGCGTAAATCCGACCACGTCCATATCGGACAGTGGGGTGCCGGTCTCCAGGGTGGAGAGGGGGATGGAATGCTCCCTAAGCTTTTCCTCCATGTCCGGCCAGGGCGAGTACGCACGCTCGGCGTATACGTCCGGGCGGGCGCTGAGCGCCTCGTACAGGACCTTGAGGCCTAAATGCGACATGCCTACTTCGTACACGTCCGGGAAGCACAGCGCTACGCGGAGCAGCGCGCCGTCCGTGTCTTTGAAGCAGGAGTTGACCTCCGCCCCTATGTAGCGCGAGGGCTTGGATACGAGGGGGAGTATCTTTAACAGGCGGTCGTTTGTCATATATGCTTTTTCTCCATCGCCCCGTCTATGGGGCGACCATCGTGTAGGGGCGGACCTATGTGTCCGCCCTTTAATAACGGGCCGACACGCAGGTCGGCCCCTACAATCAGGTTAATAAAACAACTGGAACCGCCGCCGGTACACGTTGAGAAGTATACCAAGCGCCATGAGGGTGGTGACTGCCGAAGTCCCGCCGTAGCTGACGAGCGGTAGCGGCACGCCCACCACCGGCATGATGCCAAGTGTCATGCCTACGTTTATAACCACGTAGAACGTCAGCATCGATACCGCGCCCACAGCCAACAGCGCTCCGAAGCGGTCCTTTGCCTTGTGAGCTGTCTCAAGCCCCCAGAGTATTATGAACAGGTAGATCAAAAGGAGCAGGAGCGAGCCCACAAAACCCCACTCCTCGGACACGACCGAGAATATGAAGTCGGTGTGGCGCTCCGGCAGGAAAGACAACTGGCTCTGCGTGCCGTTCAAGAACCCCTTGCCGGTGATGCCTCCGGAGCCAATCGCTATCTTAGACTGTATAATGTGGTAGCCCGCGCCGGAAGGGTCAGAGTCGGGCGATATAAACACCAGTATGCGCTTTTTCTGGTAGTCCTTCAGGTGCCCCCAGAAGAAGCTCCACGCCACAGGGGCGGCGAGGGCAAATGTGCCGACCAGCATCATGAAAGACTTCAGCCTTATGCCGGAGACCACTGCCATCGCGCAGAATATGAACATGAACATGAGCGCGGTGCCAAGGTCAGGCTGTTTCATCACGAGCAGTACGGGGCCGACCACCATCAGGAACGGCTTGACAAGCTCCTTAAGGGTATGCCCGTCGTTTATCATGTCGTCCGAGAAATATCGCGCAAGCGCTACTACTAAGAAGAGCTTGGCCATCTCAGAGGGCTGGAAGGACAGCGGCCCCAGCGCAAGCCACCTCTGCGCGCCCATTCCGGAGCGGCCCATCACGAGGACTAAAACAAGAAACGCGACGGCTATGCCGTACAGTACGTATCCCCAGCGCGCGAGCGAGTGGTAGTCTATGGTCATCATCGCGCCCATCGCGACAAGCCCTATAACAAGCCAGTATATCTGGTGCACGAAAAGGCTGTGCCTGCCTCCGTCCATGCTGTACGTGGCCGAATATACAGAGACGAGGCCGACCGCTATCAGCGTCAGTATGGCGATGAGCGGCGTCCAGTCGAACTTGGGGACTATGCGTCTGTCGATCATCATAAAACACGTGCCTCGTGTTCGTGAGATGGCGGTGTTATTATAGAGACAAAATCCCTGAGCCGCGAGATTTCGGAGTTGCCTGAAAACAGGCGACAGCTTGCTTGAAGGCTACTCCGAAACGACCGGCGAATATTTTGGCTACTATAATAATATTGCCATCTCACCTCTTGTTGGTCATTGTAGTACGAACCCTTAATGCCGTCCTGTTTCGGAATGCTCGCCGTCTGGCCGCAACCCCTGTCCTGTTGCCGAGGGTGCGACGGGCTGACACACTCGTCCTGTTGGCGTGCGCCTTTTTCGCGGCTGCGCCTGTGAGGTTCTTCATAGTCACGGACGTCCTGTTGGCCAGCGCCTGCTTCTCCTTGAGGCTCTCCTCGTCCACCCGGAGGTACGCCTCTATGACCTTCTTTGCAATAGGGGCGGAGACCGAGCCTCCGTGCCCTCCGTGCTCCACCAGTACGCATACGGCTATCTTCGGGTCCTCCATCGGCGCGACCGCCACGAACCACGCGTGGTCCTTGTACTTCTTGCCGCTGCCCTTGCCGAGCCCTATCACCTGCGCAGTGCCGGTCTTGCCGCCGATCGTGACCTCTTTGGACTTGGCCGAGCCCGCCGTGCCGCCCGGCTCGTTCACCACGCCCTTCATCCCGTCCATTATTATCTTCAGGTTGTCCTTGTTGACTGGGGCGTTGCCGGCGACCACTGTCGGGAAGACCATCATCCCGCTGTCCTTGTTCCTTATGGCGCGCACCACCTGGGGCTGGTAGACCGTGCCTCCATTTGATATCGTAGCGGCCATGCGCGCAAGCTGGATTGGCGTGACGCTCACATAGCCCTGCCCGATTGAGCAGGAGATAGTCTCGCCGGGGAACCACGGCTGGTGCCTGGCGGCCTTCTTCCAGGCGGTTGACGGTATCAGCCCGCCTTTTTCCTGGATGCCCGTCCCGGTCACCGCGCCCAGGCCCAGGTACGTTGCATACTTGGCAATGTTGTCGATGCCCAGGTCGTTGCCGAGCTTGTAGAAATATACGTCGCATGACTCGACGATAGCCTTGTGCAGGGCGACGGTGCCATGTCCCTTCTTCTGCCAGCACGCGAAGCGGCGGTTCCCGAAGAACCAGCCGCCGGTGCACTGCTGGGTCTTGTCCACGTCCGTCTTGCCGGTCTCGAGCCCTGCAAGCGCCATGGCGAGCTTGAAGGTGGATCCCGGCGGGAACTGCCCCTGCAAGGCGCGGTTGTTAAGAGGGTGGTCCTCGTCCAGGGCCAGGTACTTCCATTGTGCGGGGGTCAGGCCGAGCGGGAAAATGTTGGGGTCGAAGCCAGGCCTCGATGCCATCGCAAGCACGTCGCCGTTGTTGGGGTCCAGGGCCACTATGGCCCCCGGCTGATCGCCGAGGGCGTCCTCGGCGGCCTTCTGTGCCTTGAAGTCGAGCGGGAGTATCAGGTCGTCGCCCGCTACCGGTTCCACGGTGTAAAGCGTGCGGAGCTGTCTGCCCATCGCGTCCACCTCCACCCCGACCTTGCCCGATTCCCCGCGTATGTACCTGTCGTAGGCCTTCTCTATGCCGTACTGCCCGATGAGGAAGTCAGGCGGCAGCCCCTTGTATTCAGCCTTCTCCAACTGGTCCGGGGTGACCTTGCCGATGTAACCGATTAGGTGCGAGGCGAACTCGCCGTAAGGGTAGTAGCGGCGTAGCTCGACCTGCACCATCACGCCGGGGAGGTCGGCCTTGCCGGCTTCTACCTGCGAGACCTCCTCGAACCCCGCGTTCTCTTTTACGCGCACGGGCTGGTAGGGGTTCCTGTAGGTCTCCGACCGTAGCCTCCTGTCGAGTTCATCTACGGGTACCTTCAGTATGGCCGCCAGCCGCTCCTTGACGCCCGGGGTTCCCTTTGCGTCCTCCGGGGTGAAGGTGATGGTGTAGCTCGGCATGTTTACCGCTATGGGTATCCCTGTCCTGTCGTATATGACCCCGCGCGGCGGCCTTATGGTAACCAGGCGGACCCGGTTGCTCTCCGAGAGCTGCCGGTAGTAGTCGCTCTTGACCACCTGAAGGTACCATAACCTGAGCACTATCGCGGCGAAGAAGACCAGTACGAAAGCGACCAGGAGCCAAAGCCGCTTCTTGATGTCGCCGACTCCCTCTCCGTCCCCGCCGTAGTTGTATTGCCGGCGCCTCTGGTTCATGGCTGCAGGTGTACCTTTATGTGCCTGATGGTCTTAAGCCAGGGCACGCGCCTCGCTATCCGTTTTTTGAAGAGCCACAATATGAGCGTGCCTACCACTGCGTTACAGGCCGCCGACGGGAGCGCGAACCGCCATATCCCCCCCATAAGGTCGTACCCTTCCACGAAGGTGTTGAACATCACCGCAGTATACACGCCCTGTATCATGCTCAGGACGAATATGCCTGTGAAGTTCGCAGCCTCGCCCACGTTGAAGACCCGCTTGCCAATCCTGCCCGCGAGGAACCCGGTGATGGCGTAGCCGGACAGAAACACGCCCGTCATCCCGCCGGAGAGGCAGTCGTCGACAAGCCCGCCAATGGCGCCGTAGAGTATGCCCCGCCCCTCTCCGCCCATGACGGCGAACGCGTACACGGCGATGAGTGTCAGGTTGGGCCTTATGCCGTATATTGTGGCAGGCTCTCCGAGTGACGCCTGAAGTACCGAGACGGATATGATAATCAGTAGGGCTGGCAGCTTGATGTTCATCTCAGGGCCGGGGGCTCGTACCTGATAAGCACGAGGTCTTCAAGGCGCGTCAGGTCGGCAGTGGGCCTGACCCGCACCTCCTGGAAATAGCCGGGCGCGTCCCTGAGTACCTTCACAACCTCGCCGACCGGCATGCCCTCAGGGAATACGCCGTCGAGCCCGGAGCTGACCACCAGGTCGCCCGGCTTTATGTCGGCATGTTTGTCTACGTATTTCATCACGCACAACCCCGTGCCGTCGCCCGTAAGTATGCCGGTGTCGCGGCTCCTCTCGGTCAGGCAGGACACCGCCGAGCGAGGGTCTGTGATGAGCAGCACCCTCGCCGAGCCGCTATACGGGACGGAGACCTTGCCGACAAGGCCGGTATAGACGGCTGCGGGCATGTCCTTCCTTACCCCTGATGAGACCCCCTTGTCCACCCATAACGAGTTGAACCAGGAAGAAGAGTCCCTGCCAATCACGGCAGCCGGGACTACGGGGAACTGTGTCTGCTCTTTCAGCGCCCACAGGTCGTGGAGCCGCCCGCTCTTTGCAATCGCCTCCCTGAGCCTTGTGTTCTCAAACGACAGCCTGGCGTTGTCGGCCTTCAGCCGGTCGTTCTCCTTGGCCGCGTCTACAAGGTATATGTACCCTTCCCATACGCCTCTTGCCGTGTCCCCGCCCATGTGGGCGCCCTTGACAAAGGGGTAGCTGACGGCGCTGACTCCCCTGTCGAGCAGGCTCGGGCCTCCAGGCTTTCGCACCTGCGAGGTGATCCAGAGAAAGCTCGCCAGGACCGTCACGGCCAGCACGAAAAGGCCTTTATTGTTGGCGATGAAACGAAACATCTAAAGGTTTACGTCCTGAGGGATACCCTGTCCAAGAGGGCAAGTTCGTCCAAGACCTTGCCGGTCCCCATGACCACGGCGGAGAGTGGGTCCTCCGCTATGACTATGGGGAGACGGGTCTCTTCGCGTATGAGCACGTCTATGCCGGTGAGGAGCGCCCCGCCGCCCGCCAACACGATGCCCTTCTCGACTATGTCGGAGGCCATTTCGGGCGGGGTGTTCTCCAGCGTGACCTTGATGGTGTTGACTATGGTGAGCACCTGCTCTAACAGGGCCTCCCTGACCTCGTCGTCGTCGATGATGAGCGTCTTGGGGATGCCGGAGACCAGGTCCCGGCCGCGCACCTCCATCGTCTTGACCTCGTCGAACATCTTGTAGGCCGAGCCGATGGATATCTTTATGTGCTCAGCGGTGCGTTCCCCTATCAGCAGGTTGTACTTGCGCTTGATGTAGTTGATGATGGCCTCGTCCATCTTGTCGCCGCCGGTCTTGACGGTCTTCGAGTACACGATGCCGCCGAGCGATATGACGGCCACGTCCGTCGTGCCGCCGCCTATGTCCACGACCATGTTGCCCGAGGGCTCGGTTATGGGAAGGCCCGCGCCTATCGCAGCGGCCATCGGCTCCTCTATCAGGAACACTGCCCGCGCCCCCGCCTGCTCCGCGCTGTCACGGACCGCCCTCCTCTCGACCTGCGTTATGCCGGAGGGCACGCCTATCACTATCCTGGGCCTCAGGAAGGTCTTCCGGTTATGGACCTTCTGTATGAAGTAGCGGAGCATGTGCTCGGTCGCGTCGAAGTCGGCAATTACGCCGTCCTTCATCGGCCTGATGGCCACTATGTCGCCAGGCGTGCGGCCAACCATCCTCTTTGCCTCGGTGCCGACCGCGCGCACCTTGCCGGTCGGCTTGTCTATCGCCACCACCGACGGTTCGTTGCATACTATGCCGCGTCCCTTTGCGTACACCAGCGTGCTCGCCGTGCCCAGGTCAATACCCAGGTCGTTTGAAAACATGCCCAGAAGTGAGTTGATGAACATTGGTATCGAGTTCTCCGTTTCTAATCTTTGTTTGTCATTGCGAGGAGCCGGAGGCGACGTGGCAATCTCAGATTTTTAAGGGCTGAGATTGCTTCGCTTCGCTCGCAATGACAACTTGCTCTTACTAATCCCTATCCCCTTCTTCGTCTTCCACTACAGTATCCGCTATCTCGTCGCCGAGCCGCCTGCCCTCCGGGCTGCCTATCATGAGCAGCAGCTCGAAGCCGAGCCCCATGCACGCGAGCGCCCAGCCTATAAGCGGGATATGAAATATCAGGTACAAAAGCCCGATGGGCGAGTTCCTGAGTATGGACGCGCGGAAGTCGGCGTGCGTGCCGTCCTTTGACCGTAGCACCCTCAGGCCGATTATGCGCTTGCCTATGCTTCTGCCCCCCATGAGCCCGTCCGCTATGCCGACGTACGTCAGCCCGGAAAGCACACCTACATATCCCGGAAGCCTTGCGAGCAGGAGCGCTATGAGTATGTCGATGAACCGTGCGATGGAGCGGTTAAGGGTGTCTGCCTTGGCGCGCGATGACGGCCCGCTGGCGGCCCCGCCGGATGCCCCGTCTCCCTCGTCTTCCCGCTCGTCCGACTCGGACGGCCAGGCCTCGTCGTCGTGAGGGCTTGACGAAGGGCGGCCTTCAGTCCCCTCCGCCTCGTCCTCTATTGTATGCTGCGTCACGCAGATAACCTCACGTCAGTATGGACAAGCCCCAAAAAAGCAGGATATTCGAGTATTTAACACGATTTTACCATTATAGCAAAACGGCATGGCCTTTTCAACAAGAAAAACCTGCGGTATATCATGCGTTTTTGTATTGACAAAGGCCGGGGTTGAAAGGAAAATAACAATGGACAGATAATGCAACGTTTAAAGGCGGAGGCGATATGGCCGGAATACCGGCGGACGACGAAAAACAGCGGCTGGCAGAGAAGCTCTCACACTCGGTGCTGTTCGCATACTGCACGGCGGAGGAACTCGAAAGCGTTACCGCTTTCGTGAGGCCCAGCCGTTACGAGAAGGGCGAGCTCATATTCCATGAGGGCGACATGGGCGCGGAGCTATACCTGGTGGAGACGGGCAGGGTGGCCATAAGCAAGGCGGTGAAGGGTAACCTGGAGCAGGTGCTTGCCCACATGGGTCCGGGCGAATATTTCGGCGAGATGGCCCTGCTTGACAAGATTTCCCGCACGGCTTCCGCAACTGCGGAGGAGGACTGCGTGCTTCTTTCCATAGGCAAGGATGACCTCTTCATGCTGATGGAGAGGGAGCCGAAGGCCGCTGCCAAGATAATGTTCAACCTTTTAAGGACGTTCACCAGTCGGCTCCAGGCGACCAACGAGCAGCTCAAAGAGGCGGTGCGCTGGGGCCTTGAGGCCACGGGCTACCAGCCGGAGGAATAGCGGTGACGCATGCTACAGTCGAGAGACGGCTGAAGGCCGTCACAAAACGCTTCGACGAGTTCAACAATACCCTGCCCGAACCGCTCCTGACGCTTGCAGGAGACCTCGAAAAGACCCTCGCCCACGGCAACAGGCACATCGTGGACTGCTACGGCGCGAAGGAGGCCTACCCGCTTCTGAGGCTCCCGCTCTGGCTGGAGGACCGCTACGTCACCGACGGAGTCCTGTCCGGGCGCGAGGGGTACGGGGCGTCGGCCGCATACGCCTCCCTGATGGGCTACCTCTACATACGCATACAGGACAACGTACTCGACGAGCCGGAGCAGTTCGACTCGGCTTACCTCCTGTTGGGCAACGAGTACGTCAGGGAGTTCTTTCAGACTTACCACCGCTTGTTTGAACACGGCTCCCGTTTTTGGGAGTACATGCGGGCGTACTGGCTCTCCACTACAAACAACACGCTCTGGGAGAGGACGGTCTGCGGGGGAAAGTTCAGGCAGTTCGAGGGTGGAGACCTGGCGCGTATAGGCGGCAAACTTGACGGCGTGAAGGTCTCGATGGCGGCGGTCTGTATCCTTGCGGGCAGGGAAGACGACATAGGACGCTTCGGCCCCGTTGCGGACAACCTGAACATAGCAAGCCAGCTCCACAACGACGCGGTCTCGTTCATAAAGGACATCAAGCACGACTACTTCACCTGCCTGATAGCAAGCACGGTCGGTAACGGCGAGGGCGCGGAGGGCAGGGACGTCCTCTGGCAGGCCAGCATAAAGGCACTTACCGGCAGCCACCTGGAAGATTGGCTCGGCTCTGCAGCGGAATACAACGACAAGGCGCTTGGCCTCATCGGGCCGGGCGAGCTGCCGGGGCTCGACGAATACGTGGCGGCCAAGAACGCCCACCTGTCCGGTCTCCGTAAAGAAATAACCGAGATAAAAAGAGAACTCCTATCCCTCTGAGGGCCGTAGATGCCGGACGCAAGGCTTGAACTGCTCATAAGGAAGCCGGGGCAAGGGGGCGGGAGCTTCGACATAAAGAAGGTCCCAAGCTCGCTGGTGTATGCGGGGTACCGCCCGAAGCGCATCGCTGAGGACGGCTACGATGCGCGCGGCGAGGTCTCGCCGGTGGACGGGAAGCGCTACCACGTCATAAGCGCGAAGGACACGCAGAAATACCTGACGCTGAACGAGCGAGAATACTTCCTCTGGGGGCTGATGGACGGCCGGAGAGACATAAGGGAGATAGCGTCTGCGTGTTTCTTCGAATACGGCACGCTCGACTTCTCCGCCATCAGGACGCTGCTTTCGAGGCTACGCGAGGCGGGGCTTGTTGAGTTCGTGCCGTCGTCGAGGCTGAGGGTTGCGATGGACCGCTCAATGCACCCCTTCTGGCAGAGGCTTAAGGGGTGGTTGTCGAAGATAGACTACCGGATAGAGGACGCGGACGGCTGGGTGACAAGGCTCTATGAAGGCGGCGGCAGGCTGTTCGTCAACAAGTTCGCAATGCTCATGTACCTGCTCGTGTCCATTGCCGGGCTACTCGCGCTCGGCAGGGCGGGCGAGATAGCAATGTTCCCGTACCGCATATTCCATGAGCACCCAGTACTTGCCGTGTCCGTGCTGGTGCTTTCGTTCTACCCCATCGCCGCGGTGCACGAGCTTTTTCATGCGCTGGCATGCAAGCGCTACGGCCGCAAGGTGCACGCCTTCGGGTTCACTCTCTGGGACGGCTTCTACCCGAGCTTCTACACGGACGTCTCGGACATATACCTGTCGCCCAAGGATGAGAGGCTGTTCGTATCGCTCGCAGGTCCGCTCTCCACCATAGCTATCGCCGCCGCCTGCTTCATACCAGTGGCCATGTTCCCCGAAGCCGTATGGGCCGAGGCGTTCTACCAGGTAGGCAGGTTGAACATGGCGGTGGCCTTCATATCGCTCTACCCGTTCCAGTTTCTGAAGATGGACGGGTACTACCTGCTTGTTGACCTGCTGGGCCTGCCGGGCCTCCGCGAGAGGTCGTATGCGGCGGTCAGGTCCATCCCGGATTACATAAGTCGCGTCAAGGCCTTTACGCGCATGGAGGCCATACTGCTCGGATATTTTTTCCTGTCGGTGCTCTCGCTCGTCTGTGTCACGGCGTACTTTTTTGTGTAGGCAGGCGTGTCGCAGCGATAAGTGTTGACTCCTTGGCCTTCCGGTGCTAATAATAAAAGGGTCTTGAGAGGATTCTTCTTAATCGTAACTGCGCTGGTCATCTGGAGCACCTGGGGGCTGGCGGTCCGCTGGCTCGACAAGCCCGCCGTCGTCATCGCCTTCTACAACGCGCTCTTCGCGCTCGCGTTCCAGGGCGTTGGGATGCTGGCTGCGTCGAGGCGACAGAGGCTCTACCTTGGCCGCGACCTGGGGGCCGTGGCCCTGTTGGGCGTCTGCGGCCTTGCGAACTTCCTCCTGTATGTCTACGCCCTCAGGAACACCACGATAGCCTGCGCCGCACTGACCCACTATACCGCGCCCGTGTTCGTGGCGGTGCTTGCCCCAATGCTCCTGAAAGACAGGATGAAGAGGGCGACCCTCGTTGCGCTCGCGCTCTCCGTGGCCGGGCTCGCCCTCATATTCGTCAGGGGGATGGACCTGGGCGGGGAGGCGGGTCTCCTGGGCGCGCTGGCCGGGACGGGCTCCGGGCTTGCATACGCCTTCGTTATAATAATAGTGAGGGCGATAAGCCCGAGGAACCACCCGCTCAAGCTCGCATTCCTGCCGAGCCTGCTGGCCGCAGCGCTGTTGGCCCCGTTCGCGCTTTCATCCGGGGAGGCGGGCCTTACGGCCAGACAGGTGATACTTTTCGCAGCGGTGGGCCTCGCGCACTCGACTGCCGCAAACGCGCTATACAACACCGGCATGCGCGAGGTGACGGCACAGGACGCGGGCGTGCTCGGCTACCTGGAGGCCGCGCTTGCGATTGCCCTGGCGTTCGTGTTTTTGGGAGAGACACCACAGCCGCTCGCCATACTGGGCGGCGCGCTGATAGTGGTGTCGGGGGTGATGGTTATAAGGCAGGGCGTGATGGGCGTTACGGGAGGTGTCCATGATAATAGGGGTTGACATAGACAACGTGATAGCGGACACCGAGAAGGAGCTGAGGCGCGTGCTCTACGAGAAGCGCGGTGTTACTCTCAAACGGGAAGACATAACGAGCTACTCGCTCGACAACATAGCGGGCATTGAGCGTGAGGACTTAAAGGAAATACTCTCCATGTTCAACGACGGCGATGTATTCTTAAACCTCGATGTCATCGAAGGCGCGAAGGAAACACTTGACCTCTTGAAGCAAAGGCACAGGATAGAGCTTGTCACCAGCAGGCCCCAGAGGGCGGAGCCCCAGACCAGGCAGTGGCTGGAGCGGCACGGCATCCCGTATGACGAGCTGCACTTCGTGACCGAGTCCAAGTTAAACGGCATAACCTACGAGCTGTTCTTTGAAGACCAGGAGAAGTTCGCATGCGAGCTTGCAGAGGAGGGCTCCTACGTCCTTCTATTCGACGCGCCCTGGAACAGGCACGTGGAGCACGACAATATGAGCAGGGTATTCTCCTGGGCCGACGTGTACAAGTTCTGCTTCCCCCCCTGCGCCACCGGACACTAAACCCAAATGACGGACAGGCCCGTGAGGCAATACTTTATAATTGGCTCGGTGGCCTTCCACGCAATTCTATTGATAGTGGCGCTCCTGATGCCGCCCCCGTTCCCTTCAAGGCACGAAAGCGAACCCGACCTCTCCTACGTCGAGCTCAAGCCCGAGGAAGTACAAAAGGACACCCCCGTGCCCGATAAGGATGCGTCCGCCAGGGGAGACTATGTCACTTTCAAGGAGTCTCCCGAAACTCTCCCGCTGATAGCGGGTGACGTGACGGTGCGCGGAGAGACGCAGGCAGGCGAGCCCTTTACAAAAGGCATTGCAGGCAAGACCGCCTTTAAAGGCGAAGAAACTTCCGATGTAGGGAGACATAAGGCGGCCCATGAGCAGCCCGAGTCAAAGCCTGCGCCTAAGACACAGGCCGAGCCGGCCAAGGCACAAAGCGTAGAGCCGGAAGCCGCCCGACCTTCCGGTCAAAAAGACAGGTCAGGCCAGCCAACTCCTGATGTGCAGGTTGCGGAGGACGAGACGGGGCTGAGGGGCGTGGTGACGGACAGGGCATCCGTGAACTTCAAGTACCAGAAGGGGTGGCCCGCGCCCGGCATGGTAAGCCTGAAGGTGGAGGCGGGCGGCAAGGGCGGCAAAGCAGCGTGGCGAGCACAGGCGGACGAGGACTGGATAATAATAACGCCGAAGTCTGGGGCCGGGCCCGGGAGCATGGAGGTAGGGGCCGACCTCTCCCGGATGAAGCTCGGCTTCTATGACGGTACGGTGAAGATAAAGCCCGTGGATGGAAGCGCCAGACCCTGCGAGGTGGCGGTGACCGCGATGGTGCTCCCCAAGGACGCGGGTACGCCGGATTTGCCACACTCATCATTCGACGCATACATGAACGGGGAGTGCAAGGTCTGCCACCTGCCCAAAGAAGTTATGCCGACGGCCGACTTTATGGTTACGCCTGAGTTCTGCAACCTCTGCCATACCTCTGAGGGTATGGCGGCGGACAAGGTGATAAACGGCGGACACCCGGTGATGGTTGAGGCGGGTTCAGGCGGCACAAAGACGCCCACCTTCGGCAGGGTACTTACAGGCCCAAAGAGCGACATGATGAGCACGCACTTGAAAGACGGCAGGCTCATCGTATGCGTAACCTGCCACAACGTGATGGAGAAGCCGCACGACTACGGCCGCACCTGGGAGATGGCCTCGTCCGACGACCGGAAGACATATCAGCTTTACCACGGGGGGTGGGCGAATATGGGCTACCTTGCGCCAAGGGTATACGCGACGGACGGTGTTATGCAGATGCCGCACTTCCTTAAAGATACGGGCAAATACCTTATTGCGGCGTCCGAATATACATACGACGAGACGGACGGCTCGGTAAGGTTCAACAAGCCGAGGGCAAAGGCAGAGGTCGTGTACGTAACGCTCGAAAACTCTTACCTCAGAGTCACCACGGAGAACAACGCCCTTTGCTACGACTGCCACCACGAGAACACCCACGAGGGCATGAACTGCATGACCTGCCACGAGGCCCACGGGACGGCCAACATAAAGCTCGTGAGGCGGACGGTGAGGACGGGAGGGGGCAGTGTCGGGAGGGTGGTATTCAGGTCACATAAAGGCAAAAACTCCTTTGCGGACGGAAGCCCCGCGCACGACGGCATATGCGAGGCATGTCACCCCCTGCACCGGCACAAGGACGGCAAGGACTACGCCGGGACCGACTGCACCAAGTGTCACTCCCACAAAAATGGCTTCGGGGCCTGACCGGGCATTTTTCCACTTGACAAATCCCACCGCAGATTTTATACTCTGACCGTGTGGTCATAATTATGACTATGCGGTTAGCGAGGCTGCCCTTATCCCATTGTTACCCTCCCCACCTGCGGGGGAGGGCAGGGTGGGGGTGAAAAAACGCCCGATGAATCGGGCAGCTACAATAAAGCTGGTATATACTGTGACCAAGAAAGCATATACGAAAAAAGAGCTTGTACAGCGCTTCCGCACCGAGGGCATATTAGACGCCGCAAGGCGTGTGATTGCGAGGCGCGGCCTGGACAAGACCACGATGGAGCAGGTGGCGGAGGAGGCCGGGATATCCAAGGCCACCATATACCTCTATTTCAAGAACAAGGAGGCCCTCTACTTCCACTGCGTTATGGAGCGTTTCGACGCACTGCTCGCGCTTATGCGGGAGTCGCTCGTGGGCGTGGACGACCCGGTCAAAAAAATTGAGACGCTGGTAGTGACGCAGGTCAGGGCTATCGAGCAGGACAAGGACTTTACGCGCGTGTTCCTGACCGAGAGCATGGGCGTATTCCTGGACCACACGACGGACTTTGGCCAGGAGTTCAAAAAACGACACGATGAGTTTACGGCCATTTACGCAGACACCCTCAAAGAGGCCATGGATAAGGGCCAGCTCAGGGAGGCCGACCCGGTGAAGGCGTTTTCGCTGTTGTTCTCGATGGTGCGCGGTATGGCCATGTGCAAGCTACTGTTCAAGGATGGTACCCCGCTGTCGAGCGAGGTCGGACTGATATTGGGCGTTTTTTTCAATGGACTTAAGATAACAACATGAGGAGGCATCCTATGGAGAGGGCTATTATAAAACTGACATTGGCGGTGTTGGGGGCTGTCTTGTTGAGTTGTACTGCCTATGCGGGCGAAGCGGCGGAGGCGAAGACCGACAAGGCCGCCTGCCCTGAGCATTACGTGAAAAAGTGCGATACCCCGGACGCGAAGGTCGTCGTACCGACTGACAGGCCGCTTTCCCTGAAGGAGTGCATATCTATTGCGCTCGGCATACACCCCAAGGTCAAAGCGGCGGAGGCGGACTTGAAGGCGGGCGAGTACCGCACGCGCGAGGCGATAGCCGCCTTCTGGCCCTTTGCCTCGTTCGATATGAACAGGAACTACACGCACTCGTCGAGGCCGGTCAGGGTGGGTGGTCCGATTAGAACGGTCACCTCGTCGTACATCGCCAACAATTTCACGTTCAACACGAGTTGGACGCTGTTCGACTTTGGGCGGACGTGGTTCAACGTGAAGACCAGTGCGTCCCTGGAGGACTCGCTCGGCAGCGACCTGACGGCTTCCGAACAGACGGTGGCCTACGACGTGATGGACGCATACCTTACGCTTCTGAGGGCGCAGAGCCTCGTGAAGGTCGCCCAGGAGACGAAGGACAACGCCGACAGCCACTTAAAGCAGGCCCAGGCGTTCTTCGAGGTCGGCGTGAAGCCCCGCTTCGACGTAACATCGGCGGAGGTGGAGGTCAACAACGCCCAGCTTACGGTCATAACAAGCCGGGACGCAGTGAAGCTGGCGAGGTACACGCTCAACGTGAGGCTGGGCATAGACCCGCTGACCCCCATCACAGTCGAAGACATCCCCATCCTGAAGGAACCAGAAAAGCCGCTCGATGATTACTACAAGGAGGCGGTAATCAACCGCCCCGAGATACAGAGCCTGGAGAAGAAGCTAAAGGCGGGCGAGATGGCCGTCAAGGCCGCGTTCAGCGACTACCTGCCGACGGTTTCGGCATCTGCGACCCAGAGCTGGTACAAGGAGGACCACACGGACTTCACCGACAGCCAGAACGCCCAGCTTATGCTCGACATACCTATATTCGAGGGTTTCCTCACCACTGCGAAGTTCGGTGAGGCAAAAGCGAACTACCTCTCGACCAGGTACAAGTTAGAGGACCTCAAGCTGAGCGTGCTCCAGGACGTGAGCAACGCATACCTGCTGGTCGTGGACGCAAAGGCGAGGATGGAGACCCTCGAGTCCTCCGTCAAGAAGGCAAGGGAGAACCTGGACATCGCAAAGGGCAGGTACGATGCGGGGGTCGGTGCGCTTATCGAGGTCACCGACGCGCAGGTGAACCTCACCTCGGCCGAGACCGACGAGGCCCAGGCTATATCCGGGTTCCAGCTCGGTTATGCGAGGCTTATGAGGAACGTCGGCATGAAGGTGAAGTAGCCATGAAAAAAATTGCTGCACTGGTCGTAGTGCTGGCCGTGCTTGCCGCAGGGGGGTACGCCCTGTACAGGAGCGCGGGTACGAAGTCCGGTTCCGGGTACAAGACAGAGGCCGTGAAAAGGGGCGACATTACATCGTCGGTCTCTGCGACAGGCAAGCTCGCATGCAAGACGGCAGTCCTTGTGGGCACTGAGGTCTCCGGCACGATAAGGGAGATATATGTGGATTACAACTCCCCGGTGAAGAAGGGGCAGGCCCTCCTGAAGATAGACCAGCAGGTGTTCATGACGCAGGTGGAGCAGGCGCAGGCCAGCCTGAACAACGCGAAGGCCAGGTTAGCCGAACTCGATGCCGGGCGCGACATGCAAAGAAGCGATGTAGGCACTCAGAAGGACCAGAAGAAGGCTGCCCTCGACAAGGCCGAAGCCGACTACGAGAGGGAGAAGGCCCTCTTCGACAAGGGGATGGTCTCAAAGAGCGACTTAGATACGATGAACGCGACGTATATAGTGGCCAAGTCCCAGTACGAGCAGACCCAGGCGGACACCGGCAAGTTCGGTGTGATAGACGCGCAGATAGCGCAGGCAAAGGCGATGGTTAGGCAGGCAACGGCCAGCCTCGCCAACGCCGAGACCAACCTGTCGAAGACCGTGATAAAGTCCCCAATGGACGGGGTGGTGATAAACAGGAACGTGCAGGTAGGCCAGACCGTCGCTGCGAGCTTCAACACGCCCGACCTGATAGACGTGGGCGACCTGGGCGTCATGGAGGTGGACGCCTCGATAGACGAGGCCGACGTGGGCCAGGCCGCAGTAGGCCAGGACGTGGAGTTCACGGTGGACGCATTCCCGAACAGGGTGTTCCGTGGGAAGCTCTCGAAGATATACTACGCCCCGGTGACCGTACAGAACGTGGTGACCTATACCGGGGTGGTCTACGCGGACAACCCGGAGGGCCTGTTGAGGCCGGGTATGACCGCGAACGTAAAGGTCATAACCAGCCGGAAGAAAGACGTGCTCATGGTGCCCAGCGCGGCGCTCAGGGTGAAGGTGGACCTGCCGTACGAAAGGCCGAAGGACGCCCCCAGGGGCAGCAGGACGGTCTGGGTGATGAAAGGGGAGAAGCCGGAGCCGGTGCAGGTCACTGCCGGTTCTACGGACTTCGCCAACACCGAGATATTGTCTGGCCTGAAAGAAGGCGACATGGTGGTGGTAGACGCCCCGTCCGGGACCAAAAACAATAAAGGCGGCGGAAGCACCGGCGGCGGGCGGCCCGGCGGCGGCATGAGGTTCTAAGGACGATGTTAATCGAAGTAAAAGAGCTGGTGAAGATTTATAGCCTGGGCGACGTGGAGCTGAGGGCGCTCGACTCCGTGAGCCTGTCTATCGGCAAGGGCGAGTTCGTGGCAGTGATGGGCGCGTCCGGCTCCGGCAAGTCCACGTTCATGAACGTGCTCGGCTGCCTGGACAGGCCCACCTCCGGGAGTTACATCCTGGACGGCGTGCCAGTCGAAGGCATGTCGAAGGACGACCTTGCGGACGTACGGAAGGACAAGCTGGGGTTCGTGTTCCAGGGGTTCAACCTCCTGTCCCGGACCACCGCGCTTGAGAACGTGGAGCTGCCCATGCTGTATAACGGGCTTACGGCAATCGAGAGGCGAGACAGGGCGGCCGGGGCGCTTGCGGGCGTGGGGCTTAAAGGCCGCGAGGGTCATTTCCCGAACCAACTATCGGGCGGCCAGCAGCAGAGGGTCGCAATAGCGCGCTCACTCGTGAACAACCCCTCCATCCTGCTTGCGGACGAGCCCACCGGCAACCTGGACACGCATACGAGCCGGGAGATAATGGAACTGTTCTGCCGCCTGAACACGGAGCGCGGCATAACCATAGTGCTGGTCACGCACGAGCAGGACATCGCGGCCTATGCGAAAAGACAGGTCGCGTTCAGGGACGGGCGGATTATCAAGGACGAGGTATCGGCGGGGGTAACGCCCCCTCAGTCCCCCTCTTAAGATAAGAGGGGGAAGGGGGAGTTATGATAACAAACCTTGGCATAGAAGACTAATATGTATATTCTTCCCGCAGTGAAGATAGCCCTACGCGGCCTCCGGGTCAACAAGATGCGCTCCGGGCTTACCATGCTCGGTATCATAATAGGCGTGGCCGCTGTCATAACCATGCTTGCGGTTGGCGAAGGGGCGAGCTCTTCGCTCGCCAAGTCCATAGCATCGGTAGGCTCGAACATGATACTCGTGATACCGGGCAGCACTACGTCGGGCGGGGCGAGGATGGGCACGGGCAACACGAGCACGCTCGTGCCCGCGGACGCGGAGGCGCTGGCAAAGGAGTGCCCGTCTGTCGAGAATGCGGCCCCGCTGGTGCGCGGGTCGGCCCAGGTGGTCAACGGTGACAGGAACTGGAGCACTTCGGTGCTGGGCGTCACGGAGACATACGAGGCGGTCAGGGAATGGCCGGTAATAAAGGGCCGGTCCTTCATCAGGCAGGATGTGGACAGCGGGGCAAAGCTCTGCGTCCTCGGCCAGAGCGTAGTGGACCAGTTGTTCGGGGACGAAGACCCCATAGACAAGTCCATCAGGATAAAGAAAGTGCCGTTCACGGTGATAGGCGTGCTCGACAAGAAAGGCCAGTCCCCAAACGGGCAGGACCAGGACGACACCATACTCGTGCCACTCACCACTGCGCAGGGCAGGCTGTTCGGGACGACCTCGCTGAACGCTATAATGGTCAAGGGTAAAAGCCTCGACCAGATGGACAAGACCATAGCCGAGATTACCGCGCTACTGAGGCAGAGGCACAAACTTCAGGAGGGCGAGGACGACGACTTCTCGGTGAGGAACCTGGCCGAGATGTTGTCCATGGCTGCGGCGCAGACGAAGATAATGGCTATGCTCCTGGGCTGTATCGCGTCTATATCGCTGCTTGTCGGCGGCATAGGCATAATGAACATAATGATCGTGTCTGTGACCGAGCGCACGCGCGAGATAGGCATCAGGATGGCGGTGGGTGCGAAGGGCAGGGACATACTGATGCAGTTTTTAATCGAGGCCGTAGTGCTGTCCATTACGGGCGGGGTCATAGGTATAGCTCTGGGCGTGGCCCTGGCGAAAATAGTCGGGAGCTTCACGCAGTTCGAAACGCTCGTCACCCCTCTTTCCGTGGTGCTGTCCTTCGGGTTCGCCGCGGCAGTGGGTATATTCTTCGGGTATTACCCCGCGAGGAAGGCGGCGGCGATGGACCCGATAACGGCGCTTCGGTATGAGTAGAAGCCGTCTACTGTAGTTGCCCAATTCATTGGGCGACCAATTGTAGGGGCCGACCGAAACCTTGCGGCTACGAAGTGGCCGAAGATGGACAAAAGCAGTGTCGGCCCTTCATCAGCATCATAATTGACAACACATTTAAAGGACAGAGAAACATGGCTCGTTTCAAACCGGTTATTACATGCATATTCCTCCTGCTCACCCTGACCACACTCGCCGCATGCGGCGGGAAAAAAGACGATGCGAAGGCGGACGCAGTCAAGGTGGACAAACCCGTAGTCGTGGACACGGCAAAGGCAGAGGTAAAAGAGGTGCAGCGCACAGTAGGCTTCGTGGGCACGCTCAAGGCAAGCGAGGAAGCCCTTGTGGCAAGCACGCTCGAACTGCCGGTGGAAAAGGTCTACGTGGACCTCGGCGACAGGGTGGCCAAGGGCGCGCTTCTGGTGAAGCTGGACGACGAGCGCTCAAGGATAAGGGTGGCGCAGGAAGAGGCAGCTCTCAAGCAGGCGCTCGCGCAGATAGGAGTGGAGGACGAAAAGGACCTCGTGGTGGACAACGTCTCCTACGTCAGGAAGGCGCGCGCGGTAGTGGTGGACGCGGAGGGCGACCTGAAGCGCATGAAGGACTTATATGACAAGGGCTACGTATCGAAGGCCGACCTTGACAAGGCGCAGAGCAGGTACGACTCGGAGAAGGCGGGCATGTCCACGCAGATGGAGTACGGCATGTCTCTTTACTCGCAGGTCAAGGCGAGGAGGGCTGCCCTTGCTATGGCCAAGAAAGAGCTCAAGGACACGGAGGTCAGGGCGCCCTTCGCCGGGTACGTCAGCATGAGGTGGGTAGACCCCGGTAACTTCGTCAAGGTAGGCGGCAGCCTGATTACCCTTGTGGACGTGGACCCGCTTAAGCTGACGGGCGACGTGCCGGAGGTCAACGCACCGGACGTGAAGACGGGCCAGGTGGTGAAGGTGAGTTTTTCCGCCTCGCCCGGCAAGGAGTACACCGGCAGGATAACGAGGATCAGCCCGGCGTCGAGCCTGCAAAGCCGCGCCTTCAGCGTCGAGGCGTTCATCCCGAACGGTGACGCGGGGCTTAAGCCCGGGTATTTCGCGGAAGCGGACATACTGACGAGACTCGACCCTGATGCGCTGACCGTGCCGGTGGGCTCGCTCATGGTATATGCGGGCATCACCAAGCTGTTCGTGGCAGAGGACGGCAAGGCGAAAGAGAGGGTAGTCACTCCCGGTGCCAGGGTGGGCGACATGCGCGAGGTGAAAGGTGACGTCAAACCGGGCGACATGGTGATAACCACCGGGATGTCCATGCTCTATGACGGCAAGGCGGTCGAGGTCAGGAAGGCCAGATGAACAACATAGCCAACATATTCATCAAGAGGCCGGTCTTCGCCACGATGCTCATCGTGTGCCTGATAGTGCTCGGCATATCATCGTACATGAGCCTGGGGCTGGACCTCTTCCCGAACGTGGACCTGCCGACCGTGACCGTAACTACGACCCTCAAAGGCGCGTCAGTCGAGGAGATGGAGACCTCGGTCACGAAGCCCATAGAGGAGGCCGTCAACACCATCAGCGGTATTGACGTGTCGCGCTCCGTCACGACCGAGGGCATATCGAGGGTCATTATCGAGTTCGTCCTCGAAAAAGACGGCGAGGTCGCCGCGCAGGACGTCAGGGACAAGGTCTCAGGCGTGCTCGCGAAGCTCCCGGACGGGACGGACCCGCCGGTGGTGGAGAAGTTCGACGTGGACGCATCGCCCATCATGTCGGTCGTCGTATCAGGACAGCGTAACATGCAGGAGCTGACGGACATCGCCGACAAGAGGATAAAGCAGGACATAGAGACTATGCGCGGAGTCGGCCAGGTGCTCGTGGTGGGCGGCCGCAAGCGCGCGGTGAACGTATACGTTGACGCGCGCAAGATGGAGGCATACGGCATATCCATCACGCAGGTGAAGCGCGCGCTGGCCTCACAGAACCTCGAACTCCCCGGGGGGCGCGTAGACCAGGGCAGCAGGGAGCTGGTGCTCCGCACTATGGGCAGGATGGAGTCGGCGGAGCAGTTCGCCGACATCATAGTGGCAGAGAAGGCGGGCACTCCGATATTCGTCAGGGACATCGGACGGGTGGAGAACACCTTCGAGGAGCCGCGTTCGCTCGCGAGGCAGGACGGCAGGAACGCGGTGACGCTCGTGGTGAGGAAGCAGTCCGGCTCTAACACGGTCGAGGTGATAGACCGTGTCAAGCAGAGGCTCGCGGAGCTCTCCGAGATACTGCCCCCGGACATAAAGACCGCGCCAATCAAGGACTCGTCCCTGTTCATAAAGCGCTCCATAAAAGAGCTGAAGTTCCACCTCCTGTTAGGCGCATTTCTCGTGTGCATGGTGGTGTTCATATTCATGCGCGACTGGCGCTCCACACTAATCGTCGCCATATCCGTGCCTGCATCACTCATCTCCACATTCACGATGATGAGGATAATGGGCTTCACCATAAACAACATGACGCTCCTGGGCCTCACGCTCGCAGTGGGCGTAGTGATAGACGACGCCATAGTGGTGCTCGAGAACATATTCAGGCACATAGAGGAGAAGGGGAAGACGCCCATGCAGGCGGCGATGGAGGCCACCGGGGAGATAGCCCTCGCCGTCATGGCGACCACCCTCTCGCTCGTCGTCATATTCCTGCCGATTGCATTCATGTACGGCATAGTGGGACGGTTCTTCCGAAGCTACGGGTTCACGGTCGCCACGGCCATAATGGTGTCGCTCGTGGTGGCGTTCACGCTCATACCCTCGTTCGCTGCGAGGTTCCTCAGAGTGAAGACCGCAAAGCCAGGCGGTGATGACGGACACGGGGGCCAGAAGGGCGTGTCGGGCGCGAAGGGGAGCCGGTGGTGGATGGCTATCGACGGCTTCTACGGCGGGATACTCGCGTGGGCGCTCAGGCACAGGCTCACGGTCGCAGTGCTGACCCTGCTGGTCGTGTTGTCCACCGTGCCCATGATGAAGTTTGTGGGGAAGGACTTCATACCTAAAGACGACCAGGGCGAGTTCGAGGTGGTTATAACCACGCCTGAGGGTTTTACGCTGGACCAGTCGTCGAAGGCTTTTGCTGAGGTCGAGGACAGGCTCAAAGGCCTGAGGGGAGTCAAGACCATACTGACCACGATAGGCGCCACCGACCAGGCGAACGTGACGAGCGGAAACATATACGTCGGGCTGATAGACCAGGAAAAAAGGAAGTTCTCCCAGTTCGACGTGATGGACGAGGCGAGGGTGATAATGGCGGACTACCCCGACCTCCGCGTCAGCGTCCAGCCTATATCGCTAATCTCAGGCGGGGGTTTCAGGCAGACGGACATAAACTTCAACGTGCGCGGGCCTGACCTGGACAAGTTAAACGAGTACACGGGCAAGATGCTGGAGGCGATGCGGGCTACCCCCGGATTCACGGACGTGGATACCACGGTGTCCTACAGGAAGCCGGAGCTGAGGGCCAACATTGACAGGAAGAAGGCGTCCGACCTGGGCGTAAAGGTGGAGGACATAGCCTCCGCGCTCAGGACGCTGGTCGGCGGGGAGCAGGTGACGAAGTACAAGGAAGGCGCGGACCAGTACGACGTGTGGCTCAGGGCCGAGCTTGCAGACAGGGACGACCCGGCCTCGCTCGCAAGGCTTTCCATACCTACGGAGGGCGGCGGGCTCGTTAGGCTTTCAAACCTGGTGGACTTCAAGGAGCAGTTAGGCCCCGCGGAGATAGACCGGCAGGACCGCCAGCGTCAGATAACCGTGATAGCCAACATGGAAAAGGGCTACGCCATGAGCTACGGGGTGGATAAGGCGAAGGAGTTGGCAGCAAAGCTCAACATGCCGCCGGAGTACAAGACGGACTTCACGGGGCGCGCGAAGATAATGATGCAGACCTTCTCCAACTTCTTCATCGCGTTCATACTGAGCCTGATACTGATGTACATAATACTGGCAAGCCAGTTCGAGAGCTTCCTGCACCCTGTAACCATAATGCTCGCACTGCCGATCTCAGTCCCGTTCGCGGTGCTGTCCCTCATCATACTGGGCGAGTCGCTGAACATCTACAGCATCTTCGGTATGTTCATGCTCTTCGGCATAGTAAAGAAGAACGGCATACTGCAGGTGGACTACACGAACACGCTCATCAGGCAGGGGATGCCGAGGGACGAGGCCATACTTGAGGCGAACCACACGAGGCTGAGGCCGATACTCATGACCACGGTCACGCTCATCGCAGGCATGATACCCATTGCGCTCGGGCGCGGGCCGGGCGCGGCGTCGAGGGCCTCGATGGCGAAGGTCATCATAGGCGGGCAGGCTCTCTGCCTTCTCCTGACGCTCGTAGTTACCCCGGTAGCATACTCGTTCTTCGACGATGTGCAGCGCGGCCGCGCGTGGGCGGTATTTAAAGAACGCTGGCGCAGGCTGCGCGGCAGGCCTGCCGTAGAGGCCGAGACATAGTTTATGTAACGCCCCCTCAGTCCCCCTCTTAAGATAAGAGGGGGATGGGGGAGTTATGATAACTGCCGAAAGGTAGCTATGGACACAATTACCCACATACTGACCGGCGCGGTAATGGCATTCCCTGCAGAGCGAAGGCTCGGCAGGGCGGGTGTCGCCGCGCCCATACTGGGCTCGTTCGCCCCGGACGTGGACCTCATCCTCCAGCCGATAGACCATGAAATATATTTCCAGTACCACCGCGTGATAACGAACTCCATAGTGGGCATGGCGGTCATGCCCCTGTTAGTCGCGTGGCTGGTATGGCGCATCTACGGCAGGCGCGGCTTCCTGCCGATATGGGCGTTGACCCAGCTCGCGTACTGCACGCACGTGTTCATGGACCTCACGAACAGTTACGGCTGCAAGCTCCTGTGGCCGTTCTCAGGCCAATGGCAGTCGCTCGACTTAGTGTCAATAGTGGACCCGTTCATCACCGGTCTTATGATAGTATCCATCTTGCTGATGGCCCTCAAGGTCAGACAGGCCCCGGTAGTCGCGTCGTGCTTCGTGCTCCTCATCGCATACTGGGGCGGGTTGATGTACCTGCACGGGCGGGCGCTCGACTTGTTCAGGGCCGGTGAGCCCCAGGCCGTGAAGGTCGCGGCCACGCCTGCGAGGTTCGACCCGTCCGTGTGGCGGATGGTGGCGGAGACGCCTGAGCGCTTCGACATGGGCTCGTACGACCTCCGCTCAGGCGCGTGGCAGGAGAGGTACTCGCTCCCGAAGCAGACGGTAGAACCCACATGCATGAAGGCCCTCACCGCAACGTCCGCGAAGGCGTTCATGGACTTTGCGCGCTTCCCATATATGCGATGCGAAAGGGACGGTAACGGCTGGCTCGTCAGGGTGCAGGACCTTCGCTTCTCGCACGGCAAGGGCGACAGCCGCTTTGTGGACACAGTACGAGTAGGAGATAATGGTACTGTAGAGGACAAGGGTTTTAAGTATTAGAGTATTCACATTGTAGCTGCCCAATTTATTGGGCGTCGTTGACATTATATTTCTAAAGGCGCCTGATGAATCAGGCAGCTACGTTTATACAAATAAACGATAGAGGGGTTAAATGGCTCTTTCAGGCAAATCCAAGCTGGCGATATTTTTGGCTGTGATACTTGTTATTGCCGCGGGCGGCTACGCATTGTACAAGGCGAGCAGGAAGCCCGTCCCGGTTAGGACGGTGAAGCTGGTAAGGGGTGACCTGCGCGTCACCGTATCCGCCACTACCACCTCCACGATAGAGTCTGAGCACAACGTGACGGTATCCGCGCAGAGGCTCGGCACTATAGCGGCCCTGCCCGTGAAGGAGGGCGACTTCGTCCATGCAGGGCAGGTGCTGGCTGTGCTCGACAAGGCCGACGTAATGGCACAGCTCGCCCAGGCGGAGGCCAACGTGGCCCTTGCTAAAAAACGGCTCGCCCAGTCCGAGGCGGGCGTGGCGATGGAGAAGGCGCAGTCCGGGGCCGCAGTGTCCGAGACCGAGTCCGTGATGAACGAGGCGAAGAGCAACCTGGACAGGAGCGAGGGCCTGTTCGCGCGCGGCATGGTGTCGAGGCAGGAGGTGGACGCGGCGAGACGGACGTATGACGTGGCCAGGGCGCGGCACGACAACGCGGTAGCCGGGGTGGACGTGAACAAGGTCAAGGCCCAGGACGTGGCCGCGTCTCAGTCGGTGGTGAAGCAGGCGCTGGCTGCGGCCGAGTCGGTGAGGGTACAGTTGGGCTACTGCACTATTACGTCCCCCATCGATGGGGTAATATCCAAGCTGCCCGTTGACTTAGGCGAGATGGTGAGCACGGGCTCGGTCGTGGCCGAGATAGTGGACCCGGAAGACATATACGTGCTCTCCACCATAGACGAGGTGGACGTATCGAAGCTCAGGCTGGGGATGCCCGTGAACGTGCGAGTGGACGCGCTGCCGGACAAGCTCCTTGAAGGCAGCATATACCGCATATCCCCTATCGTGTCCGGCCAGAAGCAGGAGACGCGCACCTTCGAGGTGAGGACGCACTTCAAGGAGAAGGTAGAGTTCCTGAAGCCCGGCATGTCCGCAGACATAGAGGCGCTTTCAAAAGAGATGAAGGGCGTGCTGCACCTGCCCGCACAGGCACTGATGGACAGGGAGGGCAAGAAGTCCGTATACGTCGTAGTTGGCGGGAAGGCCAAAGCCGTGCCCGTGGGCGTGGGCTACCTGAGCTGGAGCGACGCGGAGATAAAGTCCGGCCTCAAGGAAGGCGACATTGTAATAACCACGCCCGACTCCGCCGGCCTGCAGGAAGGCTCGACCGTGACGGAGATGCCTGAAACAAATGATGGAAAGAAATGACAGAAAAAATGATAGCCACCTTCGACCTGATTAAGACCTACATCATGGGGAGCGTGGAGGTGGGCGCGCTGAAGGGCGTGAGCTTCAGGGTGGACGCGGGCGAGTTTGTGTCCATAATGGGGCCGTCCGGCAGCGGGAAGTCCACCATCATGAACATCATAGGATGCCTCGACAGGCCGACCTCCGGCCGGTACGTCCTTGAGGGTATAGACATGTCCGGGCTTTCCGACAACGAGCTTGCGCACGTGAGGAACAGGAGGATAGGCTTCGTGTTCCAGACATTCAACCTCCTGCCCCGTTTTTCCGCCGCCAAGAACGTGGAACTCCCGTTGATATACTGCGGAGAAGGCCCTAAGCAGAGGCGGGAACGCGCCCTTTCCATGCTCGGCAGGGTCGGCCTGTCCGAACGCGCGTTCCACAGACCTTCTGAGCTGTCCGGCGGACAGCAGCAGAGGGTGGCCATCGCGCGCGCGCTCATCAACAACCCCGGCGTGCTGTTAGCGGACGAGCCGACCGGCAACCTGGACAGCAGGGCCGGTGCCGAGATAATGGACATATTCAGAAAGCTGAACGACGAGGGCGTAATGGTGGTCATGGTTACGCACGACGACAACGTGGCGAAGGCGGGCCGCAGGGTGGTGCGGCTGAAGGACGGGCTTATAGAGTCCGACGAGGCGGTGGGATAGATGGAAGCGAAGGAAAGCTTGAGCGTAGCCTTCGAGGCGCTGATGTCCAACAAGGTGCGCTCCTCGCTCACTATGTTAGGCGTCATAATAGGCGTGCTGGCGGTCATACTGCTGGTCTCCATCGGCGAGGGCGCGCGCATATACATATCGAAGGAGTTGGAGGGCCTGGGCACTAACATACTCATAGTCACGCAGGGCAAGACCGAGACCCACGGCGGCTCGATGATGATGGCCGCTACTGGCACTACCCACAAGCTCCTATACGACGACTCGAAGGCGATAGCGAGGCGGAGCTGGGCAATTACCGACACCGTCCCGGTGGTGCTGGGCACGAGCCGCGTGAAGTACGGGAACCGGGGCCGCGACACGACCGTGATAGGCGTCACGCCGGAGTTCCAGAAGGTGAGGAACATGTATGTGGATACAGGCTCTTTCCTTGACCAGACGGACGTGGACACCTCGCGCAAGGTGGCGGTGATAGGCAGGGTGGTGAAGAAGGAGCTTTTCGGCGAGGACAACCCGTTGGGCGGCATAATAGTTATTGGCGACGCGCGTTACAGGGTAGTGGGCGTGATGCAGAACAAGGGCGTCACCCTGGGCGTGGACATGGACGACGTGGTGTTCATACCCGTCACCGCAGGGCTGGAACTTTTCGACACGGACAGGCTCTTCGAGATACTCGCAAAGGTGGACCGCGAGCAGGACATGGACGTGGCGAAGAAGCACATCAAGGACATACTGATGAAGAGGCACGACAACAAGGAGGACTTCACCATCACGGACCAGGGCGCGATGCTCTCCGCCATGCAGAATATACTGGGCATTATGACCACCGTGCTCGCGGGCATAGCGGGCATATCGCTCGTGGTGGGCGGCATCGGCATAATGAACATAATGCTCGTCTCCGTCAGGGAGCGCACCCGCGAGATAGGCATAAGGAAGGCGGTAGGCGCGACCGGCAGAGATATATTAGTGCAGTTTTTGATCGAGTCCGTGACACTGAGCGTCATAGGCGGCTGTATCGGCATACTGCTTGCGGCAGGGATAGGCGTGCTCCTGTCCAAGCTCACGCCGCTGCCCACGAGCATCACACTATGGTCGGTCGCTCTGGCGTTTTCATTCTCCGCTGCGGTAGGCGTTTTCTTCGGGGTGTACCCGGCTGTCAAGGCGTCCCGGCTCGACCCCATCGAGGCGCTGAGGTATGAGTAAATTGAGAATAGGCGAGATACGATACGCGAACTGCACCCCGCTTTACCGGATGCTGAAGGACTGCTCGGACTGCTCGGCCTACGAGTTCGTGCAGGGCGACCCGGCCACGCTTAACGCTATGCTCGCGTCGGGTGAGATAGACGTAAGCTCGTCGTCGTCCATCGAGTACGCGCGCAGGTGGAAGGAGTACCTCATACTGCCAGGCGTGTCCATAAGCTCCACAGGGGCGGTGGGGAGCATACTTCTGTTTTCCAAAAAGCCGATAGAGTCGCTCGCAGGTGATGCGGTCTCCGTGTCGAGCGCGTCGGCCACCTCAGCAGTGCTACTGAAGGCGCTTCTTAAATATCGGTACAAGATAGACGCCTCTTATGCTCCGCGCGCACCGGAACTCGCAGGCATGCTCGCTGACGCAACCGCCGCGCTGCTCATAGGCGACGAGGCGTTGAGGGAGAGGATAGCGCTCAATGACCCGTCCATCATGATATATGACCTGGGGCTTCTGTGGCAGGATTTCACCGGGCTGCCCTTTGTGTATGCGCTGTGGATAATCAGGGAGGACTCGGCACGCAGGCTGCCTGAGCTTGCCATGAGGTTCGGGGCCGACATAATAAAGGCGAAAGACGCAGCTGAGGCGAGCTATGTAAACATTGCCGCAAATACACCGGAGTCCGGTTGGATGGGCAGGCAGGCGCTCGTAGATTACTGGAAGGCCATGTCCTACGGCCTCGACGATGGGCATGTCGCAGGGCTGAAAATGTTTTTCGAGATGGCTGTCGAACTGGGTGAGGCGCCGGAAGGCTTTGAACTCAGGTTCTTGTAAGGGGTATCCATGCGCATATCGGGCGGGCAGGACAGGGGCCGCAACCTCAAGTCCCCGAAGCACGGGGGCCTGAGGCCCACGTCGGACAAGGTGAAGGAGGCGCTGTTCTCCATCCTTCGTGACAAGGTGGAGGGCGCGTCGTTTCTTGAGCTTTTCGCGGGTACGGGCGCGGTGGGCATGGAGGCCCTTTCAAGGGGGGCCGGGCATACCGTGTTCGTAGACGCGTCCCCGAAGGCGGAGAGGCTGATACGCGAGAACCTGGGCATACTCGGTTACAGAGAGCGCTCATCCGTCGTTACGAAGGACTGCCTGCTGTTCCTGAGGAAGACTGCATTCAAGATGGGGCCTTTCGACATAGTGTTCGTTGACCCTCCGTACCACGAGGAGGCCGGGGACAAGGCGTTAGGCGCGCTCGGCGAACCGCCGGACGAAGAAAACCCTGACTGCCTCGCGCCCGACGCGGTTGTAGTATACGAGCATTTCAAGAAGCACGCCGCGCCTGACAAGGTGGGGCGGCTGGTAAAGAAGAAGGACTATACCTACGGGGACACGGCGCTGAGCGTGTATGACAAATCCCCCCAACCCCCCTTTGACAAAGGGGGGCAACGGGGGGATTTAAAAAGGGCCGACACATAGGTCGGCCCCTACAGTCGGAAGGCGTTATACTATATACCAGGTTTTTTTCCTGCCCAGCTTCTCAAGCTCCGCCTTCTTGTTCTCATAGCCCGGCCTGTCCATCATGGCGTATGTGAGCTGCTTGCCCTCCTCCACGCCGGGCTGGTCGAACGGGTTTATGTTATATAGCCCGCCCGCGAACGCTGTCTGCACTTCGAGCAGGTACAATAACTGGCCCAGCGTGTACGCGTTCAACTCAGGCAGTATGAACCTTGCGGATGGCCTGCCCGCCTTCATCAGCGCGGCCTCGGTCGCGGCCTGCTCCGCGTTTATAAGCTCGGCCATGCCCCTGCCGCCCAGGTAGCTTACCCCCTCCATGTCTGCGTACGCGCGCGGGAATACTACCTCCTCGTCGAACTTTTCCACCCTAAGGAACGTAAAGGTCTTGTCCTTCGGCCCTTCCATATATAGCTGCACCTGCGAGTGCTGGTCCGTCGCGCCTACCGCCTTGACCGGCGTCTGCCCCACGTGCACCACTTTCCCTTCGAGGTCGTACTTCTTGCCTATGGATTCGGCCCATATCTGCCTGTACCAGTCCGCCACGTCCTTCAGTCCGTTCGAGTAGGACATCATCACGCCTATGTGCTTGCCCTTTTTCGTGTCGGAAATGAACTGGAGCGCGGCGGCGAGGTACGCCGGGTTTTCCCACAGCTCGGCTTTGGACGCGCGCCTGTCCATGTCGGCGGCACCGGCCAGAAGCTCGTCTATGTCTATGCCGGACACGGCGGCGGGCAGTAGCCCCACGGGCGTGAACACGGAGAACCTGCCACCCACGCCTGACGGGACTTCGAGAGAGCGGTACTTCTCCGCAGTAACTATCTTTCTTAAGTTACCTTTTTCGGGGTCGGTGACGCATACGAAGTGTTCCTTGAGGGCCTTTTTGCCGAGCGCTTCCACCACGGCCCCGCGCGCGTACATGAACTGGCCCATCGTCTCTGACGTGCCGCCTGACTTGGTCACCACGTCGAACACCGTCTTCTTTAAGTCCAGCATCCCCATCATCCTGCCGAAATAGTCCGGGTCCACGTTGTCCGCGAAGAACATCCTGGGCCTGCCGCCCCTCTGCTTCTTTGTGAGCAGGTTGTGGTATGGGTGCCGAAGCGCGGTCTGTAGCGCGATGGGGCCAAGCGCGGAGCCGCCTATGCCCAGGAGCACGAAGTTGTCGAACTCGCTCGCAAGCTCTTCGGCAAGCTCTTTCACGCGGGAGGTGTCCTGATACGGGAGGTCGAAGAACGGGAGCGCGCCACTCTTTCTCTTTGCGGCAAGCTCCGCGTGTATCTCGCCCGACCTGTGAGTCAGGGCGTCGAGTTCCGCCTTGGTCACACCGTCCGAGTCGCCGACGTACTCGTCCATCATGTAGTTGAAGTCGTATGCGATACGCATCTCGCCCTGCCAGTGCGCGTCCTTCCATTTTTTCATGGCGCGGCTCCTTGTAAATAACATGTTTCGTGTTCGTTTTTGTATTCGTCAGGTCAAAGGAAAGTCTACCAGAAAGCGCGGAGATTTGCCAGGTGGGAATATCGGGACGACAAAGACAACGGTATGCGGACACAGGCTAAGCCGCGCCCAGTTCCCTCGGTTCCACCTCCTGGTACTCCCTCTCCTTTTCATCGATAAGTTTCGAGATGAAGTCCAGTAACAAAAGCGAGTCTGTCTTCTGCATGTCCTTGAACTCCACCGCCATGCCCGGAGCGGCGGTAAATACGTCGCCATACATCCCGTTGGTGTAGATCACGGTACCCTTCAGTTCGAGGGTCTTGCCTTCTCCGTAGGGTAGCAGAACTTCTATCCCGGAGCCCACCGGGAAGGGGGACTTCTTTCTGATGTACATGCCGCCTTCCGATATGGTCTCCGTGTAAAGCCCGTAGGACTTCCCCTCGAAGCTTACCGCGAGCGGTACGTTGAAGTTGACCCTTACGTGGCGGCGTTTCCAGCCGAACTTGGAGTATATGCATATCTGAAGGACGCCGTGTACCGCGCCTACCTTTACGGGTTTCATCAGGTAGGCCGAGTATCCGAGTTCCTTGCATTTGGCGATGGTATCCTTGCGGGGGTCTGCGGACATTATGGCTACGGGCAGGTCGGACAGGCTTTCGTCGCGCTTGATAGCCCTGAGCGTGTCCACCCCGTCAGTTACCTCAGCCTCGACAACCTGCTCTTGTGTGGTTACGTCGAGTATTACC
>Ga0334722_10000263_pt1 | contig 80069 bp, 83 predicted proteins | sample C3_bottom_MG_FD_207210 | JGI IMG/M metagenome (GOLD analysis project Ga0334722, IMG submission 207210) | Sediment microbial communities from Yellowstone Lake, YNP, Wyoming, USA - C3_bottom | ecosystem: Environmental > Aquatic > Freshwater > Lake > Sediment | place: USA: Wyoming | collected...
CCTCTTTCTTCGCGTTCCACAACGCCTCGGGGTCCTTGCGCTCCTTCATCCTGAATATGGCGTACCCCATTTCCATCTTCATTATCGGGCTTGTATCGCCTGGTTTCAGCCCGTTCAGCACGGCACGGATCCCGGCCGGATAGAACGAGTCGTCGAGGGTTATCTCCTTGTCACCCACCACGGCAATAGAGTTCTTCGTGGCGGTTTCGACGAAGTCCGAACCCTTCTTTACCTCTGCAAGCGCCTTCTCGGCCTTATCGACGGAAGGCGTCACCATGAAGGCGACTACAAAGGCGGTCGGGAGTACCGGCTTGTTCATCAGTAGCTCGTCGTCCGTAACGGTTGTCTCGTCGGCAATCTTCTTTCTCAGGTAATCCGGCAGTTTTTCCACGTAGAAACCCTCAACCCGCGAATAGACCTCCGGGTCGGACATGACTCCCGCCTTTATAGCGGCCTTCGACACGGTCTTGTAGTTTATCAGGTTGTTAAGGATGTCCATCCTGCCCTTGAAGTCATTGGGGACCTTGCCGGAGGCGGCAAGCCGGAAGTCCTCGACGGTGATCGGCTCGCTCCCTACCATAGCCAGGACACCCTTATCAAACCTGCCCCCGCAGCCGGCAGACAAAAACACAGCAAGCGCCGTCAGCGACAGCGCAAGCACAACGAAAAAACGCACACGGACCGGCCCAGGGCCGGCGATAAAATCAAGTTTCGTACTCCTCATTTTACGTGCTTCCCCCGTTCAAAATTTTCCGGTTATCATGCATGGTTTTAAACTTTATAATTTTACAGGATATCTGCGTCTAAGTCAATTCCTAACTTGACTTTTTCAGGTTTTTTCGACCGCGGTTTTTTAAAAAAAGGGAGGGCCGTAAGGCCCTCCCTTCGTATTCACCGTCACGCCATAAATAAGGCGGGACCGGTTACATCTCATGGCACTGCTGACAAAGGTCGGAGTACTCGTTGACAGCGGCCTGTACCTCAAGTATTACAGGTACCGCCACGCCGGCGCCCTTCGTCTTCGTCTGGTTGAACGTGCTGTTCGCAGGCGCCTGGTGCGGCCTGTGGCAGCTGTCGCAGTCCATGTTGTTCAGTGCAGGATACGACGCCGCGAGCGGGCCAGCGCCCAACCTGCCGCCGGCTGCACCGGCTGTAAGAGCGTTCGCGGTATGCGCATAGGTGGTCCTGACCGCATCGGTCGTCTTAAGCGTCGCTGTGCCGCCCGAGACATAACCGGCGTCTATCGCCCTGGTGATGTCCTGGCTGGTCAGCGGGTGCATGTTGAGCGGTGCGTTGGTCGGGACATCGGCAGCGACAGGGCCAGCAGCCGGGGCGGCCTGGTTGTGGCAGCCGAGGCAGAACTGTGAGCCTACCGCCCTTGCGCCGGCCGTGCCGTCGCTGTCGTCCTGGTAGGACTGGAAGAGCAGGTTGTTCTGCCAACCAGACTGAGGAGTCGCGGCCGCGCCCGCGCCCACGTTGCCCGTGACGCTGTGGCATGACTCGCAGTACACCGTGTTAAGCGGGTCGGTACCTACGCCGCCGCCTAACGCATTGCCTGTGGCGCTGCCGTAGTAGGACGTGTCGGCCGTTATGCCGCCCAGGTACGTGATGGTCTTGGCGCCAAGCACTGCGTCGGCAGTCCACCTGTTGGTCTTAACGTGGATGTAGTTCGCGCCAGCGTTTGCAAACGCGCCTATGTAATGCGACTGCGCGCCAAAGACACCTATGCCGAGGTGCCCAGCGGGCGGCCCTGCGGCGTTCAACCCGAGTATTGCCTCGACCGGGTCGACGCCTGCGGTGTGGCAATTGGTGCAGGTGTTGGTGAACGCGAAGTCGAAGCCGTTATGCGCGCCGGCCGCGCCGCTGTGGCACATGCCGCATGTAACGACGGTGGAACCGCTGTTAGCGGTGTGCGAGTGGTGGCCGTTGGGTGACGCCGAGCTATGGCAGGACTGGCACCAGGTTGCTGCGCCGCTGCCGGCCCTGTTCAGTTCTAACGTGCCGAGCGCCTTGTGCGCGGAGTGGCAGGACGAGCATACTATAACGTTACCGCCCGTGCCCCTCGGCCAGTATGTGTTGGCGGCGTTGGTACGGTTGCGGATTGCCGTGTCGCCTGCGGCCAGATACCAGTGGTCGATGGTCGGGCCGCCGTCGGCCGCGTTGACCGCGATGTCTATCGGGTGGTCACCCGCGGTCATGCCGACCATCATGGTCGCGCCGCTGCTCGGCCTTGCGGCGTTGCCGGTCGGGTTGCCGTGGCAGCCCTCGCAGAGGGCGGAGTTCGCGGCCACGTTGTTTATGGCCAGAAGGTGCAGCGACTGGTCCGTGCCCGCGGTGTACCCGCCGCCGGCGTTGCTGCCGTGTACTGCGTGGCAGGTCATGCAGCCGACCTCGTAGGTCGCGCTCTTGGTTACGGCACCGTTGTAATCCGCAACAGGTATGTTGGTCGTGGCGCCGGCTACGGAGAGCTGGAACTTGCCGCCGAGCGACCAGGCCGTCAGGGTCGCATGGGTAGTCAGGGCGACCGGTACAGATGCTCCAACTTTGAAATAGTCAACAGCGCTGTTATAGTCTACGTTGACAGGGTGGTTGCCGTTCTCAAGGCCGACGGTGCCGTTGGCTACGCCGATGGCGCCAGTCAGGTTGGCCCTGTTGTTGTGGCAGTCGGCGCATACGCCGGAGATGGTCGTGGCCGAGGCCACGCCCGCGCGGAGGAACGGCCTGATGCCCGCCGCGGTGCCACCCTTGCCGGTACCGTCGTCGTGCGGGTTGTGGCAGGAGGTGCACTCCATCTTGCCCGCCTCTATGTTGCCCGACGCGGTGTACGGCTTGGTCTGGCCGCCCGCAACGGAGTCGCCGAGGTGGGTGTTGTCGGCCGCGCCGGTAAGCGTGGCCCAATCCCTGCCGTGCGAGTTGCCAGCGCTGTATGCGAGGGCGCCGACAGCATGCGGGGTCTCGGTGTCCGCGTTGGCAGCGGCCATACCGCCGCCGTTGTGACACGACCCGCAGAGCACGCCGACCGTGGACGTCTCCCAGGTGCCGGTCTTGGTGATGGCGAAGTCGCCACGCCACAGACGCTTGGCAGTGACCGCTGATGCGGCGTGCGGCACGTGGCAGACGCCGCAACGGCCGTACACGTTCGCACCGATATAGTCGTGCGGAGTGCCGTTAACGGCCGCGAAGGCGGGGTAAGCCGCCATTGCTATTGCCGCAACGACAAGAACGGTTAATAATCTCTTCATCTTTTTACGCTCCTTTTTACGTTGAATTAAGATGCATTGCAGTCAACATCCAGAAACCCTTTTGTGCTTTTGCACCACCCCCTTTTCAATTTTAACGGCCCTTGTTTTGTCAATCGATCAATTTCACTGTCCATGATTTCCCGCTATTTTGGAGGAGTTATCTCTATAGTCTTCTCCCCAAGCTGAAACACCGAGACCCTGTTCAAAAGGCCCTCTGTAACATATATCCTGTTTTTGCTGTCTACATAGATACCCCTGATGCTGTTCGCCTCTATCGGGCCGTCGCATTTCTCGTTGCACAGCGCGTAGAGGAACTTGCCGTCGGGTGAGAACGCCTGGATGTTGGGCGACACGGAGGATGCCACGAATATCTCGCCTGCGTTGCCCCTTGCGACGCCAACCGGATAATAAAGCTCTCCCGCATTCGAGCCGGGCTTGCCTATGCTCATCTTGAAGGCGCCCGACTTGCCGTACTCCATCATCTTGGAATAGCCGGAGTCGACGAATACGATGTCGCCCTCCTTCGTTATGGTTATATAGGTGGGTCCGTTGAAGAGCTGCCTGTCCTTCCTGACCTCTTCCTTGACCCTTACCCCAATAATATCGAACAGGCGCTTCCTGTCCTTGCTGTAGACATGTACGCTATTGGAGACGGGGTCGCACACATACAGGTTCCCCTTGCTGTCGGTGGCTATGCCATAATTCCTTGCGGGCTTGTCCTTGTATGACGGCATATGTTTGATGTCCACGGTTATCGTCTCGACCGGTTTGCCGGCGAAGTCGAATACCCTTATTTCGGGGCCGGCGAAATCGGCGACATAAATATTGCCTCCATCGCCCAGCGCTATACCCTCGACCGACCCGAAGAGCTTGTCCCCGTTGACGCCGTCCTTCCTTATGCCGAACTGCAACTCGCCCTGCATGTTGTACACAAGGACGCCGCCATAGCCTATGCTGGTCACATAAATATGGCCGACGGCCTCATCCACCGCCACGTCCTGTGCGTTGGTCGGGACGAACGGGTCCGCCTTTCCCTTCCTGCCGGTTTCCTTGGGTATCCTGAAGAGGAGTCTGGTGGACCTCATTTCGGTCGGCGGGGCCTCCACTGCCTGCTCCTCCCTGGGGGCTGCAGGAGCGGCTATGCTGACCTCGACCTCGTTCGAGTACTTCGTCTCCTTGAACTGGCTGTCGACGGCGGTAACGACGTAGTAGTAGGCCTCGCCCTTCTGGACGTCGTCGTCCGTGTAGGTATCCGTCTGCGACGAGCCGACCATCAGGTAGTCCTTGCCCTTGGCCTTGGACCTGTACACATTGACGCCTATAAGCTCCGAGCCGGCCGCGCCTTCCCAGCGTATACCGACCGAGACCTTGCCGCCGGGCCGGTCAATAACGTGGCCGCCCTCAAGCCTCGGGGCCTTGAGCGGGACATAAACCTTTGCCTTGACCGTCTCCACCTTGCCCTCGGGGGAACGCTCGCCTTCCTTGCCGCCGACAACGGCGGTTACGCTGTAATAAAAGACCTTGCCGGCAGGCAGGTCCTTGTCTATGTAGCGGTTGACCTTGACGGCCGCTATCTGCTTCTGGGCCTTGCCCTTCTGCTCGCTTCTGTACACCCTGTACTCCGACGCACCTTTGGCAGGGTTCCACTGCAGGAGCGCGTTTTTTTCGGAGAGTTTTGGGAAACCGCCGGTCCACTCGACGCCCGCGGCGAAAGAGGCCGTGACCATTACGGACAGCGACAGCAAAGTCAGCGCAAACAGGCCTAAAACTCGTCTCATCAGTTTCCTTCCCATCACTTTTCAAAACCTCCCCTGTTTTTCGGTTGAACCGGCAACCTTTTTCGGCCGGTACGGGGAGGATACACCATCCTGAGCAGCCGCGTCAATGCATTTAAACTGCAACATTGTACAAAAAGCAATTACTGAACATTGCAATAAATATGCCTACGACTGGTTGCCGCTGGTTTTTGTCAGCAGATACTCCCCGTTTCCCCTCTAATTATCAGTAAAACTGTCATATTAGAATCATGGAAAACCCAGAAAAACCTCCATAGGGACACTATCAACCCCATTCCAGCCTGAACCTTTTCAATAATGGAACAATGACCTTGCACTAAATCCTTTATACCGCAACTCGGGCCAAATTATTTGCAATTTTTGGGTCCATTAAAGCCACCGAGATTATAATAATTACTTATCCACAGGGCCCGCTTTACGCTGGACTCCAATTTCTTGCGCAGTACCGCCACACGCTATTGCGCGAAATAGCTCAGCCGGGGGCGTCTGACCTCATATTTTTCTTAACGCCGTCCATCCATCTGTCAATAGAATCGTTTTTTAGCCCCAAAGCTTTAGCAAGTTCGTATGCCTTAACCGATTCACCTGGCCTGCCCTCCTTGTATGCATTCTGCGCCCATATGTAGGCATCCCATGCATATATATCCATTATGCCCTCGGTGGCAAAGGCCTTGTTCGTGCTCCCGTCAAAAGCGCCTCTCATAACATATCTGCCCCATACATCCATTTCAGTGGATGCCCTCCAATCGGGGGCAAGGTAAAGGAGGCCCTGGGGTTTGAAATTCTCCAGCTTCAGGCCGAGCTGTGCGGCCGCTGAGTAATCGTAATAGGTCGGCGTCCTGTTGGCCAGCGGGCCGGACAGCGCCGACACGTTTGTGACAAGGTCACCCAGAAGTGCCGGCGGCTCGTAGGACAGGCCGTACCTGTCAACCAGCCATTTTTGCACATCCTCCATGTACCAGGGATAGGTAAGTATCTCGGTATGGACGAACAGCACGTCGTCCCTGTAGCGCTCGACCCCCTGCAGGTACCATACGGGAAACACCCCGTTGTCGCCCCAGGCAAAGATAGCGCCGTCCTGCCTCGCCGACTTGAGCACGTTGCCCGCCAGGTCACAGGCGAAGAAATCCCTGCCGTTGTCACACTCCTTGAGGTTCCCTGCCGCCTGGTAAAGCGAGAAACCGAGGGCTACGGCCGAAGCTGCAATCACGCCGGCCCTGACAGCCCTCTTATTCCTGGCGGAGCCCGTCATCGCAAATGCAGCAGCGGATGCGGCAAGGACGAGGAACACCACGGCTGGTATGTAGAACTTCGTCTGCAGGCCCCACTTCAGTATCCCGGCGGCGCCGTAAGTAAGCGCCCTTATTCCCGCGAAATAAGATATGGCCGAGAACGCGAGAAGCAGCAGGAAACCGCTTTTCCGCATCGCGTATACAACCAGGGCGGACATCGCAAGTGCGGCAGCCGCAATGGCCGCCCCACCCACGATGCCCTCGAAGTTTCCGATGATGCCTCGCAGGTTTTCTGCGTACTCGCCCCACTTCATCACCCAGAAGAACCAGTGGATGGTCCTTGGGCCGCCTATGTCGAGCGGCGGTGATGCGCCCGCCCTGACCGGCAGGTACATAACCGTCGAATATGCAAGGATGAAGAAAAACAGGGACTGCGCCAAAACGGCAGGGCGCCTGTAGGTGTGATTGGTTAAGAAGCAATAAACAGCGTACAGTGGGAGAAAAAGAACCGTGCTCTGGTGGTTGACGAGCGCCAGGCCCAGAAAGAACGCTGAGGCGTAGAGGTGCGCATCCCGCCGCCCCTTGTCGTACTCGAGCAGAAACAGCGCGGTGACCAGCAGCAGGAAGGTGTTCAGGGTGTACACCTCCGTCACCACCGCCACGCCCCAGAAAGGCCTGTAGGACGCAAAGCAAAGCGCGACCGTGGCCGCCAAGGCCTCTCTGGCCGGGACCGCCTCGCCAAGCCTGACGATCATGCGGTACAAGAGGTATACAGACGCCGCGCCGAATACGGCCGATAGCAGGTTCACCCTGTACGCGACGCTGCCTACAGGGATAAAGGAGAACGCCCTGCCTATCATGCAGAAAAGCGGGTACGCGGGCGGGTGTGGGAGGCCAAGGCTAAAAGCCCCGTATACGAGCTCGCCGCTGTCCCAGAAAGTGATAGAGGGCGCGAGGGTCGCCAGGTACAAGGCGAAGCTGATGGAGAACACCCCCGGCCCGGTTAATCCTGCAAGGCGCGCGGTCCTCAACTTGATTTTACCATCTCTTTCGCTACCAGGTGGGTCCGCCCAGTTCCTCGGCCGCCTTCCTGTAATGCTCGGCGGCCTTGTCGTGCACGCCCTTCTTCTCGTATGCCTTGCCCAGCTCGAAATGCGTCCTGGCGGGCTTTGTGTTCAACTTAAGCGCGTCCGTCAGCACCTCGATGCCCTTGTCCACTTCGCCAAGCGCGACGTATGTCGCACCAAGCCCGGCGCCTGCGTCCTCGGCCTTCTGGTCGAGTTCAAGGGCCTTCTTGAAATTCTCCTGCGCCTTGGCCGCGTCGCCGAGCTTCAGGAGTACGAAGCCGTACTTTACGTGCGCCTCTACCAGGTTCGGGTCGGACTGGACCGCCTGGGCAAATTCTTCCGCGGCCTTGTCGAGGAGTTTACGGTCGACCATGCGCTGTCCCAGCAACATGTGTCGCTCGGCCTTCTTCTGCTCGGCGGTGAGTTCCGGCTTCTCCGTGGGGTTCAGCTCCGCCTTAAGCTGCTCGGGCGTGATCTCGCCCAGGGCCAGCCGCACATTGGCCTCGACAGTCTCGGCGAACATGCGGTTGTGGCTCGGCACGTGCACCAGGAGCTTGCCCTGCTTGTCTATTATACCGGTGGTCGGGTAGAGGAACACGCCCCATTCCCCGTATACCTTCCTGCCCTCGTCCAGCAGGACCGGGAACGTTATCTTCCCGCTCGCCACCAGTTCGGAAACCTGGGCCCTTACGTTCGGCTCGGAGGTAATGGCTATTACGACCACGCCTTTGGGGGAGTATTTTTCATGGATTTTCTGGAGTTCGACGAGGGACTTCTTCGAGTTGTCCTGGTCCGGCTTGAAAAACGTCACGACGGCCACCTTGCCGGAAGACCCGGAGAACGTTACCTGCTTGCCGGAGAGGTCCGGGAGGGTGAAGCCGGGCGCGGGCTGGCCCTCCTTGACGTTCCTGAAACCCTGCGCCGTGGTAGATACCGCAAGCACGGTGAGAAGCGAGATTAAAAAGGCCTTTCCGATACTTAACAGAGACATTAGAGGTTCCTCCTGTAAAGGATGTGTGAATTTTTATCAGCGCTAAATCTACCACCGTCGGGAGTGTTTGTCCAATGTTTTTTGTGCCGGGGCTAGAGGTATATACCCATGCGAAGACAAAAAAATAGCGGCCTCGTACAACGGCCGCGGTATCAAATCACGGCAGGCTTCAGACAGCCGTGTTTTCCTTTGAGGCCGGTATGAACAGGCTGAAAGTGCTGCCCTTCCCCTCCGCGCTGTCGAGTTCGACACGGCCGCCGTGGGCCTCCGCAACGGCCTTCACTATGGCAAGTCCGAGTCCGCTCCCGCCGACCCCTGCGACTCTCGAAGAGCGGTAATACTTGTCGAACACCCGCCCCTGCTCAGACGGAGAGATGCCGGCGCCGTTATCCGATACAGAGACGAAGACAAAGCCCCTGCCCCCATCTTCCGCATATCCAGCCCTTAACTTCACTATGCCGCCCGATGGGGTGTAGTTGACCGCGTTCTGCAGGAGGTTTGACATGGCCCGCTGGAGCAGCCTCCTGTCGATTATGACCAATGGCAGGTCCTTCTCGGCCTCGACGTCCAAAGAAAGGCCTTTTTTCATAACAACAGCACTGAAATCGCCGACGGCCTCTGATATTATGCCCTCAAAAGGCTGCTTCGAAAGGCTGAGCGTCAGCTTGCCCGACTCCATCCGTGACAGTGCAAGGTAGTCCTCGACCAGGGCGGTCAGCTTCTTTGCCGCCCTGCCGATGCCCTCAACCATCTCGGCCGTATCGGGGCCTATTTTGTCCATGTCGGAAAGTATCAGGTCGGAATAGCCTATCACCGCCATGAGGGGCGATTTGAGGTCGTGGGTAACCATCGCATGGAAGTCCGCCTTCTGCTGTTCCAGGTCCTTGCGTTCCGTTATATCCCTCGCTATCCCGATTGTGCCTATAACATCCCCGGCATCGTTGTATATTGGCGTCTTGATGGTATGTATCCAGATCGTCACCCCGTCGGCCCCGGTCAGACGCTCCTCCACCGCCTTGCGCAACCCCGTCTTCATTACGTCGATGTCGTCGGCCCCGTACCTCTCGGCCAGCTCGGCGGGCCAGATGTCGAGGTCCGTCTTCCCCGTTACGTCTTCTGGGCTCATGCCGCAGGCCTTGCTGAACGGCCCGTTGACCGCTATGTACCTGCCTTCCCTGTCCTTCAGCCAGGCCAGGTCGGGGATGTTGTCCAATATGGCCTTTTGCTGCCGTTCACTCCGCCTCAGTGCGTCTTCGGCCCTCTTGTGCTCGGTGATGTCGAGCATAGTGCCGATTATGGCGGGCCTCCCGTTGTATTCGGTGCGTGAACCGATGACCTCTATATCGATGACCGCCCCGTCGTACCTGACCCAGCGGGACTGGTAGCGGGCGCTCTTCACCTCTCCGGACATCCGCTGGCGGACCTTTTCCTCCACCAGGCCCCTGTCATCGGGGTGGACGAACTCAAGCACGCCTTTCCCTCCGGTCAACTCTTCCGCCCCGCACCCGAATATCTCGACCATCCTGGGGTTGACGTATATGAACCCGCCGTCCTGGTATATGTAAACGCCCACAAGCGACTCCTCCACCAGGGTACGGAACTTGGACTCGGACTCCCCGACCCGCGCCAGGCTTTCGGCCAGTTGTTTTTCGTGCCTCTTGAGCCGTTCCTCCGACTCGGAGAGCGCCGCGACATACTCGGCCTTCCTGCGCTCGTCCCTGTACAATACAGCGCCGACGGCCACCGTGAAAAGTACACATGAAATGAGCAGGCCGGCCGTTATCGCCTCGTAGTCCTTGAGCCTGTCCGTTATCTTCCCATGCCGTGCCACCTCGAGGGCGTCCACGTCCTTCAGAAGTGCTTCAAAGCGTACATCGAATTTCGTCCATTCTTCATCAGGCACTGCCCCCTGCGTTCGCTGTTTAACAAGCCGTCCGGCTATGGCGCGCAGGCCGTCGAGATCGTTTATCAAACCGGCTACCATGCGCCGGTGCGCCGGGTCTTTCATCGGGAAGTAGACGCGGTCCGGGCCTTTGCCGCCCTCCATCATGGCGAGTGCATACTCTTTGGACTTGTCGATGTGTTCCCAGGCAGGCGTTTTGCCCTGGTGTCTGACGGAGGAAAGGCTGTTTTCAAGCGACAGGTGGAAAAGGCTCAGTTCATACTTTATGGACATGCTGGCGTCCTGCAGAGGGACGTCTTTTTCGATGATACGGACTCCGAGCCGGGCGGATACGACTATAGCTGCAAAGGACACAAGCCCGAGCAGCACCACAAGCGCCAGGATGCGCCAGGGCCGCGGGGGTCTTTTTCTATGCGAAGAATTGAACAAAGCAGGCCTCATTTCTATAACTTCTGATAAAACAAGGCTATCTTACCATCGAAGTCGCTCATATTCAACACAAATAATATCAGTAACGGTCATCAAACAGCTCTTAAAATGTTAATTTATGAAACAGCTATCTGCGCGTTCTGCCTTGGGGATGCCTTGCGCCGACAGGCTGTGATGGGACGTGCTCTTTATAGCGGATGCGGCGTCTTGTCGTGGCTTTCGAACTCGTCCAGCACGCCCTCCAGACCGGCTATGTCTTCGAGGTATGCGTCCGGGGTATGGCCTTCGTACTCTTTCTCAGTGCTCCGCACGAGCACCATCTTCATGCCGGTCTTGCGCGCACCCAAGAGGTCCCTGTACGGGTTGTCTCCGACGTACACGGCCTCGGAAGGTTTCACCCCGAGTGCCTTGAGCGCCATATTGAAGTATTTGGGGTCGGGCTTCCTGAACCCGTGGTCGGAGGACATGAATATGTGCTCGAAGAACCAGCCGAGGTTGAGCGACTCGATCTCCGGCTCGGTGTAGCAGCGCTGCGCGTCCGAGACGAGGGCGAGGGCGTAGCGCTCCTTGAGCCTTTCGAGCAGAAGGTATACGCCGGGGAAGGGCTGGAAGTATTTGCGCGAGAGCGCCCTGAAGAGCCTCGCGGTATAAAGCGGCAGGCGGGCCTCCATCTTGCCCACGCCGTGCTGGTGTATTATCTCCGAGAATATCCTGATGACGTCCACGTCGGGGTAAAGCTCGCGGCTTTTAACCAGGTGCGACTTCACCTTGTCCATGTAGGAGTGGTAGAGGTAGTCCGGCTCGACGTACACGCGGTTGTAGGCCAGGAACTTGGAGAGCTGCCGGTAGAGCTCCTGGTCGTGCTCGTCGGTCTTTATGTTCACGAGCGTCCCGTAGAGGTCGAATATGACGGCCTTTATGCTCATCTTAGCTTCAACCCCCAGGTAAGGCAGCGTTCGGCCTCTTTGATCAGCCTCATCCTGTGTCCCTTGTCGAGCCAGCTGTTCCTGGCTATACGGAGCTCCGTCATCGCCATGTAGAACGGGTTCCTGAGCACGATGGACCAGTAGAGTTTTTCACTGTGGCCGAACCGCTTTGCGTACTCGTGCAGGAAGTGTCCGATGTGCGGCTCGGACGCGTAATGGTCGCCCGCCCGCCAGATGAAGGCATGCTTGAGCTCGCCGCAGACCATACCCACGTCGAACATCCTGTCGCCCCGCTTCATCCGTTCGAGGTCTATGGCCACGAGGCCCTGCTCGCGCGGGAATATGAAGTTGGTCGGGGTGGCGTCGCCGTGTATTATGACCTCCTGGTCCATGTGCATGTACTCCCGGTCCAGCCACTTGTCCTTCAAGCGCATGAACGCCCCGGCCTCCTTGTCGTCCATCAGGCAGCACCTCTTGAGCTTGTTCAGCACCTTGACGAAGTAGCCGGAAGACGGCCGGAGGTCGAGCCCGCGCGAGAGACCTGCCTTCTTGTGCAGTTCAGCCAGGAATGTCGCGAGGTCGGTGAGCCGCTCCTTCAGCTTCCCGTGCCTGCCCTCGTAGACCGCACGCTTCACGTAGTGGTCGAGGTCCTTGCCTTCTACGTACTCCTCCAGAAGCCCGAGCCCCGTCCTGCTGTCCTGGCCGAGCGGCTTCACCACGTAGTTGGGCAGGTGCTTAAAACCCAGCGCCCTCGCCTTGTGGAGGTTCTTGAACTCGGCCTCGAGGTTCCTCGCCTTGTGCGGCTTCTCGGGGACGTAGAACTTGCCTATCATAGAGAAGTCGGTGCGTTCCTCGCGGTACTTGTATACGATGTTCGAGCCTGTAAGGCGGCATACGTGAAAGACCGGGTCCTTCACCTCGCGCTCGACCTTCGGAAGTATGTCTTCCGCAAGGTATTCGTACAGGGGGTCATGTCTTTGCAGCGTGCCCAGATATGCTTCAGCCACGTTTCTCTCTCCAACCTTCATACAGCCCGAACTCCGTCTCGAAGTTGGGCGTGAATATGCCGGTGCCGAGCGACTTCCTTATCTCGTCCATGCCCCAGAAGCGCACAGCGTCTATCTCCTCTTTCTGAAATTTAATATCGCCGTCGTAATTGACGTAGAAGCTGCGGATGTTCTCGGATTCCACCTCGTTACGCAAGGGGTAGTCGTAGAGGTAATTGAGGGTCTGCCCTTTTATTCCGAGTTCCTCGGCCATCTCCCGCACTCCGGCCTGCTCATAGGTCTCGCCCACCCCGAGGTGCCCGCCTACCGAGGTGTCCCACTTGCCGGGCTGGATGTCCTTGCTTTTAGAGCGTAACTGGAGAAGGAGGTCGCCGTCCTTGTTGAACACCAGTATATGCGCCGCACGGTGCACCAAGGCAGGGTTTCCGTGACACTCGCTCCTCGGCGCGGTGCCTATCACCTCGCCCCGCTCGTCCACAATTTCGAAATACTCCAATGCTTACCTCACTGTCAAACTCTACCAGAAAAAGGGTTTATTGGCAAGGGAAGGGCCGGGCCGGGTTACTTCCTGCCGCCGTATACGGCGAATATCCCGTGCTTGTAGAAGCAGTCCACGTCCCGGAAACCCCCGTCCTTAAGCGCGGAGAGCTGGGATTCGAGTGTGTCCGGCTTGTTATCCGCGTTGCCCTTGTACTGGGTGGGGATGTCGGTGTCTTCCGAGAAGCCGGTTACCGCCCGCCTTTTCTCAATCCAGTCGCGCCATATCTCCAAATACCACTTTTCGAGGAAATCCGAGGGCGGAAGCACCACATCTATGTTTAAAAACAACCCACTTTCTTCCAGATGTCCGCTAATATACTTAAATAGTAAAGCTTTTTCAAAGGCTTCGAGGTGGTGTATTGCAAGAGATGAAAATACGAAATTATTGCTCGGAAGTTCGACTTCTCCGCTCAATAGCCCCTGGAAGCTAGAATGCACGAAGCTTGCGCCCTTGTAGCCGCCGAGCAGTTCCCGCGCCTTTTCGAGCATATCCGCCGAGCCGTCCACCAAAGTGGGGACGATATGCGGGTATTCGCCGGTTAATTCGTACGTGAGCGTGCCGTCCCCGCAGCCCAGGTCAAGGACACGCACCTCGCCTGTATTGTGCAGGAAATGGCCGTAGAAGGACTTAAGCACCTCTATGAGTTTACGGCGCTCCTGTATTATGTCGTCCGCGGTATGGGAGTAGCCCTCCGAGAAGTCTTTGTCCGCCCATCTGGAGGAATCGTAGTCGGTCATTGTCAGCCCTTAGGTTTGTAGCGGTCCTTCTGGTCGAATAGCGTCACGTCCCTGCAACCCTTTTGTATTCGCGCGCTGTGCGGCACGCCCTTCGGGATGAAGTAGGAGTCGCCTTTAGTAAATACCTGCTTTTCACCTGCGATGGTCAGCTCAATCTCCCCGTCTATCACTACGCCCCACTGCGCTTCGTGTCTGTGTTCCGGGACGGATGCATCCTCGGCGAACTCCATGAACAACACCTGCTTTTCCCCCGCCTGCAACAGCCATGCGGAGAGGCCCGAAAGCGGGATGTCCGCCTGAGGCAGTGCATTAATAAGTTCCGGAAACGAAGCGCCGTCAACGCTCATGGTTTTCTCCTTAAAAAGTTATTTATCCTATTCCTCCGGCAGTACCCCGCGAAAACTACGACGATGTATCGGGCACGGCCCGTGCTCCTTTATCGCATCCATATGCGCCTTGCAACCGTAGCCCTTGTGGCCGGAGAACCCGTAAACCGGGTACTTCTCGTGGTATCCCACCATTATGCGGTCGCGCGTGACCTTCGCGAGTATGGACGCGGCGGCGATTGACGCGCTGCGGGCATCACCCTTGATAAGCGGCAGCTGCGGTAAGTTTATATCCAGCGTAATCGCATCGAGCAGGAGATAGTCCGGCGGGTGCTTCAAATCCTCGATGGCAAGCAGCATCGCCTTCTTTGTCGCCTGGAGGATATTGATTTTGTCTATCTCGCCCGCTTCTACTATGCCTACGCCGAAATCGGACGAGGCCTCGCAGACCCGTTTGCAGAGCGCGTCACGCCTGGCTTCGGTCAGCTTTTTGGAGTCGTTCAGTCCGGGTATGACGAGCTCCGGCCGGAGTATCACGCAGGCGGCGACGACCGGGCCGGCGAGCGGCCCGCGTCCTGCCTCGTCCAGCCCAGCTATGCGGGAGTAGCCCCGCGCGGCGAAGTCACCTTCAAAATAATAAAGGGAAGGCGTACTGCCTTCCCCTTCATTGAATATGAAACTCCCCTGATGGCCTTTCTTCATGAGTACCGGCCCTCGTCCTTCGGGGTAGTGCTTACTTCTTGGCGGCCTTGGGAGCGGCCTTCGGCTTGGCGGCCGCCTTGGGCTTGGGCGTCTTTTCGGCCTTCGGCTTCGGGGCGGCCTTTACCTTGGGGGCCTTTGCGGGCTTCTCGGCGGCAGCGGCCTCGGCGGCCTTCTTCGCCTTCTCCGGCCTGTACTCCTTCTCCTTGATCCTCGCGGCCTTGCCCCTCAGCTCACGCAGGTAGAAGAGCTTGGCGCGCCTTACGCGGCCGCTCTTTATAACCTGTATCTTGGTGATGAGCGGGGAGTGCAGCGGTATTATCCTCTCGACGCCCACGCCGTATGACACCTTGCGTACGGTGAAGGTCTCCCTCGCGCCGCCGCCTGAAAACGCCATGCAGACGCCCTCGAATACCTGGATGCGCTCCTTGTCGCCTTCCCTGACCTTCAGGCTGACCTTGATCGTATCCCCAATGTTGAAGGGCGTGATGTCCTTCTTCATGTGCTCCTTCTCAATTGAGTCCAGTATGTTCATCTCAAACGACCTCCTGAAAATAATAATGCCCTAAAGGCATGAGTACGCGGAAACGCGTAACTATACTCTATTCCCGAGCAGCCTGTCAAGGATAATCGCGGATGCGGCCCTGACGGACAGGTGGTTGTACCCCGAAGGCCCCTCTATTGGCTCGAGCATGTAGTCCACGGTAGCCAGGAAATCCTCGGTCAGGCCCCAGCCGGTCCCGAAGACCACCAGATAAGGGCCGCCGCCCTCGAAAATACGCCTCATATCGGCGTATCCGACCGTCTCCCCCACCCGCCGAGCGGCGGTCGCCACCACCTTGGGGGGCACGCCGTGCCTGGCCTGTATGTCGGCCTTGGCATCCTCTATGGCCGCTACGACTTTAATAACCCCCAGGGCCTCGCCCCGGTTGGGGTTGTACTCGGCCCCGAAGCCCTCTACCCAGTGCTTTAGTATACGGCCCGCAAGCTCCCTCTGTGCGGGCATCTGGTTCACCACGTAGTAGCCGCCCAGCCCGAATGTCTTCGAGGTGCGTGCTATGTCGTGGAGGTCGAGGTTCGTAATCGCCGTGGTCACCACAATCCCAGACTTGTTGTAGACCGGTTGGTGCAGCAGGGCGACGTATATATTTGAAGGGTCTACCTTAAACCTCATCTTCGCACGTCATTCCCGCGAAAGCGGGAATCCAGAGGCTTTAAAGTCACTGGATCCCCGTTTTCACGGGGACAACAACCTAAATAAGTCAACTACGGATTCTTCGCTTCGCTCAGAATGACAAATCAGTGCTCGCCGGTCTACATTTCGCCTTTTATCTCTTCGATCAGCCGCCTGTCCTCGGCGGAGAGTTCGACCTTTTCCAGCAGGTCCGGCCTCTTGTCGAGAGTCGCTCGGAGCGCCTCTTTGCGCCTCCAGAGGCGTATTTTCTCATGGTTCCCCGAGAGGAGGACTTCCGGAACCGCCATACCCTGAAACTCGGCTGGGCGCGTGTAGTGCGGGTAGTCCAGAAGGCCGTCGTAGAAGGAGTCCTTCTCGGCCGACTCGTCGTCGCCCAGTACGCCCGGTATCAGCCGGGCGGAGGCCTCTATTATAACGGCCGCCGCAAGCTCGCCGCCGGATAGCACGAAGTCGCCTATGGAGACCTCGTCGTCCGCAAGGACAAGCCTGACCCGCTCGTCAATACCTTCGTACCGGCCGCATATGAACACGATGCGGCGCGTTTCCTTCGATAGTTCGAGCGCCATGTCGTGCGAGAATACCCTGCCCTGCGGGGAAAGCAGTACGACCCTCGCCGGCTCTCCCTTTGCCTTGACTGACTCTATCGCTTCAAAGACCGGATCGGGCTTCATCACCATGCCGGCCCCGCCCCCGAAGGGGTAGTCGTCGGCGGTCCTGTGCCTGTCGTGCGTAAAATCCCTGAGGTCGGTGACCCTGACCTCTATAAGGCCGTTATCGAGGGCGCGCTTCATTATGCTGTCGGAAAGCGCGGCTTCCACTATCCCCGGGAACAGGGTGAGGACCTCACACTTCATCTTCGGGGATGTAACCTTCCATGGGGTAAAGGGTTATCCTGCCCCTTTCGACGTCTATCTCCCGGATGTGCTCCCCGGTCGCGGGCACCAGGTATTCCTTGCCCCTGCCCTTAATGACGTAGACGTCTTTTTCGCCGGCCTCGAATATGTCCGTGACCTTGCCAAGGAGCCTTCCCCCGCTCGCATACACATCGAGGCCTATTATCTGGAAGTGATAATACTCCCCTTCGGGAAGAGGCGGTACTTCGGCCTCCGGCACGAATATCTCCTGCCCGCGGTAGCGCTCGGCTTCTTCTACCGATTCGATGCCCGCAAACAGGACGCGCAGGATACCCTTGTATTCGCTGACGTCCTCGACGACGAAGGGCGCGGGTTTGCCGCCCACGGGGGCGAACCAGAGGCTGCTGCCCGGGGCGTACCTGTCCGGGTTGTCCGTCAGGGGCTTGACCTTGATCTCACCCTTCAGGCCGACCGGCTTGATTACTACGCCCACCACTACCCGTTTGGCTATTCCAGTATCTCCAGGACGCACCTTTTTCCTATCTTCGTCCCTGCGGCCGTGAGGATGGTACGCATGGCACGGGCGGTCCTGCCCTGCTTTCCGATGACCTTCCCCAGGTCCGACTGGGCGACCCTGAGCTCTAAGACGGTGGTCTTTTCTCCCTCGACTTCCGCGACCGAGACCGAGTCCGGATTGTCAACCAAAGCCTTGGCGATGTACTCGATAAGAGCTTTCATGGCTACCTCCGCTGTTGGCTCCACTGTCAGGTCGTGCCGGCTGTGCAGTTTTAGGAGGCCTTAGCCGTCTCCTTGAACTTGCTCAGAATACCGGACTTCTTCAGAAGCTGAAGTGCGGTGTCCGAAGGGGTTGCGCCCTTCTTGAGCCAGGATAGTATCTTCTCCTCGTCCAGGTTTACGGCCCCTTCCTTCAGCGGGTCGTACGTACCCAGGATGTCCAGGAAACGTCCGTCCCTGGGCATACGCGAATCAGCAGCGACTACCCTGTAAAACGGCTTCTTGTGGCCGCCCTTCCTTGTCAACCTGATCCTTACTGCCATCTAATCACCTCCGTTCACTGTCTATTTATCCATTATAACACGATTATACGTGCCCTAAAATGGCAACATGCCCTTGCCGAGCCCAACCTTGCCGCCCGGCTTCGTGAAACGCTTCATCATCTTCTTCGTCTCGGCGAACTGCTTGAGCAGGCGGTTGACCTCCTGCACCTGGGTGCCGCTTCCGCGCGCTATGCGCTTCCTGCGGCTCCCGTTTATCAAGGTAGCGTTCTTCCGCTCCCTCGTGGTCATCGAGTTTATTATGGCCACGATGCGGTCGACCTCGCGCTCGTCCACCTGCGCCATCGCGCCCTTGAACTTGCCCAGGCCCGGTATCATGCCGAGTATCTGGTCGAGCGGGCCGAGCTTCTTTACCTGCAGGAGCTGCGCCCTGAAGTCCTCGAGGCTGAAATCCCCGTGCCTGACCTTGGCCTCGAGGTCCTTCGCGTCCTCAACGGTTATGCTCTGCTCGGCCTTCTCTATGAGCGAAAGCACGTCGCCCATGCCGAGTATCCGCGAGGCCACCCGGTCCGGGTAGAACGGTTCGAGGGCGTCCAGTTTCTCGCCCATGCCGACGAACTTTATCGGCCTGCCAGTCACCGCCCGTATCGAAAGTGCCGCGCCGCCCCTGGCGTCGCCGTCCATCTTGGACAGTATAACGCCGGTAAGCCCGAGCTTTTCGTCGAAGCTCTGCGCCACTTTTACCGCGTCCTGGCCGGTCATAGCGTCCGCGACGAAGAGTATCTCGTCGGGCTTGACCGCCGCCTTGATATCGGCGAGCTGATCCATCAGCGACTCGTCTATATGGAGGCGGCCCGCGGTGTCGAGTATCGCCACGCTGAAGGCGCCGCGCGACGCCCGCTCAAGGCCCCGCGTGCAGACTGCCACAGGGTCGTCGCCCGGAGAGGAGGTCTCTACCTCCACGTTCAGCTGGCGGCCTAGCGCCTCGAGCTGGTCTATGGCGGCCGGCCTCTGCGTATCCGCCGCCACCATCAGGGTCTTGCGGCCGCCCTTCTTGAAGGTGCGCGCGAGCTTGCCTGCGGTAGTAGTTTTGCCTGAGCCCTGAAGTCCTACGAGCATCACTACGGTCGGGCGGTTCGGCACGAGCGGTATCCTCGTCACCGTCTCGCCCATCATCTTCACCAGCTCTTCGTATACTATCTTTACGACCTGCTGGCCGGGGGTCAGGCTCTCCAGCACGCCGGAGCCAACCGCCCTGGACTTGACCGACTCTACAAAGTCCTTGACAACCTTGAAGTTTACGTCCGCTTCGAGGAGCGCCATCCGCACCTCGCGGAGCGCCTCGGAGACGTCGGCCTCGGACAGTATGCCGCGACCCTTGAGCTTCCTGAATATGTTCTCAAGCTTGTTTGAAAGGCTGTCAAACATTGGCAATTCCAGTATTTACGGGCATGTCCGCAGGTATCACAGGCACAACCCGTTCAAAAGCAAACCTCCCCCTGCCCTTACAGGCCAAGGGAAAGGGTTATGTTATTCAAACGCCGGGGGTTTGTCAAGGAAATTATACAAACGCGGAAGGGGTTAGGACACAGAGAAAACCTAATCCAACGGCTGAGTTTCCGGTAAATGATACGCCTTTAACGCAAGCCGTCCGGATGCGTACCAGTAAAGCGACACGGCCGCAACTATGAAGAACGCGGAGGCGATAAACTCAAGCGCTGACGGGAAATATGACGCGCCGGGCGGAAGTACCCACCCTATGATGGTGACGCCGACCCGGTTCATGAACACGCCAAGTAGTGTGAGCGCGGACGCGGCGACGAGGCCCGCGCCCGTCTCGCGCACCCGTTTTACAAGCAGAAGGACGAGAGGCAGCAGCCCGCCCACGCAAAGCTCCGTGACAAGCCATACGTCCCCGAGCCGCGAGCCGCCGGTGAACGCGCCCCTTATGACAAGGTCGGTAAGCCTGATAAGCATATACAATACGAGAAACACGCCCATCATACCGCCTGCCTGCCTGAGGACGACGGGGTCGGCACTGCGCCTCCCGTACCGGCCCGATATACTGGACTCTATTACCACCATCCCAAGCCCGGCGGGTACCGCGGAGAGCAGGAACAGCCAGTTCAGCCACGGGCCTGACCACGCGGGCACGATGTGCTGGGGCGATGCGAGGAAGAGTGTGCCGAGTGTGGACTGATATACCACTGCGAGCGCCGCCGAGAGCACCACGAGCGGGACTTTTACCTTTTCTATAGTACTAACGAGCCCCGCCCGCCCGTGCAGGACTTCCGGCAGCAATTCGACTACCATAACCGATGTATAGGCCACCTCCGTCCATGCGGTCCAGAGCAGCGCGGAGGTGCCGTGCGGGTTTGTTATGATACGCCACACGTCGAGCGGACGGCCCACGTCGTAAAGGAGCGCTATGAGCACGAAGGTGTGGCAGATGAACCCCATCAGGAGCACGGGCCGCACAAGCGGCCTGAAGCGCCTCGCACCGAAGACTTCCGCAGCGGCGGCCACTACGAATGACCCTGCGGCCAGCGTCGCCGCAAAGAATATATTGACCGCCTTCACCAAGCCCCACGGCTGGTAGTCGGAAAGCGCGGTCACCGCCCCGAGCCCCGCGAACGCGCGGTAAAGCATCAGGAGGAGGCCAATTATGATAAAACTGTAAACCGCTTTGCGCATAATATTGATACCTTATTTACCCCCTCTCCACCCGTTCGGCTCCGCTCAGGGCAGGCTCTGCGGGAGAGGGGGCAGGGGGTGAGGGCTTACTCCTTCTCGTTCAGCCGCTCTTTCCTGCCTGATATGAAGTAGAACCCGGCAAGCAGCGCGGCCACGCCGAGGCCGACCGCGGGCGCCATACCGAGCGCGTCCATCGCATGCCTGCCGTACGCGAACTTCTCCAGGTCTTCCCGCAGATACAGCTCGCTGAACGCGGTGTCCGATATATAGAGCCAGGACGTCCCGCCCGCTTCGTCGGCGCCGTATATATGGTTTAAATATTTATCCGGGTGTGAGGCAAGCCTGCCCTTAGCCGTATTCATTATATCATCGCTCTTACCGAACAGAAGCGCTCCGGACGGGCAGGTCTTTGTGCATGCCGGCTCCATACCAGCCTTGATTCGTTCGGAGCAGAACGTGCACTTTTGTATGTACGGAAGCGCGGCCTTCCACTCGAACTTCGGCACGCTGAACGGGCATGCCAGCATGCAGTACCTGCATCCGATGCACCGGCCCTTGTGGTAAATGACAGGGCCGTCCGTCTCCTTCGTGAGCGCGCCGACCGGGCAGGCCGCCGCACAGGCGGGGCTTTTGCAGTGCATGCACTGGTGCTTCGTAAAGTGCCAGACAGGCCCCTTCGCCCCCTCCCCTTCCCTGAACTTCATCACCGTGTAGGCGGACGAGTCCATGTCCGAGGGGTTCCCAATAGTGCCGCCCATTGCGGTTCTGTCGGCCGGCATGCCGTTCCAGCCCTTGCAGGCCACCTGGCAGCCCTGGCAGCCGATACACTTCGTTACGTCAATTAATACGGAGAATGGCATATGTTTATATTTTAGTTATCTCGCACATGAATACTTTATATTCCGGTATCTGCGTGTTCGCATCTCCCACCTTGTGCGTAAGGTTGTTCGCGGAATATGTTTTACCCTTGTCCGGCCCCCCGGTTATGTAGCCGTTGAACCCGAAGTGCCAGGGCATTGCGACCACCTCGTACTTCTTGCCTGCCATTTCGTAGGCCTTCACCCTGCCGGTAACGAACGCCCTCGCGTCCACCTCGCCCCTCGGGCTCGTCACCTTCACCCAGTCGCCATGGGTTATGCCGCGCGTGGCCGCAAGCTCGCGGCTTATCTCGACGAACATCTCCGGGGCCATCTCGGCGAGCCAGGGCAGGTTCCTGCTCATCGCACCGGAAAGCCAGTGGCCTGTCAGCCGGAACGTAGTCGCAATCAATGGATATTTACCGCCACCCGCGACCACCTTCACGTCCCAGAGCCTTGCGGCAGGGTTCACCTGCCGGTTTGAAAGCGCGTTCTTGACAGGCGATTCTATCGGCTCGTAATGCTCAGGCACCGGCCCGTCCTTTATCTTTCCGCCCGGGGAGAAGAGCTGGCCGCGACCCTGCGGGAACATTATAAACGGCGCCCCAGCCGATTTATCCGGCGGCACCACCGCGGCGGTCTCCGGGTCCTTCCAACCGAAGTCGGGGACGTCAGTATTTACCCATGCCTTGGCCGCTCCGTCCCACTTGACCAGCGTGCGTGCCTTGTCATACGGGTTGCCCAACGGGTCCATCGAGCAGCGGTTATAAAGCACGCGCCTGTTGACCGGCCACGAGAAAGAGAAGCCGGGGTACAGGCCCAGGCCCGACGGGTCGTCGAGCCCGCGGCGCGCCATCATGTTGTCCTTTTTGTCCGGCCCTGGGTAGGAACCCGAGTACACCCAGTTCCCGCATGCGGTCGAGCCGTCGTCTTTTAGCTTCGTGAAATTGGCTACCTGCGCGCCAGTGACCGTATCATACCCGTTTATCTCTTTGGCCACCCTGTGCACGTCTGCCTCCGTGGCTCCGTAGTCCCATGTCAGCCCTGTCACAGGCTCAGGGAAGGTACCGCCCGATGCGTAGAGCTTCTTGAGTTCACGGCCAATCATATACACCCAGTCGAGGTCGGCACGGGCGTCGCCTTTTGGGTTTACGGCCTTGTACCGCCACTGTATCCATCGGCCGCTGTTCGATATGGAGCCTTCCTTCTCGAACGACGCGCATGCAGGGAATAGGAAAACCTCCGTGTTCACCGAGGTCGTGTCCGTACCCGGCCTCCTCCAGAAGACGGAGCTGTCCGACTCCCATAGGTCGAATACAGCAAACCATTTGAGCTTCCCGAGCGCCTCGGCAACATGGTTGGAGTCAGGGCAGCCTACGACGGGGTTCTGGCCCCACACCAGCATGCCGTCGAGCTTGCCCGCGTACGCGGCCTCGATGATCGGCACAAAGGAATAACCCGCGCCATTATAACCCTTGCCGTACTTGGGCAGCCAGTCGTAGCAGAAGCCGTTGTCTTTTACAGCAGCGCCGCCGAACCACGCCTTGAGAAGGCTCACGAAGAATTTGGGCTTGTTCTTCCAGTACCCCGCCTTAGGGGTCTCCTTGTCCATGTAGTCCTGGAAAGTCGGGTGGTCCTTGGCCTTCGGCGCGGCCATGTAGCCGGGCAGGTCTGAGAAAAGAAGCGCCATATCTGTCGAGCCCTGCACGTTCGACTCGCCCCGCAGCGCGTTGATGCCTCCGCCCGCTATGCCGATGTTCCCGAGCAGGAGCTGGAGCACCGCATAACCCCTTATGTACTGCACCCCAACGGTGTGCTGGGTCGCGCCCATCGCGTAAAGTATCGTTCCCGCCTTGTCCGGCTTACCAGTCTCGCAGAAGGCCTCGGCCAGCTTCATGAACGTATCAACTGGCACACCGGTAACCTCCGATACCTTCTCCGGAGTGTAGCGTGAGTAATGCCTCTTAAGGAAGCTGAAGACGCACCTCGGATGCCCGAGTGTCTTATCCACCGCCGGTTTGTCGCCCTTCATCTCGAACTCCCAGGTCGCGGGGTCGTAGGCACCCTTCACCGGGTCGTACCCGGTGAACAGCCCGTCCTCGAACCCGAAGCCCTCCTTTAGCACGAAGCCCGCGTTGGTGTACTCGCGTACGTACTCTTCCTGGCAGAGCCCTTTTTCGAGAGCGTAGTTGATCATCCCACCGATAAGAGCTATGTCCGTGCCGGGCCGGTGCGCGGCAAATATGTCGGCCTTGGCCGCGGTGCGGGTGAACCTGGGGTCTGCTACAATGAGTTTTGCGCCACGCTCCATAGCGGCTGTAATCCACTTGAAGCTTATGGGGTGGTTCTCGGCGGGGTTAGAGCCTATCACGAATATGCAGTCGGAGTTCTTTATGTCAATCCAGTGGTTGGTCATCGCCCCGCGTCCGAACGAGCCCGCAAGCGCGGCGACGGTGGAGCTGTGGCAAAGCCTCGCCTGGTGCTCGAGGTACACTACGCCGAGGGAGCGCATGAGCTTGGCGATGAGGTAGCACTCCTCGTTGTCGAGCGCCGCCCCGCCCACCGAGGCCAAGGACTCGACGCGGTTTACAACGACCCCGTCTTCGTCTTTAATGAAGTTCCTGTCGCGCGAATCCTTGATCCGCTTCGCAAGCTCGGAGACGGCCCATTCAATCGGTTTGTGCTCCCATGACTTCGAGCCAGGCGCGCGGTAGAGCACCCTGTCGAGCCTTCTGTGGTTTTCCGCTATCTGCATGAGGGCCGCGCCTTTGCTGCACAGCGAGCCGCGGTTTATAGGGTGGTCGTAGTCGCCCTCGGTGGCGACCACCTTGCCGTCCCTGGAATAGATGATTATGCCGCAGCCGACCGCGCAGTACGGGCATATGGAATAGGACTTTGCGGCGCCTTGAGTCTTTAGGGGGGAGGTTTCCTGGCCGTGGTTTTCGGGCGAAAACCCGCCGGCGACCGACAGCGCGCCGCCCGTACCCACACCCTTCAGGAAGTCTCTGCGGGATATCTTTTTCACTGTTTACCCGGCATGCAGGTGATAAGTGATACGCTGGAATACGGCCTATTCTATTACCGCTTGGCGGGAGTTGTCAACCCTAAAGTCTGGCTTGACGAAGCAGGCTCGCACGTCTCCATCTGCGAGTTGAGCACCACGATGTCCACCCGCCTGTTTGCCGCACGGTTTTCCGGCGTGTCGTTGGGCTTGACCGGCCGGTATTCGGCGTAGCCTGCGGCCGAGAGCTGCTGGGGGGCGAACCTGCTGCTGGTTAAGAAGTACTGTATGATCGAGGTGGCCCTCGCGGTCGAGAGCTCCCAGTTCGATCGGAACGTGTCGTTGCTGATGGGGGTGTTGTCCGTGTGGCCCTCCACCCGTATCTGGTTCCCCACTTTCTTTATCACCGATGCGATCTCCGAAAGTGCAGGCAGGACTTCCGGACGTATGATAGCGGAGCCGGAATCGAACAGGATGGTGTCCTTTATGGTTATAGTCACGCCGCGTTTATCGGCTATTATGTTCATGCTCTTTTTGAACCTGCTTTTCTGGAGCCTCTTGTCGAGCTCATCCTTTAGCGACTCCATCCTCGCCCTTTCGCGCGCCAGGTCGCCGGTCGGGTCGGATGCTATGGGCGCAAAAAGCGCTGCCTTGCCGTCCAGGACCGAGACGCTTTCCTCTTTCATTTGCTGCACCGTCACCTTGTTGTTAAGCGCCGACTGCACGGACGCCGCGAAGGTAGCGAGCTTCTTCGCGTCCACCTGCGATATGGCATACATGGCTGTAAAAAACGCGAAAAGCAGCGTGACGTAGTCCGCGTACGAGACCAGCCACCGCTCGTGGTTTACATGCTCTTCGGGTTTTTTCTTCCTCTTCATTTCTTCGCCTGGGCCTTGTCCTTGGCCTCAACCTTCGAGGCCGCCGCCCCCTTTCCGGCCTTGCCGCCGCCCTCGGGAAAGAACACCTTGAGCTTCTCCTCTATGTAATGCGGGTTAAGGCCGGACTGTATGGAGATTACCCCTTCGAGCATTATAAGCATCGTGGTGACCTCCCTCTTTGCCTTGACCTTCAGCTTGTTCGCCATTGGAAGGAAGAACAGGTTGGCCGAGCCCACGCCGTATATCGTGGCCACGAATGCCACCGCTATGCCCGCGCCCAGCTTGCTCGGGTCGGAGAGGTTGGCCATGACCTGTATGAGCCCGAGCACCGCGCCTATTATGCCTATCGTGGGCGCATAGCCGCCGGCGGCCTCGTACACCTTGGCGTCCATAACAGCCCTCTCCTCGGAGTTGTCTATCTCCGCCTCCATCGCCTCCGCGAGGAGTTTAGGGTCCATGCCGTCCACCGCAAGCCTGAGCGCCTTGGCCAGAAAAGGTGCCTTTATGCCCTTAATGTCCAACTCGAGTGAGACCAGGCCGCTCTTCCTGGCCTTGGTGGCGTACCCTATTATCTCCTTCACGAGCGCGTCCGGGTCGGTCACCTCTTCCTTGAAAGCCCTCTTGACCGCTTTGGCGGCGCTCAACACGTTTGCAAGAGGGAAGGACACGGCAGTGGCGCCCAGTGTGCCGCCCAGTACTATGAGCGCGGCAGTGGGCTGGATTATAGCGGATAATTTACCGCCCTCCAGGGTCTGCCCTACAATTATGGCCGCCACGCCTATTAATAGGCCTACTATGCTCGCGAAGTCCACTCGGGACAAACCTTTCTAATGCTGGCCGTGCAGCAGTTTCCTGTGGTAGGCCAAGGTCATTTCTATTATCTTCTCCGGAGGCTCGACTACAAGTATTTTCTCACCCGTGTTCATCGTGATGACCGTGTCCGGCGTCTTCTCGATGAACTCTATCATGTCCGGGTTCACGACCACCATCGACTTGTCGGTCTTGGTCAGGAATATCATCTCCTACTCCTTCATGGCCCCGCCGGGACACTGCCCGGACCCTGCCGCGTAAAGTTCGCCCTGGCGTTTGAAACTGTACCTAACTATCTCGCTCCTCACCTCGTCCGTCATGTTGACGAACCTCACCGCGACATCATAGCAGCCAAATCCCTCAGGCCCGGAATCCCGGGAAGCGCGTACGACCCTTGCCGGGATCGACATCACCACCGGAGGATCCATGGGCAGCATAAGCTTTATATCTATCAGGGCGCCGACGCTTACGTCCTGGCCGGTCTCGAACCTCATCCCGGACGCGCTTATGTTAGCGGGCCTTCTGTCCTTCGATATTTCTTCTTTCTCGAGCACCAGGTATGAGATAAGGAAGTCGAGCTTCTTCTCTATCTCCTGCAGGTAAGCGGCGACCCTGGGGTTGATATCCCCTCCTAAGTTCGCCTTCCTTCGGTGGTCGGTCGCAAAACCGGGCACCTGTCTTGTGCACGGGGTTATAAACCGGGGCGCGAGTTCCGATACTTCCTTGTCGTCGATAACGCTGAACTCGAACGCGACCAGGTCGTCCACCCTGGCGAAGTCCCGCCTGTCGTAGTCTGAGGTCATAATTAGCCCGGCTCCTAATAGTACCCGAGTATCTTGCCCTTGAACATATCGAATTCCTCCGAGGTTATGGACCCCTCTCTCCTTAGCTGCGCCAGCCTGTCTATCTCATGCAGCGCGTCTTTCCAAGGTGGCCCGTCGTACCTCGGCTCCAGCACCGGTATCAGACGGCCGTCGTAGGTTGCAGGCTGCGCGACACTAGCCGGCACCGCCTCCTCGTACGCGGGCCGGCCGCCTGTCTTCAGCTCCGCATAGACCTCGCCGAGTTTTTCGAGGAGCCTTGCGTTCTTCCGCTCTAGGACTATCCTTTCCGCGGCGTTCCTGACCACCACCAGTACTTCGTCCACCGTAAAGGGTTTGGTTATGTAATCGTATACCCCGCCCTTTATGGCCTCCATCGCCGTCTCGATTGACGCGAACCCCGTAACGAGCACCACGAGGCTGTCCGGGTTGTTTCTGCGCGCGAACTTAAGTATGTCCAGCCCGCCTACGCCCGGCATCCTGATGTCGGATATTATAAGGTCGAAGCCCTCGGCCTCTATCATATCGAGGGCACTGGCCCCGCTGTCAGTCGTGAGCACCTTGCAGCCGATGCCTGTCAGTATATCTTCCAGCAGCTCGAGCGACGCCCTGTCGTCGTCCACCACGAGGACCTTCAGCTCCATCGCCCTTCACCGCCTTCCATGGACGTAGGGTTGCCGCGCCGTCAGCTTGCGAGCCGCTGCGGGCCGCATGCTACCAGGTCCTCGAGGGTCCCAACCAGGCTCGATATATTGTATGGCTTGGCGACCGTCGGTACGTTGTTGTCCTCTATGTACTTCAGCAGTCCCGCCTCGCAGGTGTCGCCCGTTATAAATACCACCCTGTCTCTCAGCTTAGGCCTGTTGTCCGTAATCCATGCGAAGACGCCCATGCCGCCGATGCCAGGCATCCTAATATCAGTCAGTACAAGGTCTATCTCTGCCCCCTCCATCACTTGTATCCCCTCCTCTCCCGAGGACGCCGTCGTAACCCTGCACCGTTCGCCCAGTATCGCCTTTATTATCTCGAGTTGGGACTCCTCGTCGTCTATCACAAGGACCCTCTTGCCGGACAGGGCCCCGTATTCTCCCACGTGGCATGCCTTCGTTTCGGCGGGGGTTCCCGTACCACAGCTGGATAGAACGTCGACGGCGGCGGGTACCCTTATTGTGAATGTGGTACTGCCCGGTTCGCTGGCTACCGATATATCGCCCCCGTGCTCGCTTACTATGCCGTAGCAGATGCTGAGGCCCAGGCCAGTGCCTTCCCCTACATCTTTGGTGGTGAAGAACGGGTCGAATATCCTTTCGCGTAGCTCGGCCGGGATGCCCGGGCCGGCGTCGGTGAACTCCACAACCACAAAACCGTCCTGAGACAGGGCCGTCCTCACCTTGAGCCGCCCTCCTGTCCCGCCCATGGCCTCCCTGGCGTTGTTTATGATGTTGATGAACACCTGCTGCAGCTGGTGCGGGTCCGCCATTACTACGGGCAGTCCCTTTGCGAGACCGGCATCGAGCTGGATGCCCTCGCTCTTCAGCTTCCAGCCGTACACGTCGAGGGTGTCAGAGACGAGCCCGTTGACGTCGCACGATTTTTTTTCCATCATCTCCTGCCGCGAGAACTTCAGGAGGGACTGGACGACCTTTTTCGCCTCGAGTGCGGATGCGGTAATCCTGGCCAGCATCCTGCCTTCCTTGTCGTTCTTGCCCGGAGTATGGAGCATCTCGGAATACGCCAGTACCGGTACGAGCTTGTTGTTTATCTCATGGGCCACACCCGCAGCCAGCTCGCCTATGGCCGCCAGGCGTTCAGCCCTCAGCAGTTTTTTCTCAAGCCTCTTCTTCTCGGTCACGTCACGGGCTGTCACGAGGTATCCCCTGGTCGTGCCTTTGTCGTTCAGGGGCGCGGTGTTCATTATTATCTCACGCCGGCAGCCGTACCTGTCTAACAGGATTGCCTCAAAGTCGTCCCTGCCCTCTCCGGAAAATGCGCCGCATATGCTGTTTCTGTCCTGGCCCTCGGCCATAAAATACGTAAACGGCCGCCCGGTGATTTCCTCTTTCGGGTAGCCCAGGTCGAACGCCCTCGGGTTCGCGAATATGATGTTGCCATTCCTGTCCGTCACGAACATCATGTCCTTGGAGCTCACGAGGATGCCTTCGAGCGTGCTCTGGTAGGCCTCGATGTCACGGGTCCTCTCCATTACCCGGCGCTCGAGCGCGGCGTTTATGCCCTGCATCTCCTCGTTCAGCGATGCATACGCTATGATTTCTGCAAGCGCGTTGGCGAAAAGTGCGAATATGTTTTTGTGGCCCAGGTTGAAGAAGTTCTTCCTGGTGTGGCTCAGGTTGATGACCCCGATCAGTTCGGTCCCCGATATCATCGGAATGCAAAGGAGCGAGCCCACCATCACATGCATGGACTTCCTGATGAAGCGCGGGTCTTTCTCGGCGTCCTGGATGAGGACCGGCCGCCTCTCCATCGCCGCCGCCCCGACAGCGCCCTCGCCCATCGTGAAGGAGCAGTTGCCGTGCTCCAGGTATCCCTCCCTGATCCTTTTCTTTATGATACCGGCCTTGAATTCCAGCCTGGTCCCGGTATGGTCGGGGAAAAACAGCGAACAGTTCTCAAGCCCGAGTTCGGTGGCGAATATGTTAAGCGCCTTGTTGCATACCGACTGCAGGTCCCTCCCCTGCATGGACAGCTCGGATATCCTTTTGATGACCGAGAGGTTCCTTATGGTGAGCTGGTAATGGTCGAGGGCGCTCTCCATCCCCTCCTTGTAGATGCCCAGTTCGTTTTTGAGGTCTTCCCTGCCATTTACCAGACGCCCTACCCGTTCCACAAGGCGCAGTTCTTCCTCCGACATATCGCTAACGGAAGCTGGGCCAGGGGACTCCCCCTGCAGTACCGCGTTCAGCGCCTCTAACAATCCCATATGGCACCTGGGTGGTTCAAGTTCATGCCGCCGCCGTCAGGAACATCTTCTGAAGGACGGTTTCCTTGTAGGCCTGCAGGTCCCTGCCTTCAAGCCCGAAGTGCTTCAGCATCTTGTCGTGGTCAGGGACGGCATAGCCGTCCGCCGCAGTGTCGTGGCCCTCCATGGAAAGCAGGAAGTCCGCGAGGTAAACCACCATAGCCGTGTCTTTGCCTTCAGGGCACTCGAGCGGGTTGTGATGGTACTTCATCACATACACGACATCTTCCGGGAGCAGGAAATCGTCCGCTATCCAACCGGAGGCAGTGGGGTGGTCCACTCCCATCCTCTCCCTTTCAAGCGACATCATCGTACCGCCGTCGCCGGAGTTGCCTACAACTTCCGCGTACCCTGCCGGGTCGATATGCGCGAACGCGGCCCTGCCCATGTCCGCAAGGAGGCCCCCAAGGAAGGCGGAGTCTTTTGCCTGCACTCCGAGGTCCTCGGAAAGGGCACCTGACAGCAGGGCGGTCTTGTACGAATGCGCCCACAGCCTCTTCAGGAAGTCCGAGAGCGCCGGGTTGCCATGTGCCATCTCGAACACGGGCAGGCTCAAGGCCAACACCTTTACAAGGTCGAACCCGAGTATGACCACTGCCTCGCTTACGCTGGTTATCCGCCTGGGGAAGCCGTATATGGCGGAGTTTGAAAGTCCCAGTATCTTGAGCGAAAGGCTCTGGTCGAACCTTATGACCTCCACGAGGTCGCTCGCGGATGAACGGTTGTTTTTAAGTACCTCCATGACCTTGCCCATCACGCTCGGCAGTGTGGGCAGGGACCTCATCCTGCTTATCAGCAGGCGGGCTTCGTCTTCTTTTGTTAGCATGTCTTGACCCGTCCTCAGGTTTCTCTGTCTATGTAGTATGAGCCTTCCTGATGATGGTTGTAGCCCCTCAAGGCGGCCCGCCTCTTTCTTATCCTGCGGAGTTCCTCGTCCAGGAGGACCATCTCCTCCCGTGCGCTTTTGTTCATAGCGGCGTCCATCTCCGTGAGAAGCGCCATCGCAGACATGAGCCGACCGGGCTTGCCCTCCGCCGGGTTGCCATCTTCGCCCTGAAGGCCCCGGCCTGATTCCTGGCTCAGCCCGGCCATGCCGTCCGCCTTCATTATCTCGGCGAAAAGGTCCACCCTGACGGACTCTATCCGCTCGACCTCCACCCAGTCCTTCACCTTGAACGCCTCGATCTCGAGCGCGGTGAGCGCGCACATCTTTTCGTAACGCTCTATCTGTTCGTCAAGGTAGTACACTATACCCGTCATGCCGTTCCTCTCAGAGTCTGCTACCTGGTCAGGACGCCTTCGGTCTCAGCCTTGACGACCCCTTCCCAGCCTTCCTTGAGCGTGCAAAGCACCCTGATAACCGCGTCTATCTGTGCCGGGTCCTTCTTCATGTTCGCCTCGAGCAGCCGGTCTATACAGTACATGTAAAGCCTGCGGAAGTTCGCCGCGAGCTCCCCCCCAGCCGCCATGTCGAGTGACTTGTTCAGTTCGAACACTATGTCTATGGTCTTCCCTATCAGTTCGCCCTTGCCGGCCCAGTCGCCTTCCCCCATCCTTCTCTTGGCCCTCAAGGAGAAGTTGATGGCCCCTTCGTAAAGTGCGAGGACGAGGCGGGCGGGGCTCGTCGTATTTATCTCCGTCTCCACGTATCTCCTGTTGCATGCTGATATCATTTTGAAGAACTCCACTGACCTGAGATTTGAGTAATGTAGCTACCCATGGACGTGTTGCCGGCTATGAGAGATTCCAGCGCAGAGAACCTCTTTTTAAGTGTTTCCTGGTAGTTGTCGAGCTGCTCCTGTTTGACCGCTATCTCTTTATCCAGGCTGGAATTATACTCGTTTAGCCCGTTGATCCTGGCCGATATTATGCCGGTCAGCGGCTTGGTAACGCTGTCAAGGTATCCGTGCAGGAGGTCGGCCAGACCCTTTTTGGTCCCGGAGGCGTTCCCCGACATAAAACCGACCACGTCGGCCAGGTTTCCGGATATGGCGTCGTCGAGCTTCGAGTCGTCCACCTTCAGCGTGCCGTCCCTCTGCATTTCAATACCTATGTTTGACAGCTGGCTCAAACTGCCCGTGACGCCCGGCACGGGTTTCATGATATAATCGTTTAAGGCGTCCTGGATGTTCCGCACCGTGATGTCGCCCAGGAAAACGCCTCCGGCCTTGGTTACCGAATCATAACTGGCGTTGCTCTTTATGTAGCTCGCCACAGCGTTGTAGGCGGTTACGAAATCGTTTATCTTCTGCTTTATCGCTTCGTTGTCGTTGGTAACAGTTATGGCGGCAGGGTTTCCGCCGGCCGTGGGGGCAGCCAGCTTCAGCGTAACTCCCGGCAGGGCGTCGGTGACGGTATTGGAACCCTTCACAAAGTTCATCCCGTCTATGTTGAATATGGCGTCCTGCGGATTTTGCAGGGTCGGGTATATCGCATCGACGGTGAAGGTGTCACCTACCGCAAAATTTGTAGTCCCGGCAGAGAAGGCGACCTTGACCCCCTGGTCTGCCCCTTTATATATGGATACCGGAAGCGTGTCGGTCGTGAATGCGTCGTCCGCGCTCCAGGTAAGCCCGCCGTCTTCCGACACCTTGAACTTCGCCGCCCCTACGTCGCCGCCGGTGGTCATCCTTACCGTATAAGTCTTGTTCTGCGTCCCGGCATATGTGCCGGACGACGTAACCGTGCCGTCGAACGTGTTGGCCTGGTTCGCCGCGGCGGCCTCCACGATGCCTGTGGTCGGCGAACTGAGCGAGGCGAACGTGGTGTCGTTGTGCAGTATTTTGATCTGGTTGGCGGTACCGGTGCTGTCGGCCGTCAGGATGAGCCTGTACGGGTTTGTCTGCGTCCCGTCGTTGACAATGCTGGCCTTCACACCGCAATCTGAAGAGTTAATGGCGTCTTTGAGCCCTGAGAGCGTCATCCCGGCTGTCAGGTCTATTGCTACCGGGCCTGCGCTTCCGACCTGTATCTGCAGGCTACCTGCCCCGGAGGATATGGAGGCCGTGTCTGTGTCGGCGACCCCTTCTGTTATTATCTTACCGCTTTTTGCCGTCTGGTATATGTTGAGGCTGTACGTCCCCTCGACGGCTCCGGCCCCTGCCGTAGCGCTCACTACGTCCGGCGCAGAGCTTGCGGCAGCCATGAGCCGCAGGCTGTCCGCACCGGAAAGGGAGTCCGCTGCATCGTTCAAGGCGCTCAGCTTCAGGTTAAAGTCCTGAAGCGCCTTGACCATGCTGGAGTTTGTCGCCTGCTGTTTTTGCAGGCTGTTCATCGGCCCTTTTTGCACGCCCACAAGGGCGTTGATTATGGACGTGTAGTCAATGTTTGACGTAAGACCAGGAAATGATACCGGAGGTGTCGTAGACATCTTTATTCCCCTCCTATGGACGACAGCCGCATTGACCTGTCATACTGTTTGATGCTGCCCGCCATCCTTACTATCTCCTCGGCGGGGATCTGTCTTATTACCTCTCCGGTCTTCTGGTCCACTATCTTCACCACTACCAGATGCGTTGAATAGTCCACCTCGAGCTGCACGCCGTTCTCGTCAAGCTTAAGCGAGTCCTTTACTGCCTCAAGCGACTCATCTACGTCTTTTCTGGATACCCGCTCCTCCTGAGCTGGGACTGTGTCGGCCGCGGCAGGTTTGGTTTTGCGAGGCCCTGCCGGGACCATGGGCTTCAATTCGGGGTAACCGAGCGGTTTTATATTCGCTATCGGCGACATACCGAATCACCTCCTAAGATGGCTGGGGTATCCCGGTCCCTCGGGATACCCCGCCTGCCTTCATTACATTAGCTAACCCACGAGCTTCAGTACCGACTGAGGCAGCGAGTTGGCCTGGGCCAGGATCGCCACGCCTGCCTGCTGCAGGACCTGGTTCTTCGTGAAGTTCGACATCTCGGTTGCGTAGTCCGCGTCCGTTATCTGGGAGGCGGCGGCGGCCGTGTTCTGCGCCATGATCTGCAGGTTGCCGACAGTGTAATTGAGGCGGTTCTCCAGGGAGCCTATCGTGCCCCTGAAACCCGCGACGGAGGCGATGTCCGTGTCTATGTGTCCCATCGCGGTCTTGGCGGCCGCGGCGGTAGTCAGGACGTCGGCGGCATTAGTGAGGCCGGTGATGTCAACGGTGGAAAGGTCCACCGTCAGGGTATCGGCGGAGGTGGTGCCTACCATAAGGTCCTTGTTGAATGAGCCGTCCACAAGGGCTGTGCCGTTAAACTTTGTGGCTGTAGACACGCGGGTGATCTCGAGCAGGAGCTGCTGAAACTCGTCGTCCAGCGGCTGAGTGTTCGAAATCGTGCCCGTGGCCGCCTCGGTGGCGAGCTCCTTCATCCTGACCAGTATGTTGCTGACCTCGGTGAGGCCGCCTTCAGCGACCTGCAGGGCCGACACGCCGTCGTTGGCGTTACGTGCGGCCTGTCCGTACGCTGCCGTGTCCGCCTTCAACTGCTCGGATATGGCGAGGCCGGCAGCATCGTCGGCGGCGGACGCGATCCTTAGGCCGGATGAGAGGTGCGATATGGATGTGCTGAGCTTGCCCTGGCTCTGGCCTACGTTCCTGCTCGCTATAAGGGATGCTATGTTGGTGTTGATTACGAGACTCATGATGTCCTCCTTGAACTTTTCTTCGGCGTCCCTGCCTGAGATTAGTCACTGCGGAATAAACTGCTCCATTCAAACATTCTTCTTCGATGCTTCAGGCTGATGTTTCCGGGACACCTCCTTTCATGTTCGGACGGCCGCCCCTTGCGGGGGCCGTCTCTTATCTCTTGCACTATTTATCGGCCGGTGTGTTGTAAACTTTAGGGGCGGGTTAACTAATTCAGGAGGCCTGCGGGACCAAAAGGACCGGGACGTCATGCGAGCTTAGCACAAGCTGTTTGCCGACAAGCTTCTTGTGGTTTATGGCAAGGGGGCCCTGCATGTTCAGGATGATACATGGCGGCTCTTCCCGGCGTACAGTTACTATGACTAGGAAGCTTACGTCCCTCATCCCGTCGGCCTTCAGTTCGGAGAGGTCTTTCGGATATAGCCGCACGTCGAAACTCTCGTCGAGGGCGAGCGGGTCAATCACTATGAATGCGAGCTCCGGGTTGTCCACGGCCTGCAGCCAGATAAACGGCCCCTGCCTGTCGTCGTCTAACAGGATGTACCGCTTGTGCGCCGGGAATCCCAGGACCCCTTCCGGCAGGAATAATATCTTGCCGCCGTCTATCTCCAGATCGCCGAACCTGCTTGTTTTAATCTTCACCTGTACCCTCCACTTTCAGCATCCCCTTGTCCCATGAGCTGGCCAGCCGTGCAAGGTCGTCGCCTGCCACCCTTGAGGCCTTGAGGTTTATCTCCTTGATACCTCTCGCCAGTTCGTCCCTGAGCACCTGCGTCTCCGGCGGTGCGGTTATCCCCAGCTTGACGTGGCCCCCTTTTATGCCCAGGACCGAGACGGTGACGCCGTCTCCAATCTGTACACTCTCACCCAACTTCCTTGTCAGGATAAGCATCTTTCCCCTTTCAGGTTATTATCTGATGAAGTCCAGTAGGCTGTTCTGCATGAGCTTGGCGCCCACCTCCCTGGCCGCCGAAAGGGCGGCCTGTTGTATGCTGAGCTGCGATATGGCATCCGCTATGTCCACGTCCTCCGTATTTGAAAGCAGTGCCTGCAGGTTAAGCTTCATGTCATCCATCCTCTGACGGGAGGTGTCCAGCAGGTTTTCCTTAGAACCCGCGGAGGCCTGCCCGACCGCGATCTGGCTGGAGGAGGCGTCCAGCTCGTCGATGGAGGCCTTTATGCCCGGCACGTCGTTACCTGCGAGGGCGGTGCTTAGGTCGCTTATGACCTTGAGAACGTCCGTCCCGCCCGCGGCGCTGAATATTGCATCGCCGGGTAGGTTGGTCTGCACGAACGTGTTCGGCTCTATCTCCGTCATTATGACTCCGGTATCGCTCGTATAGTTGCCGCCCGCGTCGAAGGGCGGGACGTCGTTTTTGAACCCGGCGAATATGTAGCGGTTGTTCACACGCGTGTTTGCTATACCCAGGAGGTCTTTGAAGAGCCCGCCCACTTCTTGCGACGCTATATTCCTCGTTACGGCCGAGGCGGTGCCCGTCGCCTGCTCGACAGCAAGCTCTTTAGCCCGCTGGAGGATGCTCTGGGCATCCATCAGGACCGAGTCCGCCATCTTCAGGTTGGATGATCCGGTGTCTATATTTTTCCCGTACTGGTCTATCCTGGACAGGTAGCTCTTCTGCGCCGATGCGGTAGCCGCACCGATAGGGTCGTCCGAGGGCTTGTTTATCCTCTTTCCGGTAGTTACGGCCACCTGCGACTTCATGAGTGCGTCAACCCTCTTGAAGAGGCCGTCCAGGACGGTGTTGTTTATCTGGCCCTCTGTTATCCTCATTGTTTAAGCCCCAATACGCTTTGCAATAGTTCGTCGGCCACCGTGATCATCTTGGCCGCCGCCTGGTAGGCCCGCTGAAATTTCAGGATGTTGGTGATCTCTTCGTCCAGCGACACGCCCGACACAGTCTCACGCGTGTTTTCTAAGTTATTAAGCAGGTTCTGGTGAAACTCCTTATCCGTGGACGCACCCTGGGCATAAACGCCTGCCTGGTCCATTACCGATGTGTAATAATCGGAGAAGCTTACGCTCCCTCCCGACATCGTGTGCGAGGTTTGGAGGGCGGCCATCGAAAGGGCATTGGTGTTGTCTCCTGGAAGCTTCGTTGGGTCGGTTGCCGCGGCTATCTTCTTGCTGTCTCCCTGTACCGTCGCCGACACCGCCATGTACTTGGCAGCACCCTTCGCCGCCGATGCATAGAATGTATCTCCCGCCGCCGGGGCGCCCTGTATTGCAACCTGCATCCCGCCGGCCATAACGTTTCCGCCAGGCGCATATATGTTGCCGGTTGATATCACGGTCCCGGTTGTGGTATCGGTGATGTCGAAATGCGCCGCGTCGGTGAACTTCAGCTCGAACGTGTCCAGGCTCAGCAGGTTATTGTCCGGTATGGTGCCGACCTGGGCGGCGCCCGTCCCGGTATTTGCACCCGCCACAAAAGAGACGCCGAGCGGCTCGAAGAAATCAACGCCGTGGCTTGCGTCCAGGCCGTAGCCGGCCTGGTTGATATTGTTTACCTCGTTTGTGACACCCGCGGCGAGCTGGTCGAGGCCGTCCTGGAGCCTGGGTATCAGGTCGTCACGCACATCTATGTAGCCTTTGATGCTCCCGGATTTTATGCTGCCGGTTATGTCGTGCACCGTGCCGTCACCGTAGTCGAACCCGACTTCGGTAAAACCTCCGCCCATTGACGAGCCTTTTACGGTGGTGAGGCTCTTGACGTTCCTGCCCTCCACGAGGGGCTCTCCGTCCGCAACCATTACGGTCAGCTGACCCCTTTCATCATTGAAGGTATTTATGTTTATAAGGCCGGACAGGTCTTTAAGGAGCAGGCCTCTTTTATCCCTTAAGTCGTTTGCGCTCTGCTGCGCGGACTCCGCGTTTGCAATCTCCCGGTTGAGGCTGGCAATCTGCGAGGCCTTTGAATTTATGTCCCTTATGGCCCCCTCGATGCTCGTGTCCGAGAAGCGCCTCGTGTTCTCGAGCTCGGAGTACGACTGGCTTATGACCATGCAAAGGGTCCCGGCCTTCGATGTCAGGTTCATGCGCTCGGTCGAACCGGCTGGGTTGTTTGACAGGTCGTTCACCGCACTGAAGAAACCGTCCAGCGCGCTGCCTATGCCGCTGCCGCCGGACTCGTTGAATACCTGCTCCACCTGGGTCGTTGCGGCCGCCTTTGCGCCCAGCCAGCCCAGCATCTCGTTTTCCTTGTTTATCTCGTTTTCTATGAAACCGTCGTACATCCTCCTGATATCGGCCGCCCTCACGCCCATGCCCAGCTGGCCCGGACGCGAGCTTACAGGGGTTTCGGCCTCGAGGCCCACGACCTGCCTTGAGTAGCCCGGCGTCGAGACATTGGCGATGTTCTGCCCAGTCACCTGGAGCGCGGTCTGGTTTGCCAGGAGGGCCGATTTGGCTATGTTCATCACGCCTAATATGCTGCCCATGGGCGGTCTTCCCCTATAGTTCGGATGCCAGAAGGCTCGCCGTAGCTTTGGCCTTCCCGCCTTCACCCCTTAACCCGTATCCCTCGCTGGCACCAAGTCCGCCTCCGCCAAGCAGGTAGAGCGCCTGGTCCAGGTGGGTCAGTTCCCTGTTTATTATCTCGACGCTCGCGTTCCTGGCATCCTCCACCCTGGACAGCACCACGGCCAGACGGACGGACAGCTCCATGAACCTTGCATGGTAAGGTTCGCCAAGGTTGTCCACAAGGTATTTTAATGTGATGGTTGCGCTTTCTTTACCCAACTCCGAGGCCAGCCTCCTGACCGCGCAGGTGCGGGCGTCTTCAAGCCCCTTTATCCTCAGGGTGAGGCCCTCCTGGACGGCAGTCGTCTCGTATATCTCCGGGACGGACATCCTGGCCAGCCTGCGCCTGCCCTCCTCGATGGCGTCGGCCAGCGAGGCATAAAGCCCTATCTCATTCTCCAATATCTCGATAACCGCGTCGGCGTTGTTCAACCCTGCTACCTCCCTGGCGGCTAAGTGCTATTTACGGTCAATCCCCGGCCGGGCCTTTCGTGATGGCATCCTTTATAAGCGCCTCGGCCACCTTCACAGGGTCGACATGGTAGGTGCCATCGGCAACCTCTGCCTTCAGTTCCTCGACCTTTTTCGAATTGACCCTGCTAATCTCCCTGGCCGCGGAGGATATGCTTACGCTGTCATCACAGCCGGCGCCCGCGGTTGAACCCTTTGCTTCTTCCCGGGCCGTCTTTCCCCTGAGCCTGTCGGCGTATAAACTAAAGTCTATTATCCGGTTGTCGGAGTTTATCTTCATACAATCCTCCCTTTTTCGCACCCCAGGCTGACCTGAAATGGGGGTGCATAATCGGCTATGCAGGCAGTCAGCGTCTACCCTGCATAGCTTTTTATCGGAGGATTGCCGTAATTCTTTAACCCTGAGTTGAGCAGTGCCGGGTCGATGGTCTTGCCCTCCCGCCTGACCTCGAAGTGCAGGTGGGGGCCTGTGGCCCTGCCGGTCTGCCCGACCAACGCAATATTTTCGCCCTTGGCCACCGCATCACCAACTTTCACAAGGTTTTGTGAGTTATGGCCGTAATAGGACAACAGGCCGTCCCCGTGGTCCACCACCACAAGGTTGCCGTAGCCCGCCTTCTCGCCCGAAAAGACCACGCGCCCTTCTTTGGCGGCAAGCACTTTGCTGCCTGTAGGTGCTGCAATATCAACACCCCTGTGCTGCCTGACCTCTCCGGTGAACGGGTCGTTCCGGGTCCCGTAGGGCGAACTGATACGGATGGCCGAGGACGGCTCGACCGGCAGGCCGAACCCATCGGCCCCGGCATCGGCATCCTGCGGGGCTGCCGTGGGCGCTACCGGGACGAGGGCCAGCGCCTCGCTGTAGCTTTTTTTGGCTACGGCACCGGACTTGGTTGGTATGACGGCCCCGTTGGCGGCGTCCGGGCCGTCCTTAGTATTTCTGGTATTTATATGTTTGAGCCGGTCGTACAGGGGCGCCGATATAGTCCCGTCCGCCTTTGCGAGCGACCCCGCCAGCTCCATGTCCATCATCGACGTGGCGACGTCCTCGCCTTCTCCGCCGGAGAAAAGCCCGTCTTTGGGGACGGTCTCCCTCATGGCCTTTATAACGTAGTAGTAGAAGACGGCCTCCAGGTCCTGCGAGGCCTTCTTCATACCTTCGTCGCCTTTATACGCGCCGGGCCCTGCCGCGGAGACAGGGTCGTTTATTGGGCTTATAGACATGAGTCACTCCCGCGTCTCATAACAACTCGAGCTCCGCCTGGAGCGCACCCGCAGCCTTCACCGCCTGTAGTATGGCTATCAGGTCCCTCGGGGTGGTGCCGACCGCGTTCAGCGCCCTCACGACCTCGCCGATGCTTGCACCGTTCGGAAGAAGTATTAGGTGCGCCTTCTGCTCCTTTGCAGATATGTTAGTACTGGGCACGGTCACCGTGTCGCCCGTCTCCGAGAACGGAAGCGGCTGGGACACCTTGTAGTCAGTGCTTATCTCTATGGTCAGGTTCCCGTGCGAGACCGCCACGGTGGATATCCTTACCGAATCGCCCATCACCACAGTACCGGTCCTCTCGTTCAGTACGACCTTGGCCCGGTAGTCAGGTACTATCTCTATGCCTTCGAGCCTTGCCATAAATTCCACGGCACGGCCCTCGAACACGCCGGGCACACCTACCGTAACCGTGGACGCGTCAACCGCCCGCGCGTTGTCCGTGTGCAGCTCCCTGTTTATCGCCTCGGCCACCCTGGCCGCGGTGGTGAAGTCCGGGTTCCTCAGCGAGAACGAAAGGCTGTTTTTGCCTGAGAAGTCGAGGCCGAGCGTCTTCTCCACGAGCGCCCCACCGGTTATGCGTCCGGCAGTCGGATGGTTCTTCTGCACGGAGCTTGAAGCGCCCTCCGCCGAGAAACCGCCGCCGAGCGAGACCACGCCCTGCGCCACTGCGTATGTGCCGCCGTTAGCGGCTTTGAGCGGCGTCATAAGGAGCGTGCCGCCCTGGAGGCTCTTGGCGTCGCCCACCGATGACACCAGAACGTCTGTTTTATCGCCCGTGTTGGCGAACGGGGGCAGGACGGCGGTGACTACCACGGCCGCCACGTTCTTGGTGTCCAGCTTCCCCGCGCCCACCTGAAGGCCCATCCGCTTGAGCATGGAGTTCACGCTCTGCGAAGTGAACGACACGTTGTTGCTGTCGCCGGTCCCGTTCAGGCCTATCACCAGGCCATATCCTATAAGCTGGTTGTCGCGCACGCCCTTGACCTCGGCGATGTCCTTTATCCTCGCGGCATGCGCCGGGCAGGCGAGAGACATCGCGGACACGACAACCGCAAGTAATGCAGATACCCTAAAAAGGCCATACATAGTCAAGTACCCTCGTGAGCCATCCAGGCCCCTGTTTGTCTGAAATCACCCCTGAGCCGGAGTACACTATCCTCGCCTCCGCTATCTGCGTGGAAAAGACCGAGTTGTCGGCCGCCACGTCCTCCGGGCGAACCACCCCGCTCATCACCATCACCTCTTTTTCCTTGTTCAGGCCGATCTCCCTCTTGCCCGCAACCACAAGGTTGCCCGCAGGGGTCACGTCCACGACAAGGACCGAAATGGTGCCCGTTACCGTCTGTTCCCTAGTGGTATCGCCCGCGCCCTTGTAGTCGTTCTTCATGCCGCCCTTCACGGCCAGGTCGAACGGCGTGCCTTTGCCCCAAAGGTTCTTGAGGCCTAAGCTTCCTGCAAGGCCGAACAGGTTTGTGACGCTCGCATCGATGCTCGAGTCCCTGTTAGTGTTGGTGCCTGCCGTGTCGGAACCCTTGGAGACCTCCAGAATCTTGACGGTAAGGATGTCCCCCACGCCTGATGCCTTGCTGTCCGTGAAGTAAGTAGACCTGGAATTATCCTCCCACAGCGACCCTTCCGTGTGCGGCTTGGGCGCCCTGGCCTGCTTGACTGCGGCCTCGTCCGGCTTTCTGACTGAGGTGCTGGTCAACAGCAGGCATCCTGATAGCACCAGCAACAGCGGGGACGCCGCGATAAGCGCAATACCCTTCATCGACCCTCCTAAAAACTGACCTCTACGAGCCCTTCCGAGACCACGCGGCCCAGCACCAGCCTCCTGGAGCTTACGTTTTCCACCTTTATGTCGCCGCCAATCGCGCCGTCCTCCTTGGCCGTCCCGACGGCGGTTACCTTCAGCCCGCCGGAAGCCGCTATTATCCGCACGAGCTGGCCCCTCTTTATGATGGTGAGCGGCTTTAGCTGCCCCGCTTTTATGGAAGCCCCGGCACGTATGGGGTTGACCGCGACAAGCCCTACCGCGTCACCCGGGTCGGTAAGGACGTCCGAGCCGAAGTCCGACGACTCGAGCTCGGCCAGTCCCAGGTCCGCCCCGGTTATAACCTGGGACTTCTTTATGGGCCTTGCTGCCACAACCATCTTCTGCGCCGTCCCAACCCTGCCCCAGACCCAGAGCGCCTTCCTGACGGTACCGTCCACCGAGAAGCTCATCTTGAGTGAGAACCTCCCGCTCCCGTCCACGCCCTTCCCGGGGTCCACCGCGCAGGAGAACTTCCCCGTGGGCAGTTTTACCTCCTCCGGCAGGTGTATCTCGTAGAACTTTATCTCCTTGCCTTTCTCGAAGTATCCGGACAGGGTCTCGACGGTCATCGTGCGAAGGGTCTCCTTCGGGACGACCTGCACGTCTTCCGCTGAGCAGATGGAAGGCTGCATCACCGCCAGCACAGCCGCCAACAGGGCCGCTAACGCAAACCTCCTGCCCGTATCCTTATATGCCGACGACAGCGCCATCCCACCCCTCCCACATATACTACTGTTTGACATTGTTGGCCATGCGCAACATCTCGTCCGCCGACTGTATGACCTTCGAGTTTATCTCGTAAGCCCTCTGCGCGGTTATCATGCCGACCATCTCCTCGACCGCGTCCACGTTCGACATCTCGACAGTGCCCTGTGCCACGGTCCCAAGGCCGCCCTGGCCTGGCACCCCTGTCTGGGGCGCGCCGGATGCGTCCGTCGGCAGCATCAGGTTACGGCCGATGGAGTTTAGGCCGGCAGGGTTCGGGAAGCTCGCGAGTTCGATCGAGCCGACCACCGTGGAGTTTGCCTGGCCTGCCTGCACCACGGAGACCTTGCCGTCAACTCCGATGGACACCCTTGTCGTGTCCGAAGGGACCGTGATCGCGGGCTCCAGGGCATAGCCGTCGGAGTTCACTATCTTACCCTCCGCGTCCATTTTAAAAGAACCCGCGCGGCTGTATGCCTTCTCGCCGTTCGGCTGCATTATCTGGAAGAACCCTTTGCCCTCTATCGCTACGTCCAGTTCGTTGCCGGTCATCTGCATGTCGCCCTCGGTGAAGAGCTTCTGGACGGCCGCGGGCCTGACGCCAAGGCCGACCTGTATCCCGGTCGGGACGATGGTAGAGTCAGAAGACGCAGAGCCGGGTTGTCTGTAAGTCTGGTACAGTAGGTCCTGGAAGTCGGCCCTGCTCCTTTTGAACCCCGAAGTGTTGACGTTGGCAAGGTTGTTCGCTATCACGTCTATGTTGGTCTGCTGCGCCTCCATCCCGGTCGCCGCAGTGTACAGGGCCCTTATCATAATTGACGCCTCCTGACTATAGCTTGCCCAGTTCGTTTATTGCCTGGCTTGAGACCTCGTCGGAGTTCTTTATGAACTTCTGGAGGCTCTCGTAGGCCCTCATAGCTGAAATCATATCGGTCATCTCCCGGACTACGTTGACGTTCGAGTTCTCGAGCGCCTCCTGCACCACCCGGGAATCTCCGGCATCGGAGGTCTCGCCGGAATAGGAATAAAGCCCGCCGCCCTCTTTGACGAGGTTTGCCGGCACAGGGATGCCCACAAGCTTAACGGCCCCAACGGACTGGCCGTCCTGAAAGACGGAGCCGTCCTCTTTCACCGTAAAGTCGCCCGGCTTAAGAGTGATGTTGCCGCCCTGGCCTGATACCGGGAAGCCGTCCGCCGTGACCAGCAGGCCTTCGTTATTTATCTGGAAGCTGCCCGCCCTCGTATACCTTGTACCGGAAGGCGTATCCACCTGCATGAACCCCTTGCCCTCGACCGCGAGGTCCGTTGGATTGCCTGTCCTTATCATGCTCCCCTGCGCGAAGTCGGTGGCGGTGCCCTCCACCTTGACGAACTGCAGGTAGTCGAGCGGGTTGACTGCTCCGGCCGCCGTCGTACCCGCGGCCGCTTTGCCGGCCGCGTCCGCGGTCACCATCCTGAAGACCGGCTGCGACTTCTTGTAGCCAGGCGAGTTGACGTTGGCCACGTTCTGCGCAATCAAATCTATCTTCTTCTCCAGCGCGTCCATGCCGGTATAAGCTACGAACATACCCTTTGGCATCTTTGTCCTCCTTTTCCTGGACAATAGCATTGCAATGTGCGTGCCAGTAAGTACGGCCATTTCGCCTGAGCTGTAATCTATTGGTATGGCTGGTGTTTTATGACGCAGAGACAAAAATACCCGGCTTGTGGCCGGGTTGGTGCGGAGCTTTCGGAGGGATATTTTTTCCTACCGGAATTTTTTTCTGCGCCCTTCTACCCCGACCTCGGGTAGATCAGCCTGTGGCGCACCAGGGCGTTTACCACCCTTTCCACCTCCTCGGAAACCTTCATGTACTCCTCGCGGCCATAGGTAAGGTAAAGTATGTTGGCCAGCGGGTTGATGACCTCGTCCTCCACCATCGTCATGTTCACCTCGAGCACCATGTCAATCACCCCCTATCCTTGGGTTTAAACCTTACTGCAGGGACTCCTTTCCCTCATGGTGTCTTTATCGGATGAAACCCGGCATGCTTTAGTGCCTGCGCTCCTTTTTCAGGACGGCCCTAAACCATTATGTCCAGCCCCTTCTTCCCGGCTCTACCGCCGTCGCCTTCCGGCCCGGCATCTTCTTCGTCGGCATCAGGGCCATGCCTCGAGCCTTTCCCCTGATGTCCCCTGTGTTCATCGCGCAACTTGCCAGCCAGCTCGCTTACGGCCTCTTTTTCCCTGGCCCCCGCCACCCTCTCCAGGTTGTGCCTCGCCTTCTCTTCCTCCTTCATCGCGGCGAGGTTCATAACGGCATCCGGGCGCATCTGGAGTTCCTGCTGAGTTTTTTCCACCTGGGAAATACCTTGCAGTATGTTCTTTATGCCACCGATACCGCTCATGGGACCCGACCTCCTCTGTCGCCGGTCAACACAGCACGGTCTTCTCGTTTCTGTAGGACTCCTGCACCTCATCTATCATGTCGTTCAGGCCGTCCCGGGTTAAAGCAAGGTAGTCGAAAGACTCCAGCCTGTCCAGGTGCACGCCGCCTTGGAACTCACCGCCCACGCCGAGCAGGCGAGAGACGCCGTTTGCGAGGTTGACGGCCGCCGCAAGCTTTGCAAGATATGGGTCGGACTGCCTGGTGAAGTCGTGGTGGCATGTGATGACCGCCTCGAGTTCCTCGGACAGCTTCCACTTTTTGGCAACCATCGCGCCCACGTCCACGTGGCTAAAGCCGAACATCGCCCTTTCGGCGTCTTCGAAGTCCAGGCCCTCGCAGAACACCTTGCTGACCAGCATCTGGTACTGGGCTGGGGCCGAGTTGTCTATCACCACCTTGCCTATGTCGTGCAGCAGCCCCGCTACAAAGGCCTCGTCGAGCTTGCCGAGGCCCACCTTTGCCGCAATCGCCCTTGATGCGAGACCGTTTACCAGGGAGTGCTCCCAGAGGAACTTCTCGGTCAGCCCGAACCTCTTGTAGATACTCCTGGTGGAGGCGGCGATCACCACCGACTTGAGCGTGTCGAAGCCCATGACCATTATGGCGGTCGGCAGGCTGGTGACCGAGCCCCTGCACCCGTACAGCGCGGAGTTGGATATCTTCAGCACCCTTGCGGCGAGTGCGGGGTCCACCTCTATCACCCTTTTGAGGTCCGCCGCCGACGTACTCTCCTCTTCCATCAGTTCCATGACCTTCAGGGCCACGGTGGGGATGGTGGGCAGGTCGCACGTATCCGCTATGAGTTTTTCGACCGATACCATCATGCACCTCCCTTAACCCGCCGTGGCCTCGACAGCAGGGGTTCTCAAGCCGCCGCCGCCAGCACGGCGGACTCATCCGCGCCGAGCACCTTGTTTATGTCGAGCATTATGAGGAGCCGGCCGTCCACCTTGCCGACGCCCATTATGTACTCCGAGTCCACCCCGGCTACCAGCGGGGGTGGAGGCTCGACTGTGTTGGCTGGGAGCCTCAGGACCTCCGAGACCGAGTCAACCACGAGGCCGACGGTGTTGCCGGCCATCTCGACCACTATTATGCGGGACTGCTGCGTCATCTCCGTTTCCAGCAGCCCGAAGCGCTTCCTCAGGTCTATCACCGGTATGACCTTGCCCCTGAGGTTTATCACGCCCTCGACAAAAAACGGGGTTTTGGGCACCTTGGTTATTTCCACCATCCTGTTAATCTCCTGCACCTTCAGTATGTCGAGCGCGAACACCTCCGCGCCCAGGTTGAAGGTGACAAGCTGCAGGACGCCTTCCTCTTTCCCGGCATGCAACTCCTTCGTCTGTCCGTCCATGAAACCCTCCCTTTATTTACGCGGCCTTTTTGGCCCCGAAGAGTTCACGCCCGTTTATCACGTTTCCGCCGAAGGAGGGCTTATCTCCTTTTGCCCTCCGGCCGGAGGCCTCATCGCCTATATCGAACCTCGACACGAGCGCCTGGAGCTCCTGCGCCAGGTTGGCAAGCTCCTGCGCCGACGTGGACGACTCCTGCGCCGCTGAGGCGTTCTGCTTCACCACGTTCGCTATGGCCTCCACGTTCCCGGATATCTGCTCCGAGGCCGTGCTCTGCTCCTCGGCGGCCGCCGCTATCCTCTGCACCATCTCCGTGACCGTCGTGACCTTGCCTACTATGTTCTCCAGGGCCGTGCCTGCCTCCCTGGCAAGCGCCACACCCTCCGTTACGTCCTTCCCGCCCTCGTCCATGGCCGATACCGCACCGGTCGTGTCGTCCTGTATCGTCCTTATCATCGAGGCGATCTCCTTCGTCGCCTTAGTAGTGCGCTCCGCAAGCTTACGGACTTCGTCGGCTACAACTGCGAAACCCCGGCCTTGCTCGCCCGCGCGCGCCGCCTCTATCGCAGCGTTCAGGGCAAGGAGGTTGGTCTGGTCCGCTATGTCGTTTATTACCGCAACTATCTCACCTATCTTGTCCGAACTCTGCCCAAGCGCGTTTATTATCCGGGATGTGTCCTCGGAGGTCTTGGCTATCTTCTCCATGCTGTTGACCGTCCTCTCAACTATCCCGCCGCCGTCATTCGCCGTGGACGCCGCTTCCTTTGAAGAGTCGGCCGCCTGCGCCGAGTTGCGCGCAACCTCCATTACAGTCGCGCTCATCTCGTCCATAGCCGTGGCCACCTGGGCCGCCTGGGAATCCTGGTCGGACGCCCCGCGCGCAATCTGCTCGGCCGTCGCCGAGAGCTGAGCTGAGGCCGACGCCACGTGCGCCGAGGTCTCGGCTATCTTCTTTATGGTATCCCTGAGCGCCCCCTGCATCTCGTTGAAACTCGCCGCAAGGCGCCCAAGCTCGTCGTCTGTGGTGACGTCAAGGTCACGCGTAAAATCGCCGCCTGCAACGCGGCTGGCTGCATCGCCGATATGGACTATGGGAAGCGTGATGGACTTTATAATGAACCATGACAGGACCGCCGCCACAAGTACCCCGATTATGCAAACGGCAACGGTTATAAACTCGGTCCTCTGCGCAGACGCGACAGTGTCCGCCTGGGCCTTTGCCATCTTCTCAGAAACCAGTTTATCGAATTTGTCCAGGTCTGCGTAGAGGGCCGTGGTAAGCCCCCGGTACGACTTATCCACAAGCTTCGTGTCGCCCTTGGTCCTCGCGAAGTCTATCACCATCTTATCGAACGTTGCGCTATAGGTTTCAAGGCCTGTCAAGATGCTTTCAATGTTGGCCTTTTCCTCATTATTTGCCGCTAACTTCAGGGCGTCGCTTAGTTGCTCCTTGGCCCCCGCTATGTTCTGTTTGAACAGTTCCTTCTTTTTTTCGTCGCCCCTTATCATGAAGTCCTTGAACGCGGTGCCCGCCTCGCCTAAGTGTGCCTGCGCGTCCTTGCACCCCAACTGCTGCGCGACTTTCACGTTCAGGATGTCCTTCAGGCCGTTCTTGCCTGCATTCATCCCTATGACCGCGTATATGGACGCAAGGACAAATATACCTACAAGTATCCCGACCCCGCCGTACAGCTTCTTCTTCAGAGTCAAGTTCTTCATCATGACATTCACCCTCCGTGCCTTGTTGTATGGCATATCCATTTTTTCAGATGCAACCTGTTAAACCCATCGGCCCTACAACCCTGCACCCCCTTTCAACATTTATCAAACCTGACTTATTATATTGCCTGTATACCGTCAACCTTATGCGGCCTTTTTGGCCCCGAAGAGTTCCCGCCCGTTTATCACGTTGCCGCCGAAGGAGGGCCTTCCCTCGTCAACCCTTCCGCCGCAAGACTCGTTACCTATCTCGAACTTCGATACAAGCGCCTGGAGCTCCTGCGCAAGCATCGCAAGCTCCTGCGCCGACGCGGACGAATCGCGGGCGGCCAAGGAGTTCTGCTTCACCACACCCGCAATGGCTTCCACGTTACCTGAAATCTCTTCCGAGGCCGTGCTCTGCTCCTCGGCGGCCGCCGCTATCCTCTGCACCATCTCCGTGACCGTCGCGACCTTGCCTATAATATTATCGAGCACTGCCCCCGCTTCGCGCGCAAGCGCGACGCCTTCCGTCACTTCCCTGCCACCTTCGCCCATTGCGGTTACAGCGCCCGATGTATCGCTCTGTATCGTCTTTATCATCGAGGCGATCTCCTTCGTCGCCTTCGTGGTGCGCTCCGCAAGCTTCCGCACCTCGTCGGCGACCACGGCGAAACCACGGCCCTGCTCGCCCGCGCGCGCAGCCTCAATCGCAGCGTTCAGGGCAAGGAGGTTGGTCTGATCCGCTATGTCGTTTATCACCGCAACTATCTCGCCTATCTTGTCGGAGCTTTGGCCGAGCGTGTTTATAATATTGGCCGTGTCCTCGGTAGTCCTGGCTATCTTCTCCATGCTCGATACCGTCTTCTCCACTACGCCGCCGCCGTCCTTCGCCGTGGTCGCGGCCTCCCTGGCGGAGTCGGCCGCCTGCGCCGAGTTACGCGCAACCTCCGTCACTGTAGCGCTCATCTCATCCATCGCCGTGGCCACCTGGGCCGCCTCTGAGTCCTGGTCGGTCGCGCCGCGAGCCATACTCTCCGACGTCCTCGACAACTCGGTAGAGGCATCCGCGACCTCTTTCGCCATCTCGCTTATCTTCCTGATAGTGTCGCTCAGTGAGACCTGCATCTCGTTGAACTTCATCGCAAGCACCCCGAGCTCGTCGTTGCAGTAGCATTCTACTTTGTGAGTGAAGTCGCCGTCCGCTATCTTCCCCGCAGCGCTTGTCAGTTTCAGTATTGGCTTAACAACCTTATGCGACATCACGAACGCTAATATTGAAAGGATGAACGCCACGATAACAGCTGCGATTATAAAGTACCTGGCTGAGCGTTCGCTTTTCTCTGCCATCATAACCGACTTTTTTGAGTCCTTTTCCAGCGCCGCAGCGAGTTCATCGAGCTTTGCTTTGACAGCCTCCTGATAGACACGTGACTTCGAGTCCATGACGACGGCGGCCCCCTTCGCGTCGCCCTTGTTGTATAGCGCCACCACCTCCTTGGCGCTTTCGTGCATAAGCCTGTGCGGCTCCTCTATGCCTGCGAATATTGCCGCAGCCTCACCCTTGGGTGGAGTGGCGCTGTAGTACCATTTGCCCAGGTCGCACTCGTGCGGGTCGAGGTGCATCTTGAACGGCACGCCCATGTATACCTGGTCTTTGAGAGTGCTCATCCACTTGACATGGTCCACCACCTTGTTGGCCAGAAAGTTCTGGAGCGCCATGTTTACGCGCACCTCTTTGTTCCGGGCGGATACGTTGCCCATCAGGTGGAACAACACAACACTGCCTGCAAGTATACAAACCGTTATTAGTGCCGGCACAGCCATGATCTTCCATCTAAGCTTTACCTTCATCCGGTCTCCCTCCACAAGAGTTTTCTACCTTATACTAAACAAGGTTCAGCAGTTCACCCGCCAGGCGTTCGAGCGAAACTACCCTGTCCGCGAGCCCCGCATCAACGACCGCCTTGGGCATGCCGTAGACGATGCAGGAGTCCTCGTCCTGCGCCAGCGTTTTGCCGCCCGTCGCTTTTATCTTTGTCATGCCTTCCTTGCCGTCGGCTCCCATCCCGGTCATTATTACCCCTATGCACCTGCCCGGATAAAACTCCGCCACCGAGTTCATCATGACGTCGACGGATGGCCTGTGTATATAATCGGACGGCTCGTGGTCCAACTTTACCCCTATTTCTATCGGGCCTATCCGCTTCAGCTTCATGTGGAGGCCTCCGGGCGCAAGGTATGCCTTGCCGGGCCGGAGCGGCTCGCCCTCGCTTGCCTCGACAACCTCGAGCCTGCATGTCTCGTTGAGCCTCTCCGAGAATGGTTTGGTGAACGCGGCCGGCATGTGCTGCACTATCAGTATCGGGACCGGGAACTCCTTCGGGAGCATGGGCAGCATGTCCTGCAAGGCCTTTGGCCCTCCTGTCGACGTGCCTATTGCTACGACCGCCGTCCCCCCGCGCGAGGACTTGTGAACATACTGCAGGTGCGGTGACTGCTCCGCGGCCTTCGGCTGAGGTGCGGCAAGCCTTCGTCTGACCCTCTTTCCCGCAACCGCCTTTACCTTCTCTATAAGCTCTGCCCTTATCTTTACTATGTTGCTGGAGAGGTCCGAAAGGTTTTTGGGGATGAAGTCCACTGCGCCGAGAGCAAGGGCGTCAAGCGTGGCCTTCGCACCGTCCACTGTCAGGGAACTCACCATAAGCACCGGGGTCGGCTTCTTGTCCATTATGACCTTCAAAGCGGTAATGCCGTCCATGCCGGGCATCTCCACGTCGAGCGTGATGATGTCGGGCGAAAGTGCAACCGCCTTATCCACCCCGTCAAGTCCATCCTTGGCAGTACCGACCACCTTGATGGCCGGGTCGCTCTGGAGCATGTTCGTTATCGCCTTCCTCATGAAGGCGGAATCGTCTACTACCAGCACCTTTATGTTTTCGGCCATATATTATTTCCTCAACGGGCGCAGTGCGCACCTTCGAACTCAGATATCATGTCCTTGACGAGCACCTCTATGTCGAGGGTGAGTACCACCTTACCGTCACCTGTTATGGTAGCGCCGGCAATTCCCCTGGCCTGCGACCGGGTGTCCCCGATGGACTTTATAACCACGTCCTCCTGGCCTTTTATCTCGTCTACAAGAAGACCTACGCTCCTGTCCCCCATAGCCAGTACGACTACGTACATCCACACGTCTTCGGCCTCGGTCCGGCGAAGATGGAACTCATCGTCGAGGCGGACAAGGGAAAGGGCCATACCCCGCTTGTTGATTACCTCTTTGCCGTTCAGCGTCTTTATGTCGTCGTGCGACACCCTTATAATCTCGGCAACCGCGGAGAGCGGTATAGCGAATATCTCGCCGCAGACCCGCACCATCAGCGCCTGGAGTATGGCCACCGTGAGCGGGAGCCTGATCGAGACCTTGGTGCCGCGCCCTTTTGAGGTCTCTATGTTTACCGCCCCCTTGAGCTTCGTTATATTGCTCTTGACCACGTCCATGCCTACACCGCGGCCGGATACGTCGCTGACGGCCTTTGCGGTGGACAGCCCCGGCAGAAATGCGAGGTCCAACACCTCCCTGTCGCTCATCCTCTCGGCATCCTGCGGTGTTATCGCGCCGTTTTTGACCGCCTTGTCCTTTATGGCGTCCAGGTCCATGCCCCTGCCGTCGTCTTCAAGCGTTATAACCACGTGGTTGCCCTCGTATGCTGCGGAGAGGCGGAGGCTGCCCATTGCAGGCTTGCCCGCCGCACGCCGATCATCCGGCGGCTCGAGGCCGTGGTCTACCGAGTTCCTCAGAAGGTGGACGAGCGGGTCTCCTATCTCTTCTATGACGGACTTGTCCAGCTCGGTATCTTCACCTATGACCGTGAACTCGACCTCCTTGCCGCGCCCGTGCGCCAGGTCCCATACCATCCTCGGGAACCTGTTGAACACCTTCTTGATAGGCTGCATCCTGGTCTTCATCACCGCGACCTGAAGGTCGGTGGTTATCAGGTCCATGAAGGAGTTGGTCTCCGTGAGCGCCGCGACGGACTCGTCATCGGCGTACCTCTCCTCAAGTATGGCGGCAAGCCTTGCCAGGCGGTTCCTTCCGAGCACGAGCTCGCCTACCAGGTTGAGCACGTTGTCGAGCCTTTTGATGTCCACCCTGATGGTCTGCTCGCCCGGCGCTCCCGATGCGGCCTGGCCGCCCTGCTTATCAAGCGCCTTCTTGACTTCATCCTGGCCGGCCATCCCCTTCTCGACCAGTATCTCCCCTATTTTCTGCGGCTGTCTTGCCTGTATGTCGAGCGCCTCGGCAAGGGTGTCCTCCGTTATAACCCCTTCGTCAACCAGTATCTCGCCGACCATCTTCTTCCCGCCGTCCGTCCCGGGGGCTTCGGCAGGCGGCGACAGGATGTCTTCGAGTGCCTTGACCTGACCGGATATGTCTTCCCGCAGCCCGTCCTCCGCCTCGATATGGCCGATGAGCACCTTTATCATGTCGAAGGCCTTCAGGAGCGCTCCCGTGATCGCCGGGGAGAGCAGGAGTTCTTTCTGCCTCAGCTTGTTCAGGACGCTTTCCGCCTTGTGCGACACATCCACGACCTGGTCGAAGCCGAGGAAACCCGATGCGCCCTTGATGGTGTGTACCGCCCTGAATATGGAGTTTAAAAGGTCGGGGTCCTCAGGGGACTTCTCGAGCTCTATGTATTTTCTGTCGAGGTTCTCCAGTGTCTCCTTGGACTCGACGATGAAATCATTTATTATCTCCCGCATCTCGTCGGCCGGTTCGGTTGCAGGCATATGCAGCTCCTTGTTAAAGTCCCAGGTCCTTCAGTATGTCGTCGACCACATCCTGCTTCAGGTCGGTCTCTTCCTTCATCTCTCTCAGCCTGTCCAGCATCTCGATACTCCTGCCGTCCGGGTCGCCCTCGCTCTCCTCCAACTTTGCGCCCAGGGCCAGCAGTATCTCGAGTATCCTTTTTTGAACCTCGCCCACGACACCTATTATCTTCCTTATCCTCTGGCCGGTCATGTCCTGGAAGGAGAGCGCGGCCAGTATGCTTATAAGCGCTTCCTTGTTCTCTGCAAGGATGGCTTCCACCTCCTGGAAACTCCCGCTGTCGCTGTCTGCCTCAGCCCCGGCCTTTATCCCGTCAAACTTCTCCGAGAGCCTCTCCTGGCCGTCCAGTACTTTTTCTGTCAGCAGGAGCACCCGGTCGGTAGCCTCCTTGGTCACGTCGTTTATCCCGGACAGCTCCAGGGTAGCCTCGGGTATCTTCTCGGAGGTGTACCGGGCCTGGACCCCGACGTTTATCATGCTGCCCCTGATGATATTGATATATTCGGCGAGGCGGCCAAGCTCCCCCTGCATCTGCAGCGAGATGTCTTTATAGAAGTTGCCCTTGGCCAGCGCTTCCGTCACATCCAGAATCTCCTTGACCTCCTCCCGCACCGGCTCCTGCATGTAAGCTTCCTTCCTCTTGGCATTACTGCCCATGTTTGTCCTCCTGGTGCCCGACGGCGAGCTAAAAGGTTTGCTGCGGGAGAAACTATACGAATATCTTGTTCATCTTCTCCATCAGTACCTCGGCGGTGAACGGCTTTACTATGTAGCTGTTCACGCCGGACTGCACGGCCTCGAGCACCTTTTCCTTCTCGGTCTCGGCCGTGACCATCAGTACCGGGATGTCCTTCAGTCCGGAGTCGGACTTTATCGCCTGCAGGAGCTCAATGCCGGTCATGTTAGGCATGTTCCAGTCGGAGACGACGAAGTCGAACTTCTCGGCCTTCAGCTTGACCAGGGCCTGCTGCCCGTCCTCCGCCTCGTCCACGTTTTCGTAGCCTATCTGCTTGAGTATGTTCCTTATAATCCTTCTCATGGTCGAGAAATCGTCTACAAGCAGTATCCTCATCTTTGTGTCTGCCATAGAAACGCCCCCGTCTATTAAAGTTTCCTGTAATAGACACACTGCCCCAGCTTGTGGGTGGAGAACAGGTGTCCACAGTCCTTCAGGTATTCCGACGGCCCCAGCACCAGAAAACCGCCCGGCACCAGGCTGTCGTGGAAGCTTTGGGCTATCTTTGCCCTCTTCTCGTCTGAGAAGTATATGAAGACGTTTTTGCAGAAGATGAGGTTGATCCCCTTTGCCCTGCCCATGGAGAGAGGGTCCACCAGGTTCACCTTCTCAAACCTGACCATCTCCCTGACTTCCATGTTTATTAGATATGTGCCGTCCTTTTTTATGAAAAACCTGTTCAGATATTTTTCAGGGGCGTTCTTGATGGCGTAGGCGGAATAGCTGCCCGCCTTCGCCTGGCTCAGGCATGAACTGCTGATGTCCGTGCCAAGCACCTCGAACTTGAGCCTGTTTAAGCCCGGCACCGCGCTCATGGCAAGTACCGCGAGCGTGTAGGGTTCCTCTCCCGTGCTGCATCCCGCGCTCCACACCCTGAACTTGGCTTCTTTTTTTATAATCTCCCGCATATGAGGGATTGCCACCTTCTCGTAGAAGTCCATCTGAGGGCTGTCCCTGAAAAAATAGGTCTCGTTCGTGGTTATCGTGTCGAAGAGCGCGTTCTCCTCCTTGAAGTCCCCGCTCCGCTTAATGTACTGGTAGTACTCCTCGAAACTGCCGAAGCCCTTCTGCGCTACCCGCCCTCCGAGGCGCGACTCCACCAGATACTTTTTACCGTCGTTAAGGTATATCCCTATCTTGTCGTGGATGTGGTCCCTCAGCAGGACGAAAGTATAGTCGCTCAGCTTTGCATTTTCGGTATTGACAAGCACACTCATGCGCACCTCTCGCGTTGTTTGTTGGAGTTTATATCGGAACCAGATGGAAATCCTTGAGCAGTTTAAGGAGGGGGGGCGCCGTTATTGTTTGACGAACACCCTTTCGACTACGGGGTCTATACTGTCGAAGTTTCTTATCTTATCTATCATGACCGAGGTCAGCTCAGTGCCCATCGGGGCGAGGAACACGCCTTTCCCGGTGCGGAGGTCGCGCGCAAGCACCTGCCCCTCTTTGAGCCCGCCGACAGTCGTCGCCAGCTCAACCGTGCCCACCGCCGGCCCGCCGCCACTCATTGCGTCCAGGAGCGGGTAGAACACCTCTGGGTCGTACCTTGTTCCGACCATGCAGGACATAGCTTCCAGCACCTTTTCAGGGCGGCTTTGTTGTTCAACGCGTAAGCCGAGCAGGGTGTCGAAGTCCTCAGCGACCGCTATGACCCTCGCCCCGAGCGGTATCGCACGGCCCCTGAGCCCGTCCGGGTAGCCGCGCCCGTCGAACGACTCGTGGTGGCTCCGAATAAACTGCGAGGCAGTCCGGAGTCTGGGAATATCCGACAGCGCAGCCTGGCCAAGCTGGGAGTGCTGCCTGAAGAGCCTGAGCTCGCCGGACGTCATCGTCGCTTCCTGCTTCTGTATGAGCTGGTTCGGCACACCTACCAGCCCGACGTCGTGGAGAAGCGCCGCACACTCGAGGTCAAGGACGTCCTTCCCCTCTATACCCAACCGGGGGCATAGAGTCTTTGCTATCGCCGCTACCCTCTTGGAATGGCCTCCGAGCCACGGGTCCTTTAGCTCCAGGAGGCCCAGGAAACTCCTCACGGACGACACAAGCCCCTCTTCGAGTTCTCCGTACAGCTTCTCAAGCTCGGTCGCCTTCTTTTCCAGTTCGGCAGTACGGTCGAGCACCATCCGCCCGAGGCCATCGTTCAGCTCCCTGAGGTCCTCGTTCTTCCTTGCCACCTTCCAGTTGAGTGACTCCACCTCTCTCGAAAGGCGGAGGTTTTCGCATACCTGGCGGAGCGTTATGCGAAGTTCCTCGTTCTCCCACGGTTTTGTGATGAACCGGCAAACCTGGCCCTGGTTTATAGCGTCGGTGGCCGTCTTCATGTGTGGGGACGCGGTAAGCATCACCCGCATGGATTCGGGGCTGGTTTCCCGTACCTTTCGCAGGAATTCGAGGCCGTCCATACCGGGCATATTGTAATCGGATACCACTATGTCCGCGCCTGAGCCGATTATTATATCAAGCGCCGCACTGCCGCCAGACGCGGTCATTATGTCGTAGCCCTCGCCCCTCAGGGCCCTCTGGAGTGCGGAGAGCACGCCCGGCTCATCGTCCACAAGCAGGAGCTTCATCTGGCCGGTACCTTCCATCGCTTCTCCCATACCTCTATGCCGCCGCCCTGGCGCCAAGCGTCGCAAGAAAGGCTTCGAGCACAGACGGGTCGTAGAACCCGCCTTTCTGGAGTTCCAGCTTCCCGACCGCATCGCCATGGTTCATGGCCTCCCTGAAAGGCCTGGGAGACACCAGCGAGTCGTAGGACTCAGCCACAAATATTATCCTGGACTCGAGCGGTATGTCTTCACCTTTCAGCCCGTCGGGATAGCCGCTGCCGTCATAGGCCTCATGATGGTGCCTTATAACCTTGCTCACCCACTCGAACTCCTTAATAAAACTAAGCACGCGTTCGCCGTATATAACGTGCATCTTCACCTTCTCGAATTCTTCCGGGGTAAGACGCCCCGGCTTGTTGAGCACGTACGATTCAACCCCTATATTTCCTATGTCGTGCAGCTTCGCGGCTATACCGAGCTCGTCCAGCCGCTCCCCGTATATGCCCAGCCTGATGCCGGTGGACACCGAGTGCTCGCGCACCCTTTCGGAGTGGTTCGATATGTACGGGTCCTTCAACTCAGGCAGTGCGCCCAGTATCTCTATCGTGGTCACGAAGGCTTCCTGGGCCTCCCTGTGGTAATCCTCCATCTTCGTGTAGTATTCCTGGAGCTGGCGCATCTTGTCTTCAAGCGAGGCATTCAGCTTTGTCAGCTCCATGTTCTGCATCTGCACCTGGTCCAGCAGCTGTCTGTTCTCGGCCATGAGCTCGTACTGCTCCAGCGAGCGCCTGATGGCCACCTTCAGTTCCTCGTCGTTCCAGGGCTTGGTAAAGAACTTGTAGACCTCGCCCTCGTTGACCGACTCCATGAGGGTGGAAGCGTTGGTGTAACCACTCAATAGTATCCTTATGGTGTCGGGGTAAATGTCCCTTACCTTCCTGAAGAACTCGGTCCCGGACATGGTAGGCATCATCTGGTCGGAGACGATCAGCTGCACCTGTTGCTCAGCCAGCATGGAAAGCGCCTCTTCGCCGCTACCCGCGGTAATAATGTTGTATCCTTCTTTCCTCAGCGACCGCCTGAGGGCGCTTAATATGGACTGTTCGTCGTCCACGAGCAGCACGGTGTACTGCATATTAACCTCCAAGCGGGATCAATACCCTGAACGTGCTCCCCTTGCCCGGACCGCTTTCGACCTCTATTTTTCCATTGTGTTTTTTTACAATCCCGTAGGCCGTGGACAGCCCGAGGCCGGTCCCCTCACCCACGCCCTTGGTGGTGAAAAACGGCTCGAATATCTTGTCGGCCACATCCTTGGGTATGCCGCAGCCGGTGTCCGACACCTCAGCCACCGCGCTGCCTTCCCTTGCAAAAGTACGCACGGTTATGGTGCCCTTCTCTTTGATGGCCTGCGCGGCGTTGACGAGGAGGTTCATAAACACCTGGTTCAGCTCAGCCGGGTATCCGTCGAACTCCGGAATATCCCCGTACTCCTTTACGACCGTTGCCTTGTATTTTATCTCGTTCCAAGCGATGTTCAGCGTGGTATCCATGCACTGGTTTATGTCCACCGGCCTCAGAATCCCATCGTCCTTGTGGGCGAAATCCTTGAGGTCCATTACTATCTTTTTCACCCTCTGGGCGCCTTCACGCGATTCGTCTACAAGCTTGGTTATGTCTTCTATGAGGAAGTCCATCTGTAGCCTTTTCTTTAGCGCCTCCACGCCTCCCGCAAGTGGGCAGACATTTCCGGGACCGCATCTGGCGGCTTCCTCCGCCAACGTGCCATACCCCTCCCAGAATCCGGTGATGTCGGTCGCATACTCCCTGAGCGTCTCCATGTTGGAGAGGATAAAACCTATGGGGTTGTTTATCTCGTGCGCCACCCCTGCAGCGAGCTGGCCGATGGCCGCCAGCTTGCCGGACTGGTTAAGCTGCCTCTTGGCCTCGCTGTTTTGGCGCCTGATCTCTCCGAACCGGAGCGCCCTCTCTATGCAAAACTTCAAAAGCTCTCTGTTGTACGGCTTGTCTATGAAGTCGAAGGCCCCGTTCCTGAGCGCCGTGAGTACGTAGTTGACGTTCTTGTTGGCTGTGATTATTACGACCGGCTTGTCCTCGTCGAGGTCTTTTATGCTCCTAAGAAGCGACAGGCCGTCAATCCCCGGCATTACGATGTCGGAGGTCACAAGCGAGTAGTCCTTCTCTTTTATCATATCGAGCGCAGTCGTGCCGTCACAGGCCGTGTCTACAACAAACCCCATGCCGGCTATGTCGGAGGCTATCACCTCGCGCTGTATCTGGGAGTCCTCCACTACAAGCACACAGTCCTCCATATGCGCCCCTTTCCCCTACCCTGTCCGCTGTGCAGACCCGAGCAGCCTGTCCCAAAAATGCGCCGCGGGTACATCCCTCACGGCGGCTTCCGCCCATCCGTAGGCCAGGCTCGCAAGTTCTTCCACGCACCTGCTGGCCCTTGTTTCCGGGTATGCCTCAATGTATGCCTTCTGACGGCCCACCGCCTTTGGGACGTTGTCGTCCTCCATTATGCACCCTGCGTACTCCACCGCCACGCCGAGGAACCTGCCTGCCACCCGGCTCACTGTCTCGTACACTTCCCTTGCCTCGGCCTTGTCCCTGGCACCGTTTACAAGGAGCCTGTATGCGCCGACACCGTAGCGTCCGTTCAGCACCTTTATCATCGCGTATGCGTCCGTGACCGCCGTAGGCTCCGGCAGGGTTACCAATATTATGTCGTGCGCCGACTTGTTGAAATAGAGGACGTTGTCAGATATGCCCGCACCGGTATCGATTATCAGCGCGTCGAGCCCGGCCTCCATCGCCCTGAGTTCCGCAAGCACGGCGTCTTTACCCTGTACTGAAACCTCCAGCATCTCGGCCACGCCTGAACCCGCGGGCAGTACCATGATGCCGCACGGCCCGGGCAGAAGCACCTCAGACATGGGCATCTCCCCGCTCAGCACGTGCTGTAGCGTAAAGCGGGGGTTAAGCCCCAGCAGCACGTCCACGTTGCCGAGGCCCAGGTCCGCGTCCAAGAGCACGACCCTCCTGCCCGCCTTTGCCATGCATATGGCAAGGTTTACCGCAACGTTTGTCTTGCCCACCCCGCCTTTGCCGCTCGTCACGGATATGACCCTCGGGGATGCCTTGCCAGACTGCGGCCCGCACCGCCTCAGCTCGCCTGCCATACGCTTCAGGGTGGAGGCCTGGTCCATGGCCTATGCCCTCCTGCCGAGTACCAGCGAGGCCATCTTCTCGGCAGTAGCGGCCTCTATGTCTTCCGGCACCTGCTGTCCCGTGGTGATATACGATAGCGGCTTGCCGGAGTGGACGAGCGCGCTGTAGAGGTTCCCGTAACGTGCGCCCTCGTCTATCTTGGTGAATATCAGGCTGTCCACCGGGAGGCCCGCATAGCAGTCTATCGTGTCCTTCATCACGTCGGTCGAAGTAGTGGCCGAGAGCATCAGGTAAGCACTGATCGGCTCGGGGCAGTCGAACATGGCGTTTAGCTCACCCATGCGCTCGGCGTCCCTGTGGCTCCTGCCGGACGTGTCTATAAGTACCAGGTCCTTGTCGCTGTGCCGTCTGAGTGCCGGCCCTATGTCGCGCGGCGAGGAGAGCACCTCGAGGGGCACGTCCATTATCCTCGCGTACATCCTGAGCTGGTCCACGGCGGCCACCCTGTATGTGTCGAGGGTGAAAAGCCCTACCTTGAGGTTGTCCCTCAGCGCGAAGAGCGCAGCCAGCTTTGCTATGGTAGTCGTCTTTCCTACCCCGGTCGGGCCCATGAACACGGCGGCCCTCCTGCCGGACTCGGATACCCCCCTGCCTGTCTGCACACCGCCCGCAAGCGTCTTGAACAGCACGTCGTAAGCACCCTCGTCGGCGGGCATGCCGTCCATCTCCCGGGAAAGCCTGGCGGCTACTCCCTCGTCCAGCCCGGCCTCTATCAGCAGCGAATAAGCGTCTTTCCCGTCATCTCCGGCCGTGCGCCGCGGCATGCGGTACAACAGGCTGGCGACCATGCCCTTCAGCTCCTTCACATCATCCTCGATGCCCCCGCCGGGCTTCGCCAAGGCCTCAGGAGCCTTTTCGGTTATTGTGGACGCGGCCCCCGGCACGTAGTCCAGTGCGGCCGAGATCTCAACCCTCGGTTTTTCCCAGAGGCCCCTCACCCCGGCGGGCCTGACGGTCTTTGTGGACAGGATATATGCCTCCGGACCGAGCTCTTTCTTGACCTTTTTAAGCGCGTCATGGACGCTGTCACCCTCGAATTTTCTAATCTGCATAAGCCAGCCTCACCTCCCCTACTGTCTGTACCCTCACGTTATCGCTTATCTCGTTGTGTGAAATCACCGCGAGATGCGGGAAATGCCTCTCCACGAGCTTCCGAAGCGGCGAACGCGCCCGCGACCCGCAGAGTATCACGGGGTTAGTCTCCACCTCCACGCTTTTTTGCATGGACCTGTTTATAGACTTGAGCAGGCCCTGCACGACGCCCGGATCTATCGCAAGGTATACGCCTTGCGGTGTCTTTTTGAACGCGTCGGAGAGCGTGTCCTCGAGGGACGGCTCAAGGGTTATCACCTTAAGCGAGTTGTCTTTTGCGACATACTGCCTTGTTATCGTCCTCGCGAGCGACTGCCTCACATACTCCGTAAGGACGTCCGTGTCCTTGACCGCTGGGGCCAGGTCGGCAAGAGACTCTATTATGGTGAGCAGGTCCCGGACCGGCACACGCTCCTTCAGCAGGTTCTGCAGTACCTTCTGGAGCATCCCGAGGCTGACCTGCTCGGGTATCAGGTCGCCTACGACCTTCGGGTGCGTCTCTGCGAGGGTGTCAAGGAGCTTCTGCACCTCCGGCCTTCCGAGCAGCTCGTAGGCGTGCCCCCTCAGCGTCTCCGCCAGGTGCGTCACTACCACCGTAGCCGGGTCCACCACCGTGTACCCCAGAAGTTTTGCCTTCTCCTTGGAGTCCGGCCCGACCCATACCGCGGGGAGACCGAACGCGGGGTCCTTGGCCTTGATGCCTTCCATCTTACCCTCGGCCGTGCCCGGGTCGAGCGCCATGAAATAGCCCGGCACGACCTCGTCCTCGGCGACAGTGTTGCCCTTCAACATAAAACGGTACGCGTTGGGCTTCAGCTGTAAATTGTCCCTCACATGGATGGGCGGCACTATCAGGCCCATCTCAATTGCGAACTGCCTCCGTAACGCCTTTATCCTGCTCTGCAGGTCGCCCCCCTGCCCTGCGTCCACAAGCGATATGAGGCCGTAGCCCACCTCAAGCGATAGCACGTCCAGCTGGAGGAGGCTTTCTATCTTCTCGGGCTGGGAAGCGGCTGGCGGGGGCGCGTCTTCCGCCGCCGGGGTATCCGCATCTTTCTTCCGCATGTAGCTGAATATAAGCCCGCCGCCGCCCAGCATGATAAACGGCAGGTGCGGAAGGCCCGGCACAAGCCCGAAGACGAGCAGTATAGCGGAAGCCGACTTTATCGCCTTGGGGTGGACGAACACCTGTTCTATGATGTTCTCGCCCAGGTTGGACTCGTTCGCGGCCCTCGTCATGATAAGGCCGGCCGCCGTGGACACTATGAGCGCGGGTATCTGGGCAACCAGGCCGTCGCCAATCGTCAGGAGCGTGTAGGTCTTAAGCGCGTCCATGAATGCCATGTGGTTCTGCAGAAGCCCGATGAAGAGGCCGCCCACGATGTTTATCATGGTGATGATGAGGCCTGCCACCGCATCCCCCCTTATGAACTTGCTCGAGCCGTCCATCGCCCCGTAGAAGTCCGCCTCCTGCGATACTTCAGCGCGCCTCCTCCTGGCCTCCTTTTCGTCTATCATGCCGCTGTTTAAGTCCGCGTCTATGCTCATCTGCTTGCCGGGCATCGCGTCCAGCACGAACCTGGCCGAGACCTCCGCTATTCGCCCGGAGCCCTTTGTTATGACCACGAAGTTTATTATGACAAGTATCAGGAACACTATCAGCCCGACGGCGAAGTTCCCGCCCACTACGAAGTTCCCGAACGACATTATGACGTGGCCTGCCGCGCCCGGACCTTCGCCCCCGTGCAGCAGGACGACCCTGGTAGACGCCACGTTCAGAGACAGCCTGAAGAGCGTCGTCACGAGCAGCACCGACGGAAACACCGAAAACTTCAGCGGCCGGAGCGTGTATACGGCAACGAGCAGAATTACGATAGACGACGCGATGCTGAGCGACAGGCAGATGTCGAGCAGAAAAGGCGGCAGCGGTACGATCATCAGGCCCATTATGCCGACGACCCCGATGGCCATGAGCATGTCAGCACTCTTCAATATGCCGAGCCCAGCACCATTCACGCCCGTATCCATGCCTTCATCCGGCTGTGCCATCACCCGTTACCCCCTTTCGCCGGCCTCTTGCCGCCGAGCCTGTATATGTACGCCAGGACCTCCGCGACCGCCTTGTACAGGTCTACCGGTATCTCCTTGCCTATTTCCACCTTCTTGAACAGCACACGTGCGAGCGGCTTGTCCTCCATTATGGGCACCCCGGCCTCCCTGGCCACTTCCTTTATCCTCTCTGCGACGGCGCCCGCGCCCTTCGCGACCACTTTGGGGGCCCTCATCCCCTGGCTGTACATCAATGCTACCGCGAGGTGAGTCGGGTTGGTGACCACCACGTCCGCCTTAGGCACGTCCGACATCATCCTGCGCCTTGCAAGCGCCCTCTGCATCGCCCTCATCCTGCCCTTGATGAGCGGGTCGCCCTCGGTCGTCTTGTACTCCTCCTTCAGGTCGGCCTTCGTCATCCTTATGGACCTCTCGAACGCCCACCTCTGGTGCACATAGTCCACCGCTGCGAGCGCGCTCATCGTGACCGCGGCATAGGTGAGCACCTTGACGCTCATCCTCCACCAGTACTCGCCTACGCCGTCAAGCCCCATCTCCATAAGCGCCGGGAACTCCGGCATCATATGTACGAACACGAAGTACATGGAGTACCCGACGACCGCGACCTTGAGCAGGGACTTTAAAAGCTCCATCAAGGACTGGAGCGACACCACCCTCTTGAAGCCGCTTACCGGGTTTATCCTGCTCATGTCCGGGCTCATCGCCTCCTCGGACACGTGGAAGCCGACCATCGCCACGTTAGATATCACTGCGGCGGAAAGCATCGCGAATAACACCGGGCCTGTTATCAGGGTGAACTTCCATGCAAGCGAGAAGACCATCCCGCCGGCCTCCTGGGCTGTGAGGTCGCGGCCAAAACCCGCCGTGAGGCTCTCCCTCACCATGTCTTTCATGTTGGCCGACCCGTACTTGAACGACGCGGCAAGGATGAGCGCTGCTATCAGGAGGGCTGCGTAGGGCACGTCCTTGCTGCGCGCTACCTGGCCCTTCTTCCTGGCCTCCTCCCTCCTCTTGGGAGTGGCCTGTTCCGTCCGCTCGCCGAACTGGTCATCGGCCATGCATCACCTCACCCCATGTATGCCAGGACGCCCTCTACGCCGCTCCAGCCCCAGTTGAAGGCCTTAGAGAACACGTCTCCGTACAGCGGGAACGACGCCATCACGACGAATATGCCGACCGTGATGGTTATAGGGAAACCCACCACGAACAGGTTCATCTGGGGGAATGTCCTCGCCATGATGCCCAGGGCCCCGTTCGTCAGGAAAAGTGCGACCATCCCAGGGGCCGCTATCGTCAGTGCGAGGACGAGCATCTGGGCGGAGTGCCTTATGAGAAAGTCGGGGAAGCCCGGCGAAAACCCGGAGAACCCCATTACAGGCACCACCTCGAAGCTCTTTACTATGGCCCTGATGAGCACGTGGTGCGCGTTCAGGGAGAGCAGTATCATCACCGCGAGGAAGTCGTAGAACTGCCCCAGGAGCGAAACCTGCACGTCCTGTACGGGGTCGAGCACGTTGATTATGCCGAACCCCATCTGGAAGCCCATTATCTGCCCGGCCATCTCTATACCCGCGAATACGAGCCTGACCATGTACCCCATCGCAAGGCCGACCATAACCTCCCCGAGTATGCCTGCCATAAGCCCGACAAACTCCATGTCGGGAGAGAACCTGGGCGCAGGGAGCACCAGCGCCAGGGCATAGCCCATGACGAGGGCCAGGCCGACCTTGAGCTGCGCCGGTATCCTCCGGCCCCCGAGCAGCGGGTCGAAGTAAAAAAACGCGAGCAGCCTGACAAACACCGGAAAGAACCCGAGCAGGCCCATGCCTTGCACCTATCCTTTGACCGCAGCGGGGACACTCATGTAAAGCTCGCGCGTGAACTCCGTCATCAACTGGAGCATCCACGGAAAGAATATTACAAGGACGACGGCCACGGCCAGTATCTTGGGTATGAAGGCAAGCGTCATCTCGTTTATCTGCGTCACCGCCTGGAACACGCTGACCAGTACCCCTACCACAAGGCTCGCCCCGAGCAGCGGCGCAGACACGAGGAGCGCCGTCTCGAAAGCCTTCTTGCCGAGGTCCATAACGAAGGCCTCTGTCATATCAACCCCCCTAATTGAAGCTGTTTACAAGCGAACCCACTACGAGCGACCAGCCGTCCACCAGCACGAACAGCATAAGCTTGAACGGAAGCGACACGACCACAGGCGGCAGCATCATCATGCCCATCGAAAGAAGCACCGAGGCCACCACGAGGTCAAGTATGAGAAACGGTATGTATATCATGAACCCTATCTGGAACGCGGTGTTTAGCTCGCTGATCACAAAAGACGGGATGACTACCTCCATAGGCAGGTCCTGCGGCCCCCTTGGCCTCGGTATCTTCGCTATGCCCACGAACAGCTCGAGGTCCTTCTTCCTCGTCTGCCTGAGCATGAACCCCTTTATGGGCACCGATGCCCGGTCGTAGGCCGTGTCTATACTTATCTCCTTCGCCATGTAGGGCTGCCATGCCTCCGCGCGCACCTGGTTGATCACAGGCGACATGATAAAGTACGTGAGGAATAGAGCGAGCCCTATCAGCACCTGGTTGGGAGGCGTCTGCATCGTGCCGAGCGCTTGCCTCAAGAACGACAGTACGACCACTATCCTGACGAACGAGGTGAGCATGATTAGCAGGGCCGGCGCAAGCGACAGCACCGTCAGGATGAGCATCACCTGTATCGCGGTAGATACCTGGGACGGGTTCCCCGCAGGGGCCATCGACACGCTCACCGACGGGATGGGTATGGACGCGCCCCCGCCGGCCCAGGACGCGGCACAGGACAAAAGCACACACGCCGCCGATACGGCAAGTATTACGGCAGCCTTCTTCATAGTACCGCTTTCATCCGTTCGAACTTCTCCTTGAGCGAAACCGCCGAGGCCGGCAGCGGCTCATCCCTCTCCATAGACTCCCAGAGCCTCTCGCCGAACGAGCCGTAAGGCCCGGCATGCTCAGCCCCGCCGTCAGCCCTCCGGACGGTTTCTGCTTTCCTGTCCACCCTGGACAGCAGCTCCACCTTCCCATCGGAGACACCCACAAGGAAGCGTTCGCCGAGCACGTCCACCAGCACCAGGCTCGACTTCATCCCGAGCGGCACGGTTGAGAGCACCTGCAGGTGCTTCTCCCTGGACGGCATGAGCCCCCTCTTGCCCATGAACCTCCTGAAGTAGTAGTACACCGCCGCCATCAACCCAGCCACGAACACCACGCTTGCGGCAAGCCTGCCGATTGGGAACTCGTAACCGCCCCTGTCGTCCGCGGTCGTGATTGGCTCCGCACGCTGGGCGGGTGCCGGCGCCGCGGCAGATGTTGCCAAAGGAGCTGCGACATCCGGCGGGTCCGCCTGTGTTTCCGCGCCGGATTCGGCCTTAGCCCTTTCGGGTTTGGATGCCTGCGCCCGCATCTCCTTATCCGCCGTCTTTTTCTTTGCCTCGTCCTTCGCAGACGGCTTTGCCGCATCCTGGGCCTGCGCCTTCTTAGGTTCCTTCGAGGCCCTGTCGGCGCCCTTAGTCTCCTGCTTCTGGACCGCCGGCTTGTCTGCCGCTTCGTCCGTCACTGCCTTTGCGTCCGCGCCCGCAGAGACCGCTGCGGCCAGGAGTATGGATAACGTCAGTACCGCTACTTTAATTTTCATTTCCCCCCCCTTTTCTCAGGCAAGCTTCTTTATACGTTCGGTAGGGCTGACTATGTCGGTGAGGCGTATGCCGAGCTTGTCGTTAACCAGGACGACCTCTCCCTTAGCCACAAGCTTGTCGTTGACCATCACCTCCATAGGCTCTCCCGCCAGCTTGTCGAGCTCTATCACCGAGCCGTGCGACATGCGGAGCAGTTCCCCGACCAGCACCCTCGTCCTGCCCAGCTCCACCGAGACGCGGAGCGGGATATCCATGATAAAGTCGATGTTCCTCGCCTCCTGGCCCTGGGCCTTCTCCTTTATCTCGTCGAAGCTCATGGCCTGGGGCGCGGCAGCCGGAGGCGCCGGCATGGTCGCGGTAGCAGTCATCGCTTTTTTCTCTTCCAGCAGCCGCCTCTCCTCCTCGGCCGCCTTCATCATCTCCTGCTCCATGTCGATATTTTCTTCTTCCATTTATGACCATCCCCCTTCATGGACTCCTGTTATCCTGACCGCCTGACACGAACCGCATATCCCGGGGCTTCCGTAGAACTTGGAAACCCCCTCAAACTTTATGTCAAGGGGCTCGTCGGCGCCCCTGTCTATTTGTATGACGTCGCCGACCCTCAAGCCCAGGATCTCTTCCATGTTTAAAGTAACGCTTCCAAGCTCCACCGTTACGTCCACCTTGCCTTCAGTGAGCCGCTCAGCCATGTTCATCCGCCACCTCTCCGAGCCGTCGCTCCCGGTCTCAACGTAGCTGTTGTACAGCTTCTCGCTGACCGGTTCGAGGGCGGAGTATGGGAGGCATAGGTACATTTTGGCCGTAGCGCCGTCCAGCTCCACGTCGAACTGGTGGACTATCATTGTCTCCGACGGGGCCGTAACCGCTGCAGAGCGAGGGTTGATCTCGGAGCGCACGTACTTGATGTTTAAAGGGTGGACGGGCCGCCATGACGCCTCGTAGTCCCTCAGGAGGCCGGCTACGACGTTGTTTATGATCCTCTGCTCTATCTGGGTGAAGTCCCTGCCCTCGACCTTCGTGTGAAGACCGCCCACACCGCCGAAGAAGCAGTTGACCATATTGAACACAAGTGAGGCCTCAAGTATTAAGAGTCCGTAGCCGTTAAGCGGCTCTATACTGAATATATTGAGGTTCGTAGGCACCTGGAGGGTGTTGAGGAATTCTCCGAAACGCACCACATCAATAGAAGGCGGCAGGATGTCAACGGAGCGGTTGAGCGTGCTTGCCAGGTCCCCCTTTACCCGCCTGGCAAACTTTTCATTTATTATGTCCATGCCGGGCATCCTGTCGCGGACAATCCGTTTCTGGCAGGTGATATCATATGCCCTTGCCTCACTCGCGTCGGCGGCAGGCGCTTCCGTGCTCACCGACCCGCCCGAGACGCCGTTTAATAGGGCATCGACCTCATCCTGCGAGAGTATCTGCGACATGGCTACCCCTTGCTACTGCGCAATGAATTCCGTAAAATATGCCGTGTTCACGTACTTTTTTTTCAGGGCCGAATTGATGTTGTTCACTATCTCCGACCTGAGCCTCACCTTTCCTTCGGCCGACCTTATATCGGAGTAATACTTGCTCGATAGCAGCGTCAGCACCACGTCCCTCACCTTGCTCTCGCTCTGCTTGAAGCCCTCGGCGGTTATACCGGTCGTCAGCTCCAGGCTGACCGCCACGCGAAGGTACCGGTCTTCGCTGTCGGCAAGGTTAACCACAAACGGCTCGAGCGGGTATACCGGGCTCTCTGCCTTCCCGCCCTTTTGCCCCTCCTCCGACTTTGCCCCCTCTTCCTTTTTGCAGCCCAGCGGCTGCACCAGAAACAGGGCCGCGGCCAGAAGCACCGCAAACCGGAAGGGATGGCCGTGCCCGGCCCATCTGAAAATATGTCTGATTTTCGATTTGTATTTTATAGTTGCAAGGCCCATGCCATCTTTCCTTTTTCATAAGCTGTCGTATTTGTTTGCATTTTACTGGGGGCGCCAGAGGCGCCCCCAGTAAATGGCGTCAAAACCGTGACTGCCGCGTCAAGATTTTTTCGTACTCATCACCTCTTTAAGTTGACTACGTCGTTAAGCATCTCGTCTGTCGTAGTGATTATCTTGGAGTTAGCCTGGAAACCCCTCTGGAACGTTATCAGCTTCACGAACTCGGTCGCCAGGTCCACGTTCGACAGCTCAAGCGAGTTGGAGTTAATGCTGCCCAGGCCGGACTTGCCCGCCTGACCGATGAGCGGCTGGCCGGAGGAGTTGGACTCCGCATAAAGGCTGCCGCCCTGCTTCGTCAGCCCGTTCGGGTTTGCGAAGTTCGCAAGCGCTACTATCGCCAGGTTCTTGGTCTGGCCGTTCGTGAACGTACCGGTAATCATGCCCGTCTTGTCTATGGATATGCTCTTGAGCGAGCCGGACGTGTAACCGTTCTGGCTCTGGAATATAGTCGCCGATTCCGCGCCGAACTGGGTGGTACCCTTATAGCCGGTGCCGCCCGATGCGATGTCGTCGCCGAAGTCGAACGCGACTGCCTGGGCCTGGGCCGCGCCGCCGTTGAAGTTGAAGCTCGATGCGGCGGTGGTGACTGCGCTTAGCGCGCCGTTGTTGTCGAAGTTGAGGGTGCCGTTGGCCTGGACCTCCGTGTTTCCGGAGGTGGTGTCCGCCCCGTTCACCACGGCATTCCATTCCCATGTGTTGCCGAGCGGCGTCTCGACAGACTTCCTGAAGTAGACCGTCACCAAGTGCGAGTTGCCGAGAGAGTCGTATATGGTCATCGCGGTATTGAAATTGGAAGTGCCCGTGGGGTTGGCGACGGCGAAAGCCGCCGGTATGGCCGAGGCAGAGTTGACGTTCACCGACATCTTCATGGAGTCCGTCGCACTGGGCGCCGAGGAGCTGCTGAACATGTTCAGGTCGCCAAGCGCCCCGGTAGAGTTGCCGGCCGCGTCGAGGGAGAAGCCCTGGAGCTTCATGTTTTTTGAGTTGACCATATACCCGTCCTTGTCAAGCCTGAAGTCCCCGGCGCGCGTGTAATATATGCCGGACTGGTCCTGCACCATAAAAAAGCCGCTCCCCTCTATGGCGAGGTCCGTCCCGTTCTCGGTGGTCTCGAATGAGCCCTGCGAAAATACCGGAGTGACGTCGTTGATGTAAACGCCGCGTCCAATCTGTGAGGCGCCCTGCGAGCCGTTCATGCTCGAACTGAGGATGTCCACGAAGTTTACCCTGGACGCCTTGAAGCTGACGGTGTTCGAGTTCGCGATGTTATCGCCGACCACCGAGATGGCTGTTCCGTTGGCGGACAAGCCGCTTATCCCTGAGAACAATGAAGTCAAAATCGACATACTAACCTCCCGGCCCCCTTCGTAGAAGGGCGGCCTGCTTGATGTGTTAAGGCGCAGACACCGCCTGGTTTTCGGCCACTTCCACCTGCACCACGTTTGCTATGGGGAACAGCACGGAACCTATAGACAGGTAAGGTACGCCGTTTTGGAACGTAACGCCCGAGACCTTTCCGGACAGATAATTAGTGGCCGTAACAGCGTTCCCGGCCGAGTCCGTCCCGGATACTTCCACGTAGTAGTTGCCCGGCGTGGCTGCCGCGCCCAGGTCGTTTTTCCCATCCCATGCCTGGGTGTGCATGCCCCTGTCCAGTTTTCCGAGCGGGATGGTGCGTATCAGTTTCCCGGAGCCGTCGTATATCCTGGCGTTGGCATCCGTGATGGAGCTGTCCAGGCCGAAGCCGAGTTCCACGGGCGCAGTGCCCGACCATGCCACCGAGTCCGACTTTGCCATGACGGTCTTCCCCAAAAGCCCCAGCGAGGTGTACGCGTTCGAGGAATTTATGCTGTCCGAGAGCGAACCCATGCTGGTTGACATGTTCTGAAGCAGTTCAAGCGAGCTGAACTGCGCCAGCTGTGCCACGAAGGCGGTGTTGTCCATCGGGTTCAGCGGGTCCTGCTGGCTTAGCTGGGCCACAAGGAGCTTCAAAAAATCGGTCTTGTCAAGGTTGCCCTTCTTTGCAGCCGTCTGGGCTGCCTGTCCTGTCGACGTTACCGGCGTTACAGCGCTTACCATCTTGTCACCTCCACCATGCTATACAAACAGGTCCAGCCCGGACTCCCGCCCAGTGGTACCGGGTCTTGGAGACGGCTGGGCCTCATCCTCATTTGATACGGCGGCATGGCCTCCGCCCGGCTCCTGGGCCTGGCCCGACCACCCCCTGCCATCGCCGCCTCCGACCGAGACCGAAAACTCCTGCAGTGCAAGCCCAGCCTCACCGAGCGCCGCCTTGAGCTCGGACTGGGCCCCGGCCAGGATGTCCCGCACTGCGGCGCTGTCCGCCACGAGCGCCGCCCTTACCTCGTGCTCCTTGGTTGTGATCTCCACCTTTATGCTGCCGAGAGACGGCGGGTGGAGCCTTATTACTACGCCGTCATCGCCGCGTTTCAGCATGGAGCCCATGCCTGATACAACCTGGTCTATGATGCCGCCCTTTGAGGCCTGCGCGTGACCGGCCTTGTCCGTTGCCTGCAAGCCTGTGACGACCCCAGCGGAGTTCAGTACCGGCATCGCCGCTGGCCTCGCCGCCTGCATGGACGCGGCCTCTTTCAGTGCAGCCGCCGCACCGGGCACGGCCTGTTGACCGCCGCTTACGGCCCCGTCGTCCTCCGGGCGGCCGCCTCTGTTATCCTCATCCCCGGCCCTACCGGCCGCCTTGCCGACCGCCACAACCGTCGGCACAGCGTTACCAGCCGTCACCGCCCGCGGGCCTGCCTGTATAGCGACGGATTCTGCCGACTGTACCCTGTCCGGCTTACGGGGCTGCCCTGCCGCCTGGGGTTTCATTCCTGTGAACGGCTGGAACTCATGCATAACCGGCGTTCGGGATGCTGCGTCTGCAGCCGATGCCGCCGTCTTGTCTACGGCCTGCATGGCACCGGCATCAGGCTTTATTGCCTTCTGGCTGTTTTCGGCTACAGGGGCCAAAGGACGCCCGACATCTTTAACATCCCCGGAACCATCCTTGTCCGTCTTCATGTCTCCCTTTGCATAGGGCGCTTTTTCACCCGGCAATACCAGCGCCTTCTCCAGAACGCAGGCCGCAATTCCGGGTACGGCCTGGACATCCGGCATAACTACCCCCATGGCCTGAACCGCGGCATCCTCTGCCCCAGGCTTGGTCGCCGGGATAAAAGAGCCGTCCGTTACGGCCTGCCCCAAAACGGCGCCCCCTTCTGCATTACCCTGATTATCCTGGGCCGGGACATCGGCCGGTATAGCGGCCCGGCCGCTCACGCAGGCGGCCAGCATCTCCGCCAGCAGGGTATCCTGCCCCTCTTTTTCCGGTTTCGCATCGGTCTTCTCACTGGTGTCTTTTGCGCCTTGCGCCTCCCGGCCGGAGCATGACTCCAGGATACTTTCGAAACCCTGCCCATTCTCAGGTTGCGGCGCACCATCCGGGCATTGTGACACCGTCGACGGCTCGTTCAAACCTACTGCGTTGATCATCCGCTTCTCCTGTCTTCCATGCGTCCGAGATAAACATTGGTGGCTACGTCGTCCAGCATCTTCTGCTCCGCCCTGGACAGCGCGCGCCTCCTTTCATCTTCTCTTCTTGCGACCGCCGTGTCCATTATCTTCGAGTCCCTCGTCGCCTCGGCCACCGCCCTCTTCCTGTCCTCGACCGCGGCAAGGGCCCTGGTGACGGTATCGTTCTGCCTCTCTATCTCGAAGCGGAGGTGTTCCCGGTACTCGTAATACTGCCTCAGCGCCTCGGAGGCCGTACCCTCTATCTGCCTCGCCGCGATATTGCGCGAGTTCATCTCCCGGGATTTCTCGAGGCCCGACAACCGAGCGACCTCCTCCTCAAGGGTGAATAACGCCTCCCGGAGTTCCTGGGCCTTGCCGTCCCGTACGTTACGTCTGTACTTTTGGACCACTTCCAGACTTGACATCTCCGTATCCTCCCTCGCCGTCAAACAGCTTGAACAGGTCACGCACGCTTTCCTGGAAGCTCACCTTCTCCCTGAGGCCCTGGGCCAGGAAATCCGACATCGGGCCTCTGAGCCTTATCGAACGGTCTATGCTGGCACTGCTGCCGGACTTGTAGGCCCCGATGTTTATCAGGTCCTCGGAGCTTCTGTAGTCGGCGAGCACCTCCACAAACTTCTTCGCCGCGGCACGGTGTCTCTCGTCGGTAATGTCCACCATCACCCTGCTCGTGCTTTGGAGTATGTCTACCGCAGGGTAATGCCCGCGCGAGGCCAACTCGCGAGACAGCACTATGTGTCCGTCGAGTATGGAGCGCATAGTGTCCGCGACCGGGTCGTTCATGTCGTCAGCCTCGACAAGGACGGTGTAAAGGCCCGTGATGCTGCCCCTCGCCGCCGTGCCCGACCGCTCCAGCAGCCGGGGCAATAGCGCGAACGCCGACGGAGGGTAGCCCTTGGTCGTGGGCGGCTCGCCCACCGCAAGCCCCACCTCGCGCTGCGCCATGGCCACGCGCGTGGCGGAGTCCATCATCAGCAGCACGTCCATTCCCTTGTCCCTGAAGAACTCCGCATAGGTGGTGGCGAGGCTGGCCGCGCGTAGCCTGACAAGCGCGGGCTGGTCCGAGGTCGCGGCGACCACCACGGACTTCTTTAGTCCTTCCTCTCCCAGCTCGTTCTCTATGAACTCGCGTACCTCCCTGCCGCGCTCCCCTATAAGCGCTATGACGTTGACGTCCGCGCGGGTGTAGCGCGCAAGCATGCCCATGAGCACGCTTTTGCCTACGCCGCTGCCCGCCATGATGCCTACCCTCTGGCCCTTGCCTATGGTAATAAGCCCGTTGATCGACCTTATGCCTATGTCGAGCGGCTCCCTGATGCGGCTGCGCTCGAGCGGGTTAATCGGCCTCCCGTAGATGGAAGACCGCCCTGTAACAGCTATCTTGCCGAGCCCGTCTATCGGCTCGCCGAGCCCGTCCACCACCCTCCCTACAATAGCGTCTCCGAGACCGGTCGCCGCCCTCTCGCCCGTCTGCTCCACCCTGCTGCCGGGGCCTATGCCCTCCATGCCGCCGAGCGGCATCATAAGTGCACGGCCGGACCTGAATCCGACCACTTCAAGCTGTACGGCCCTTTCGCTCCCTACCGGCCTGAGCAGGCATATCTCGCCGACCGACGGCGTTATGCCGCCGACCTCCACGAGTAGCCCGACCACGTCCGTGACGCGGCCGTATACCCGGAAAGGCATGGCCTTCTCTACCAGCCCGATGCACCTGGTTACGTCAAACGCCTGCATCGCCGGCCTCCAATCCCTTTACCAGCACCCGGTAAAGCTCCTCCCACTGCGCCTCCAGCGAGCCGTCTATCTCCTTGTGCTCGGTCACTACCTTGCAGCCGCCGGGCGATAAACCCGGGTCCTCCTCGAACACGACCCCCTTCTGCCCACGCCGTAGCTCCTTTGCGACCGCCGGGTTCTCCCTGACAAACCTCATGTCCTGCACCGAAAGCCTGACCGCCACACGCTCGGAACCGAACGCGTCCGCTATCGCTTCCTTCAGTACGGGCACGGCCGGCCCTTCCTTCAGGGCGGTCTCGCTTCTTAATATCCTCTTTGCCACCGCAAATGCGAGGGCTATTATCTCCTCGGCGTGTCCGTCCAGCATCTCCTCCCTGGCGCCCGATATGCTCTCCGTCAGCCTGCCCAGCTTCTCGGCCTGCACGGCCATCTTCTTTGCGGCCAGCTGCATCCCGGCCCTTTCTCCCGACTCGAACCCCCGCTGGTAGGCCTCCTTCTCCACAGCCATCGGGTCCATGCAGTTCTGGGCGCCGGCCAATCTCTTCCTTGGGATCTCCGACATCAGGTATGCCCTTACATCCTCTTTGGCGCCGTCGGCCTTTATAATGTTAGTAGGCAACTTCTTCGCCCCCCTTGCCGAGTATGATCTTGCCTTCCGACTCCAGGTTTCGCGCTACCTTCAGTATGGACTGCTGGGCCTTTTCCACATCGGCAAGACGTACCGGACCCTTGGCCTCCATGTCCTCCTGAAGTATCTGCGCAGCCCGCTCCGACATGTTCCTGAACAACGTCTGTTTGACCTCATCGCCCGCGCTTTTCAGGGCCACCCCGAGCTCGTCGGTATTTATCTCCTTGAGCAGGGCCTGTATGCCCTTGTCGTCCACGAGCGCAAGGTCGTCGAAGACAAACATGAGCTTCCTTATGCCCTCCGCCATCGCGGGGTTCTTTGTCTCTATCTCGGCCAGGACCCTCTCCTCGGTAGCCTTGTCCACTATGTTCAGTATGTTCGCTACCGCCTCGAGACCGCCGAACGACTTCTGCTTGGAGACGGTGGCGTCCCTGAAGTTGACCTTGAGGACCTCCTCTATCTCCTTTACCGCGCCCGGCGAGACGCCCTCCATCATCGCCATCCTGAACACCACCTCGGGCTGTATCATCTCGGGGATGAGCGTCATTATCTGGCCCGCCTGCTCGTTGTCCAGGTTGGACAGTATCAGGGCTATGGTCTGGGGGTGCTCACCTTTTATGAAGTTGGCCACGGTCTTGGGGTCGAGCCACTTCAACGATTCCATCCCCCACGAGCTGTCTGTGGAAATCTTTTCGACCACGCCCTTCGCCTTGTCCGGGCCGAGCGCCCCGGTCACGACCCTCTTGATAAAGTCCTCGTCGCCTACCGGTAGGTCGTCCTCCGCGGCCAGCTTGCTGCTGAAGTCCTTAAGCACCTCTTCCACCTGCTCTTTGGACACCTGCTTGATACGGGTGAACGCGGACGATATCGTCTCCACGTCCTCCTCCCTGAGGTTCCTGAGCATCTGGGAGGCGCCTTCCTCGCCCAGGCTCATGACCAGTATTGCGGCCTTCTCGTAACCCTTCAGACCTTTGGAAGCCATATTACCTTTCCTTGAGCCAGCCCTTGACTATATGCGCGGCCTGGGCCGGTTTCTGCTGTATGACCTCCCGCACTCCCTCTATCTGATGCGCCCCGCCGCCCGCCAGCATCCTCGGCTGGGCCGACATGGAGTTCTCAAACTCCTCCACCTTCACCGGCCCGCCCAGGGCCGCGGCCTGCGACTCGATCGAGCTGCCGAGGCTCTTTAACATCGGCCTGACAACGAATAAGAATATGAGCAGCATCCCGAGCGCGACTACGGCCTGCTTGACGTACCTGAGGCCGTAGGTAACGTACCAGGGGTCCTTGCCTGACGTGCCCGCAAGGCTCTCGGCCTCCGCAGCCGACTCGAAGGGCACGTTCACCATCTCGAGAACGTCGCCCCTTTCAGCCGTGAAACCCATTGCGCCCTTCACAATGCTGTCGAGCTTCGCGAGCTCGGCCGGCGACTTGGGCACGAAGACCCGCTTGTCGCCCTTGGTCTCATACGCCCCGTCCACCAGCACCGCGACGGATATCTTTTTTATAGTGCCGGTCGGCTTTATTATGTGGCTCTTGCTCAGGCTTACCTCGTAGTTGGCCGTCTCGCTCTGTTTTTCGCTCGTCGCCCCGGGCTGAGAGGACGTCTTCGCCGCAGCCTTCTTGGGCACGTTGGATGACACGCCCGGGATGCCGGAGGATGCGAACTGGCCTGTCGCCTCCTTCTCGGAGGTCTTCTGCTGGCTCCTCAACACCGTAGTCTTCGGGTCGTACGTCTCCTCGGACTTCTCCTCCTGCGTGAAGTCCATGTCGGCCGTCACCCTGACGACCGCCTTACCCTGCCCGAGCGCGGCCTCGAGCATCGACTGCACCCTCTGCTCCATGTCCTTTTCGACTGACTTCCTGTATGCGAGCTGCGTGCTCGAGAGCATCACCGACGGGTCGCCCTCGCCCGGGCTGGACAGCATCCTGCCCTTCGTGTCCAGGAGCGTCACGTCCTGCGGCGATAGGCCCTCCACGCTGCTCGACACCAGGTGCACTATGCCCTGCGACTGCTCCGGGGTGAACAGCCTGCCGCCTTTCAGCTTCAGCACGACGGACGCCCTGGCCTTGTCCTGGGAGTTTATGAAGAGGGAACGCTCGGGCAATACGAGGTGTACCCTGCAGTCCTCCACCTCGGCAAGCTGCCTTATGGTACGCGCCAGCTCGCCCTGAAGTGCGCGCTGGTAGTTCATCTTCTGCACGAACTCGGTCATGCCGAGGCTGTTCTTATCGAATATCTCGAACCCAATGCCGCCGCCCCTTGGCACCCCTTCGCCCGCAAGCTCCATCCGCAGGTCATATACCTTATCCTCCGGCACCATGACCGCGCTTCCTGCGGCCTTGCAGTCAACCTTCTTCTCCTTAAGCTTGCCAATGACAAGCTGCACGTCCTCCTGGTCCATATTGCTGAACAGCACGCCGTACTCCGGCGTCTTGGCCCAGCTCGTCATCAGGACCACGCCGCCTATCACCGCCGCCAGCAGCACAAGGAGCATCAGCTTCTTCTGCGGCGGCAGCGCGCCTATCATCTCGGCATAGCGCCCCAAATAGCCTTCCATCGTCCCCCTTTTATCGCCGCCTTATACCGGCATCCTCATTATCTCTTCGTAGGCGTTTATCGCCTTGTTCCTGACCGCAAGCATGAACTGGAATGAGACGTCCGCCTTTTCTATTGCTATCATGACCTTGTGTATGTCCTCGCCCTTACCAAGCGCCATCCCGTAGACCGCGTTGTCGGCATCCTTCTGGAGGCGGTCCACCTCGGCGACCCCACTGGCCAGGACGTCCCCGAACCCTTTACTGTCGGAGGGTTTGGCCTTCTCCAGCCCAATTGACTCAAGCCGTGCGCCAAGCCCTCCTATCCCGTCTACCTTCACTGCTACCTCCCGATCTCGAGTGCCTTGGACGCCATGGACTTGGCCGCGTTGACCGCAGTCAGGTTCGCCTGGTACGACCTGGTCGCCGAGATGAGGTTGACCATCTCCATAGGCACGGACACGTTGGGCAGGCTAACGTAGCCCTCCTTGTCCGCGTCCGGGTGTCCGGGCTCGTATACCTTCCTCGGCGGGGAGTTGTCCTCCACTATCTCCTCTACGTTCACTCCCTGAGGCTCTTTCAGCGATGCGGCCGCGAGGGCATGCCCGAAGCCGCCCGGCTCCGGTCCGCTTTTGAAGACCACGTCCTTCCTCCTGTACGGCTCACCGGTCTCGGTCCTCGTCGTGTTCGCGTTCGCGAGGTTGCCCGCTATGACGTTCATCCTGATACGCTGCGCCTCGAGGCCCGAAGCGCTTATTGCCATTGAACCGAAGAAGTCCATTTATATCCCTCCCGTCATTTCATTGCGTCTTTCAGCTGCCTGAACCTTCCGTTTAATATCTGTGCGGAGGCGTTGTACATCAGGGTGTTCTCGGCTATCTTCACCATCTCCTGCTCGACGTTGACCGTGTTCTCGTCCAGGCCCTGCACGCTCCCGCCCGCGGCACCACCAGTCATCGGCCTCGTCTCGGCCGCCCCGTCCAACCTGATATGGCCGGGGTTGGTGGTAACCAGCGTGACGCCTTCCCCCGTCTGCGCCTCGAGGACCTTCCTGAAGTCTATTTCCATGGCCTTGTAGCCCGGGGTGTCCATGTTGGCGATGTTTGCCGCTATCACCTTGTGTCTGTCCGAGCGCACGTCGAGGGCGGCTTCGAGCACTCCCATTACCTTGTCAGACCCTAACATATACACCTCCTGGCACAACTGTATTGCAACAGGCGTACCAGGGGCGCACCATGCGGAACTTTTTGCACAGTTTATTATTTTACTAATTAAATCCGCTGGTTACGAAGCGTTCTGGGAATTTTGTTTAGGGGAGGAGGATGCCCGCCGCAAGGGCGGGCATCCGTGGGTAGGAATGGATTTCCTACCGGGTTGAGAGTTGGGAAGAATTTTCGTAGCTCTTGAGTTTGTTGCGTATGGTGCGCGCGGTGAGTCCGAGCTTCCTGGCGGCCTGCGTCTTGTTGCCGCCCGCATCCTCAAGTGCCTTGTAAATGAGCCTTCTCTCCATGTCCTTGAACGAGCCGTCCGCTACGGCAGGCCCTGCCTGCACGGTCTGTGCATCCGTGAAGAAGTGCTCCTGCAAAAGCCGGCCGCCTTCCGCCTGAAGCACCGCCTTTTCGGTGGTGTTCTCGAGCTCGCGTACGTTGCCGTTCCAGTATTGGTTCGTCAGAAAACCACGGGCAGCCTCGTCGAGTGGCAGCTCGTCCATGCCGTTCGCGGTGCAGTGCTTCCTGATGAAGTAATTTAGCAATAGCGGTATGTCTTCCACGCGTTCGCGGAGCGGGGGTATGGTAAGCGACACCACGTTGAGCCTGTAGTACAGGTCCTCGCGGAAGCGGCCGGCGGTAACTTCTTTTTTCAGGTCGCGGTTGGTCGTGGCTATAACCCGTACATCCACGGGTACGGGCTCCTTGCCGCCCACCCTGTCCACCTCTTTTTCCTGGAGCACCCTGAGGAGCTTGGCCTGGGCTACCGGGGCGAGTTCGCCTATCTCGTCTAACAGCAGCGTCCCGCCCTGCGCCATCTCGAACTTGCCGCGCCGCCTCTCCATCGCGCCGGTGAACGCGCCCTTCTCATGTCCGAAGAGCTCGGACTCCATAAGCTGCTCGGGCAGCGCCGCGCAGTTCACCGCGACGAAGGGGAGCAGGCGCCGCGGGCTCCTGTTGTGTACATACCTCGCAAGGAGCTCCTTGCCTGTACCGGTCTCGCCCTGAATAAGCACGGTAGCCGAGCTCTTTGCGACCCTTCCCGCTGTGCCCAATATCTCCCGCATATTCCGGGAACCTGTTATTATCGGCCGTTCTGGGTTGCCTGCACGGGGGACGAGTTGAATGACCTTCCTCACCGAGTGCTCAAGGCGTTCGAGGGAATAACAGCCGAGTAGGCCGTCCACGCTCCCCTCCCTCATCGCCTGCACCGCCCGCTCCAGCATCTCATCGTCGGCGACAAGCACTACCCTGGTATCCGGGCAGTAGTCCTTTATCCTCTTCAGGGAGTCGAGCTCGGTCACCCTGGGCGCCCTGAAGTCCGTAACGACGGACGGGGCGACACCCTCGTTCAGCCGTTCGAACGCCTCGCGGTCGGTCCTTGCGGTGGATACCTTGTAGCCCTTCTTCGACAGGAAGCTCGATACCGCCATTTGCCTGTCTTCCTTGTCGTCCAATACCAGTATCACTTCCTCGGCCTGAGCAAGCATCAAACTACCTCCCCTTGCAGCATTACATCCAAAGTTGAGAATATTGACGGGGTACCGCTTCAAAGATTTACCGTCTTATCGGCCGGAGGCAGTATTAGTTTAGGAATTTCTGTCGATAGCGCTAAACGCACTGCTTGGACGTGGCAAGCAGGTGGTTGTTAGGCTTTATGTTCATCCCCTCTTCGTCCGTTACAATTTTATAAAAATCGCAGGCAGTACAGTTCTTGGCTTTCTGTGACAGAGAACCCTGCACCTTGCCTCCGCAAAGAGTCCCGGTCACTACCCAGCAGGTCCGGTCGCCCATCCTGCCTCCATGCATCTCGTCCAGACAGGTTGCGGTAGTTACAGGGCACACACCCAGTTCATCAGCCTTGGCGCCGCCCGGCTCCCTCCCGCACTTTTTGTGTTCCCAACAGTTCTTCTTCATTATGACGCCCCTTTCGTTATAATTCGGCCAGACATGCAAGAGACCGGCCATCCCCATCATTATCGAAACACCACCAAAAACCTTTAGGTTATTCACGCACCCAACAATATTTATGACATCATTAATTATAATCCCATAACTTATGGTGTCATAAAAAGAATTATGACGCCGAAACCTTGACAAACGTCCTCTACTCTGGTTTATTTTAGGGGTAAGCTTCACCCTCACAATCCTTGGGAGTTAACCCTTATGGCAGCGAATCATCCCTATGCCGCCGCAGTACTCGGCGGCGAGATGCCTCCAGGCGAATGGGACCTGATAAGCTACGGACTATACGTGCTTATGACGGTTGTCATCCTTGCAGTACTCATGGTACTGGCCACC
>Ga0334722_10000264_pt1 | contig 79858 bp, 70 predicted proteins | sample C3_bottom_MG_FD_207210 | JGI IMG/M metagenome (GOLD analysis project Ga0334722, IMG submission 207210) | Sediment microbial communities from Yellowstone Lake, YNP, Wyoming, USA - C3_bottom | ecosystem: Environmental > Aquatic > Freshwater > Lake > Sediment | place: USA: Wyoming | collected...
GCAGGGCCTCGCCCACCACCACCTCGGCAGCTCCCCGGGCGTAAACGTTAGCCGTGTCGAAGAAATTTACGCCCGCCTCATAGGCCCGCCGGATGATCTTCTTTGCCTCTTCCTTGTCCACCGTTGCCCCGTAGGTCAACCAACTCCCTAAACCGATCTCGCTGACTTTTAGCCCGCTCTTACCCAACCGACGATACTGCATTTTCCCAACCCCCTTTATGTTTTGGCGGCAGTTCAAAACCTTCAGCGCCACGCCCCACGGCGGTGGTTTCTTGTAATTTCGACCTCCCGCCCACACTCAAAATCCGTTCTTCCGGGCCATCTCCCCGTAAAGATGCGCGCTGGGACGAGGAGAACGTTTCTGGGTGGCAAAGTCAACCTCCACCAAGCCAAAACGAGCCCGGTAACCCTCCGCCCATTCGAAGTTATCCAAAAGTGACCAGTAAAAGTAACCCCTGACCTCCACCCCCTCCTCCAGGGCTCGTTTCACCTGGCGCAAATGATCCAGCAGGAAACGTTGCCGGGCCAGATCGTCGCCAGTGGTGATGCCGTTTTCGGTGATCAGAATGGGCTTCCCGTAAGCCTGCAAACGTTTCAGCAGCCGGTACAAACCTTCCGGGTAGACCTCCCAACCCAAATCGTTCCTTTCCCTACCCGCCGCGACCTCCATTTTCGCAAAAAGGGTGCCTGGGCTGCGCCAATTGAAAAAGACGATATCGCGCGAATAATAGTTGACGCCAAGAAAGTCCTGGGTTTGTAAGAGCTCCGGCACCCGTTGGTTGAAGCCGAAAGGCAGCGGCAAACGACCTCTTTCCACTCCGCTGAGGAAGGCCCAATTGAAGACATAATCCAGCAACCCCGCTACTCCTCGATCCAAAAGCCCCGGGCGCCCCGGATCGACTACCCGGAGGTGCTTGGCCAGGCCCACCATGGCCTCACCATTGACCTCCTTCAGGCGATGGTAGGCCCGGGCATGGGCCAACAGGAGGTGGCGCGCCACCCGTAGAGTTTCGAAAAGGTTCTGGTGGCCGGGTGGCCAAAGGCCGAGCAGATAAGACTGGGTGGCCAGCACCATGGGTTCATTGATGGTCACCCAATAACGAACCTCTCGCCCCAGAGCCGCTGCGACTTCCCGGGCGTAGCGGTCAAATCTCTCCACCGCTTCCGGATTGAGAAAGCCGCCGGCGCGGGCCAGCCAAAGGGGGAGCGTAAAGTGGTGCAGCGTTACTACCGGCTCAATTCCTCGCGCCCGTAACGCTTCCAACACTTGACCGTAATGGTCCAGCGCGGCCACGGAAAAGTGACCTGGTTCCGGCTCAATCCGGCTCCATTCCAAAGAAAAGCGATAGGCATTGTAACCCAAGGCCGCCATTAATTCAATATCCTCGAGGTAACGTCGGTAGTGATCACAGGCCAGCCCAGAGCTTTGGCCCCCGTAAATCCGGCCTGGTTCCTGCTCCCAAGCCCACCAGTCGTTATTCCGGTTGTCCCCCTCGACCTGGTGGGACGACGTGGCCGTACCCCAAAGAAATCCTGCTGGAAAGGTCATCTTGATTCCTCCCCCATGCCGGCTCATGTTGGCAAGTTGGCCCCTGTCAGTTCCAGCAGCGCCCGATAACTCAGCTCGGCCGGCAATACTGCCGAAAGGGAAGTCTGGCCTATCTCCATTCGTGTAGCTGGTGAGCCATTTTCTCCACCATCCGGGCTAAATCTCCTTCTTCCAAACCCGGAAATACCCCATCCTGGTAGATGATCCGCCCGTGGACCACCGTCAGGTCGACGGGGCGATTTATCCCCACCGTGGCCGGAAGGGCGGCCGGATCAGCGAGGGTTCCAGCTAACTCCAGGCGGTCAGCCCGGAGCATGAAAAGATCCCCCGCTTTCCCCACCGCCAATACCCCCAAATCGCTGCGGCCCAAAAGGCGAGCACTGCCACGGGTGGCCATGGCCAAAAAGTCCGCCGGTTTGGGCGCATCCGCACTGGATTGCAACCGGTGCAAAAGGTAACCAGTACGGATTTCAGCCAGAAGATTAGAAGCGTCATTGCTGGCGCTACCATCTACAGCCAGCCCAACGGGCACTCCCACCTGGAGCATCTCCGGTATCCTGGCCACTCCCGAAGAAAGTTTCATATTGGAGACAGGACAATGGGCGATACCCGTACCCGTCTCCGCCAACCGTTTCAATTCGGCGTCGTTGAAGTAGATCCCATGAGCGAACCAAACGTCCGGGCCCAACCAGCCAAGTTCTTCCAGATAGTCGAGCGGGCGCTTTCCAAAGGTCTCCAGGCAAAAAACCTCCTCATCCCTGGTTTCGGCCAGGTGGGTGTGCAGCCGCACGCCACTGGAGCGAGCCAGAGCCGCACTTTCCTGCAACAGGTCAGCCGTCACCGAAAAGGGCGAACAAGGAGCCAGCGCAACCTGGATCATGGCCAGAGGGGAAGGATCGTGGTAGGTCTCGATGAGTCTTTGGGAATCTCGCAGGATCTCTTCCGGAGATTGGGTAAGGTCGTCGGGGGGCAGGCCGCCCTGGCTTTCTCCCAAGGACATGCTCCCGCGGGTGGCCACAAAGCGAATTCCCAGCCGGCTGGCCGCTTCGATCGTCCGGTCGATGAGGTCAGTTTGACCAGGGGGAAAAACGTAATGGTGATCGGCCGACGTGGTGCAACCATAACGGATCAGTTCGCCCAAGCCAACCAAAGCGGCGTAATAAACCAGCTCGCCGTTAATTTGGCGCCAGATCCGGTAAAGTGTTTTTAACCACGGGAAAAGTTCCATCCGCTCAACGGAGGGCAGGTTCCTGGTCAGAACTTGATAGAGATGATGGTGGGTGTTGATGAGGCCAGGATAAACGATCATGCCGCGAGCGTCGACCACTTCGTCGGCTTCGGGCCATAACCCCTGGCCGATGGCCTCAATCCGGCCATTGCGGATGAAAAGACTGGCCCTTTCCAGCAGGGGTTGTTCTGGATCCATGGTCACGATATAATCCGCGTCTTTAATGAGTAATGTGCTCATGGTTTCCGGTGGAAAGAGTGCCTTCGTCCCGCCCGGGAAAACCAGGTCAACGTGACCAGACTACTGCAGCGGTATTCTGCCGGGAACTGGCCGTCCTGCCCGCCGGGTAGCAGGTTAATGTTTCGGCCAGGGTTCGCGGCCCAGAGGCGTGATCCGCCGTCCCGCCAAGAGCAAACCTCCAGCTCAACGCCCGGGACAGCAGGAGTCGGGCGAGAAGGAACACCCTTTTTCCCCAACATCACTCCTTTTTCGGTCAATCAGCAGGGAAAGTTCGCCTTAAAGCGAATTTTAACCTGAGAAGAAGATTAATGCAATGCTGGAGGAGGTCAAAAATGAAGCTGAAAGAAAAAATCGCCCTCGTCACCGGGGCCACCAGTGGTATAGGAGAAGCCACCACCCGCCGTTTCGTTGAGGCCGGGGCCAGGGTCATCGCTGCCGCCCGCAGGAAGGAACGCCTGGCCGCCCTCCGGGAAGAATTGGGAGAAAACCTCCTTCCCGTCGTCCTGGATGTAAGTAAGCGGGAGCAGGTGGAAACTACCTTGGGAAGCCTTCCGCCAGAATGGTCGGCCATCGAAATCCTGGTTAACAACGCCGGATTGGCCCTGGGGCTGGACAAGGTGGCAGAAGCCGACATCGCCGACTGGGAAGAAATGATCGATACCAACCTCAAAGGTCTCCTTTACGTCACCCGGACCATCTTGCCGGGGATGTTGGCTCGCGGGCGCGGCCATATCATCAACCTCGGGTCCATCGCCGGCCACGAAGCCTACCCGGGAGGCAGCGTCTACTGTGCCACTAAACACGGCGTTCGCGCCATCACCGAAGCCTTGCGCAAAGAGCTCTACGATACCCCCTTGCGCGTCACCGAGATCTCGCCGGGGATGGTGGAAACGGAATTTAGCCTTGTCCGTTTCCACGGCGACAAGGATAGGGCGGCCAAGGTTTATGAAGGGATCCAGCCACTGACGGCGGACGACATCGCCGACGCCATTTTGTATGCCGCTACCCGGCCGCCCCATGTCAATGTGGCGGAAATGATCATCCTGGCCACCAATCAGGCCAGTGCCACTCTGGCCTACCGGCGACCGAACCGGTGATAAGAAAAGCCCTTGAGAAACAGCACCAGCGTCGGTTGACCCCCGGTCTTAGCGGGCAGGCCGGGGGTCCCTTTTTCCAGCGGTTTTGCTGTCATTTTGCTGTCACATAGGAAGATTCTCTCTGGGTACCGCAAAAGTTGTAAAAAAAGTAGTATTCAGAGCAAAAGAGAAAGGCCCCCGAACCCCGGAGGCCTTGATTTTCATGGTGGGCGGTATAGGAATCGAACCTATGACCTCCTGAATGTGAGTCAGGCGCTCTACCGCTGAGCCAACCGCCCATCTTTAAGTTGGTGACCCCATCGGGATTCGAACCCGAGTTACCACCTTGAAAGAGTGGTGTCCTAGGCCTCTAGACCATGGGGCCCCAAAGCATTACTCATTATAACGTAAACCTATCAGAAGATCAAGGGGAAAAATCTTTTTCCGGTTTTGACAAAAAATCCCCGCGCGTAACGCGGAGAAAAAATTCTGGTGCGCCCGGTAGGTCTCGAACCTACAAAACCGCCCGGTTATGAGCCGGATGCTCTACCAGTTGAGCTACGGGCGCATTTCAAAACTCAAGTAAAACAATCAGGTAGCCAGCACAGACCACAACAACTTAAAGAAACGTCTTTCTGCGCCCACTATTATAACATGGGTCAGGCTGCCGTTCAAGAGTATGACGCCCGCTGGCGGTGGCCGGCGGCGGCGACGTTTCGCAGGCTGGGCACTAGGCTCTCCCAATGACCGCGCCAGGCCATCCCATTCCCGGCATCGCGATGCGCCGGGTCAAGACGGACTGGCCAATGGCTTCTCAGGTTCTGCCCTCCGGCCGCCCCGGCGGCAAAGGCGGCTACTGGCCACGTCGGCATCCCAGCAACGCCGTCGCCAAAGCATTAAGCCCACCGTGAGGTGGGCTTTTTTTCTGGCTCCCCGAGCAGGGCTCGAACCTGCAACCCTCCGGTTAACAGCCGGATGCTCTACCATTGAGCTATCGAGGAATTGATTGCGTGCAGCTGTTATTATAGCAAAAACGCCTGCTTTGTCAAGGGTTTTTTGTGGCCGTTGTAGCTATTCGTGGCAACAAAGCGCACCTGACGAAAGTGTACATGGCGTTGGTTCGGCATCTCGATCCAGTTGGCGGCAGGCCGCCCCACATGGTATCTAGGAAGGTCACGCCCTATCGGGCACCTCTCTGCGCGTTTCGGGGTCCGACTTTGCCAGCAGCAGGTTGGCGTCAGTGGTTTCCGGGCCTCGCTCCAGCTCCTCACTCCCAGGTCCTCACTCCAGGAAGTCTTTCAATTTTTTGCTCCGGCTGGGATGCCGTAGTTTACGCAAGGCCTTAGCCTCGATTTGGCGAATCCGCTCCCGCGTCACGCCGAAAACCTGCCCGACTTCCTCCAAAGTCCGGCTCCGACCGTCATCAAGACCGAAGCGCAGGCGGAGCACCTTTTCCTCCCGGGGAGTCAAAGAATCGAGGACCTCCTCTAGCTGCTCTCGCAAAAGAGCAAAGGAAGCTCCCTCCGCCGGAGCTGGAGAATCTTCGTCTTCAATGAAGTCTCCCAGGTGACTGTCTTCTTCCTCTCCGATGGGGGTCTCCAGAGAAACCGGTTCCTGGGCGATCTTCATGATCTCTCGTACCCGCTCCACCGGGATCTCCATTTCATGGGCGATCTCTTCCGGGGTCGGTTCACGCCCCAATTCCTGCAAAAGCTGCCGGGAAACCCGAATCAGCTTATTGATGGTCTCCACCATATGGACCGGGATGCGAATGGTCCGCGCCTGGTCGGCGATGGCCCGGGTGATGGCCTGCCTTATCCACCAGGTGGCGTACGTGCTGAACTTATATCCCTTGCGGTAATCGAACTTTTCCACAGCTTTGATCAAACCGAGGTTGCCCTCCTGGATCAGGTCCAAAAAGAGCATGCCCCGCCCGACATACCGTTTGGCGATGCTCACCACTAAGCGCAGGTTGGCCTCGGCCAACCGTCGTTTGGCTTCCTCGTCCCCTTTTTCGATCCGCTTGGCCAGTTCCACTTCTTCTTCCGCCGTCAGCAGAGGAACCCGCCCAATTTCTTTCAGATACATGCGGACCGGATCGTCCAGGGTTACGCCTTCCGGAGCTGTTAAATCTAGGTCCACCTCTTCCGGGGTCGGGGGTGGCTCCAATTCCCCTTCCATGCCCGGTTCAAGGATGGGTTCTAACTCGGCCCCTTCCAGAGGGACGACATCCTCTCCCTTCCCGTCGGGGACAATGTCAATACCCATTTCCGCCAAGTTTTCGTAGATCTCATCTATTTGCTCGGGCGAAAGCTCTACCCCCTGCAGGGTATCCATGATCTCGGCATAGGTTAAAGAACCTCGCTTTTTACCGCGAGCAATCAGCTCCTTAAAGGCTTCCATCTTGTTTACGTTTTCCAACCCACTTCCCCCCTCCCTTACCTCGGAGCCGCCCGTCCAATTTTCCCTCTACTCTCGTGCTGGTTGGCCATAGGCGCCATTCGTATCTGGGGCTCCTTGGGTAAGTGGAGTTTACTGTTAAAGACATTTCTTTGCAATGAATTTTACTTTGGCGCCGCCTGAAATCCCTTCCGGCGACTCAGCAGTTGGTGGTACTCCTGAACTAGCTCCGGATCCAAAACCCCGGCCTCGTTGATCCTTTTTTCAAGCTGACGGATCCTCTCCACGAGGCGGTTCTCTTTTACGACCTCGATCAGGTTGGACAGAGCACGAGCCGGATCAACGTAATTCAGCGGTTCCAGGGAGAGCCGCGACACCAGTTCGAGGAGCGTCCTTTGTTCGGGAGTAGCTGAATCGGCTCGACCCGCCAGGAACGCCTTCTCCTGGGAACTCGCCAATCGTTCAAAGAGTAACCGACAGGAGGCATCACTGAAATCGTCTTTCTCCAGCCTCTTTAAAGCTTCCGCGCGCAGGCCCGGCAACTGCAAGATAATCTTCAAAATCTCCCGCTCTACCTTTAATCGACGGTCGTAACCATTATTTTCTACCTCATCATGTCTGGTATTATCTCCTTTTTTCCCAGTCTTATCCCAATTTTCCCCTTTTTTTCGGGTCAAACCTTGTTGTTTCACTTGAAATCTTATTGTTTCTTCGGTAACGCCTAACTGAGTGGCGGCCAGTTCGATGAAGACCTGGCGTTCAACCGGGTCAACGATGGATCGCAGGACCGGCACCACCCGGCGGGTGGCCTCTAAACGGCTGCGGGGATCACTCCGGTTAACCCCTTGCAGGGCCAGCCGAACCCGGTACTCAGTGGCCGGAACCGCCGCCTCCAGCAATCGTTTGAACTCATCGGCACCCTTCCGGCGCAAGAACTCATCCGGGTCTTTCCCTTCCGGGATGATCATGATCCGTACCCGGCTGCCCATTTCCTGCAAAATCTCGATCCCCCGCTGGGTGGCCGCGTAACCCGCCGCATCGCTGTCATAAGCGATGATAATCTCTTCCGCCAAGCTGGATAAGGCGCGGGCCTGTTCCACGGTCAGGGCCGTTCCCAAAGAGGCAACAGTATTTCGAAAACCAAACTGATGGGCCATGATGGCATCAAGATAGCCTTCGACGACGATGGCCTGTCCGGTCTGCCGGATACTGCCCTTGGCCTGAGCCAGTCCGTACCAGTTCAGTCCCTTCTTGAAGATTTTGCCCTCGGGAGAATTGAGATACTTGGGCTGACCATCGTCCAGTACCCGTCCACCAAACCCGATGACCTGCCCCCGCTGGTCTTGGATGGGAAACATGACCCGGCCCCGGAAACGGTCATAGAATCTGGCCCCTTCTTCCGCCCGCATGACCAGACCGGCTTCTAAGAGCAGCTCCGCACCATAGCCCTGGCCCGTCAGCTTTTTCAACAGGGCATCCCAGCTCTTGGGAGCAAAGCCGATCTGAAATCTGGCCAGGGACTCGGCCGCCACCCCCCGGTTGGCCAGGTATTCTCGAGCCGGTTGGGCCGCCGGCCCATTTAACAAAACCCAGTGATAGTACCGGGCGGCTTCTTCCAAAGCGCGGTAAAGAGGCGGTTTCCCCAGTGCCCCCTCGCCACCTTTTCGTTCCGGGATGGCGAGGCCGGCCCGCCGGGCTAAAAACTCCACGGCTTCGACGAAATCCAGCCCCTCTTTTTTCATGATGAAGGAAAAGACGTCCCCGTTGGCATGGCAACCAAAACAATAGAAAAGTTGCTTGTCGGTGGAAACGCTAAAGGACGGGGTCTTCTCCGTATGGAAGGGGCAAAGGCCGACGAGGCGGTTGCCCACTTTTTTCAGCCGAACGTAATCGGAGATGACATCAGCGATATCGTTCCTGGCCCGGACTTCTTCAATGAATTCATCGCCCCAAGAACCCTTCATCGTCCCCACCCCCGGATCCTGGGCCCGTGCCCTTTCCTCGAGGCCGATTCACGAAAAAACTCATCCTTTTTGAGGATGAGGCGACCGGGCTTCCTGAGTTTTCGTCGAGCTTTTTCTCCTGGCAAACCTCAACGAAGCTCCCTCGTCCGACCGGCGACGTCCCTCCCCGGTACCGCCTGCAGCGGTTTTTACTTTTATCTTATATTCGGCAAAAATTCTTCTGTACCTTCTTTTCCACCACGATTTTTTTAATTTGTTTACTCGGTGATGGGGCTCCAGGGCTCAGGCAAAAAGTATTCGCGGAACTTAAGGAGAGCGAAACGATCGGTCATACCCGAAACGTAGTCGAGAACCGTCGTGGTCAGCGGCTGGTCAGAGGGCGGCATTTCCAGAGCCTCGGGATTCTCCAGGTAATAGCGGTAGAGGCTTTCCACCACCCCCATGGCTTTCGCTTCCTCTTTTTTGGCCAAAGAACCTATGTAGACCCGGTCAAAGAGGAACTGACGCAAAGCCTCGGCCGCGGCCTGGATGGGTGGAGAGAAACTTATTTCCGGCTTTCCCCAGCTCGTGACAATGATGTCCCGGACCAACGTATTGATGCGCTGCGAATGGGTCCAGCCCAGGACGGACAAAAGATCGGCCGGAACATCCTCCAGACGCAATATGCCGCCGCGCAAGGCATCGTCCAGATCATGGTTGATATAGGCCACGCGGTCGGATAGGCGAACCACCTGGCCCTCCAGAGTGGCCGGGCGCTCCGGCCCGGTGTGCTTGAGGATGCCGTCGCGGACCTCCCAGGTGAGGTTGAGCCCTTTCCCCTGCTCCAGGACTTCCACCACCCGCAGGCTCTGTTCGTTGTGGCGAAAGCCGCCCGGGTGAAGGCGATCCAGGACGCGTTCGCCGGCGTGCCCAAAGGGGGTGTGGCCCAGGTCGTGGCCCAAAGCAATGGCTTCGGTCAGATCCTCGTTCAGGCGCAGGGCCTTGGCGATGGCGCGGGCGATCTGAGCCACTTCCAGGGTGTGGGTCAGGCGATTCCGGTAGTGGTCACCCATGGGGATGATGAAGACCTGGGTCTTCCCCTGTAGACGGCGAAAGGCCTTGGAATGGATGATCCGGTCGCGATCGCGCTGAAAGGCCGTGCGCACCGGGCAGGGCTCCTCTTCTTGGGAACGCCCCCGGCTCTGGCGGCTCTTGGCGGCGTGGGGGGAGAGAAGCTTTTCCTCGAGCTCCTCCGTCATCTCCCGAATCTCCATGGCGATCTCCTTTCAGACCAAAAAGGGGACCAGCCTGTCGCCAGGTCCCGGTCCCCTCTTCCCCGACGGGCCAGAATTCAAGCCCCTTTTTTCTCCTCCAACCTTTCGCGGATCCTGGCTTGCGCGGCGGCCAAACGGGCAATGGGAACCCGGTAGGGGGAGGCACTGACGTAATTGAGCCCCGCCCGGTGGCAAAAACCGATGGACTTGGGGTCTCCACCATGTTCCCCGCAGATACCCACCTTCAGTTGCGGTCTCGTCTGCCGGCCGTTGACAGTGGCCATCTGGATGAGCTGACCAACGCCGGCGGCATCCAGGACGATGAAAGGATTCTCTGGCAGGATCTTCTCGTGGAGATAATGGTGTAAGAACCTGGCCTCGGCGTCATCCCGGCTGAACCCAAAGGTGGTTTGGGTGAGGTCGTTGGTGCCAAAAGAGAAGAACTCTGCCTCTTGGGCCAGCTCGGCCGCCGTCAGGGCGGCCCGCGGGACCTCGATCATGGTCCCGACCAGATAACGGAAGGATTGGCCCGTTTCGGCCATGACCTGATCGGCCACCTGCCTGATCCGTTCTTTCAAAACCCGCAATTCATTGATATGACCGACCAGGGGAAGCATGACCTCGGGCACCAGGGTGAGTCCTTCTTGCATCAGTTTGACTGCGGCCTGGAAAATGGCCCGGGCCTGCATCTCGTAAATCTCCGGATAGACGATGCCCAGGCGACAGCCACGGAATCCCAGCATGGGGTTGGCTTCCGCCAGGGAACGTGCCTTGCGCAATAAATCCTCTTTTTCCTTGATTTGTTCCGGGCTGGCGCCACGCGCCCGCAGCTCGGCCAGTTCCTCCAGAAGTTCCTCCCGGTCCGGCAAAAACTCGTGGAGGGGCGGGTCCAAAAGCCTGATGGTGACAGGATAGCCCTGCATGGCCCGGAAGATCCCTTCAAAATCACCCTGTTGCATGGGCAAAAGCCGATTCAAGGCCGCCCTTCTCTCCTCCGGCGTCTGGGCCATGATCATCTCCTGGACCACCGGGAGGCGATCGGGGGCCATAAACATGTGCTCGGTCCGGCACAGGCCGATCCCTTCCGCTCCCAGTTCCCGCGCCTTGGCCGCATCTTCTGGGGTATCGGCATTGGCACGTACCCCCAGGGTGCGGAACTCATCGGCCCAGGACAGAAGGGTCAAGAATTCTGAGCTCAGTTGCGGTTCGACCTTGGGGACATCGCCCGGAATCACCCGCCCGGTGGCGCCATCGATGGTGATGACGTCCCCTTCCCGCAAGACCAAATCGCCTACCACGGCCTTTTTCTCTTCCAGGTCAATCCGCAAAGCCTCACAGCCAACGACACAGGGTTTCCCCATGCCCCGCGCCACAATGGCCGCATGGCAGGTCATCCCGCCACGGCTGGTCAAAATGCCCTGGGCAGCCACGATCCCGTGCATGTCATCGGGAGCCGTCTCAGGGCGGACCAGGATCACCTTTTCGCCTCGGCCACCGCGGATCTCAGCGTCATCGGCGTCAAAGACGATGGCCCCGGTGGCGGCGCCGGGCGAGGCGGGTAACCCCACGGCGATGGCCCGGGCCTGGCTGGCCGGATCGATGCCCCGGTGGAGCAACTGGACCACTTGCTCCGGTTCCACCCGTAAAAGAGCAGTCTCCCGGGAGATCTTTCCTTCCTTAACCAGATCCACGGCGATTTTCACCGCCGCCGCCGCCGAACGTTTACCGTTACGCGTTTGCAACATGAACAGGCGGCCTTTTTCCACGGTAAACTCGATATCCTGCATATCGCCGTAGTGTTGCTCCAGAAGGTCGGCCACGCGTACCAATTCGCGGTAGACACCGGGCAGTTCTTGCTCCAACCGCGCCACCGGAAGCGGGGTACGGAGGCCGGCCACGACGTCCTCCCCTTGGGCGTTGCTCAAATATTCGCCGTAAAGGACCTTCTCCCCGGTGGATGGATTGCGCGTGAAGACGACCCCGGTGCCGGAATCGTCGCCCATATTGCCAAAAACCATGGACTGGACGTTGACCGCCGTACCCAGGTCGTCGGGAATCTTGTGGATTTGCCGGTAAAGGATGGCGCGGGGATTATTCCAGGAATCGAAAACCGCTTTGACGGCCATAATCAGCTGTTCCCGCGGCTCTTGCGGAAACTCGCGGCCCGTTTCTTCCTTAATGAAACCCAGGTATTCGCGGACCACCTGTTTTAAGGCCGCTCCCGGCAGTTCCTGATCAAATTTCACCCCCAGCTTCTCTTTGTACCGCTCCAGGATCTGTTCAAAACGCCGGTGCTCCAAACGCAGGACCACGTTGCCGAACATCTGGATGAAGCGGCGGTAAGAGTCGTAGGCAAACCTTTCGTCGCCAGTGGCTTCCTTCACTCCTTCCACCGTCTCCTCGTTCAGCCCCAAATTGAGAATAGTGTCCATCATGCCCGGCATGGAAATGGCGGCTCCTGACCGGACGGAGACCAAAAGGGGGTTTTCGCGTCGTCCGAAGGCCTTCCCGGTCTTTTCTTCCAGGCGGCTCAAGGCCTCCGCCAGCTCTTCCTCCAGGCCCTCCGGAAACCGTTGCCCCAAGGCATAATACTCGTTGCAAACAGCTGTGGTGATGGTAAATCCCGGCGGGACCGGTAACCCTAATCTGGTCATCTCGGCCAGATTGGCTCCCTTACCGCCCAACAAGCCTCGCCATTCCGCCTTTCCTTCCTCAAAAAAATAAATCCGTTTTTCGCCCACAGGCCCAAACCTCCTCCGTGCTCTCCCCAAAATCTATATTTTAGTCTCGCCTTTCAAAATCTCCAAGATCAGGCTGGCCGTCTCCTCCACCGCCCGGTCGGTGACGTCGACGACATGGCAGCCCAACCGCCGAAAGACGCCGTCGGCAAATTCCAGCTCTTTCAGAATCCGCTCCGGATCGGCGTAACTGGCACCGACGCTCAAACCTAAGGCCTTGAGCCGCTCCACCCGGATCCGCTGCAGCTGGCGGGGGGAGATGGTCAGCCCGACGATCTTCCCGGGGGGAAGCGAAAACAGTTCCGCCGGCGGCTCCACCTCCGGCACCAGCGGGAAATTGGCCACTTTGTAGCCACGTTGCGCCAGATAAAGGCTCACCGGGGTTTTCGAGGACCGCGATACGCCGATCAGAACCACGTCGGCGCGCTCCAAACCCCGCGCGTCTTTGCCGTCATCATACTTGACGGTGAACTCCACCGCTTCCACCCGGCGAAAATATTCCTCATCCATTTTATGGACGAGTCCGGGCTTTAGCCGCGGGCCCGATTGAAACATGGTGGAAAGGGCCTGCAGAACTGGCCCCATGATGTCCACGTTGGGAATACCTCTGGCCGCCGCCTCTTTTTTCAAGGTCTCCCGCAATTCCGGCAAAACGATGGTGAAGACGATGGGGGCTTCCGCCGCCTGGGCTTCCTCCACCACCCGCAGGACATCCACGGCACTTTTTACGTAAGACACACGCCGGATCTCCAGGTGCCCGGAGTTGAACTGGCTGGCAGCCGCCCGGGTGACCAGTTCGGCCGTCTCGCCAATGGCGTCCGAAACGACATAGACCACGGGTTTGTTCATGGTCAGGGTCCTCCTAAGACGGATACTTTAGTTTTATACGCCACGGGGGGGAAGATTTCCTTTCTGAAAAATATTTTCCCAAAAAAGAAAAGTCCCGTCACCTTCCGGCACGGGAAGAATTCCCCCACGTCTTTGGAGGTGCTCAGCCACCAGCAGTGGCGCCTGAGGAGACGCATCCCCCTGGCGGAAGGTCGAGCGCCCACACCTTCTGGAAGAAGTGCCTACAGGTGGGGGGAAGACCACGCTCGATCCCCACGCTCGCCCCCCGGGAGGGCGAATCCGCGCGGTGCCGCCCGGCGGGCCGGAGAGATTCTCAAGGAATAATCGTCTCCTCGCTGGCTGGCGGAGGGTCTTTTTTCGGTCGTTCCAGTTCGATGGTGGAACGGGTGGCCAGGGCCGCCACCAGGCCAGCCGCCGCCAAATAAGGTGCGACCAGGGCCCCAATGGCACCCACCGTCACCGGGATTTCCACCACCGTTTCGCCTTCCTGTTTCACCTTGATCCGCGTGGCGTTTCCCTCGTGGACCAGAGCCGCCAGCTTGGCCGTAATCTCACCGGCAACGCCCTGGACCCGTCCTACCCAGCTCCCCTTTTCCTCAAGATAGATGAGGGCCTGGACCACGTCGCCGTTGGCCGCATCCAGGGCCAGCTTGGCCTCTTTGTAACTCACTCCAGTCCTTTCGCGAATGGCATCGATCTTCCGCAGTTCCTCGTCCATTCCATCAACCCCCCTCAGGTGTTGAAATCAGGCCGGGCTCGGTGACCAAACGCAAAAACTCCCGTGAACGAAGGGGCTTTTCCAATCGTTCTTCGACATAGGCCGCCAGAAAACTTTCGACCTCCACCAGCTGCGCCGCCCGCAACTGCAAACGGTGCAAATGAGACCAGGCTGCCCTCAATAAAAAATGGAGAGAAGCCAGAGCGCCCACCGATAAAGTGACCGTCCTTTGGGCCGCCCCAAAACAGCGCGGGCAGAGCAGCCCGCCGGTATCCAGGCCCAGGCGGACTGAAGGCCCCTTTTCCGCCCAATTTTCCAGCGCTTCTCCGCAATTGACACAGCGCTGCAGCTCCGGGCGGAAGCCGACGCAAGCTAAAAGCTGGAGTTGGAAATAAGCCAGCCCAACCCGGTACCTGGCCAGGCGGGCCAGATCTGTCTCCGTCCGCCCCGGGCCCAAGAAACGGAAAAATTCCAGGAGGAGCTGGAAGATTTCCGGACCCTTTTCTTTTTCGCGGGTAAACTCGTCGACCAGCTCGGCGGCATAGGAGGAAAAGGCCATCCGGCTCAGATCCTCGCGCAAAAAGCGAAAAGATTCCTTGATCTCGCCCTGACCGATGGTGTCCAGCTCCCGTCCCGGAAAAAGCAGAAGCAAACTGTGGGAAAAGGGTTGGATGGGAGCCAAAAGACGATTACGAGGCCGGCGCGCCCCCCGCGCTACCGCCTGAATCTTCCCTTCTTCCCGCGAAAAGAGGGTGACTAATTTGTCCGCCTCGTTCAGATCCCGGCTCTTGAGGACCAGGACTTCGGCCCGGTAAAAGTGCAAAGGCGCCACCATTCCTTCTTAGATTAACCACCCGGGGTTAAGATCATGCTTCCCCCCGCCGGATAAGGTTGAGATCATAGCCGAAAGAACGCAAAGCGCTCTCCTGATTTCGCCAGTCCTTTTTTACTTTCACCCAGAGGTCGAGATAAACTTTGTTGCCAAAAAGACCCTCCATCTCCTGGCGGGCCAGCGTGCCGATCTCCTTCAAGCGCTGCCCTCCCTGGCCCACAATGATCCCCTTTTGTGAGTCCCTTTCGACATAGAGGACCGCCCGGATGTAGAGGAGATCGCCCCGTTCGGTAAACTCCTCAATATCAACGGCCACGGAATGGGGCACTTCGTCCCGGGTCAAGTATAACACTTTCTCCCGGATCAATTCGCTGGCTAAAAGCCGCTCCGGCTGGTCGGTAATCTGATCAGCCGGATAATACATAGGTCCGGGAGGTAAAAGGTGCAAAAGTTCCCTCACTAAAGCCGGCAGATTTTCTCCCAAAAGGGCGGAAATGGGCAAGACCCCGCTGAAATTCGCCAAAGTCGAATAAGCCTTTACGACTGCCGGCACTTCGCTTTTTTTGAGCTGGTCGATCTTATTGACCGCCAGGAAGACGGGGGTCGCCGCCTCCCGCAAAAGGGACGCAATGTGCTGATCCCCAGGTCCCACCTCCCTGGTGCCGTCCACCACGAACAGGATCACATCGACCTCCCGGAGCGTTCGCTGGGCTACTCCCACCATGTACTCGCCCAATTTGTGTTGCGGGCGGTGGATGCCCGGGGTATCCAAAAAGATGATTTGTCCTTCCTCCCGTGTCAAAACACCGAGGAGGCGGTTCCGCGTGGTCTGGGGTTTGTCGGAGACGATGGCTATTTTTTGCCCTAAAAGGGCATTGACCAGGGTGGATTTCCCCACATTAGGCCGCCCAATGACGGCCACAAAACCGGAACGAAAGTTTTTGTCATTCATGCAATCACCCGTACGTGCCCCCGCTACTTGACCTCGACCCGAGTTTCGGGCGGGACTATCTCGACCCAGGAAGGTCCTACCGCCAGGGCCAGGGGCTTACCGTCCGTTGTCAGCAGTTTCAGTGGTGCCTGGCGGGAAGTTTTTTCCCATTTCCCTTCCCGCGCCTGCCCGGCCGAGAAAACCAGGGCTTTACCGGACCCAACCAGATTGATGTCGATGCGGCCGGCGTCGTCCTGGGGAATGGGCCTCGTCTCAGCAAAGAGGACGACCACGTTCTTTGTCCGCAACTGTTCTCCGCTGGCTTCGTTGCGGTGCGGTTCGTTCTTGATGAAACGGAGGAAATCGTCGCCGCCGGCTTCATAACGGAAGGTGACAAAGTAGCCCTGATAACCGCCCGGATAATAGATCCCGATCTCGTTGACCCTGGTCCCGCCCAGGTCCTTCTTCTCCGCAAAGACAAAACTGCTCCCCGCCGGACCTTCTTTTTCCAGCTTCCTCGTCCGCAGTTCCTCGCGCAACTTCAACGTGCTGGTGTACAGGTTGTGGGGCGCCTGGCGCGAGGTGGTACGCCAGAAGGGGGCACTCACCTTCATATTATCCAGATTGGCCACTTTCAAGCGGGAAAGATCCTGGTAAGCCTGGGGGCTGCCACCCACATGGACGTAAACCGCATCCAGACCCAGGGCCAGATCCAGAAAATAATGCCGGGCACTGCGGACCGGCCCCAGCACCTCGGAGTCGCTCTCCAGGAAAACGGCCATAAAGCGGGTGATACCGCCTTCCACCAGGGCCTCAAAGACGAGATCGGCCCGGTTTAAACCGCTCTGCGGCCGGGCAGCCGGGGCATTGTCGATCATGACGGCCAACGGTCGCCGCTTCACCAACTCGGCCGCCACCCGGCGACCGGTCAGGGGAGAAACCAGCTGCTCTTTGGCCGGTTCCGGCGAAACCGTCGCCGGCGCCGCAGTATTCGAAGATGGGTTCGCCTGGGAACCGGTTGGGTTCGGCGACGTTACCCCCGGCGGGTTCGTTTGCTCCCGGCTCGCCGGGCGACTGCACCCAGCCAGCGCCGCCAGAAGAAAGAAAAGCAAAAAGAAGACCGCCCACTTCCGCCACCGCCCTTTCCCGTCAGCCGTTCTTATCATAACCGCCCCCTCCTTCAGAATGATCAGCTTTTACCGAGAGCATGACCTGCACAGGTCCCGGCTGGCCGCTTTTGCTTGCGCCAATCGCCTTGACCGCTCAGCGGCGGCCTTTCGTCCGGCACGGTGCGGATTCACCCTCCCTGGCGAGCCACGCTCGGCGACATCCCGTCGCCGGCTGGACTTCACGCCTGGTCTTGCGGCGGGTGGAACGGTGGAATGATGATCCCGCCCGAGATGACCAGTTTTAATCCTTCTTCCACGGACATATCCAGATAAATGAGCTCTTCTCGCGGTACCAAGTAGAGAAAGCCCGTCGTCGGGTTGGGCGTGGTTATAATAAAGACGTTAACCAGATCTTTTCCCGTCCGGTATTCGGCCTCACTGACGCCCTCGCCAGTCACAAAACCGATGCTGTAAACCCCCGGTCGGGGAAACTCCATTAAGACCACCTGGCGAAAGGTCACTTTTCCCGGTCCCCAGAAGGCGTCGACGATCTGTTTGAAGAGGACATAGACGTTCCGGATGACGGGCATCCGTAAGAGCAAATTCTCACCATAACGAATGATCTGCCGGCCAATGATATTGGTGGCCAAAACCCCGGTCAAGAGGACGATGCCCAGGGTCAGAAGGGCCCCCAGACCCGGGATATGGTAGGGAAAATAACGGTCCACCAGGGGCCGGAGCATACCATCGATGAAGTTAAAGAGGACCACAATAACATAATATGTAGCATAGATGGGAAAAAGGACGATGAGTCCGGTCAAAAGGTAATTACGGAGTCGTTTGGTCATATCGAGCCTCCCACTGGCGCCCATACTTTATCGATAAGGACTACCTGCTCGCGTCAAACGTAAAACACCAGGTCTCGTTTCTCCGACCGCCCTATAACCGCCACCCGGCGACCAAAAGGAAAAGCAGGATGAAGGCGGCCAAACCCAGCCCCCAGGGCGAAGCGCTGGCCTGCCTGGCCAAGGCCCGCCCCAGTTCACCCAGGTGTGGCCAGAAAATATAGTAAGCCAAGAGGAGGGCGTTGATAGTAGCCAATAATACCGCACCGGCCGCCACGTTCTTGGCTTTTGCCGCCAACGGGTGAAAAGCGGTGGTGACCAGGTCTACAGCCGCTTCTATGGCCGTATTCAACGTCTCGAGGATCAGGACTAAAAAGACGGCTCCGGCCACGGCCACTCTCTCCCAACGGGCCAGCGAAATAAGATTGGTCAAATAGAAAACGGCAAAGGCGGCGGCCACGTGCAAGCGCATGTTGCGCTCTCCTCGCCACACCTGCCACAATCCCAGCCCAGCATTGCGGAAACTCCAAAAGATCTTGCGCGCCGGCATGGCCTGCTCAGCCCTCACTCCTTAAGGTCCGCCCCAACCGATCTGGATTGGTGCCTGTACCGCACTTCTCCACCCCTTGGTCTCTTAGCGGTTCAGCCCCAACCCGCGCAGGATTTCTTCCTGGCGGGCCAGCATCTCGCCCTCGCCCGTTGCGTCTTCATGATCATAACCCAACAAGTGCAGGAGGCCATGCACCGTCAAAAACCCGACCTCCCGGGCCAGACTGTGTCCGTACTCATCGGCCTGACGCTGTGCCCTCTCCAGTGAGATGATGACATCCCCCAACAAATGGTCAGCTTCCGGTGGAAGCCCTTCCCCCTCTTCTCCTTCCCGCATGGAAAAAGAAAGCACGTCCGTGGGCTCGTCGCGCCCCCGGTAGCGCAGGTTTAACTCGCGGATATACTGATCGTCGACAAAGGTGACGGCGACCTCCGTCTGAGCGGCCGCTTTTTCTTCCTGTAAGGTCCGCCTGGCCACCTTGACCACCAATTCCTCCAGCTCAGGGGTCAGAGGGAGTTTATCCTGGTAGTTGTTTACGGTTACCTCCATCCTCCCGTCTCCCTTCGATTTCCTTTAATACCGTCTCCGGGTAATCAATCCGGGGGTGAAAGATCCCGGCTAAAGAACGCACAAAAACCCCACCGATGGTTTCCAGCTGGCGCAAGGTGAGATCGACCTCATCCAGCTGCCCATCTTCCAATTTCTCCCGCAGGATCTTCCGGACCATGTTTTCGATGTCCGTCGTGGAAGGATGATCCAGCGAGCGGACGGCGGCCTCCACCGAATCGGCCAGCATGACGATGGCCGATTCCCGGGATTGCGGCTTCGGCCCGTTATAACGAAAATCTTCCTCGGAGACGGTGTCACCCTGCGTTTCGCGGGCCCGGGCATAAAAATAGCTGACCAGGCCGGTCCCGTGATGTTCGCGGATAAAACGGAGAATGGCCTCCGGCAGCCGGTATTTCTCCCCCAATTCCAAACCGTCCTTAACGTGGGAGGTAATGACCAGCGCGCTTAACCGGGGCGAAAGCCGGTCGTGGGGGTTTTGCATGCCAAACTGGTTATCAATGAAGAAATAAGGCCGCCGGGTTTTCCCGATATCATGATAATAAGCCCCCACCCTGGCCAGCAAGGGGTCGGCTCCCACGGCCTCCGCCGCCGCTTCCGCCAGGTTGGCCACGATGATGCTATGATGGTAGGTCCCGGGGGCCTCAACCAGGAGTTTCCGTAAAAGGGGGTGGGCCGGATTGGAGTATTCTAAAAGGCGTACCGGCGTGAGGATCCCAAAAAGGCTTTCAAAAAAGGGCAGGCTGCCGATGGTGATAATGGTCGAAAGGAGCCCGTTGAGAACCCCCCAAAGGGAGTCCGCCCAAAGAGAACTGTCGGGAGAAAGGTTCACCCCGGCCAAGGAAACGCTAATGATGGCCACCACGTTGACCAGGGAGACCAAAAAACCGGTTCGCATAAAGTCGCTGCGCTGGTGAACCCGGGCCAAACCATAGACTCCGGTAAGTCCTCCGGCGGCGGCCACAAAGAGGAAACGCATGTCACCGCCGTTTAAAAAGCCGACGATGATGGACAGAAAGAAGGCGTTGAGGATGGCCAGCTTAGGTTCAATGAGGGTGGCCAGAAGCATGGTCCCCGCCGAGACAGGGGCCAGATACCCGGAGAAAGTCCGTAAGGTCTCGGTCAGGACAACGGTAACTGAAAGGACCAGGCCGATGAGGACAATTTTGGATTCATCGGCGAAGACCTCCCGCCGGAACAGGTATAAAAATACCGCCAGCAAAAGGGCCACCAGGGTAGCAATCAGGAACGCCCCCACGGCAATCTTCACATTGAGGCCAGTTTGGTTGAGCCCCAATTCCCTGAGGATCTCCACGTGCTCCGCGGTGACGGTCTGACCCCGGGCTAAAATGAGCTGTCCTTTCAGGATGCGCACCGGTTCCACGCTCTCCATGGCCTCTTTACGCCGGTTGGCCGTTTCCACCTCGTTCAGGAGCCGGTTGGGACGCAGGTAATTCTTGATCAAGGTGGCCAAAAAAAGCTGTTCGTCTTTCGGAACGGGTAGCAGGGCCACCTGATTTTCCACTTCCGTTCGCGCCTTCTCCAGGGTACCCTTCTCCACCCCGGGCTCCATCACCCGGAAGATGATGGATTGGCCCTGATTGCGCAGAAAATCAAGGGTACCGTTATCCAAGGAAACGATTTTCTGCAGGACGGCCGGCGGCAGAGCCAAACCCAATTGCCGGCTCAGGCTGTCGATCCGCTGGTCCATAGTCAGGGAGGGATCATCCCGCAACCTTTTCACCAAAGCCAGGGCATCGGCAACCTGCCGTTCCATTTCCGGTTCAACATTGGGATTGTAATCATAGACCAGGGGCACAGAGGCGGCCTTTTGCTCGCGCAAGGCCTGGGTCTTCGCCCGGTCGATGATGTCCCGGGGCGCCCGAATATCCTTGGGCGCCAGCATACCCACTTGCAGGTTGTATTGTTCCGGCACCTGGCTACTGTAAAGGATGACGGCTAAAAAGGTCAAAAAAATTAATCCCCAGGCCAGGCGGCGCACGCCCGAGTGACGGGAAAAGGCCTGTCCGAGCCTCTTTTTTAGTCCATCCTTGACCACGGTTATAAGACCCATAACCTGGCCTCACCTTTACCGAAAACTGAATTAATCAACGTTACGCCCCTCTTCCGGCGTGACGCTCAAGTTCCGTTCGCCATTTCCTCGTTTGCTCTCATAAATCTCGTAGGCCTTGATGACTTTCTGAACCAGGGGATGACGGACCACATCCTGTTCCGTCAAATAGACAAAGGAAATCCCTTCGATATCCTTCAGGACCTGGCGGGCCTGCTCCAGGCCGGAGAATTGCCCCTTCGGGAGATCAATTTGCGTGATGTCCCCAGTAATGACGGCCCGCGAGCCGAAGCCGAGCCTGGTCAAGAACATCTTCATCTGTTCCGGCGTGGTGTTTTGCGCCTCATCCAAGATAACGAAGGCGTCGTCCAGAGTCCGGCCGCGCATGTAGGCCAGGGGAGCGACTTCGATGAGGTTTTTGGCCAAATGTTTTTCAAAGGTCTCTACCCCCAAAATGTCAAAGAGGGCATCGTAGAGGGGCCGGAGGTACGGGTTGACTTTTTCCTGGAGGTCGCCAGGCAGAAAGCCCAGTTTTTCGCCGGCTTCCACCGCTGGACGGGTCAAAATGATGCGGGTGACCTCCCGGTTTTTGAAGGCCGCCAAAGCCATGGCCATAGCCAGATAGGTTTTTCCCGTACCGGCCGGCCCGATCCCAAAGACGATGGCCGACTTCCTGATGGCGTCGACATATTCTTTTTGTCCAAGGGTTTTGGGGCGTAAGGGGCGGCCGCGGTGGGTAACGATGATGACGTCCGAAAAAAGATCGGCCAAGGCCTCTTCGCGGTCTTCCCGCGCCAGCCGCACGGCGTAACGAAACTCCGCGGGAGAAAGATGGCCGTCTTTAAGGGCGACGTTGAGACGCAAGAGCAAACGCTCCACCCTTTCGACCTCATCGCGCGCCCCCTGTAAGACCACCTCGTTCCCGCGCGGGATGACGCGGATGGCAAAATTCTTCTCCAGGACTTTTAAATTTTGGTCCTGATAACCAAAGAGCTCGGCCGCATGGTGACTGTCGATGCGGACCCTTTTTTCATATTCCTCGGTTTCGGGGCTTTTCGCCAAAATCACTTCTCAGCTCCCTTCAGCGGACGGCGTACGCCGATGTCTTCAATGGTCTCAACGGTTACGGTCACACCCACCGCCTGGGGCAAAGAAAGAACGGCCGCGCGAACTTCCGTCCTTTCGGCCCCCGGGGGTAACTGGGCCAAAATTCGGTCCAGCGCCATCTGCCGGGCTTTTGCCTTGGCCTCCTCGGCCGTCAAAACCACGTGCTTCTCCTGGAGCTCATGGTAGATTACTTTTACAGATTCGACAGAGAAGGACGATTTCCTCCATTGCCAGGTCAGAGATGGCTTTCTTTCTTCCTCGTAAAGGGCAAAAGGGATCGGCCCGCCGCCTTTCCATATTATCTCCTGGTCACCAAACCTTAACACCTCTCGTTCCTGGCTCCGTCCGGTGCGGACGCGCACGACCTGGTCTAATGGTACTTCGGCATACTCCTGGTACCAGACCCGGGCCCGCACGATGCCCCGGGCATCGACCTCCCGCACTGGCGTCGGGTTTTGACCGGCCGGCGGCAATCCGTTGCCTCCCAATACTCCTGAAATCAGCACCTGCCCCTGTTTGACGGTCTCACCGGGATGAACCAAGGCCTGTCCGGAAAGCACCAGAACGGTGAGAATCAGGCCATCACGGGCGGCCACTACTGCACAGGGGCCGGGTGTTTCCATTGGCGGCGGCAAAGAACGTTCGGCGGCGTCGATGAGGGCAACAGTACCGTGGAGATTGATTTTAACCCAGGAGAGTTCAGGTAAGGAGTCCAAAAGGCCTCTCTCAATCTCCTCCAGGCGCAAGGAAGGCCGGCGCACCCCCGGGCTTAAACCCAGTTGCCGGGCCTGCGCCAGGACCTTTTCTGGAGGAACGTTCTTTAAACCGGCCACCTCCACAAACCAGATGAAGGTAGAGAGGTAAATTAATAGGCCCAAAAAGGCGAAAACTCCCGCTAGGAGGATCTTCCGGCCTTTGACCCGGCGTAGAAAAAAAGGGAGGCCGCGGCGCCGCCGGATTCGAACCCGGCAACGAGCGGCGCGGGCCAGGGGCCGCAATCGCTTGAAGTCGCGGACCAAGAGACAAAAGCTCAGACTCCCCTTTTTTTGTCGAACATCCCAAAATTCGATACCGTTGAGATAGGCCAGGTTGATCAGTTTTTCCGGGACAACCCCTTCTACCTGGAGCTCCACAAAACCCTGGAGGTAGTGCTTACTTCCAAGCATGGCCTCACTCCCGTCCCTGCTCCAACCCAAAGAAAAGGCTCTGTACCTTACCGGTGATGGCTATCTCCTCCGCCTGTATGGTCCCGATGACCAGGTCCTCGCCTTCTAACACCAGACGTCCCTGGTTAAAGGCAACGACCACCCGTTTGGGCGAGTACTCGACGATCCCGCGGTGGTTTTCAATGACCACCTGAAGATTACCGACCATCGTCAACCGGGGCAGGTTCATGACCACGTCTCCGGGCAGGTCAAAAAGGGAGGTCAGCTGTTTTCGGATCACTCACCTTCCCCCTCGCCTCCAACTTTCTCTTTTAATCTATGCACCGAATAAGGTCTAAAGACAAAAAATCGCGAATGTTACCGGCCCCCTCTGGATAATCTATTTACAAGGGTGAATGCCATTGCGAGTATTGCTTCTTTCTTGGGAGTATCCTCCGCGAGTCGTGGGGGGACTGGCCAATCACGTTTACGAATTATCCCGCGCCCTGGCTAAAGAAGGGGTCAACGTCACCGTCATCACCACCGGGGGTCCAGGATTGGCGGAAAAGGAAGAGATGGACGGAGTTAAGATCAGGCGGGTCGCCCCGCCCACTTTGGGCACACCCACTTTTGCGGTTTGGGCCCTCCTCCTGAACTTTGCCCTCCTGGAAGCGGCCAACCGATCCATTTACGAAGAAGGCCCCTTTGACCTCATCCACGGGCACGATTGGCTGGTCACTCTGGCCGGCAAAACCATCAAGCACACTTATCATACGCCGCTGATCGCCACCATCCACGCCACCGAATACGGAAGAAACCACGGTCTCCACGACCCCTGGCAGCATTTTATCAATGACGTGGAATGGCTATTGGGCTTTGAGGCCTGGCGGGTGATCACCGTCAGCCAGTACATGCGGGACGAAATCTTCCACGTTTTCCACCTGCCCCCAGATAAAGTGCGAGTCATTTATAACGGGGTGGACCCCCTTCCCTTCGGCCCCCAAACCGTCGATTCGTCTTTCCGACAACGTTACGCGGCGCCGGGGCAAAAGGTGGTCTTTTATATCGGTCGTCTGGTCATCGAAAAAGGGGTTCAGGTCCTTTTAGATGCCGCCGCCAGGGTCCTGGCCCAGCGGGCCGACGTCAAATTCGTCATCGCCGGTACCGGACCCATGGAAGACGAATTAAAGCGTCAGGCCTACAACTTGAATATCTCTCCGCATGTCTACTTCACGGGTTACGTGGACGAGGAGACAAAGAGGAAACTCTACCACCTGGCCGACGTGGCCGTCTTCCCCAGCCTCTATGAACCTTTTGGTATCGTCGCCCTGGAAGCCATGGCCGCTGGGGTACCCGTGGTCACCTCCAACGCCGGGGGACTTAAAGAGATCGTCGAGCATGAGGTCGACGGACTCCGCGCCGTCACCGGCAGCGGTTATTATCTGGCGGAAGCCATCCTCCGTCTCTTGAACGACCGTGACCTGGCCCTTCGCCTCGCCCGCCGGGCCCGGATCAAGGTGGAAAGAGAATTCTCCTGGACCAGTATCGCTCGCAGCACCATTGCCGTCTATGAGGAGGTTTTGGCCGAATACCGGCAGAGCCCGTGGAGCCAGGTGGTGGGAGCAAAAAAACCTTTGACCAAAGGACCCACTCCCGAACCTGGCTATTCCCGCGCCGCTGCCGGTACAGCTACCGATTGAACACAGGCTCCTGACGTTCTGGAAGGGGAAAAGACCAGAATCTCTGGAGTCGACCAACCTGGAGTTCCCTGGTCCGTCGAGGGCGGCGGCCAACCGCAATTCCGGGAGGTGGGTAAACTGGTGAAGTCGGCTGTCATTATGGCCGGAGGCAATGGTACCCGCCTGCGGCCTTTAACCTGTGGACGACCCAAACCCATGGTTCCCTTTTTGAACCGGCCCATAATGGAATACTCCTTACATCTGCTCCGCCGGCATGGTTTTAGCCAAGCCGTGGCCAGCCTGCACTATCTCCCCGAGGCCATCATGAATTATTTTGGTGATGGTCGCGACTGGGAGATAAACCTGCGCTATTCCCTGGAACGTTCACCCCTCGGCACAGCTGGCGGAGTCCGCTTGGCCGCTCAAGGGTTTGACGAGACTTTTGTCGTCTTAAGTGGCGACGGTATCACCGATATCGACCTCGAGCAGGCCATCGCCTTCCATCGCCAGCGGGGGGCCCTGGCCACCATCGTCCTGACCCGGGTCGAAAACCCCCTGGAATTCGGCGTGGTCCTGGTGGATAAAGACGGTCGGATCCGGCGCTTCCTCGAAAAACCGGGCTGGAGCCAGGTCTTTAGCGATACCATCAACACCGGTATCTATATCCTGGAACCCGAAGTCCTGGAGTTCATTCCTCCCGAAGTACCTTACGATTTCAGCCAGGACCTCTTCCCTGCCCTCCTGGCCGCCAAAAAGCCCCTCTTCGGTTATGTGGCGGAGGGCTATTGGTGTGACATCGGTAACCTCGAACAATACCGCCAGGCTAGTATCGACTTTTTGCAGGGGAAGATCCATCTGCCCGCTCCCGGGGAAGAGATAGCCCCGGGCATTTGGGCCGCCAAGTCGGCCGCCATCGACCCGCGCGCCCGGCTTAATCCCCCCTTGGTCATTGGCGAAGGGACGACGGTGGCGGCGGGAGCCTGGGTGGACAGCTTCACCGTCCTCGGCAAAGATGTGGTGATGGAAAGCGGGGCTTCGTCCAAGCGCAGCATCATCTGGGATCGGGCCCAACTGGGGTACCGTTCGGAGGTTCGCGGATCGGTCCTGGGAACGCGGGTACGTCTGGCTGAACGAGCCGCCGTCTTAGAAGGCGCCGTTCTAGCCGATGACGTCTTCCTCGGTCGGGGGGCCATCGTCCGGCCGCGGGTCAAGGTCTGGCCAGCCAAGGTCTTGGAAAACGAAACCGTTCTTACCGATCATTTAATCTGGGGAGCCACCCAACGCAAAACCCTCTTCGGGCATAAGGCCATCACCGGCAAAGTCAACTATGAGTTGACGCCAGAACTGGCGGCCAAGTTGGGCGCCGCCTTCGGAACCCTCTTTGAGCGAGGATCGACGGTGGTGGTGGGAAGCGACAGCGGTCCGGCGGCCAACCTGATCAAGGGGGCCCTTCTTTCCGGTCTCCTTTCCACCGGCGTCAATGTGTATGATTTGGGCCAGGAGGCCATCCTCACCCCCATCACCCGTTACGCCGTCGTCGCTCTGGCCGCCCGGGGCGGCATCCATTTGAAGTCCAGTCACGTTTTTAAAGACGGTCTCAGCCTCGAATTCTTCGACGCGCGGGGGCTGAACATCTCCCAAAAGCTGGAGCGTAAAATTGAAAACGCCCTGGAAAGAGACGATTACCGGCGGGTCTCCAGCCGGCTGGCTGGGCAAACCTCGTACCAGGCCGGTTTGGCCGAGGCCTACCGCCGGAACGTTCTCCGCCAAGTTGACACCGCTCGGCTGCGGCAACACCGGCAACGGTTGGTGTTGCTCCACCCGGCTGCAGCCACCAGCCTCTTGTTGGATCTTTTTGCCGAGCTGGGCTGGAATATCCACTCTGTCCCCTACCAGTACGATTTCTCCCTCGATCTCCCGGCAAAATTGAAAGAAAGCTGGGAGGTAGAACCGTCAGTGCCGGAACCTCGCTGGGATGAACTTCCACCCGTTTTGGTGGAGGCAGCTCGGGTGGCCCTGAAGCATCTTCGGGCCGACCTGGCGGCGGTGATGGGTCCGGCCGGGGAAGAGCTAATTCTGGTCACCGAGAATGGGAAGGTCGTGGAGAAGGGAACTTACACCTTGCTGGCAACCCAACTTTACCTGCGGCGGCATCCCCAGGGACCCGTCGTTTTGCCCGTCACCGCCCCGCAAGCAGCCGAAAAATTGGTGGGAAATGGTGGTCACCTAGTGCGATCAGCCTCGCGGCTTCCCATCCTCCTGGAAAAGGCCTGGGAGGCTAGTGGCGCCAACAGCCCCGCCGACGGTCTTTACCAAAAAGTCCCCTTCTGGCTCTACCAGCTGGACGCCCCCCTGGCCCTCCTTTTGGTCCTGGAGGAGCTGGCGCTGGAGGGAATCACCCTCGGCCGTTATCTCACTCATCTTCCCCGGTTTTCGGAGGCCCGCGCCGCCGTACCCTGCCGAACCGAGGCCAAAGGCCGGGTTTTACGTAAACTGACGGAAGAGGCCGGGGAAAGCGCCCTGGAGGCATTAGAGGGCGTAACCTTCCAGCTGAGCCGCGGCCGTGCCCTGATTCTCCCCGATGCGGTGGAACCCCTCTGCCAGATCTACTGCGAGGCTTCGACTTTAGAAGACGCGGCCGAACTGGCACGTCATTTCGCTCAGAGAGTAAAAGAGCTGGCCCAGGAATAAAGGGTCTGGGCCAGCACCAAGACCTCCAATAACTGGTTTAAAAGAGAATCTTTTGGCGGCGAATCCAGATGTTCTGCAAAAGCCCGATGGCCAATGAATTGGTCAGGAGGGCACTACCGCCATAGCTCACAAAAGGAAGCGGAATGCCAACAACCGGCATAATACCCATGGTCATGCCGGCGTTGACGAAAACGTGAAAAAGGAACATGGAAGCTATCCCGCCGGCCAGGAGCAGCCCCAAACGATCCTTAGCCGCCGCAGCGATCTTTAAAGCCCGCCAAATCAGGGTAAATTGTAAAAAGAGCACCGTCAGGGAACCGAAAAAACCCAGCTCCTCACTGATCACTGAAAAGATAAAGTCGGTATGCTGCTCCGGCAAAAAGTCCAACTGATTTTGGGTTCCCGCAAAAAGGCCCTTCCCCCATAATCCCCCTGAACCGATGGCAATGCGTGACTGGATGATGTGATATCCGGCACCGAGAGGATCTACCTCCGGGTTAATGAAGACCACCAGCCGCATCAGCTGGTAGTCCTTTAAGGGCAACCAGAGGCCCAGGTGAAAGTGGAGGAAAATCGCCAAAACGATGGCGGCCAGACCTCCACCAAAGATGTAAAAGAGAAGACGTGGCGAAACCCCGGCCAAAAAGAGGATCCCCAAAAGGACTCCCGCAAAGACCAGGCTGGTACCAAGATCCGGTTGCTTCAAAATTAAGAGCATGGGCAAGGTGACATGCCAGAAAGCCGGCAGCAGGTCCCGCAGCCGCTTTAATTTATCCTCTCGCGTTGACAAATAATTGGCCAAAGTAATGATGATGGCGATCTTGGCGAATTCCGACGGCTGTAACGGAAAAGGACCGATCTGAATCCAGCGCTGTGCTCCCAGCGCCGACCGTCCGACCACCAATACCGCCAGCAAAAGCCCGAGATTGAGGTAGTAAAGGAGCCTGGCCCAACGGCTCAAAAGGCCATAATCAATGACCATGGCCAAAAACGCGGCCCCCGCCCCCAAAACTATCCAGAACACCTGACGTTTGACATAAAAAAAGCGATCGGGAATGTCGGCGTTGGCCTTGGTGGCGCTGGCCACGGCTAACAGGCCGATGATCAAAAGAGCCAGGACGTTGAGAAAGAGACCGTAATCGATTTGGCGCAAAAGACGCCTCTCTAACAACTTCGTCACGTCCCCCAGGAGACTCGTTTACATAATAATTATACCCCCCGGGAAGCATTTTTTCTATTGAAAAGAAGAAACCCTTTTCATCCTTTTAATGGGGATACTGGCCACCAAAGCCGCCGAATCTTCACCCGTCGTCAGGCTGATTTCCGTACCTTTTTCGTCAATTTCCATGTAACGAGAAATAACCTCGATGAGGTCCCCCTTCAGATGCTCCAGAAACTGGGGAGCCACGCTGGCGCGGTCGTGAACCAGGACCAGCCGGAGCCGCTCTTTGGCAATGTCCTTGCTCTTGTTGTCCTTGGGAAAGACCTTATTCAGAAGATCAAGCATAATCACCCCTCCTCCCTCTCACCCAGGGAAGCCGATCAACCGCTTTAGTCGGCCGAAGAACCCGCTGTCTGTCTCCAATGAAAGGAAGGGTACCTGTTCTCCCTGGATCCGCCGGGCAATGTTGCGATAGGCCTCACCGGCGCGGGACCCCTGCAGAGTGACCGCCGGTTCACCGCGGTTGGTGGAAACCACGATCAGCTCGTCCTCCGGGACCACCCCCAGAAGATCGATCGCCAGGATCTCCAGCATGTCGTTAATATCCATCATGTCGCCCTTCCGGACCATGTTCGGACGGATCCGGTTGACGATGAGCTTTGGCGCCGGCAAGTCCAGGGCCTCAAGAAGCCCAATAATCCGGTCGGCGTCCCGCACCGCCGCCACTTCCGGGGTCGTGACAATAATGGCCCGGTCCGCCCCGGCCACGGCATTCTTGAAACCCTGCTCGATGCCGGCCGGGCTGTCGATGAGCACATAATCGAACTCTTCCTTCAGTTCGCTGACCAGAGCTTTCATTTGGTCGGGGCTCACGGCCGTTTTATCCTTGGTTTGAGCCGCTGGCAGAAGATAAAGGCCCTCAAAGCGCTTGTCCTTGATTAAGGCCTGCTTTAGCCGGCAATAGCCTTCCACCACGTCCACCAGATCGTAGACGATGCGGTTTTCCAACCCCATGACCACATCGAGGTTTCGTAAACCGATATCGGCATCCACCAGAGCCACCTTGCGCCCCAGAAGGGCCAAACTTGTGCCCAGGTTGGCGGTGGTTGTCGTTTTACCAACCCCTCCCTTACCAGAAGTCACGACCAGGGCCTCGCCCATGATACCTTCCCTCCCCAGCTAAAGTCAAGACTAAAATCGTCGCGTAAAACTCCAACCCAGCTCGTCCAAGACCAACTCATCCCCCACCCGCAGGAAGCTGAATTCGGGCGGCAACTACCAGCATCCCCTTACCCGGTCAAGCTCTGCGGTTGATAGGCTTCAACCACCACCAGCCCGTTTTTGATCTGCGCCACTTCTGGTCCGCTGGGAGGTTCGTTACCCTCGCCCTCCGGCGGCCGGCTGATGTAATTCCCAATTCGCAGTTGCGTCGGCATCAGGCGAAAGGCGGCCACTACCGCCCGGTCGTTGCCCTGCGCTCCGGCGTGGGCCACGCCCCGCAAGACGCCCATGACGATGATGTCTCCCCCGGCCACCACCTCCGCCCCCGGGTTGACGTCGCCCAGGATCACCACATTGCCCGGATAACGAATGCTCTGACCCGAGCGGAGGGTTCTCTTCACCAGCAAGGTGGCTTCCGGGCCAATTTCTTCCCCACGCCGCAGGCCATCTTCCCCTCGTCTTCCGCCCACCTCTTTATCCGCGGGCTCTTTCCGGGCCGGGTCGTCAGTGGGCTCGTCCCCCTCCTCCTCCTCGCTTCGTTCACCGTGGATAACCTTCACGACCTTCAGGCCGTAGCGTTGATAAATGATATCCTCAAGCTCCAAGAGCTGGCGGGAGGTCAAGATCCTTTTCCCGATGTCGATGGTGACTTCGGCTCCCTGCAGAAACCGCTCCGCCGAAGCCAGGCGATCGGCCAACTTGGCCTTGATTAATTCGAAGTCTTCCTGGTCCGAACTGATTTGAATGAGTACGCCCGTTTTTGTCCCCTTCAGGACCACGTCGTCCCGTTTGGCCATGCTACGCTCTTCATCTCCTGGAAGGCTCTTTTTACCCGAGGAACTTTATGTTAAAGTTATTTCGCGATGCCCCGGCCAAACTCCTCCTTCTCGAAATAAAAAAATTCCCCAAGCCCAAGAAGGCTTGAGGAAGGAATTAGGACACCTTTATTCTTATTCGGCGCAGGCATCCCATAATGGCTCAATTTGTCCAAATTTGTCGATCCGATGACGCGAAAATTGTTGACCCAGGTCACTGGTTCAGCTGGCCCCGGTTCTCCTTCTGCTCGCCCAGGTGAAAATAGGCGTCAAAGATGGCCTTGGCGACGGGGGTGGCCGCCGATGAGCCGTGTCCCCCCTGTTCAACAATTACCGCCACAGCAATCTCCGGTTTGTCAAAAGGAGCATAACCGACATACCAGGCCTGGTCATCGCGGGGCGGGTCTTCCGCCGTCCCCGTCTTGCTGGCCACCGGGATGGGATAATTCCAAAAGCTCGCGGCAGCAGTCCCACCGGGTAAACTGGCTTCGCGCATCCCCTGCCGGACGGCGGCCAGGGTTTTGTCGGAAAGCTCGACCCGGCCCAGAATCTCCGGGGCAAACTCTTTGATCACTTCTCCGTTATTGTCGGTGATCCGCTTCACCAGATGGGGTCGGTAACGAACACCCCCATTGGCGATCATGCTGGTGTAAACGGCCATCTGCAAGGGGGTGTAGTTATGATAGCCCTGCCCAATGCCGGCATCCAGGTCCTCGGCCAAAAGCCATTGCGGTTCCCGGATCCAGGGCGGATTTTTGGTCTGATAAGCCGTCTTTTTCCACAAAGTGCTCGGTAAGAGCCCGGTGGCCTCCCCCGGCAAATCGATGCCGGTTTTGGCGCCGAAACCAAACTGTCGCGCATACTTGGCAATGGTATCGATCCCCAAACGTCTGGCCATCTCATAGAAATAGATATCGCAAGACTCTTTGATGGCCTTGACCACATTGACCAGGCCGTGACCGCCCGGCTTCCAGTCTTTTTTGGGAATAATCCAGTAGACACCGTGGTCGACAATCTGCTCTTCCGGCGTCGTCTTCCCCTCTTCCAAAGCGGCGATGGCCGTCAGCATCTTGAAGGTTGAACCGGGAGGGTAAGTCCCGGCGATGGCCCGGTTGTTGAAGGGATGCAGGGGATCCTTAATCAATTCGTTCCAGCGTTTGCTGGAGATACCGGCCGCAAACTCATTCGGATCAAAGGTGGGCCGACTGGCCAATGCCAGAACCTCCCCGGTCCGAACGTCGATCACCACCGCCGCCCCGGCCTTAGCGTTGGGATGGGGGTCGTACGGGTTGTGCTGGAGATCATCGAGGGCCTTTTCCAGGGCCTTTTCCGCCACAGCCTGTAACCCGGCATCAATGGTCAGGACCAGGTTCTTTCCCGGAACGGGGTCGATGGTGCCCATAACCCGAACGGGGTTGCCCCGGTGGTTGACCTCCACCTGACGCCCGCCATTTTTCCCGTGCAGGTACTCGTCGTAAACGGCCTCCAGCCCTGACTGTCCAATGATCTCTCCCGGGGTATACCCTTTGTCCTTCAAGCGTTCATATTGTTCTTCGTTGATCTCCCCGACATATCCCAAAAGGTGAGCCGCCAAGGCCCCGTGCACATACTCGCGGATTGGTTCGACCTCGATGATGACCCCCGGCAGGTCGGCCTTGTTTTCTTCAACCAGGGTCAGTTGCTCCGGGGTAATATCCCGCAAGAGTCGCACCGGTTCGAAGGAACGACCGATCTGGTTTTTCACCTTCTTTTCCAGCTCTTCCCGGTCCACGCCCAAAAGCGAACTCAACCGATCCAGCGTATGCGCCAGGTCCTTCTCCTTCAGCTCCATCAGCCAGAGCGAAAGGGTGAAGGCAGGACGATTGGTCGCCAGAAGCTCCCCGCTGCGATCGTAGATGAGACCCCGGGGGGCGGTAATCTTGGTCGTCCTGATCCGGTGGCCGTCGGCTAAACTGGCAAAAACGGCCCCCTGCCGGATTTGCAGGTTGGCCAACTCCAGGCTCAAAACCAGAAAGAGAAACAAGATGACGAGCAAAAAGACGGCAATCCGTCTTTCGATTTCCTTAGTCAACATCTTTCTCCCTTCTCAACTCAAATACTGCCTCAACCCAAGTACTGCAGCCGGGCCTTCTTTTCCAGCGGAATGGCCACCACCGGCTGGTAGAGGAAGGGAGCCAAGAGGGCATGGACCAGGGCCCTGGGCCAGGCGATCTGGCTGAGGACCGCCAGCAAATCGGCGGGGAACCCAAAGACATAAAGTAATAGATAGCTGACTATTTGATGGAAAAAGGTCAAGGCGAAGATGAGTCCCATAAAAATGACGAGATTCTCCCGGAAAAAGCGCCGGCCCGCCCAGCCTGCCGCCAGTCCTGCCGCCACATACCCAACTACGTGCAACCCAACGTAACGTCCCAAGTAGAGATCCTCCAGGAGGCCAAAAAAGGCGCCCAGTTTGGCCCCTTTCCCTTCACCCCAGCGCAAGGCATACAGCAACGTCACCAAGAGGGGTAACTCCAGCGGCCATTTGGGGGCCAGGAGAGCCAGAAAAGAATGCTGTATAATGGAAATCAAGAAAAGAATGATGACGGTACGCCAACCAGGCACCAGCACACCCCCTCCCTCAGGAGCCCCCACCCGGAAAAAGGATCAGAACCTCTTCCAAACGGTCAAAATTGACCGCCGGTTTGACCTCGGCAAACTTGACCAGCCCATAGTCGCTCCGGCCGACTTTTACCACTTCCCCAATGACCATTCCCTTGGGAAAACTGGAATTGAGCCCGGAGGAGATGATGACGTCGCCCGGGGCCACGTCGGCTTCGCGCGAAAAAAACTTGAGCAATAAATTGCTGGAACCGGCCACCCCGGTGACGACGCCAGTATCCCGGGAACGCTGCACCATAGCGCCAACGCCGCTTTCTGGGTCGGTTAAGAGTAAAACCGTAGCCGTCCGGCTCGTCACCCGCAACACCCGGCCGACAATTCCCTGATCGGTCACCACGACCAGGTTGGGAGCCAGGCCGTCCCGGGCGCCGCGGTCCACCACCACCTGGTTGAACCAACTGTCCACATCGCGCCCGATGACGCGCGCGGCGATTGTCCGGTAGCCGCTGGAGGTGGCGAAGCTCACCAGCCGGCGCAGGCGCTCGTTCTCGGCCTTGATCTCCGCCAACTGACCCTGCAAGGCCACCAACGCTTCATTCTCTTTTTTCAAAGATTGGTTTTCGGCCCGTAACCGGGAAATATCGGCCAGACCCCGCCAGACGGCTTCCAGGGCTGCCGTCGCTCGGGCCACGCTTCCCTGTACGGGAGAAAGGAGGTCGCCGAAGAGTCGCTCCGGCCATGTGGCCGTGGCCCTCTGGCCCCGGGTCAAACCAATGGTAAAAAGAAGCAGGAATATCGCCAGTAACGTCAGCACCAACCGCCGGTGCCGGTAAAGCCAGGCCACCAGTTCACCCCCTTCCTCTGCGTCCTGGCCAATCAGGCCATATCCAGCTAGCCTCTGCAAAAGGCGGCAAAAGGTCAAGCAGTTAGAGAGACCGCTGCCGGCAAAGGTTAACCAGGCATTAGCTCATGTTTTTACCCGAATTCAGCACCTTACGCCAAATCTCGATATCTTCCACTACCTTAGCCGTACCCCGGACCACACACAGCAGCGGCTCCTCGGCCACATGAACCGGCATCCCCGTCTCCTCGCTGACCAGACGGTCAAAACCGCGTAAGAGGGAGCCGCCGCCGGTCATGACGATGCCGCGGTCCATGATGTCGGCCGCCAGCTCGGGAGGAGTCCTCTCCAGCGTAACCTTGATGGCTTCCAGGATCGCCGCCACCGGCTCGGTCAAGGCCCGCATGATCTCCTCGCTGGTGACCCGGATGGTTTTCGGCAGGCCGCTCACCAGATCGCGGCCGCGAATTTCCATGGATTCTTCTTTTCCCTGCGGAAAAGCGGAGCCAATCTCAATTTTTACCTCTTCCGCCGTCCGCTCGCCGATCATTAAGTTATAGGTTCGCTTGACGTAGTTGACGATGGCTTCATCCATCTCATCACCGCCAATGCGAATGGAACGGCTGGTGACGATACCGCCTAAAGAAATGATGGCCACCTCGGTGGTCCCACCGCCGATGTCGACGACCATGTTGCCGGTGGGCTCGTCCACGGGTAGACCGGCCCCGATGGCCGCCGCCATGGGTTCCTCAATGGTATAGGCTTCCCTGGCCCCTGCCTGTTGGGTGGCTTCAATTACGGCCCGTTTCTCGACCTCCGTCACGCCAGAGGGCACACCGACCACCACCCGGGGATGGAAAATGCTCCGTCCCCCACCGGCCTTGCGAATGAAGTACCGCAACATCATCTGGGTGACATCGAAATCGGCAATGACGCCGTCTTTCAGCGGACGGATGGCCACGATATTACCCGGTGTCCGGCCGATCATCCTTTTGGCCTCGTTACCCACCTCCAGGATCTCTTTGGTCTCCCGCTTGATGGCCACAACCGAGGGCTCCTGCAAGACGATCCCCCGTCCCCGGACGTGAACCAGGGTGTTGGCCGTTCCCAGGTCAATTCCCATATCCCGCGAAAAGTAGTTGTAGATGAAATTGAGCATCCTCGTACCCCTTTCTCTTAAATCAAACCGGCCTCGCGAAAGCTCAAAAACCGGTTCTCACCGATGATGATGTGATCCAGGACGTCTATCCCCAAAAGCCGCCCCGCCTCCAGCAGCCGCCGGGTGACTTCCAGGTCCTCGGGACTGGGAGTCGGATCGCCGCTGGGGTGATTGTGCACCAAGACCATACCAGCCGCGCTCCTCTTAATGGCCACCTTGAATACCTCCCGGGGGTGAACCAGCGAGCTGTTCAAGATCCCGACAGAGATGAGCTCCAAGCCGAGGACTTGATTCTTGGCGTCCAGGAGCAGGACTTCGAAATGCTCGCGGTCCAGGTAGCGCATTCTCTCCAGCACTAGATTGCCCACATCCCGAGGTGACTTCACCACTGCTTTCGTTTCCGCAGAAACGGCCATGCGCCGCCCCAATTCGAGGGCTGCCTTAAGCAAGCTGGCCTTGGCCAGGCCAATCCCGCGGACCTGACTCAGCTCTTCCAGGGACGCCTCGACTAGGAAACGGAGACCGCCCCGGCCACCGGCTTGGGAAAGGAGACGCTGAGCCAGCGCCAGAGCCGATTCGCCTTTGGCTCCGGTTCGCAAGAGAAGGGCCAGCAACTCGGCATTAGAGAGAGCTGATGGCCCAAAACGAAAAAGCCTTTCCCGTGGACGTTCGTCGGCGGGGAGGTCTTTAATGCTCAGGTGATAATCCATAGTCCGGAACCAGGCAATGGGCAAGTCCATGTTCAATTCGCCAAACGGGCAAGGCCCAAGTCAAGGACCTGCCGGCCAACCAGCTGCCTAGCCCCGTTTTTCCTCTCCTTTCCACCCCCGTCCCAGCTTGGCCCGGGGATCTAAAGAACCGAGGATGGCCTTCCGATTTTGCCAACCCGGGACATCTTCCAGGCCCAAGCCGGTGAAAAGGTTAATTCCAAACCCTTCAAACATATAGGCTAAACGAAAGAGGGGTAGTCCAACCACATTATAGTGGTCACCTTCAATGCGTTCGATGAGAATGGCCCCCAGGCCCTGAGCGGCGTATCCTCCAGCTTTATCCAGGGGTTCCCCCGAAGCCACATAGCCACGGATCTCCTGGTAAGTGAGCCGCCGCATTTTCACCCGCGTCATCTCGTGGGTGATGGCCAGACGCCGGGTGGCCGCATCCTCCATGGCCACACCGGTGTACACTTCGTGCCATTTGCCCTGCAGGGTCTTGATCATCTCATAAGCCTCTTCCTCGCTGGCCGGCTTCCCCATGAGACGTCCCTCGTAGACGACGATGGTGTCGGCGGCAATGATGAGCCCCTCTTTGAACTTGGGAGCCACATCCTCGGCTTTATCGACGGCCAAGCGCTGGGCTACCTCGTAAGGAGGCACCCCTTCCGGAATGAACTCATCGATATCACTCGGGAAAACTTCAAAAGGGAGGCCCAGTTGTTCCAAAAGGGCCTTCCGCCGCGGTGAGGCCGAGGCCAAAATGATCCTCCTCATCGCATCTCCCCCTTGTTGCTCGGCTCACGTCCTTGGTGCTATACAAAATTCCTGTACCTGTAAACCCCGGTAAGCCGGTAAGACCTCTCTGAAACATCATCCTGGCCGCGAGCAGCCTTTCTTGTCGTAAGCGAGGCCGACGGTGTCCTCATCACAAAACTGACGGTTAGAGCCGGCGATATAATAAAAGGGCCAATAACATCCCCAGGCCAGAAGCAACATTCAAATAGAAACGAAAACCGATGGTCAGATTAAAAAAACCCAGCAAATCGAACCGTAAAGGCTCCATCCCGGCCGGGTAAGTCTTCGCCAGAAGGGGAACCTGTTTGGCCAGAAGATCTCCCCCTATTTTCCCCAGGAAAGCACCTAAAATCAGCAAAACTATCAGGATGAGCCAGCTTTTGTCTTTCCGCAAACCCCACTCCCCCACTTATTCAACATATTACCACATATTCTTCATTCGGGCGGAAAATCCTCTCTTCCCCGGCCGTATTTTGGAATTATTTTCCCCTAAAGGATGCCCCACTATTCTATAGGACACCGGAAACATCAGCATAAGTCTAGCATACCCCCATTATGTTGACAACGGTTAGCCGCAAAATTACTTCTTTTTCCAAAAAAAGAAACCCGGTCCCGCGACCGGGCCAAAAAAGTCCAGATTGATTTAAGAAATAAAAGGCGGCTTCCCCAGGACGTGGCGGAGGTGGTGAAAAGCTATGACGTGGACCCCGTTCAGCCAGGAGCACCCAGAGCCGCGGCTCTCGAAGTTGGCCGGAGTCAGATCTTCACCCGCTGCTGGGCGACAACAATCCCGCCGGGAGCCACAAAGTGAAAGGTGACCTCTCCCGGACCGGGTAAAGCATTCTTCTTGATCAAGATCATATCGCGGGGATGGGTCATCACCATGGTGACGAAATCCCCGGGACGCGGGTCCTGCAGCGACAATTGAACCTTCACCTCGCGGTTCTCCAACTCAACGTTCTCAATGCGGATGGAGTAGCCGCCGGTACGACAGAGCCCGCGGTGCACCGCCACGAGGATTTTATCATCCAGGCTTAGTTTGGTCGTGATTTCCCGACCATAGGTGGCAGCCAGCTCCTGAGCGTTGGTCAGCACCAGATAAGCCGGCAGGTCTAAAGGGGGAATGTCGTGGAGGGTTATTCTTTGAAAATTCATTTCTGCTCTCCCCATAAAATCCGCGGCTCATCGCCTTTCGAACAACCTCTTTAATCACTATTTCTCGTTCCGGCCGATTATGACGAAAAAGTAGTCTGGCTAAAGGCCCGGCCTAAGGAAATCATTCTTTATCATTCCTTTACGGCGCAAAAGGGCGCGTAGGTCTCCAACCAGATAGAGCGAACCGGCCACCAAAACAATGTCGTCCGGCCCGGCTAAAAGGAGGGCGCGTCCCAAGGCCTCTTCCAGGTCGGGAACGGCCTCGGCGGGTACGCCAAAGCGTCGTACCTCTTCCAGCAAAGAAAGGGGATCAGCAGCGCGAGGAGTGCTGGCCCGGGTGATGATGACGTGCTGAACCAGAGGCAAAAGCTCGGCAAAGATCTCCGCGCTGGCCTTTCCCGTTACCAGCCCGGTGACCAGAATGAGGCGACCCGGTGGGAAGAGCTCGCGGATGGCGCGGGCCAAAACCCGCGCTCCGTCCGGGTTATGGGCCCCGTCCAGGATAAGGAGAGGCTTTTTCCCGACAATCTCCAACCGGCCCGGCCAGGAGGTGGTCGCCAGACCGGTGCGAATGGCCTCCACGCTCAGGGCGATCCCCCGGTGGCGGAGGGCCTCCAAGGCAGCGACAGCGGTGGCCGCATTCTGTTGCTGGTGTCGCCCCGCCAACGATAATTTCACGGCCGGCCATTCTCCAAAGGGGCCTCTGAGGTCCACCACTTGACCAAAGAGGGTGGATTCACGCTCCACCCAGTTGACGACGCCGGCCCAATCATTCCAGGGGGTGGTAAAACCGTCCGGAGCCGCCAGCCAGACGGGACAACCTTTACTCGCCGCGACCTGCCGAATGACGGCCAACACCTCCGGGGGTTGCGCCGACGTCACCGCCTGGGCCCCGGTCTTGATGATCCCCGCCTTTTCACCGGCTATCTTCACCAGCGTATCCCCAAGGCGCTCGGTATGGTCGAGGCCGATGGAGGTGATGACGGTTACCAGCGGTTCGCGGATGACGTTGGTGGCATCGTAAGTTCCGCCCAGACCGACTTCCAGGCTGACAAAGTCAACCCGTTCCTCCCAAAAATAGAGAAAGGCCAGAACCGTGATCACCTCAAACTCGGTGGGAGGTGGGTAACCCTCGGTCAAAACTTGGTCCACCACCGGCTGGATCCGTTCAATCAGTTCCGCCACCCGCTCCGGCGCAATGTCGCGTCCGTTAATGCTCATCCGTTCGGTGAACTCTTCCAGGTGAGGTGAGGTGTAACGACCCACCCGATACCCGGCTGCTTCCAGGGAGCGCGCCACCATGGCCGTAACCGAACCTTTGCCGTTGGTTCCGGCCACGTGGATAATCTTTAAACCTTCCTGCGGATTCCCCAACAACTCCAGCAGCCGCCGCAGACGTTCCAATCCCAGTTGGCCACCAAAGCGGTAAAAACTGTGAAGATAATTCAAAGCGCCGTGGTAGTCCATTTCCTCTTCCCTCTTGTCCAGGTTGGCTAAATTATACTCCATCTTTTTCACAAAAAAAAGCGGCCGACAACAAGGAGACTTTACTTCTGTTGTCGAAGAAAATAATTTGGGACACGCAAAAAACGCTGGGCCCCCATGCCGTCAGGCCCGACACCTCGTCCCGTTTTCGTAGCGGTACCCGAAAAGAGATTAGTAGCTATGAGGCCCGCCCTGATCTGCGGGGCGGGCTGGCCACTTGGCCCTTTCTTGAGCCATTCGGTTCACCCGGCCCGGTAAAAAGACGCAAGGAGCTCTCAGCATGCCGCAACACACCAAGAATCTCTACATCCTCTGGTTTGGCACATTGTTGGCCGCCATCAGTTTTTCCCTGGTGGGACCTTTTTTGCCCCTTTTTCTCCGGCAAGATCTCGGGGTAGCCAGTGGTGCCGAAGCCTGGTCCGGTCTCCTTTTTTCCAGCACCTTTTTCACCAGCGCCCTGGTCTCACCCCTCTGGGGCTCCCTGGCCGATCGCTATGGGCGCAAAGTCATGATCATTCGCGCCGGAGCCGGCATCGGTATCGTCAACATTCTCATGGCCTTCGTCAATAATCCGTACCAGCTCCTGTTGCTGCGGGTGATCAATGGTTTTATGTCCGGCTTCATTCCCTCCTCCATCGCCCTGGTCGCCACCAACACCCCCGAAGAGCTCATCGGCCGGTACCTGGGCCTCCTCCAGACCGGACAGGCGGTGGGAACCGTCATGGGGCCACTGGTGGGCGGCATCCTCTCCCACCTTCTGGGAATTCGCGAGACCTTTTTCTTTGCCGGTCTGAACATCTTCATCGCCACCATTGTCGTCATCTTCGGGGTGCGGGAAACCCGGGAGCGACAACTTCACCACCGGGTCAATATCCTGGCCGATCTCGGCGAAGCCTTCCGCAACCGCACCCTGGCCACCGCCCTCATCATTTCTTTAATCATCCAGGCTGCTCTCATGGTCCTCCAACCGGTAATTTCGCTTTACATCAGCGAACTCACCACGGGCAACGACAGCTCCCTGGCGACGGGGATCATCTTCTCCCTGGCCGGTCTGGCGGCCATTATCGCCGCTCCCTTTTGGGGCAAGCAGAGCGACCGAATCGGCTTTAAGCGCGTCATGGTCCTTTCGCTCCTTTTGGCTGCCCTCTTCAATCTCCCCCAGAGCTTTGTCCGCTCGGCTACCAGTTTTGGGGTCTTCCGTTTCCTCTATGGCCTGGCCCTGGCCGGGGTGACCCTGGCCACCAACGGCCTGGTGGCCAAAGCCGTTAGCCCGGAATTCCGTGGCCGCGCCTACGGGATTTCCAACAGCTTCAGCCAAACCGGTTCTGTTATCGGTCCCTTGTTCGGTGGTTTCTGGGCCCAAGTGGCCGGGACCCGTTCCCTCTTTTTTGTCACCAGTCTCATCCTCCTGGCTGCTTCCCAGGCCGTATCCCGTCTCCTGCCGGACCTGCCAGCCTCCAAGCCAGACCAGAGCACCCCAGCCAGCCAGGAGACCTGAGTTTCCCTCTGGCTCAGGCCAGTCTATCTTACCCGTTGACTGTTTTCCTTTTGGCCTTTCTCCAGCGCGCCAATTAAACTAAATGTCGGATTATGTCGAAAGATTTTGGGAAAAAGGAGAAACGGATTCCTCTTCTTGCGTTACCCAAAATGGGTAAAGGATCGCCATTTTTTCAGTAAACCCGCACAGAATTGTCGAATGAGGCCGATCTGAGGTATACCACGAACGGGAGCGGCCAATTTTTCCGCCCTGGGCGGTTGCCGGGGACAACCGGGCGGGTATCGCCGGCGAAAGCCCGGGAGGCGGTTACGGCCGGGAGGGAGCAGCCTGGGTGCGGTCCCTCGCCTGTCGACATGTCAGCGCCGCTGATCCGGACAACCGGCAGGACCTACCAGGATTGACGTCGAAATGCTAACCATAACCCAACGGAGAAGCCGGCGCCGCAATCTCCCGGGAAACTTTCTTGTCATGAGAGGAGGAAGAATTCGTGTCGCTCCGGACCGAGATCGTCAAGGAGGTCACCCGGCGGGAGCCTTCCGCCAACGGTTTAAAAGTCATTCATTACTATCTTTGCACAGATCGTTCCCCCAACGGAGGGCAATTTCTGTATCTCAAATGCCACGAAGAAATCTGGTCGCCGGGAAGCAACCCCCAGGGTCAGTCCCAACTGGTCCGGGAGAACTTTGCCGTGTCCGGGGATTTCGGCGAAAACTATTACCTGGCCCTGCACATCTTTCGCAAGATTGCCGAAGCGCAAGAAGTGGTCTCTCTAGAACATCTGGCCGATGTTTGCCGGGATGAGCTCCTGGAATACACCCGGAAACACTCCCCCAAGCAGGTGGCCGAAAAACCTCGCCTCCTGGAGCTGCGCTCGCGCCGTTGAACTTATGCGGCAAGCGTGACGGCGACGAGCATGGCCGCTGCCCGGCCATCGGAGCCAGGCACCGGAGGAAGTAGGGACAGCACCATCCCCGGGAGCCGGCCGGTTCACCTTCAGAAATAACCAGTTTATCTGCCGTAGCCGAGCTTCGGGTGTCCGCCAACTTCTTCCACCACTTATCCGTCCATGCGGGCGACGAGTAAACTAAGGAGCCGGCCCTCAGCTCAAGGAAACGAGCCTGGGGCCGGCCCCCTTTCTACCCCCTATCCAGGCGGGGTCACCAGTTCAAAGGCCCGACACTGGGGAAGCGCCGCAACTGGTCGGCCAAACGAGCCTTGATGGCTTCCAAACCCTCCGGGGTCCGGGCTTCAGCCCGCACCACCAAGACCGGCTGGGTGTTGGAAGCGCGCACCAGACCCCATCCCTCGGGGAAAAGAACGCGGGCGCCATCGACGGCGATGACCTCGTATTCGCGCCGGAAGGAGGCCTTGATTTCCTCCACCACCTGGAATTTCTCCCGGTCGGAACAATCCACCCTGATCTCCGGGGTGGAATAATAGCGGGGAATGTCGGCCGTTAAGGCGGAGAGGGGCTTCTCCGCGTGTGACAGGATCCGGAGTAGCCGGGCGGCGGCATAAAGGGCATCGTCAAAGCCGAAGTATTCGTCGGCAAAAAACATGTGGCCGGACATCTCACCGGTGAAGACGGCCCCGATTTCCTTCATCTTGGCCTTAATCAGGGAGTGACCGGTTCGGTAAAAGAAGGGTTGGCCGCCCAGTCGCTTCACCTCGTCGACCAGGGCTTGGGAACACTTGACCTCGATGATGGCTGCCGCGCCAGGATGGCGGGGCAGAATCTCTCGCCAGTAGAGGATCATCAGGGTATCCCCCCAGATGACCTGGCCTTTTTCGTCGACCGCCCCAATCCGATCGGCATCACCGTCAAAAGCCACCCCTAAGTCGGCACCGGTTCTCTGCACCGTGGCGATGAGGTCCCGCAGGTTCTCTGGTTTCACCGGATCGGGGAAATGGTGGGGAAAGGTTGGGTCCGAATCACAATAAAGGGGGACCACGTCGCACCCCAGATCTTCCAGCAGCCCTGGGGCAAAAAGCCCGGCCGTCCCGTTGCCCGCGTCCACCACCACTTTCAGGCGCCGCCCCAACTTGACTCTTTCCTTGATCGTCGAAAGATAGGCCGGAACGGGGTCCACGTGCCGCTGGCGACCACGGCCGGTGGTGAATTGCCCCCTCTCAATGATTCCCCGGATCTTTTGGATTTCCTCTCCGTAAATGGTGGCGTGCCCATGGCTCATTTTGAAACCATTAAACTCCGGCGGGTTGTGGCTGCCGGTGATCATGACGCCGCCATCGATGCCATAATGCAGGCGCGAGAAATAGAAAATGGGCGTGACCACTAACCCAATGTCCACCACATCGCAGCCCGTACTCAAAAGCCCCGCCACCAGCGCCTCCCGGAACTCTTCGGACGAGGCCCGGTTATCCCGTCCAACGATGACCTCGCGACCGCCAAACTCCTGGATATATGTACCATAAGCCCGTCCCAGGAGCTCCACCGTGGTCGGGGTTAAATCTTTCCCCACGACACCGCGGATGTCGTATTCCCGGAAGATTTCTGGATTCACATCGATCCGCCCCATCGACTCACACCTCCGCCGCAAAGTGTTACCACCCAATTAGTGTGGCCAAAATTATTGTTACCCACGCCAGCGGCGACGCACAGCCCCCAAAAAGAGAGTCACCTCTTCCAAGCGGAACCAGAGGATCAGCAAGAAATAAAGGGCTGCTCCCGTAACCATGGCCACAGTTAAGCCCTGGAGCTCCTGCCGGAAGGCCAGGTCAGGCGCCGGCAATCCCATCATTCTTCCACTAAAATAAGCCCCGGCCGCCATGATCAAGGAGGAGACGGCAATCTTAGCCAATCCACCCAGGAGCTTGGTCGATGGCAACCCCTGGAGACGGAACGCAAGTAAAACATAAGAGGCCAAAAGGGTCCCCCAGGCAGCCATGGCGTTGGCCAGGGCCAGACCCCGGTGTCCCATAGGGCCGACCAGAACGAAGTCCAAAACGACGTTGCCGGTGGTGGCCACCAAGCCAAGAAAAACCGGGGTTCGAGTATCGCGGAGCGAAAAGAAAGCGGCCGAAACAACAGCTGACCCGGCCATGGCCATCATCCCCAGGGAATAATAGAGGAGGGCCGCCGCGGTGGCCGCCGTGTCCGAGGCGTCAAAGGCCCCGCGCTGGAAGAGCAGTCGAACAATGGGAACCCGCAATACCATCAGTCCGAAGGCGGCCGGTACAGTAATCAAAGCCACCAGGCGGAGTCCCAGAGCCAAAGTTTCTTTGAATTGGCCCCAGTCCCGCCGGGCGGCCATTTCCGAAAGAACGGGAAAAAGTACGGTGGATAGGGCGGCTACGAAAATCCCCAGCGGCAATTGCCTGATTTTGTCCGCAAAACTCAGGGCGGCGATGCTACCTTCTGGTAAGCGCGAAGCCAGGCCGCGATCGACGACCAGATAGATCTGACTTATGAGCGAACCCACCAGCAAGGGAAGAGCCATTCGCCCCACCTGGCGTACCTCTGCCGACTGCAAATCCAGCGACCACTGGTAGCGGAAACCGCTGGAGAAGAACCAGGGCAAAAGGAGGAGCACCTGCCACACCGAGGACAAAAGCATGCCCAAGAGGAGGGTGGTAAAACCGAAGCGGGCAAACAGAAGGAGTATGGCGATCAGGAAGACATTTTGCGCCACGGGCACCAGAGCCGGAAGGGTGAATTCTCGCGCCGAGTTGAGGATGAGCTTGCCAACGGCTCCCAGACTGAGAAAGAGTAGCGATGGAAATAGCAGCCGGGCGGAAAGGATGGCCATGGCGCGGGTGGTCCCACTGAAACCTGGAGCCAGGAGATCAACGGCCCAAGGGGCCAAGAATAAACCAAGGACGGTCACGCCCAGGGCGGCCATAGTGATGAGATTCAAAATGGTGGAGGTCACCCGCCAGGCCCGCCGGCGCGCCTCTTCCGTGTTCTGCGTCCAAAGAGCCGTCAGGACGGGGATAAGGGGTGTTCCCAAGGTGCCCCCCATGGCCCCAGCGATGATGGTCGGCAGGGTCAAACCGACCAGATAAGCATCGGTCGTGGCCGAAGCGCCATAGTACATGGCAATGAGCTGATCACGGCCAAAACCCAAGATCTTGCTGGCAATGGTTAACCCGGTGACCAAAAGGGTAGCCCGGGCGATGACCTTTTTGGACAAGACTCCCCCACCTTTTCGTCCTGGGTACTTTTAGTTAATACGCCACTTTTTTAAAAACTCCTGCCGGCAGAGAGCGCCTAGAAACAAAAAAGCAGGCCCGAGGCCTGCCGCTTTTTCATTGGTGCCGAAGGTGGGATTTGAACCCACACGGGCGTACACCCACGGCGCCCTGAACACCGCGTGTCTGCCAGTTCCACCACTTCGGCGCAGTGATCATCTAAAACGCTCATCTGATCAGTGTCGATGAGTATAATAACACAACTTGATGCTCATTGCAAGCCCTTTTAGTGCACCAACAATTTCAAAACGGCGAAGAGGCCACCAAGAACGAGGAAAGCAATTATAAGAAAAGGAGCCAGAATCTCAAAGGTGGCAATGGTAAAAGCCAAAATATCGATAAAATCGAACTGCTGCTCGTCTTGTTCCGGCAGACGCCGCGCCACCTGGCTTCACCTCCACCCCAAAGACAGATAACCCGAATACAAAAGACGGTAGATTCGCTCATCGCGAACCACCCGCCGGACAAAATTCCTCGTTTCCGGAAAAGGGATTTGACTGATGCCGGCCCAACTTCCGTCCCAAAGGCCACTGGCCAACCATTCCTTGACGTGCCGTCGTCCACCGTTATAGGCCGCCAAAGCGGCCAGGAGATTGCCGTCGAAGTCCTGCCGCAGCCAGTCCAAATACCAGCTACCCAGACGCAGGTTGGTGGCCGGATCATATAAAAGGTCTGGATCCAGGTCCTCCCAACCCATTTGCCGGGCCACCCAACGTCCCGTATCGGGCATAATCTGCATCAGTCCGATGGCCCCCCGGCTGGAGTAGGCGCGGACCTGAAAGCGACTTTCTACGCGCACCACCGCCGCCAGTAAATAAGGTGACAGGGCATTTTCCTGGGCATACTGTTGAATGATCTGGCGGTAGGGAAAAGGATAGAGATAACGGATTAACGTAAAGGCCGACCAAAAGAGGACGAGAAAAAAGACAAAAAGAAACCAACGCCATCTATAAAGCAAAGGAGTGCCTCTCCCGTTCTTAATCCTTATTTTCATCACCGCGGGACGAGTTTTGCAACTCCTCCCAAAGCCGCCTGACCTCCCGGGCCGTTTCTTCGATAGATCCCCGGTTATCTATTATGCGTCGGGCGTATTTCATTTTTTCCGCCAGGGGCAGCTGGGCGTTCAGGCGATTTAAAGCCTCCTGGAAAGTGAAATGATCGCGGGCCATGAGCCGGTGCAGCTGGGTTTCGGGATCGACGACCACTACCCAGACCTCATCGGTCAAAGGCACCATCCCCGCCTCGATCAAAAGGGGGGCATCGATGACGATGATTTTCTCTTCATCCCTATTTTGGATCTCCCTGATCTTGTCTTTGATCTTTTCGATGATTCGAGGATGGGTAATGGCATTGAGCTTGGCCAGCGCGGTGGGATTGCCGAAGACGATCTGCCCCAGCTTACGCCGGTTGATGGTTTTGTCGTCGTTGAGAATCCCTTTACCAAAAGCTGCCACCAGCTCCTTCCAGGCCGGGGACTGCGGGCGGATGATCTCTTTGGCCACCAGATCGGCATCGATGACCTCGGCCCCCAGCTCTTTCAGGATGCGCGAAACGGTGCTCTTCCCGCTGGCAATGCCTCCGGTAAGCCCGATAATGGTCATCGGGAACCTATCCCTTCCTGGGTATTTTCTCTATAATATCATATCCGGGATAGTGATGACCACGGGGAAGATACAAAAAGGAATGAACAGGGAATTAACGTCGTGGCCCAAGAAACCGGTGTCCGGCCAGCCCAGTCAGCGCTGGCAATGGGGGCAAAAGTGGGCGCTCCGGCCACCGAGGCGGCGGCGAACCACCGGCGTACCACAGCGGGGGCAGGCTTGACCGTCCCGGCCGTAAACGGCCAGGCGGTTGGCGAACTCCCCTTTACGTCCCTCCCCATCGACATAAGTGGCAAAGGTGGTCCCGCGCAGGGCAATGGCCTCCGTCAAGATCTCCCGAATGGCCGCATAGAGCCGTTCAACCTCGGCCAGCTGGAGCTGGCGAGCTTCGCGTTCCGGATGAATACCTGCCCGGTGCAGGACCTCGTCGGCATAAATGTTGCCGAGCCCGGCAATGAAGGTTTGATCCAAAAGGAGCGACTTGACCCGGCCCTTCCGACCGGCCAGACCCGCCCGTAGATAGTCTAAGGTGAAGGCCGCGGACAACGGCTCCGGCCCCAGGCGCTCCAGGCCAGACACCAGTTCGGGAGTGGCCGTAATCTCCCCCGCGGCGGAAGCCTTCGCTGGACGACCCGGCTCCAACCCGGGCACCTGTTCGCCAGACCAGAGAACAACCCGCCCAAAATGACGCAGATCTACATAGCGTAACTCCGTCCCGTCGGCCAACCCCCAGAGAATGTGGGTGTGTTTCTCCAGCGGATCACCCGTGCGGTGTAGCAAAAGACGCCCCGCCATTTTCAAATGGATGATCAACCAAAAGTTCGCTGCTGCTTTGGCCGCCTGGGTTTGATTTACCTCCTCCAGCTGGAAAAGGAGGTATTTCCCCCGCCGCTCGACCGTTTGAAAGCGGCGGCCCCGCAGGGTCTGGCAAAACTCCGCGGGGCTGGCCCCCAAAAGCATCTTCGGCGTCAGTACTTCCACCCGGACGATCTCTTTTCCTACGATCGCCGGGGCGATGGTGCGTCGAATGGTCTCGACTTCAGGCAATTCGGGCATTTATCCTCCGGCCTCCATTAAACCTTTTTCATCTCCAACCAATTGGGTCCCACTTTCAAATCGACCTTGAGCGGTACCCGCAGCGAAAGGACCTTTTCCATCCCTTGCTGGACCAGGGTCTTAACCTCCTCCAGTTCTTCCTCGGGCACCTCAAAGATCAGCTCATCGTGCACCTGCAAGATAAGACGGGTGCGCAGCCGGCGTCTCTTTAGCTCCCGGTGAACGTTGACCATGGCCAGCTTGATGATGTCAGCCGCACTCCCCTGAATGGGGGTGTTCATGGCCGTTCGTTCGGCGAACTGGCGCAGGGTGCGGTTACGGCTGTTTATGTCCGGCAGATAACGCCGGCGCTTCATGAGTGTGGTCACATAGCCTTTCTCCCGCGCCTCAGCCACCGTTCGCTCCAGGTAGTTTTTCACACCAGCATAGCGGGCAAAGTAGCTGTCAATATATTGTTTGGCCTGGCTCCGGCTTACCCCGATGTCGCGGGCGAGGCCAAAATCACTAATGCCATAAACGATGCCGAAATTAACGGCCTTGGCCCGGGTTCGCTGTTCCGTCGTCACCTGGTCCAGGGGAACCCCAAACACCTCGGCGGCGGTGCGGGCGTGCACATCCTGATCCAAAAGAAACGACTCAATGAGATAGGGATCCCCCGAAAGGTGAGCGAGAACCCGCAACTCGATCTGGGAGTAATCGGCCGCCAGGAGAAGGTGGCCTGGCGGCGCTACAAAGATCCGCCGGATGAGCCGGCCCACCTCCATCCGGATGGGTATATTTTGCAGGTTGGGTTCGGTGCTGGAGATCCGCCCCGTCGCCGTAATGGTCTGATTGAAGGTGGAATGGATCCTCCCGGTGACCGGGTCCAAAAGGGGCAAAATACCGTCCAGATAGGTGCTCTTGAGCTTGGCCAGGGTGCGATATTCAAGGATCTTCTCGATGATGGGATGACTGCCCAAAAGGGATTCCAAAACTTCGGCACTGGTGGAGTAACCGGTCTTGGTCTTCTTGCCGGCCGGGAGCCCAAGCTTCTCAAAGAGGACCTCCCCCAGTTGCCGGGTGGAATTGATGTTAAACTCTCCTCCCGCCAGGTGGTAAATCTCTTCCGCTTTGGCCGCCAGGCGGCGACCGAAGTCCTGGGACATCTCCTGGATCAGACCGGGATTGACGGCTACACCGGCCGCTTCCATCTCGGCCAAAACCGTGAGCAGGGGCATTTCGACCTGATAAAACAACGGGGCGAGGTCATTTTTCTTCAGTTCTTCGTCCAAAACCCGGCAGAGCGCTGGTAAAGACCAGGTCAGACGTCCGAAGCGCGACCTGGTGACGGTCAAGGGCGTGTCCACCGCGTGACCGGGGCCACCAAGCCCAGCCTCAGCTTCAGAAGGTAGCTCTATCTTCAAATATTCCCGGAACAGGGCCTCCAGGGGATAGTTGGAGCGGCTGGGATCCAAAAGGTATGCCGCTAAGGAGGTATCAAAGGCCAGACCGGCTAACTCTAAGCCCCGCCGGGCCAGCCGGGTCGCCAGGGGTTTCAGGTCGTGCCCCAGCTTTGACCAGTCCGGCTGGGACCAGAGCGGAGCCAGGCCCTCCACCATCTCCTCGCTTAACTCCAGGTAATACACCCTTGGCCCAGTCCGAGCCTCTTCCGTAGTTTCTGGCTCAGGCTTCTCCATAGCTCCTCGTTCCTGGTCCGGAGCTGGCGTCGGGCCGACGGGCTCCCGTTCCCAGATCCCCTCTGTCCAGGCCAGAAAAAGGCCCTGGACCAATTGATTGCGCTCCGCCGCCACGGGCAAAAGGCTCAAGGTGCCCGCGGCGATTCCGACAGGTTTGTTCTCGCTGGACACCTCTGGGCTGACGGTTTCTATTGGCGCCGCCTTCCCCCCGGCCACCGCTGTCTTGCCCGCGAAAACGGCCAGGACCTCGGCCGGAGTAGCTAAAGAATGGATTAAAATGTCCCCGGTGGGCTCGCCTGGGGCGACGGCCCGGTCGCGACCGAGATGGGCGACTTCCTCGCGGTTCTGACCTTCCTCTCCGCTTTCCTTTACTCCCTGCCCCGGGGGGGCCGTTTCGGGAAGCCCACCGCGGCGGGCCGCCCAGTCCTGCGCCCTCTTCAAAAGGGCCTTCAGCTCCAGGCGGCGAAAAACTTCAAAAATCTTGGGCCAATCAGCCCGATCCAGGCTATACGGTTCTACCACCAGCTCTATGGGCGCCTGCCGGTCAATGGTGGCGAGACGTTTGCTCAAAAGGGCTTGTTCCCCGTAACGTTCCAGGGCCTCGGCAATCCGTTTTTCTTTAACCTCCCCGCGCCGGGCCAAGGCTTCCTCGACAGAGTGGAACTGGCCGATCAACTTCAGGGCCGTTTTTTCCCCGATGCCGGGGACACCCGGGATGTTGTCCGAAGGATCGCCCATGAGGCCCTTGACATCGATGAGCTGCTCGGGGGTCAGCCCGTACACCGCCTGCACCATCTCCGGGTCAAACAAGGCGATCTCGCTGATGCCTTTTTTGGTCAGCATGACCCTGGTCTTTGAGCTCACCAGTTGTAAAGCGTCCCGGTCCCCGGTGACGATGATGATCTCCAGGCCCTGCTCTTCGGCCTGCCGGGCCATAGTCCCCAAAAGGTCATCGGCTTCGAAACCCTCTTTTTCGTAGATGGGGACGCCAAAGAGGGTGAGGATCTCCTTCAAAAGAGGTAACTGGGCGGCCAGCTCCTCTGGCGTGCCGGTCCGGTGCGCCTTATATTCTGCATAGGCCTGATGGCGAAAAGTGGGTGCGGCCCGGTCAAAGGCCACCCCCAGGGCATAAGGCTTTTCCTCTTCTAGGAGCTTGAAGAAAATGTTGAGGAAACCAACCAGGGCATTGGTGGGGACGCCATCCACCGTGGCCAGATTGGGTAAAGCATAAAAAGCGCGGTTGGCCAAGCTATTGCCATCAATTAAAACCACTTTGCGCAAGGTGGCCCATCTCCTTCCCGGCCGCGTCCGGCAACGGCAGCAACGCCGCTCAGTCTGACAACGCCCAGGACACGACCTATCTCATGAAGGCGTTCGCCGGTGCCTCCCCCACCAGCGTCCCAAGAGGAAAGTAAATCCGGCGACGGAGAAAACCAAAAGGAGCCAGGGTAAAAGACCAGCCAGATAAATGACGAGCTGGGGTCCCAATTCCTGCAAACGCCAAAAGTTATCTTTTAAGGCCGCCGCTGCCTGCTCCTGCCAATGGGATTTGGGCGCAGGAGCCGGGGTGGGTGTCGCCGGCCGGGTTTCTAGAGCAGCCGGCTTTGACTCCGTCATCGCCCGGTCAAAAGTGGAAGCTAGGCCGGACGCCGGCTTCTCCACAGGCGCCTTGGCTACCTCCGGTTGCGCCGCCCGCGCGGCGAAGGTCGGCGGAGAGGGCGCCGTAATGGGAGCGGTTCCACCCGGCTGAACGGCCCCTGGCGCACCCGAGGAAGCAGTCGACGGCGCCGGGCCGGCCGCTTCAAAAGCCGTGACCAGCGGCGATACTGGCGGCTGCGCCAGCCAGCGCGAGCTCCAGGCGTTCAAAGCTACGGCGAGGAAAAAGAGGGCCGCGACCAGCCAGAAGCGATTCATCCGCGGCCACCGGCGGATGTGTCCGGCACCAACCGGTTCAAACCCGAGGACCGGTGAAGAAGAAGGTGTAGCCAGGCCAGCCTCTCCCTCCGGCAACGCCCCCGCCCTTGCCGCGGGCTGCGCTTTCGGCAGCTCCGCCAGGCGGGCCATGATCCCCTGGTGCAAATCGGCCGGCGGCTCTAATTCCTCCCAGGTCGCCAGAAGGGTGGTCGTCAGCTGGAGTTCCTCCAGTTCCCGGCGACAGGAGGGGCAATTTTCCAGATGCCCGGCCAGGGCCTGCTGGGAGGTAGCCGGCAGATCGCCCTCAAGATAAAACGGCAACAGTTGGCGGACTTCTTCGCATCTCACCGGCTTTCCCCCCTTTCGCCATTATTGACGCTTGAGAAATTTAAAAGTTCCCGGCGCAGTTTTTCCCGGGCCCGGTTCAAGCGCGACTTGACTGTCCCCGGGGCAATCTCTAAAATGGCGGCGATCTCATCATAGCTCAGCCCGTTATACTCGCGCAAGATGATGACAGCCCGGTGGTCCGCGTCGAGGGTGGCGATGGCCCGTTGCACGGCCCGTTGCAAATCGCGCCGCTCCACCTCCCGGTCGGTTCCCGCCGCCTCGTCCGCCACTTTTTCCAGCAGCGACCGGTCACCGTCCCGCCCGGGCTCGTCCAGCGAAAGGGTCTGCCGGTAACGGCGGCGGCGCATCAGATCGAGGCAAAGGTTGGTGGCCACCCGGTAAATGTATGTCCCCAAAGAAGCCTCCCCCCGGAACCTCCCGAGACCGGAGTAAACGCGCAGAAAGGTCTCCTGGGTGAGGTCCTTGGCGTCTTCTTCGTTGAGGAGCATCCGGTAAATCAAATTGTAAACCTTTTTTTCGTAGTTTAAGACGACCAACTCAAATTCCGCCGGGTCGCTCCAAGAAGCAGGGGTGTGCAGCCTTTCCTGGCTCAAAGATGTCCACTCCTTTCCCGCGGCCGACGCCCGTGTACCGGCCGACGTGACCCGACTGGCTTCTTCACGATTTTTGCGAGGGTCGGCAACAATTTTTCCTTTCCCTTAACTTTCTCCTGTACGTTAGGTCGCTAATTCTGGGACTAATTCTGGGCGGCCAGTTTCCCGGCGCAGTATCTCCCACTATTTCGCCGTTGCGCCCTCTTCTTCCTCCAAAAAAATATAAAAAGAACCCGGAAAGACCCAAACTGGATCAATCCGGGAATCTGCCTGCGTTCCTACCGGGGGGCAGGCGGTACAATTAAACCGGTATACGTCTCCGGGTTCCACAGCACTTGCCCGCCCAAGGCTTCCACCAGCGACCGCAGGGGGACATAGATCAAGCCGTTACGGCGGACGGTGGAAAAACTGTGCTGCCCAAAGGTGACTTTGTCTTGCTCCACCAGAAAACCGCTGAGGTCAAGGTGGCGCTTGAGAAAATCCAAGTTCACCATGGTCCGCCCGTCCATCAGGAAGGCGTCCCTGGTCAAGGGGCCACCTTTGAATCCCACCGTGACCACCGTCAACTCCAGGCGGCGCCGGTCGGCGTCCCAGTGCCAGTCGGCGGGAAAGGCTTTTATGTACTCCTCAAAGGGAACGTAAAGCCGTGAATTCCGGAGAAAGCCCGAGAATGAGCAGCCGGCTGTTTGGGCCACCTGTCGGCTTTCGTCCCAGACTACCTTTTCTCCCACCGCCTCGGCCAGTGGACGCAGGGGGACGAAGAGACGACCGTTTTCCACAAACCCCGGCGGCCGAACGGAATGCCCGTTTAGGTTGAGTTCAGCCTCCAGGGGAAAACTCGCTGGTCTCTCTCGCCGCTCCAGGGTCTCCCATTCCTGCTCTCCCAGATTCCCCTGGAAGCCGAGGAGAGCCAGAACCGGCGACAAGGCTTCCTTCAGATACTTTTGCCGGCCATACAGGTCTTTATAGATTTTAAGCCAGACCCGTCCGGAGACGGGTTCTCTTTCCACCACGGCCGGTTCGTAAACGATTCTCACCGGCGTCCCCACCTCGACCAGACCGGCCAGCTCTTCCACATCCCGATTGATCAGCCTGATACAGCCCAGGGAAACGGCGTGGCCGATGGAAGTCGGATCGTTGGTCCCGTGCAGGCCATAGTGTTCCAGGCTTAAGCCCAACCAGTAGCGACCCAAAGGATTTCCCGGTCCGGGTGGAACGGGCGGCCGTCCATCCAGGGGATACCAGACGGGATCGCGGACCTTGCTGGCGATAATAAAGTCACCGGTGGGCGTGGGGGCTCCGGCCCGCCCAATCCCGATGGCGTAACGCCTTATTTCCTGCCCCTGGTCAAAAACGCCCAAATAAAAGGCGGGAATATTGATCAATACACCTCGTTCGGGTGGTTTCGGCCAGAGGAGTTCGGGACGCCCCACCCCAGTTCCGGTTTCTTGGAAGTCTCCCCCTTCCCCCTTTGCCGCCGTCCCCCCGCCAGAACTGGCGCAGACCGTCGCCTCTCCCGGTCTGAAGAGCAGGCCCCCGGTCAAAAAGAACAAAAATAAAAGCAGCCAGGTCTTGCTGGCGCGCCAAGACAATTTTTCACCCCCTTCCCCCGGAAATTATATGCGGGGAAAGGGGTGGGTATACGGGAGAGCAGTGGGGTGGACGCGGCGCCGCCAGGAGGGGATGAAAGGGACGGGGCAGGGTGTGGGTCTGGGCAGATGCCGGCGGAGCGAATTTGAGCGGGCCGGCAACGCACTCCCCAAGAACGCCAAAACGCGCCGTCCGCGCTTTGCTGGCCAAGTCCTGGCGCCGCTAATGACGAAAGCGCGGTCTCAATGTACGGTCAGCCGGCGCGGGAGCCATTCATTGCGGAGCTGAATCGACTGGAGAAGTTCCTCCTGTTGAAAGATATCCTCGGGTCGTCCCCGGGCCAGAATTCGCCCGTCACTCATGACGTAAATCGTATCGGCCAACTGCGGGACGAGCTCCAGTTCGTGGCTGGTCATCACAATGGCCGACCCGTGCTCGCGGTTGTAGTCCAAAAGGATCTGGGTGATATCGAGGCGGGCAGCCGGATCGAGGCCGGCATAAGGTTCATCCAAAATCAGCAATTCTGGTTCAGTTACCAGGGCACCGGCCAGGGCTACCTTTTTCTTTTCGCCGCCGCTGAGATAATGAGGAATTTTGCCGGCGAGATGGGCGATGCCCATGGTTTTCAAAACGGCCATCACCCTGTCCTCCACTTCCGCCCGCGGCAAGCCCAGGCTTCTCAGACCGAGGGCCACATCATCGCGTACCGTCGGCCCAATGATCTGCTCGTCGACGTTTTGCAAGACAACACCCATCCGCCGGACGAGGCGCCGGAAGTTTTGCGCCGGGTTCAAACCAAAAACCCGCACCTCTCCCTGTACCGGAGTCAAAAGACCAATCAGGTGCCAGAGCAAGGTGGTTTTGCCGGAACCGTTGGGGCCAACAATCACGGCCTTCTCCCCCGGCCTGAGAACAAAACTGAGCCCGCAAATCTCCACCCTGGTTTGATCAGGATAGAGGTGGGTCAGGCAGTCTACCCGGGCGATTTCTTTTGTCTGAATCTCTTCCGGGTCGATCCCTTTCGTTCCGATCTCTTTTGCCCGACTCTTTTCCATAACCCAACGTCCCTTCTGGCATCTCTGCCACAACGTTTCGTCCCATTTATTTGTCTCTCGGTTCAATTGCCTTCAGCCAAACGAGAGGAAAGTCAGCACCACCAGGATCAGCGATAAACCCCAGAGCCAGTAGTCTTCGCGGTGCCACTCCTGCTCGGAAGTGAGGAAAAAGCTCCCGGCTTCATAACCGCGTAAAACCATGATTTTCTCCAAACGTCCAGCCATGTCCACCGCCCGCAGTGCCGTCAGACCCAAAGCGGAGACGATCGCCCGGGGATCGCGGTCGGCCCCCTTCAATCTCAAGGCCAAAAGGGCCTTCTCCAACCCCTCCAGCAAGAGAAAAATAGAGCGATAGGTCAAAAAGAGACCATCGATGACGGTAGGCGGTAATAACCGGCGCAGGAGGTAAAAAATCTCGATATACGGTGTCGTCGCCAGAAAGAGCAAGACGGTCAGGGAACTGGCCATGGCCCGCAGTAAGACGATCCATCTCCACTCCGGTTGGCTGAAGGCCAGGCCGAAGAGGAGGGCAAGAAAGGCCGGATAAAGGGCCAGGGACAAAAACCGCCGCCAGGGGAGACCTTCTAAAAAGCTCAACCCCAGTATGCCCAGGCTAACCAAACCGAGATAGAGGGGATGGCGATTGACGATGACTCCCGCCAGGGTAACCAAAGCAAAGGCGGCTTTACTCTTGGCGTTAGCCCGGTGCAGTGGTCCCGTTCCGTTATAGGCCAGATTGTCGATATAAGCCAGGTCCAAGGTGTTGCTCCCTCACTGGACAGCAAATTTTTTCAAACGGGGCCCGCGGCCGGCCCGTGTTAACTCTTACTCCCTCTATTAGCTCTTACTCAAAGAGGTTGGGGCGCAACCGGTAAAGATATAGGGCCAGCAAAAAGACAAAGACGCTTTCAATCAACCCTCCGGCGGTGGCCACCGGCAAGGTGAGGGCTAAAAAGCGGACCATCGAGATTTGAGGAACCGCCTCCACCGTCTCCGCCACCTCGTGATCGTGACCGCGGTGCAAAAAGAGAGCGGGATTGACTTGCGATCCCCAGATGATCCCGATCACCAAAAGGGTGGAAACGGCGATGCCCACCGCCGTGGTGACGGCCACCGCCCACGGTACGGGCAGCTTCTTTTTCAAAAGGCGGTAGAGATAAGGCGCTAAAACCGTTTGGCCAGCCATGGTTAAAGTGTTCAGGCCGACCACCGTAACCCCCCCGTGTCCGAGGAGGGCCAGGATGAAGGTCACCAGGAAAACGGCGATAAACCCAAGTTCGCTCCCCAGGAGAATACCGGCCAGGCTGGCTAAATTGAGGTGGTAAGGAATAATCCCCAAAGGCACCGACATCACTAACAGTAAGAAGGCACTGACCACACCGAGGAGGGCGATGGATCGGCCTTGCCGTTTGACCCGGTTGGCAGCGAAGTACAAAAGGATGATGGTGACAATCAAGCCGCTTATGATCCAGGCTGGCGGTAAAACGCCGTCAGGAACATGTAAATGCGACATTGTTGGCGGTCCAAAGGCGGACCTTCCTCCTTTCCTCAGCTTACATCAAGTTACATCAAGTTCATCTTTCCACTCAACTGGTAAAAATATGCCGGCGTCATCTTCAAAAATCGAACTTCAAAACGCGCTCTCTTTCAACACCATCAAATAACCGTTCCAGTTCACGGGAAATTTCGCGTAACCGTTGGCGGGTTCTTTGAAAGTCACGATAACGTTGGACTAACAATTGTACTTCTTCCAGCTTTTCCTCGCGAACGTAAGTTAAGCGTGTCCGGCCTTCCAAGCGCCGCGAAAGGTACCAAAACGGACCGTGTTTCTCCCCTTGCTGACAACGACAATTGGCCCGTCCGCAAGTCGTATAGCGTTTGATGAGCGAACCCGGCACAAAGGGACCCAGCTGCAGCAAGTGGCTTTCCAACTCGGCCCGCTCCTTTTGCAGGCGCCCAACTTCTTCTAATGGATCCACCCGCTTCACCCGCATTTCTTATCAGTCCTGTTTTTGATTTTACTGCCAAAGCCAGTTGCTGTCAAGTCGTCTCTAAATCATCCAGCTCAAAGCTCTTGCAGAAAAGCAGCGATTATGCTAAACTTATTCCTCGGAAAGTGTGCCGAGGTGGCGGAATTGGCATTCGCGGCGGTCTCAAAAACCGTTGGGGGCAACCCCGTGTGGGTTCGAGTCCCACCCTCGGCACCAATTTTTTTATCTCTTTTGTCTTCGCCCTCCCCCACTGTGACCTTTATCACACCGAAGTGGGCCCAAAGATGTCAAGATAAAGGAAAAGGTCCAGGAAGGGGGCCCCCCTGATGAGCGGCTTTTGGAAATGTCCTGGACAGGACAGCATGTTCTGGCGACCGGGAGATATCTTTGAAGAGCCTTGCCCATTCTGTGGTCAGCCCATCGAATTTTGGAAAGATGACATCAAGGTAAAGTGCCCTCACTGTGGTCAGATCGTCACCAACCCCCGCTTCAGTCCGGGCTGCGCAGCCTGGTGCTCCTACGCCGCCAACTGTTTAGGCGAAGAAGCCTATCAGATCCAGCACGAACCTTCCGTAATGCGCGACCGTCTGAAAATCGAAGTTGCCAAGGAGTTAAAAGACCAGCGGGAACGCCTCAACCGGGCTCTCAAAGCGGCTTCCCTGGCCGAAAAGCTGGTCAAGGAAGAAGGGGCCGCTGATATGATCGTCAGCGTGGCCGCTTCTTTACTCCATGTCCTCCTTTCCCATAATCCCCGGGCCGTGGAAGAGGTTATGGAACGGGTCGACCTGGAAGAACGCGTTCGTCAAGAGATCAGAGCCGTTCTTGCCGGTCTGGACAGTGCCGTTCTTGCCGGCCCGGAGGGTGCCGTTCCTGCTGGTCCGGATGGCGAAACCAGGCCCCTAAAGCCAGCCGAAGCCGAGAACCCTAACCTGCGGGTGACCGCCGACGCCGTCCGGCTGGCCGAATGGGCCGAGCTCCGGCGGCATGGCGCCGCTTCAGAGCAAGATTCGTCTCTCCCGCCCACCCTTTTCACTCCTACCGCTCGCCGCCTGGCCAGCGAGATGTCCTGAAAGGTCCGGCGCTGGCCAGTGGGACCCGCTACAACCTGTATCACTCGGGCAGCTTCGAGCTGTTTGGCCGGAGAGCTGCACAGGCAGCTTTGAGCCTCGACGGGTTTACCCTGCGGCCCGTTGGATCGGAGTGCGGCAGAGGAAGCTTCAAACTGTTCGGTCGGAAGCTGCACCAACTGATCTTCTTTGACCCCTTACACCGCACAGCGGGAGAGGGTGGCCCCAGAAATATTCCCCAAATTAGCTCAGGATGACCTTCCAAGGACCACCTCTTCAGGAATGGTTATTGTTTTGCGTCCAGAAGAAGAATATAATTGAAAAAAAGACCTGGGAGGACTTCCTTTGGAGCTAACCCTTGCCGCTTTGCGTCAGGCCTTTGCCGAGCAGAAATACATCTGCGGCGATGACGTCATTGTCCCCGTCTACTTAGCTTTGAAAATGGGGAAACCCCTCTTAATCGAGGGTGCTCCCGGCGTGGGCAAAACGGAAATCGCCAAGGTCCTGGCCGCCATCTTTTCCACAGAACTCATTCGCCTGCAATGTTACGAAGGGCTGGACGAGACCAAGGCCCTCTACGAGTGGAATTACCAGCGTCAACTGATCAAGATCCAACTCAGCCGTCAGGAGGAAAGGCCCCACCTGGAAACGGACCTCTTTTCCCTGGAGTATCTCCTGGAACGCCCCCTTCTCAAAGCCATCATGGCCGAGAAAAGGCCCGTCCTTTTGATCGACGAAGTCGACAAGACCGACGAAGAATTTGAAGCCTTCCTTTTTGAGCTCCTTTCGGATTTCCAGGTCTCCATTCCCGAGTTGGGGACCATCAAGGCCCGCAATATTCCCATCGTCGTCCTCACCTCCAACCGGGACCGCGAGCTTTCTGAGGGACTGCGCCGCCGTTGCATCTTCTTGCATCTCGATTTCCCCGATCCGGCCAAAGAGGTGGAGATTTTGCGACTCAAGGTGCCCGGACTCCCGGAGAAGCTGGGGCAGGAAATCGCTCGGGTGGTGGCCATGTTGCGGAACAATTCCACCCTGAAGAAAAAGCCCTCCATCGCCGAAAGCATCGACTGGGCCAGGGCACTGATGGAGCTGGGCCGGGATCGCCTGGATCCGGAAATCTTTAAAATTACCGCCAACTTGCTCCTCAAGAACAGGGACGATCTGGAGCACTTTCATCAGGAGAAAAACGTCATCGACCTTTTTGCCCGGGTCAAGCTAGAACCGACCCCAGTCTGAGGTGAGCGACCATCGCGGTGGAAAGTTAAAACGCCAGAGTTGAAGCAACTATGAGCGAAAATGGATCCGCTTTTGAAGATCGCTTAATCGAAAACCTGGTGGCCCCCGCGCCCGGTCTTCCGCACACCCTGGAGGCTTCCCTGGTCCGTTTTGCCCGGGCCCTGCGCCTTAGCGGGGTGCGGGTGAGTACCAGCGAACTCCTGGAGGCCCTCCAGGCCCTGGAGCTGGTCGGACTAGAGGATCGCCAACTGGTTCGGTCGGCCCTCCGGGCAACCCTGGTCAAATCCCCCGAAGCCCAATTCCTCCTGGAGCGGGCTTTCGATCTCTTTTTTCAACCGCCCGAGGAAAAAAACCGGCGTTTGGAGGAAACACGCCGCCGTCAGAGCGAGTATCAACAGCAGCTGGCTCAAGCCACGGCCGAGCTGTCCTGGCAGGGACGCCCCCTGGAGCTGACCATCGTGCACAAGGAAACCTATCTGCGCCTGCCTGAAGCGGAGAAGAAGAAGCTCCTGGATTTCCTCGACCGGTCCGGACGGGGAAACAAGGTCGATCAAGGTATTCAGCCATTGATTGAAAAGCTGGTGGCCGGGCACCTGGAGCGCTACCGCCAACAAATGGACCCGGGCCGGAAAAGTCCGGGAACCCAAAACACGGGCGATGAAGAATTGGACTCCCTCCTGGATGATCTTTCCATAGAACTGGAAGATGCCCGCGACTTCTTTTTATACCAGGATTTTTCCCACCTCAGCGAAAAGGATCTGCCGAAGATGGCCGAGCTCACCCGCCGTCTGGCGCGCAAGCTCGCCAGCCGCGTTTCCCGCCGCTACCGGCGCAGCAAGAAGCGCCGCCTGCTTGATCTGCGGCGAACCATCCGCGCCAACATCCGCTACGGCGGGCTCCTTTTCGAGCTGCGCTTTCGCAAAAAGCGCCTGGGCAAACCGCGCCTTTTGGTCATCGCCGACGTCTCCGGCTCCATGGCCCGTTATTCCACCTTTGTCCTGGAATTCATCTATGGCCTGAGCACCATCTTGTCCCACATCGAAAGTTTCGTTTTCTCCGATGACCTGGAGCGCATTACCGAGAAACTGGGACCGGGTGATTTCGATCAGGTGGTCACTTCCCTGGTCAAGGACAGTCGCGAGTGGGGAAGGGGAACCAATCTCGGGCAAGCCTTAACGAGCCTCGGACAGACCTGGTCGGAACGGTTAAATCCCCAAACCTTTGTCGTCATCGTCAGCGACGGCAAAACCCTCCAGCCGGAGGGGGCGGCCCAGCGTCTGGAACAGCTGCGGGAAAAGGTCAAAGAAATCCTCTGGTTAAATCCCCTGCCCGCGGAGGAATGGCCGCGCTTTCCGGCCCTGACCCAGTTCCAACGTTTTTCGCGGATGTTTCCCTGCCACAACCTGGCCCAACTGGAGCGGATTATTGAGAAGGAACTCTGGCGCCTTTAGTTTTCTCGGAAGGAGGTTTGAAGATGGCGGTTTGGAAATGCAACACCTGCGGACACATCATCGAAGGCCGCTGCAAGCCGGGGAAATGCCCCAATTGCGGTGCCCCCAAAACCGAGCTCATCAAGCAAGAGAAGACCAAGTAGGCGGGAAGGATGAAGAAGCTGTTGGGAAAGGCCTGGAAGAAGGAGCCTCTCCTCCCCAAGGACCAACTGTGGCGCCTTTCTCGGGTAAGAAAGCGCAGTTGCCAGGCTGCAGGAGGAGGTCAACGGGGCAGAATCAGGGCTGACCAGCAATGACCCGGCCGACCAATGGACAGGCCGCCGCGTCACCTCCAGCCGCAGGGCGTCCGTCGGGATTGAGATTTGCGGGCACACCATAACTGCCGACTCAGGGGGCCTTTTCAGGCCCCCGACATTTTCCGGCATCACAGGACGCGGGCTTCACCCCGGTAGACCAGTCCCCGGGTTCCATCGATGGTGACAATCTGCCCGTCTTTCAGAATTCCCGTGGCCCCCTCCGCCCCAACGATGACGGGAAGACCGAGGCTCAAGCCGACCACCGCCGCGTGGGAGGTCAGGCCACCTTCCTCCGCCACCACTGCCGCCGCCTTCTCCATGAGCGGAACAAAATCCCGGTCGGTGGCCGTGGTAACGAGGATGTCCCCGGGTTGGAGCTTACCGCCTTCGCGCGCCGTGCGCACGACGGCCACCCGCCCGGTGACGGAACGGTTTCCGATACCGACACCCCGGACGAGGATATCGCCCACGGTGTGCACCTTCAACAAGTTGGTAGTCCCGGCGATTCCAACGGGGATCCCGGCCGTGATTACCACCAGATCGCCGTCGGAGATGGCCCCCGCCTCTTTGGCCCGTTGGACGGCCGTCTCAATCATCTCGTCAGTGTTGGAAGTGTCTTGTACCGGCAAGGGGTGAACTCCCCAAACGAGAGCCAGTTTGCGCCGAACGGCTTCCACCGGAGTCATGGCTAGAATTGGGGCCTGTGGACGGTACTTAGCCACCATGCGCGCCGTGTAACCCGACTGGGTCGCCGTCAGGATGGCCCGGGCACCGAGGTCCTGGGCGGTGGTACAGGTGGCGTGACTGATGGCATCAGTGACCGTCCGCAAGGAAGTACTGCCCCTTCTGGCCAGGATTTCGGCATAAGGTAGAGCCGCTTCCGTGCGTTCGGCGATGGTAGCCATAATGGCCACGGCCTCAACGGGATACTTGCCCGCCGCCGTCTCCGCCGACAGCATCAAGGCATCGGTGCCATCAAAAATGGCATTGGCCACATCGCTGGCTTCCGCCCTGGTCGGCCGGGGCCGCTCGACCATGGACTCCAGCATTTGGGTGGCGGTGATCACCGGCTTGCCCAACCGGTTACATTTTTCAATCATCATCTTCTGCAAGAGGGGTACTTCTTCAGTGGGAATCTCCACCCCCAGGTCGCCGCGGGCCACCATCAGGCCGTCGGCCACCTTCAGGATTTCGTCGAGGTTATCCACCCCTTCTCGGCTTTCAATCTTGGCGATGATGTGGGCATCGCTGCCGGCCTCTTCCAGGACCCGGCGGATGGCAATTACATCGGCCGCTTTGCGGACAAAAGAGGCGGCCACGAAGTCTACCCCCTGCTCCGCCCCAAAGCGCAGGTCGGCAATATCCTGCGGCGAAAGGGCGGGGAGCCCAAGGCGTACACCCGGCACGTTGACCTTCTTGTGATCGCTCAAAACCCCGCCGTTCAAAACCCGGCAGAGGATGTCCGTTCCCTTGATCTCCAGGACCTCCAGCCGGATGTTCCCATCGTCTAAAAGCAGGAAATTCCCCGGTTGCACATCCTCGGGCAAACCCGGATAAAGGACCGAAACCTCTCGTTCCGTCCCCTCAACTGCCCGGGTGGTCAGGGTGAACAGGTCACCCTCTTTCAAAAGGGCCTTGCCCTGCCGAAAGGTGCCCAGCCGAATTTCGGGTCCTTTTGTGTCCAACATGAGAGCGATGATTTTGCCGGTCTCTTTGGCTGCCTGACGGGTATTGCGCATCCGTCGGGCATGATCCTCGTGGGTTCCGTGGGAAAAATTATACCGGGCCACATTCATTCCGGCTTCGATCATCCGCTTTTGGATCTCCACCGATTCGCTGGCCGGACCCAGCGTACAGACGATCTTCGTCCTGCGCATGCTCTTTTCCACTCCCGCCCTTAAATAGACAAGATCAAGGCCAATTCGTAAAGCTCACGATCGATCTCTTTCCGCCGCCCAATGGTGGCCTCCAGCGGATGATGGACCACCCGTCCCCCCATCATGCCGACCATCAGGCCGCTCTTCCCTTCCAGGAGGAGATCCACGGCCCTGGCCCCCAGCTGACTGGCCAGGTTCCGGTCGAAAGCCGTCGGATTGCCCCCCCTCTGGATGTGGCCCAAAACCGTCACCCTGGTTTCTTGCCCCGTCTTTTCTTGAATGGCCTGTCCAACCTCAAAACCCCGTCCGGCCCCTTCGGCCACCAGGATCAGACTGTGGATCTTCCCCCGCTCGTGGGCCCGCTTGAGGCGCTGGCAAACCTCATCCAGGCTGAAGGGTATCTCGGGAATTAAGATGGACTCAGCGCCACCAGCCAGACCAGCCGTCAGGGCGATGAAGCCGCTTTCACGTCCCATGACCTCGATGACAAAGATCCGTTCGTGGGAGGTGGCCGTATCGCGGATCTTGTTCAGGGCATCGACCACGGTGTTGACGGCGGTATCAAAACCGATGGAATAATCGGTTAGGGCGATGTCGTTATCGATGCTGCCGGGCACCCCGATGACCCGGATCCCGCGCTGGTGCAGAGCCATGGCCCCGCGGAAGGAACCATCGCCCCCAATGACCACCAGGGCCTGGATGCCATACTTTTCCAGATTGGCCACCGCCTTGTCCTGTCCGGCCGGGGTTTTAAACTCTTCCGAACGGGCCGTGTGTAAAATCGTCCCGCCGCGGTGAACGATGTCGGCCACTGACCCCAAGTTCATGAAGACGAATTCACCATTGATGAGACCAGCATAACCGCGCCGGATTCCGTAAACCTCTAACCCGTGAAAGATGGCTTTCCGAACCACGGCCCGAATGGCAGCATTCATCCCGGGGCTATCGCCGCCGCTGGTCAGTACGGCGATGCGCTTCAGTCCATTACCATCCACAACATCATCTCCCCATATACCCGGCCAGGATCTCGTGGGCTTCTGCAACCTCGCCCTCCGGCACCAGGATCTCAAAGTTGGCCGCATCCCCCTGGTGGGGAACCCCCAAAGGGCGCAACATCACTAAAAGTCCCTCTTTAGTCAAAAGGTCCTTCAGCATCTCCGCCTCAGTGCGGTTAGAAGCGATATAGACCACAGTCCACACTCTGAGTCCCCCTTGTCTGCTAGTGTTAGAAACCCGCTTCCCTCACTGGCCCTGTATTAGCTATCCCCATCTAATTCGGCAAGAAAAGCCGGTTTCCTGCCATGGCCCCAGAATTTCTCTGAGCTAAACGGTGCGGTAATAGCGGGCCATGGCCACTTCCCCATTGTCTGACCCCTGATCAGGCCCCCAGCGCGCAGGTTTTGGCGCCCGCTGGGTCCCCTTCCACCCCCGCTCCTTTGGTAACCAGACCCCGCTCCTCCGGCCAGGCTGACTCGCTTGCCCTGGCGGCCTTAAACGCCCGCCAAAATTTTCGCCTTCAAGGACTTTTACCTTCCTCCAACCCCACCGTCCGTTAAACGGACGTTATCCGGGCCCAGGAGCCCTTCCAGTTCCCGTAATAGTCCATCCTCGGTTCGCACCCAGAGTTTTCTGTCGGCCAGGATGACCCTCTTACCAGGGCCCAGGTGTAAGTATACGGGAGATGGCCCCTGGTACCGTAAGAGTAGCTCCTTCAGTCGCTCCAGGAGGGTGGGATCGCCCTGGTCCTGGACCTTCAAATGGACCTTGGGGACCTTGGCGACAGGAGCTCCTTTGGACGCGCCGGCCAACGGCTGGATTACTTCCGCCAACAACTTCGGCTCGCCCTCCTCCTCCGGGCGCGCCACCCGCCCTTTTATGAGCAGCATCCGCCCTTCAGCGACCAGTTCGCCATTTTTCTCCAAAAGACGGGGGAAAATGGTTACTTCCACCGTCCCGGTGAGGTCCTCAACGTTGACAAAGGCCATTATCCCCCCGTTCTTGGTCACTATTCGTTTCTGATTCAGGACCAGTCCGGCGATGACGACATCCTCACCGTCGTCCTTGTTGCGGAGATCGACCACCGTCGCGCTGGTCAGGCGGCGAATCTCCGCTTCGAACTCGGCCAGGGGATGACCGCTGACGTAAAAGCCCAGTACCTCTTTTTCCATGGATAAAAGGGTGGGCCGGGGATATTCCTCCCCTGATTCGGGCGGGGTCTCCGCCCGCGCTGCGGCCGCTTCCGCCGTCATTTCAAAGAGGGACAATTGTCCGCCCGCACGGGCTTTCTGGAGAGCTTGGGCTTCGGCCATGGCCTGTTCGAGGTTCTCCAGGAGAGTCCGTCGGGTCAAACCGAGGCTATCAAAAGCGCCCGCCTTGATCAGGCTCTCCAGCACCCGCCGGTTGATCACCCGGGAGTCGGTCCGGTATAAAAGGTCCTCCAGGCTAGAAAAAGGACCGGCCTGCCTGGCCGCCAGGATCATCTCCACAGCCCCCAACCCAACGTTTTTGATGGCGGCCAGCCCGAAACGGATCCTGGTGTCACCGACCACCGTAAAGTCCGCCTGGCTCTCGTTGATGTCCGGGGGAAGGATCTCCAGTCCCATTCGCCGGGCTTCGTTGATGTATTCGGCTACCTTATCCTGGTTTCCTTTGACGCTGGTCAAGAGGGCCGCCAGAAAAGGGGCCGGGTAATTGGCCTTCAAATAAGCTGTTTGGTACGACAGTAGACCATAGGCAGCGCTGTGGTTCTTATTGAAGCCGTAGTTGGCAAACTTCATGATCAGCTCATAAAGCTCGTTGGCCAGGGCCTCATCATGCCCCTGCCGGAGGCACCCGGCCACAAAAGCCTGGCGCTGCTCATCCAAAATCTCCTTTTTCTTTTTGCCCACCGCCCGCCGCAAGAGATCAGCCTGGCCCAAGGTAAAACCGGCCATGACGGCCGCCACCTGCATGATTTGCTCCTGGTAGATCATGACCCCGTAAGTTTCCCTCAAAATCGGTTCCAGTTTAGGGTGGAGGTACTGCGGCGTACCGTTTTTGCTGGCCACATAAAGGGGGATGTTTTCCATGGGCCCGGGCCGGCAGAGGGCGACGGCAGCCACGATGTCCTCAAAACGGCCGGGTTTCAAGTCTTTCAGCATCTCCCGTACCCATCCGCTTTCTAACTGGAAGACCCCCAAGGTTTCGCCGCTGGACAAGAGCTGGTAAGTGTTGGGATCATCCAGGGGCAAGGCGTCCAGATCCAGGTGCCGACCCGTGCGTTCCTCCACGATCTTCACGGCCTCAGCTAAGACGGTAAGGGTTCTTAAGCCCAGGAAATCCATCTTTAAAAGGCCGAGGTCCTCGAGAATGTTCATCGGAAACTGGGTAACGACGGTGCCGTCGGGCATTCTCTGTAAAGGCACGTAATTGAGTACTGGTTCGGGAGTAATGACCACGCCGGCGGCATGAACCGAGGCGTGTCGCGGCATTCCTTCTAAGGATGCCGCCAGGTCGAAAAGGTTTTGCACCGCTGGATCCGTCTCATATAATTGGCGCAGGTCAGGGTTCAGCTCAAGGGCTTTCTGGAGGGTCATGCCCAGTTGCGCCGGTATCATTTTGGCCAGCCGGTCCACCTCGCCGTAAGGCTGGCCCAAAGCCCGCCCCACATCCCGGATCACGGCCCGGGCGGCCATGGTCCCAAAGGTGATGATCTGGGCGACGGAATCCGCCCCATAACGCTGGACCACGTAGTCGATGACTTCACCCCGTCGTTCGAAACAAAAGTCGATGTCCATATCGGGGAGACTGACCCTCTCCGGATTGAGGAAACGTTCAAAGAGAAGGCCGTGCGCCAGGGGATCGATGTTGGTGATGCCCAGCAGGTAGGCCACCAAACTCCCGGCGGCGGAACCACGCCCCGGTCCCACGGGAATCCCTTTCCGGCGGGCATAATCCACAAAATCCCAAACGATGAGGAAATAGCCGGGGTAACCCATCCTTTCAATGACGCTGAGCTCATATTCCAGGCGCTGGCGAACCTCCGGTCCCGCGTTGGAGTAGCGGCGAGGCAGATTCTGGTAGCAGAGCTTACGTAAATAGCTGGCAGCATCTTCCTCTCCCGCTGGCAGATCGAATTTCGGCAGGTGGACCCGCCCGAAGTTAAAATCGACCTGACAACGTTGGGCTATGGCTTCGGTATTGGCCAAGGCCTCGGGAAGATGGGCAAAAAGGGCCTCCATTTCGGCGGGACTTTTGAAATAAAACTCAGCGTTGGGAAAACGCAGGCGGTCGGGATCCCGCACCGTCTTATTGGTCTGAATACACAGGAGAACGTCGTGGGCCCGTGCGTCCTTCCGCTCCAGGTAATGAGCATCATTGGTGGCCACCAGGGGTAACCCGAGCTCACGCGCGAGATCGATCAGACCCTGGTTGACTCGAGCCTGTTCCAAAAGACCGTGATCCTGTAACTCGAGATAGAAATTCCCGGAGCCAAAGATCTGCTGGTATTCTCGTGCTGCCCTCCTGGCTTCCTCCACGTTTCCCTGGCTCAACCAGCGGGGGATCTCCCCGGCCAGGCAGGCGGACAGGCCGATCAAACCGCGGGAATGACGCTCCAAGAGCTCCTTGTCCACCCTCGGTTTATAATAAAACCCTTCGAGATAAGCCAGAGAGACGAGTTTAACCAGGTTGGCATAACCTTCCTGGTTCTCGGCCAAGAGGACCAAATGGTGGGGGTTGTCGTCGACATGCGGAGTGCGGTCAAAGCGGGAACGCGGGGCCACGTAAACTTCACACCCGATGATGGGTTTGACCCCCGCCTGGCGGCATTGCCGGTAAAAATCCACGACGGCATAAAGGTTGCCATGGTCGGTGATGGCCACCGCCGGCATCCCCCACGCGGCAGCCCTTTTGGCCAAGGCTTCCAGCCGGATAGCTCCGTCCAAAAGGCTGTATTCGGTGTGCAGATGAAGATGGACAAAGGTGCCCATAACCCACCTGGCTTTTTCCTGTGATTTGTGGTAAAATCAGTACTAGCGGAACTTTCCAAGACCAATGTTTAAGGGGGTAAATCGATGCCGTGGAAGCTTTGCCCCTACTGTCATAAGCAGTCCTATTCGGCTGCCACCCACTATCAAATCTGGCTTTGTCCTTACTGCGGCAACGATCTAACCGATGAACCCGAATACCTTTCCCCCAATGAGGAATTAGAAGAAGACTATCCAGAATAAACGATACGGGTAGGCCGGCGCCGGGGCTCAGTAAGTTCTTCCCCTGGCGCCGGTTGCTTTTTCCCCGTGCGCCCGGCCGATGATGGCTTGGGATTACCCTGGCTTAACTATGGTCCCTCGCCTGACCGTAGGCACAATCAACCCGCAATGGACAGAATGCACACTTGGGACGCCGCGCCTGGCAAAACTCCCGACCAAAGCGAATCAAGGCCGTGTGTAAAGGTCGCTGTAATTCGCTGGGGATAACCTGACTCAAAAGTTCTTGAGCCTTGGCCGCGTTCTCCTTGGCCCCCACCCATCCCAGCCGTTTGGCAATCCGCAAGACATGGGTATCGACCGGAAAAACCGGCCGGTTTAAAGCAAAAAGGAGAACGCAGGCCGCCGTCTTGGGACCAACCCCGCCCAAACCCTGCAGGCGGTCCATCACTTCATCATCGCCGCCCGTCAGAAGAGGATCAAGGGTCGGGGTTCCTTCGGGGTGGGCGGGCAGTTGCGCCAAGAGGGCTTTAATCCGCAGCGCCTTCTGCCGGGCCAACCCGCCGCGGCGCAAAAGGCTTTCCAGCTCCTCCACCGGGGCCTCCCGCAAATCCTCCCAGCGAGGATAGCGCATTTTTAAGTCCCGGAAGATTTCCCTGGTCGTCCTGTCCCCTGCCGCCTGAGACAAAATGGTGGCCACGAGGACGTCCAGGGGATCAGAACCGATTTCCTCCAGCAGGACCGGCGAATCGAGCTCCAGTTGCGCTAGCGCTGCCGCCACCCGGTGGGCAGACTCAGCCGACAAACGGATGTTTTTCACCTCACAACTTGGCCACCAGTTCTTTGAAACGGCGGCCTCGCTCCATGAAATTGCTAAACATGTCGTAGCTGGCGCAGGCCGGGGAAAGCAAAACGGACCAACCCGGTTGCGCTACCGCGTGGGCTAAACTCACGGCTTCTTCCAGGCTTTTTACCCGCCCGATCCGAGGGGGGTTTTTCGCCTGATCAGCGGCCGCTTCCACTGCGGCCTGAATCTTGTCCGCGGTGGCCCCCAGAAGAATGAGATAGTCAACCGTTTCGCTGATCTTCTGGCCCAGCTCGTCAAAGCCGATGTGTTTATCGTAACCACCAGCGATGAGCACCAGAGGCCCTTTGATCGTATCCAGAGCGGCCATCGTCCGGTCGGGAGCCGTGGCGATGGAGTCATTGTAATACTTCACCCCATTCAGCTCCCGCACCAGTTCCAAACGGTGCTCCACGCCGCGGAATCCGCCCACCACCCGGCGGAAGGTCGCCGTCGTTACCCCGACCACTTTAGCCATGGCCAGGACTGCCAGGACGTTCTCCAGGTTATGCTCACCGGGCAAGAGGATTTCCGAACGCGGCATGATCTCTTCCCGCCGTCCCCCGTGCCTCCAAACCAGCTGTCCCCCGGCGCAAAAGGCCCCTTCCACCAATTCCTGCGAACGGCTAAAAAGCACCACTCGCCCGGGTGCCCGCTCCCTCATCGACCTCGTCCAGGGATTGTCCCAATTGAGAACGGCCACGTCCTCTTCTTTCTGGTGGAGAAAGATATTTTCCTTGGCCGCCACATAATCGGCCAGGGATGGGTGAATGTCCAGGTGATTGGGGCTTATATTCAGGAGGGCCCCGATGGTCGGACTCTTCGTCATCCCCTCAAGTTGAAAACTGGAGAGCTCTAAGACTACCCAGGCGGTGGGCGGGATGTCGCGCACCTTCTCGATGAGCGGTGCCCCGATGTTTCCGCCGACGTAAACGGGCCAGCGCCCTTCGGCCTCCAAAACCAATCCCGTTAAAGTGGTGGTCGTCGTCTTCCCCGCGCTACCGGTAATGCCGATAATGGGAGCACGGCAGAACTCAAAGAAAAGGGAGATCTCGCTGGCGATTTTGGCCCCTTCCTGACGCGCCTTTTCAATCTCCGGCAGGTTTTTTTTCATCCCAGGGGTCAAAAAGATCAGCTCAAACCCCCGCAGTTTTTCCAGATAGCCCGGTCCCAGCTGAAGCTCTATGGGCCACCCGGCCAGCTCCCAGTAACGCTCTCCCAGTTCGGCCGCCGTTTTTTGGTCAAATCCAGTCACCCTCGCCCCTTCTTTGAGCAAAAAACGGATCAGGGCCAGGTTGCTGACCCCCAAACCGACCACGGCTATCTTTTTTCCTCGTAGCTCCAACGCGTCCTCCTGTTAGCTGGAGATTTGCCGGTGGGCGGCTCTTCACCACGCAGATCCAGTTCCTCAGCCGTTGAGCAGACGTTCCAAACGGTCCAGACCCTCTTTGATCCTTTCCATGGAGGTCGCATAGGAAAAGCGCAGGTTGGCCGGAGCACCGAAGGCCGAACCCGGGACCACCGCCACCCCCGCTTCATTTAACAAAACCTCGGCGAGATGATCGCCGTCCCGGATGACGGTGTCACCCACTTTCTGGCCGAACAGTTCGGCCACATTGGGAAAGACGTAAAAAGCCCCCGGAGGCACCGGTGTAAGGAAGCCGCGCAAGCGGTTCAACCGCTCGACCACGTAGTCCCGTCTTTTATTATATTCTGCCACCATCTTAAATACCGGTTCCTGAGGCCCCTCTAAAGCGGCCACGCTGGCTTTTTGGACGATAGAAGTGGGGTTAGAGGTGGAGTGGCCCTGCACCGCCGTCATGGCCTTGATGATTTCCGGTTCAGCCGCCGCGTAGCCCATCCGCCAGCCGGTCATGGCGTATGCTTTGGACATTCCGTTGATGACCACCGTCAGCCGTTTGATTTCTGGCCCCAAAGAGGCGATGCTGATGTGCTTTTGGCCGTCGTAAACCAGCTTCTCATAGATCTCATCAGAAATGACGTAAAGCCCGTGCTTGACGCAGACCTCGGCCAAACCCTCCAACTCTTCCCGAGTGTACACTGCCCCGCTCGGATTACTGGGACTGTTCAGCAAGAAAACTTTGGTCCGCGGGGTAATGGCCCCTTCCAGTTGTTGCGGAGTAACTTTGAAGCCCGTCTTTTCATCCGTCGTCAAGTAAACCGGGGTGGCTCCCGCCAGTTTCACCTGCTCGGGGTAAGAAACCCAGTAGGGGGTGGGGATGAGCACTTCGTCCCCTTCCTGACAAAGGGCCATAAAGGCATTGTAGAGCGCCTGCTTCCCGCCGACGGTGACGATGATCTGGTTCAAACCGTACTCCAGGCCGTTATCGCGTAACAACTTGTTCCGAATGGCTTCTTTTAGTTCGCGGATCCCGCTGGTATCGGTGTACTTGGTGAAACCCTGGCGTAAGGCGGTGATGGCCGCCTCTTTAATGTGTTCAGGGGTATCAAAGTCCGGTTCCCCCACCCCGAAATTGACCACATCGACCCCTTTGGAGGCCAGTTCCCGGGCCCGGGTGTCGATGGCCAGGGTGCGCGAAGGCGTTATGTTCCCGATGCGCTGGGCCAGTTTCATTTCCTTCTCCTCCCTCAATTAAATCCGCTCCAGGATGACCTTATGCTCGAGCAGCCTGGTCTCTTTCAAGCGGGCCCGGACCCGCTTTTGCTCCCCGAAGATGTCCACCAGGCGAATCTGGTCCCCCTCCGGAATGATGAGATCGACCGCCTCCATCAACAATTCCTCGCGCCCTTTTTCTTCGATATAGACGTTGGATTCACACACGGCTGACTTTCCCCCCTAAGCGGAACCCGCTGCTCTATGATCATAAAGGTATACGCCCCACCGGCCAATGTCAAGTGGCGATGATCCGCACCTCGCCACTTTCGGCATCCATGATCAAAAGACGCCGGCGCAAAGGTTGTCCCCTTCCCAGCAGGACTTTAACCACCTCATGCACCTGCCAGGCCGCCACCATGGTCGGGGTGGCAGCAGGATTCCCCAAGCGCGTCTCTACCCCCCGTTCCGGTGCCCCGGCTAGAGGGCCGTAGATTGTGGCCAGACCTTCATCCCCTGGGAAGATGGTCATGACCTGACCCATATAGCCGCCGATGGCTCCGTGCACCATGGGGACCGCCAGTTGCCGGCAGGCTTCTTCCAGCAAAAAGCGGGCCGGCAGCGAATCCAGGCAGTCCACGACGACCTCGGCACCGGCCAAAAGCTTGACGGCGTTCTCCCCCGTGAGCCACTCCTTGTAAACCGTGACCGTCACCGCCGAATTAATGGTCGCCACCCGCTCTCTGGCCGCTTCCGCTTTGCTGCTACCCAAAAGATCCTCCCGGGAGAGAAGCTGCCGGTTGAGATTATTGTCCTCAAAGTCATCCCCGTCAATGACGATGAGGTGACCGACCCCCATGCGGGCCAGGAGCTCGATGACCCCCCCACCCAGTCCACCCGCACCGACGATGGCCACCGTGGCCTGGAGCAACCTTTTTTGTCCTGCTATACCAATTGTACCTATATTTCTCAGATACCTCCAGGGGATTATCCCGTGGTCCAGGCAAAATATCTCGAGCTCCCGCGGTGATCGGCCCGTTTTTTCGCGCAGGCGCACCAGATCAACCTGGGCTACCACCAACCGGCTGGTTCCCTCCGGGCCCGGTACCTCTCGAGCCAGGGAGCTAACGGCCGACAACAGCGTTTCTTCTTTCATCACCCTCAACCTCGCCTTATCCAGTAATTTGGGCCAACGGGCCATACCATTGCGTTCTTAACTTCCGCAACATCTCCTTGCGCCGACAAAAGCTGTCTTCCGTTGTCCTGACTTTTAGCCAAACCCAGCCCTCCTTCTCCAAGACCGTCAACCGCTCCTTCTTTTTGGCGTCACCGTAGATGGCCGAAGCTCCGGCTCCCCAGGGCGGGGAAAGATTGGCCACCGCCAGATAAACGTCATTGGCGGCCGCCCGTTCGGCCCAAAGGAAGATCTCCTCGCCTTGAGCCCAAGCCGAGGGGGCCAACACCAGGTCAGCTCCCTTTTTGGCCAAAATGCGGACGGTCTCTGGAAAGAAAAGGTCCCGTCCCGCGACCAGACCGACGCGGGCCCCAGGAAGATCAAGGACCAGAAAAGGATCAGAAGAAGGAGGGGAGTCAGGTTCCTCGCCATAATGGACGGCCTCCGCCATGACTTCCTCGCCTTCCGGTCCCACCAGGGCGGCGGCCGGGCGGCTACGGCTACCACCCTGCCCCCGGTCCGCACTGTCCAGGAAAGGTTCTTCTATGGTCAGGCCGAAGGCCAGATAAATCCCGAGGCGGCGAGCTAAGGTCCCAACCTCGGCGAGGGCCGTCTTGACCTCGTTCCTGGACACCGGGAAGAAATCCCCGGGAAAGACGAAAATGGGGGCAAAAACCCGGTTACTCTCCTCTGGCCAAGGCCGCGAGGAGGAAGAGGAACCTCGCCTTTCTCTCTGGTCTTCCTCGTTGGGTAGCGCCGGCCAGGCTGGGGCGCGGGCGGCCAGGCCCGCCAGTTCCTCGAGGCCGCGCTGTAAAGCATAACCGACTGCCCTCTCAATCCATTCCTGCATCTGGGCCCGCGCCTCGAGCCAAGAAGCAGCCGGAGCCCCTTGGAAAACGGCGACCAGGAATTCTCCCCCCGCCGGCAGGGAAAAGGTCTCGTCCCCGGTCCAGAGGTAGCTGTTGAGGGCCAACCAATAATAGGCCTGGGGGCGACGCTCCTTCAGGACATGGCCCCTCACCCGGACCAGATCGATTTCCGCCAGCACCAGGCCATCACCCCGTTCCCGGAAGGCGAGGACCTGCCCCCGGGGATCGATGATGCAGCTTCCGCCGGCAAAGGTGGTCCCGCGTTCGCTACCCCAACGGTCAGCCGCCACCCAATAAAGGCCATTTTCCAAAGCCCGGGCTCGCCAGACGTTGCTGGGGGCGTGTCCAAGCCAGTTGCTGGGAAAGGCCACCACCTCTGCTCCGGACAAGGCCAGGAGGCGTGCGGTTTCAAAATAGTCAGCATCCATGCAAATGGCCATACCCAAACGGCCGACGGCTGTGGGAAAGACCGGAAAACCCAGATCACCGTCTACGGCCCAGCGCGTATCCGGGGGAAAGGCATGGGTTTTCCGGTAACGCCCCATAACCTCCCCCTGCGGGTTGATGAGGACGGCCGTGTTATAAAAAAAACCGGTGGCCGCATCCACCTCGGGAAGTCCCAGGACGAGATAAATTCCGTGTTCCCGGGCCAAGTCGCCCAACGCGGCGGTGGTCGGGCCCGGGACGGGCTCCACCAAAGGCGCGATCTCCCCGGGGTTCGAGAAGATGTACCCGGTGGTGGCCATCTCTGGAGCCACCACCAGGCGGGCACCCTGCCGGGCCGCCTCCGCAATCAAGGTCGCCAGGCGTTCCAGGTTCCGCTCCTTCTCTCCCCACGCCGGTTCAAACTGCAAGGCACAGGCGATGTATCTTTCCATTTGCGACACCTTCCAATTGAATTCTTCCACGCTCGGGGCAATTCTCCTGCTGGTGGTGGGTAAAATTGCTCCAAAAAGACTGGCCCGGGAAAACTCTCCCGGGCCGGCCGCTGGCTGGTTTATCCTTCCGTATTGGTCGCTTCCTGGCGCAATTTCTTCAGGCGGCGGGTCATGATCCCGCCCAGGCGACCGCTTTCCGCTGCCGTGAGACCACCCCAACCCAATTTTTTGACCTTTTCCGCCAGCCCCAATTCGCTGGCCACCTCCATTTTGAGACGGTCCTGGGGGGTCTCCACCTTCTTCTTTTTTTCCTTTTTCTGGCCCGCTTCTTTTTTCACGCGGCTCACCTCACAGCTTCGGTTTGAACCAACGCCCTTTATTATGCCTCAATCTGGATGAACCAATGCGGAGCCAGCAGTCGCAAAAAGACCCTCTTGAGCGGCACGGCAGTGTCCGGCACGCTGAAGCGGGCAATCATTACAGCGGGGACGCCTTTTCCGGCAATAATCTTTCCCCAGGGCCACCAGGAGGGCATGATATTCATTGAAAAGGGTCCCGTCGGGAGGTAAATGCTTTTGGAAAAAGTCCCTCGCCTCCTGGTATCTGGTCCCGGCCGGCAATAACCCCAGGCGGGAAAAAATCCTCAATGTGTAAGCGTCGACAACAAAGGAGGGTTGACCGGCAGCATAGAGGACGATGGAATCGGCCGTTTCCGGCCCAATTCCCCAGAGGCCCAAAAGCTCCTCCCGCAGCTGGTCCGCCGGCTGGTTTAACAAACGCTCCAGCTGACCCTGGTGTTGGGTGAAAAGGTGGGCCAAAAACGCCTTGATCTTCCGGGCCTTGCCCCGGAAATAGCCGGCCGGCCGCAAAAGCTCGCCCAGCTCCTCTTCCGGCACCTGGGCCAGGCTCTCCGGCGTCAACAAACCCCGCTCCTTGAGATTGGCCAGGGCCCGCTCCACGTTCCGCCAGGAAACGTTTTGAGTCAAAATGGCCCCCACGATGACCTCGAAAGGCGTTTCCGCCGGCCACCAGTGTTGCGGGCCAAAGTGGTCGTAGAGGTGTTTATAGATGGAAAGCAAAAGGGAGGTGAGCGTTGACCCGGGCGGACTTTGCTTAAATTGGTCTACTGTCAACCGCCCCCAGGTATCTTCGAAAGCTTTTGGTTCCAATTCTGACCGCATATCCGCCTTGCCTTCTTGGTTCCTCGTGGCCATATCTCGTTACAGCCTTTCCGGCGTCACCTCTTCCAAACCGGCAAACTGTTTCTCATAGAGCTCGGCGTAGCGACCGCCGCGGGCCAAAAGCTCTTCGTGACGGCCCACTTCAACGACCTGCCCGTCCTCGATGACGTAGATGCGATCGGCATTACGAACGGTGGACAGGCGATGGGCGATGACGAAGGCCGTTCGGCCGGCCAACAACCGCTCCATGGCCCGTTGGATCAAAAGTTCGGTGTAGGCATCGACGCTGGAGGTGGCCTCGTCCAGGATCAAAATGCGCGGATTGGCGATGAGGGCGCGGGCAAAGGCCAAAAGCTGCCTTTGGCCCACCGAAAGTTTCGAGCCTCGCTCATTGACCTCGGTATCATAACCTTCGGGGAAACGCATGATGAAATCGTGAGCCCCGACGGTCTTGGCCGCCGCGACAACTTCTTCGTCGGTGGCCTCCAACCGGCCGTAACGGATATTGTCTTTGATGGTTCCGGAGAAGATGAAGGTATCCTGTAAGACTACCCCCATCTGACGACGGAGGGAGGCCAGGGTCCCCTCACGAATGTCGATCCCGTCCAAGGTGATGCGCCCTTCCTGGGGATCGTAAAACCGTCCCAAAAGGTTGATGATGGAGGTTTTCCCGGCCCCCGTTGGACCGACCAGAGCAATGGTTTCGCCAGCTTTGGCCTCCAGGTTAATCCCCTTTAAGACGGGGAAGGACGGATCATAGCCAAAAGTCACGTTTTCAAAGCGGATCTCCCGGGAAAGCAACGGTAATTCCCTGGCCTGGGGTAATTCTTCTACGTCGGGTTTCTCGTCGAGAAACTCAAAAATGCGCTCCGTGGAGACGGTGGCCGATAAAAAGAGATTGTAGATCTGGCTGAGGTCGCGAATGGGCATGAAAAACCGGGTGACATAACCCAAAAAGGCCACCAGCGTGCCCAGACTGACCTGCATTTTAGCGATTTGCCAGCCGCCGTACCAGACCACCAGGGCCGTACCGATAGCCCCGATGAGTTCCACCATGGGGAAAAAGACGGAGGTCAGGGTGGCCACCTGCAGGTTGGCCTGGAGGTTTTCCTGGTTGGTCAGGTCAAAACGCTGCAGGTTGATATCCTCCCGGCTGAAGGCCTGGATGGTTTTCATGCCCGAGATGCTCTCCTGCAAAGTAGCATTGACGTCGGCAATACGGCGCCGGACGCGGTGAAAGGCCCTGGTCATCCGGATCTGGAAGAAAGCCACCAGGGCAACGATCATGGGGATGGTGGTGAAGCTCACCAGGGCCAAGCGATAATCCATCTTCAGCATGATGATGATGATACCGAAGATGGTCAAAAAGTCGTTGACCAGGCTAACGAGACCGGAGGAAACCATCTGGTTCAAGGCGTCAACGTCGTTGGTCACCCGCGACATGATTCGCCCCGCCTCCAGACGGTCGTAAAAGGTAAAACCAAGGCGCTGGAGGTGCTGGAAAAGACGCATGCGGATGGAGAAGATCACGCTTTGTCCAGTCCAGGAAATGATATAGGTCTGGGCGTAACTGGCCAGCCAGTTGATGAGGAAGAGGACCAAATAAAGGAAGCCAATCCTGGTCACTCCGGCCAAATCTCCCCGGGTAATATACTGGTCGATGGCCACTTTCAACAAATAGGGACCGGCCAGGCCACTTAAGGACACCACAAACATGAGCAGGATTCCCAGCAAGAAATAGAACCGGTATGGCCGGATGTGCTCCCAAAGACGCAGCAGGATCCGCCGGTTGACCCGGGAAAGACTGACCCCATCGGCGCGGTCAAAGCCATGTCCCTGACCCGGGCCAAGACCACCGCCGCCGAAACCGCCACCCCACATCATTCTTCATACCCCCTTCCCGGTTGCCGGGTCAATCCCGATGACCTTTCACCTGGAACCCGTCCGACAAGACCGGGGCCGCGTCCTGGTCCACCCGGTCGGGGCCGCCCGGGTTTGGCGTTATCCCGGTCGTTTTCCGTCGATCCGGCAGCCACTGCCGCCCTTCTGCGGCGGTGGCCGCCCAGCCTTTGTGGGCCGGTTTCTCGGCCGGCGGAAGCTGTCCTTTGGCGGCCACCTCTTCCTGCCCCTTGAGCTGGAGTTGATAAATCTGGTAATACATCCCTCCCCGCGCCAAGAGCTCTTCGTGCGTCCCTTCTTCCACGATCCGGCCCCGGTCCAAAACGATGATCCGGTCGGCGTTACGGACGGTGGAAAGGCGCTGGGCGATGATAAAGCTGGTCCGCTGGCGGAGCAGCTCGTTAAAGGCTTCCTGGATCTTAAACTCCGTCTCGGCATCGACGCTGGAGGTGGATTCATCCAAAAGGAGAATCCTGGCGTCCATCAGGAGGGCCCGGGCAATGGCCACCCTTTGTTTCTGCCCACCGGACAACCCCACGCCGCGTTCCCCGATGACGGTATCATACTTGCGCGGCAAGCTCATGATGAAATCGTGGATGTGGGCGGCCTTGGCCGCCTTGATGACCTCCTCTAATGAAGCCTCCGGCCGACCGTAGGCGATATTATCGCGGAGGGAGGCCGAAAAGAGGAAGGTTTCCTGAGTAACCACGCCGATCTGCCGCCGCAGGCTGTCCAGGGTCACCTCCCGGACATCGTATCCGTCGATGAGGACCCTTCCCGCCGTCACGTCGTAAAAGCGGGGAATGAGGTTGATGAGACTGGATTTCCCTGAGCCGGTAGGACCCAGGATGGCAATGGTCTGCCCCGGCTGGACCTCCAGATCGATGCCGTCGAGGACGGGCACTTTGCCGTCGTAGCTGAAAGAAACCTTTTCAAAGCGGACATGACCGCGGATCAGGGGCAACGGGCGAGCGTGGGGAGCATCCCGTACTTCGGCCTGGGTGTCCAATAATTCGAATATCCGCTGGCTGGAAGCGATGGCCCGTTCCGTCAGGCTGACGAAGAGCCCCAACATCCGGACGGGCATGATCAACTGGGTGAGGTAAGTGTTGAAGGCAATGAGCGTACCGATGGAGAGCCGCCCGCGCACCACCTCCCACCCCCCGTACCAGATGATGAGGGCAGTGGAGGCGGCGGTGAGGAAATTCATGAAGGGAACGTAGAAGGCCTGCAGACGGGCGGCCATAACGTTGCGCCTCATATATTCCCGGCTGTCTCGTTCAAACTTGGCCACTTCGTGCTCTTCCCGGGCAAAGGCCTTCACCACCCGCATCCCGGTGACGTTTTCCTGCAGGGTGGCCGTCAGTACCGCCATCTGTTGTTGCACTTGATAGAACATGGGGCGGACCTTGCGCGCCATCTGGTAAACGGCATAAAAAAGGAAGGGCATAGTGGCCATGGAAACCAGGGTCAAGCGCCAATCCAGGCGAAAAAGGACCGCCAGCACCCCCAAAAAGGTGAACAGGTTGCTGGTCAATTGGACAAACCCCATCCCCAAAAACTGGTTCAAGACTTCCACATCGGCGGTCAAACGGGACATCAACTGCCCCGTTTGAGCCTTGTCGTAGAACCCGAAGGAAAGCTGTTGAAGATGACGGTACAGTTCGTTGCGCAGATCGTAAATTATCCGCTGCGAGGTATACTGAATGGAAAAACGCTGCACAAAGGTCAAAAAGCCGCGCAAAACGGCCACCAGAACGATGGCCGCCGCAGCCGGGAAAAGAAGCTGGTAATTCCCCCGGCTGAGACCCTCATCGACCACCCATTTCAAGATCCACGGCGTCACCAACCCGAGAGCGGAAACGACGAAGATGAGGACAAGCGACAATAAGACCAGATGCCAAAAAGGTCGTTGATAGCGGAGAAGCCGCCAAAGGATCTTCATATTCCCCGTTGCTGGGAAGGACTTCCGGAACAAGCCCGGTCCTTTGACCCGGAACACGCCCCGCCTGGTTTCGGCCAGGAGCGACGACAAAATCCGGTGGTTCCCAGGCCCGCACCAGAACCCGCCCCACCAGCGCGTCCCCCTTTCTTCGACTGAGTTTTCGGGGTCGCCAATATCCGGCCCCGCCGGTGTTAACGCCGGCGCCTCTTTTCGCGTTGCGCACCAGCCGGTTCCCCGTCGTCTTTTCCTCCCTCTACCGGCGGCCCGGCCGGTTGCCCGGGCGGACCGTCCTCAATGACGCCACCCTCGCGGAGATCTTCCAGCAGACGCCCCAGATCAGTCAGCTCGGCCATGGTT
>Ga0334722_10000265_pt1 | contig 79739 bp, 71 predicted proteins | sample C3_bottom_MG_FD_207210 | JGI IMG/M metagenome (GOLD analysis project Ga0334722, IMG submission 207210) | Sediment microbial communities from Yellowstone Lake, YNP, Wyoming, USA - C3_bottom | ecosystem: Environmental > Aquatic > Freshwater > Lake > Sediment | place: USA: Wyoming | collected...
CTCGTATGCCTGCGTTCCACTTATGGCAAAAGGAAAGGTGAAGGGCGTGCTTGAAATCCTGCATCGTTCACACCTTGGTCCTGACGCTGAATGGCAGGGTTTTCTAGAAGCACTCGCCGCTCAGGCAGCCATTGCTATAGATAACGCCACGTTGTTCGATGAGCTTCAGCGGTCCAATATCGATCTTATGCTCGCCTACGACGCAACGCTCGAGGGATGGGCCAGGGCGCTTGATCTCCGGAGCAGGGAAACTGAACGCCACACCGAGCGGGTCGCGGAAATGACCCTTCGTCTCGCCAGGACAATGGGCATCAGTGAAAAAGATCTGGTCCATATCCGTCGCGGGGCCCTTCTGCACGACATCGGGAAAATCGGCATTCCGGACAGTATTCTTCTGAAGCCGGGCACTCTTACCGAGGATGATTGGTCGATCATGCGCAAGCACCCCCGGTTTGCCTTTGACATGCTTCAGCCTGTTGCGTATCTCCGCCCCGCGCTCGATATCCCGTATGCGCATCACGAACATTGGGATGGGTCCGGCTATCCGCGAGGTCTCAAAGGAGAACACATCCCTCTTGCAGCCAGACTGTTCTCGGTCGCCGATATCTGGGATGCCATGACCGATGAGAAGAGGCCATATCGGAAAGCGTTGTCGAAAGACGAGATCCGGACTTATATACGCTCCCTATCCGGCAATCAACTCGACCCAAAAGTGGTGGATGCTTTCCTCAAAATAGACTGGTAGTGGCTGATATACGGTGGGATGGGAGAAATAAAACTGCCGGCGGAAGCTTATGGGGGGGGCAAACCGCCGGCAGGGTGCTGCTTCAGGGAAATATTACACGCCGCCTTTTTCGATGCTTATCTTCTTTGTCACCTTATGCCAGGAAAACTTTCCGCTCTCCACAGTGCCAAAGGGCAGATACATCAGTTCCACATCAACGGTCATGTCGTAATCCAGAATGTTCCGCACGACCTTGTCATCCTTTTTTACGTCCTCAACAGGATAGGGAATTTCGAACTTTTCCACAACCGCACGATCGGGCGGCAAACCATTGTCGCGGATGATGCCGCTCTTTTCATAGGGTCCGCGGCCCATCTTGTCGCCGCGTCCAAGCTGCTGCGGTATCGGCATGTACACTCTGGACTGCTTGAATAATTCTTTTCCTTTACTGTCTTTCGCGGTCACTTCCAGGACCAGCCGGTTGGGGGTCGGTCAGCCGTCCGGGATGGAGTGGCCTGACCGGTTGATCATCTCGACCTTGACCAGGGCCTGCGGCACCATCTTCCCTCCGTCACGCCACTGGTATCCGAGGGTCTCGACTTTAAATTCCACCGCCGCCTTGGCCATGCCGGGATCGCGATAACTCTGCATGTTGTGCCCGAGTTTGCTCTTCCTCATGTGGCATTCCTGGCAGCTTTCCTGGCCGCCCTCGGCGCGGTAGGCCCAGAGGTAGCTTCCATAGAGTGTGCCGCACTGGGAGGGATTTTCAAGTTCGAAGTTCGGTCCCAGACCGTGGCACTGACCGCACAGGATGGATTCGTCCATGATCGGGCTCTTCTTCATGACGGGATGAGCCGCATCCGCATGAGCGCCGTTTTTGGATCCGTACACTTCGTTCTTTTGGGGAAATCCGTCGACCCACTTGTGGGTGATGGCGTTTCGCTGATGGCAGATGAGACAGTTGATGCTCACCTTCGAGAGCTTGCCGATGGCCTTCTCACGAGCTTCCTCGCCGGAGCTGGGGTCTGTGTAAATGTAGGCATACTTCACTATTTCTTTGGCCACGTCATCCGTTGCCTCGGCAAGCTGAGGCAGGTGGCATTTTGTACAGATCATCAGATGCTTGACCTGGACGTCCTCGGGTTTCTTCACCCCCGAGTATTGCCAGCCGGTGAGCCCCACCGCAACCGTGGTCTTGATGGTCGCAGCGGTCCTGCCCGTCCCGAAAATGGATCGGGAGTGGATGGATTGCTCCCATTCGTTGTAAATGCCTTCGTGACACTGCTTGCATCCGGTGGAGTCATACATCTTCGCGAGTTCGTCGATCGTTGTCGCCTTATTCGGTTCTGTTGCGCACACGCCCTGCTGTACGGAAACCGCAAGATTCAGCAGCACGAGCAACGCGGACAAACCTATGGTCCGGAAATGATTCATGCGCAGACCTCCTCCCTCAATTTATTTATCAGGCAACGAAATGTCTCATTCGTTCCGTTGTTATTACTTCACTGAAAATAATTACCGGTGAATTAGTTTTTAATATTATAAGGTGTGCTTGAGGATGTCAAGAATAAGTAGAAAAAATGAGTAAAAAATCTCCACCTCTGTGCATTCGGTGCAATTTCCATCTGCTGCGTGAATAATTATGCACTCTGATTTCGCGCGGCGTATTTTTATGTATCCAATTTCATCATAACAACCGCAGCATTGATTCCGCCGAAACCGAGAGAGTTGGAGAGCGCCGAGAAAATATTAATTCTCCTCGCCAGGTTCGGTATGCAGTCGAGGTCGCACTCGGGATCGGGCGTTTCGTAATTGATTGTCGGAGGAAGCACCCCTTCTGAGAGAGCGAGCGTCGTGAGCGCGGCTTCCACTGCGCCGGCCGCTCCGAGCATGTGCCCGAGCATGGATTTGGACGAGCTCACGGCAAGGTTTTTCGCATGAATTCCGAATACCTTCCTGATGGCAAGGGTCTCTATGCGGTCATTCGGCACGGTCGACGTGCCATGGGCATTGAGGTAGCCGAGTTCCCCGGGTTCCACCCCGGCCTCGGCAAGCGCCATGCTCATGGCGCGGCTGGAACCTTCTCCCTCCGGATGGGGCATTGTATAATGATAGGCGTCCGATGAAAGGCCGTACCCGGCGAGTTCAGCATAGATCTTCGCGCCCCGTTGTTCAGCATGGGTCAGTTCTTCGAGGATGAGCGCGCCGGCCCCTTCGGCAAGCACAAAGCCGTCCCTGTCTCGGTCAAAGGGCCTGCTAGCCTTTGACGGTTCGTGATTGCGCCGGGACAGCGCCTTTGCCTGGCAGAACCCCGCGAGGACAAGAGGCGTAAGCGCCGCCTCGGCGCCGCCGGCTATCATCACGTCGGCCTCTCCGCGCTGAATGACCCTCATGGCCTCTCCGACGGCATGTGTCCCTGTTGCGCAGGCGGTGGACACATCCAGACACGGCCCCTTTGCACCGAGTTTCATGGAAACGTAGCTTGCCGCCATGTTCACGAGCGACATGGGCGCGTAGAACGGCGACACGTGCCGTGAACCTTTTGCCATGAATGCGATCATGTTCTTTTCCGCGGTCGTCACCCCGCCTCGTCCCGAGCCTATGAGAACGCCGGTGCGGAGAGATAAACGCGGAGTAATGACCATCCCGGCATCCTCCATTGCCATGAGCGAGGCCGCAAGCGCGTACTGGATAAACGGGTCTGTTTTGTGGATCTCCCGGGCGCTCATGTACGAGCGCGGATCAAAGCCTTTCAATTCTCCGGCAAGGGAACAGGGAAAGGCCGAAGCATCGAACCTTGTGATGGCGGTGACGCCGGAACTGCCGTTAACCATCGCCCGCCATGAGGCCGCCATGTTGTTTCCGAGCGGGGTAAGCGCTCCAAGGCCGGTTATGACTACCCGAGTTTTCATGGCGGGCAGTATAAGATGTTTCATGATGATTGTCAAAGGCCTGATTTCAAGACCTGATTTCAAGAACTGATTTCAAAACAGAAAAGATAACCAGGAAGGGGGATTGAGTTTGACAACGGGTCAAATTATGCTATAGTTGACTGGTATGCAGGTGGTTTAAATAACCAGGAAGGGGGTTGAGATGAAAAAAAGCGAATTGTCAACGATGGTTGTAGCTGAGCTCAAAACCCTGGCAAAAAAGTTCAAGGTGATACTCCCTGCTGGGGCGAAAAAGGCCGATATTGTAGAAGCCGTTGCCGCTGCGGCGCGTAAAGCGGTTGCTGGCGCGAAAAAGGCTGTTCGGAAAACCACGGCCAGGAAGAAGCCGGCGCCAAAAAAACCGGCCTCGCCAAAGCGCGTTCCAACCAAAAAGCCGGTTGATACGCCGGTCACCGAGCACGAATGGAAATTGCCGCCCGGGACAGAGGAACCGTTGATGGCGCAGGAGCGCGTGGCCGATGCCAAATATTATACCGGCCCCTATGAAGCCGCACAGTCCGCTCCCCAGCCGTATCAGGATTTGCCTCGCGGATATGGCGAGGAGAAGATCGCGATCATGTCGCGGGACCCCTTCGTGGCTTACGCGTACTGGGAAGTCACGCCCGCCAGGCTTGAGCGGGAGAAGGCCTGGTTCGGCTGGAACAGTAAACTATGCGTGCGCATTTACGATGTCACGGGTGTTCAGTTCGATGGCCGCAATGCGCTGGGATATTTCGACCAGGAAGTGTACGAGAGTCTCGGCAACTGGTATTTCGACATGGGCCGTCCCGCACATTCGTTCTGCGCCGACGTTGGTCTGCTCTCGCCCGAGGGAAAGTTCCTGACGCTCGCTCGCTCGAACTACATCACTATGCCGAGAGACGGGGTCTCCGATCAGATCGACGAGGAGTGGATGCTCGTGGATGAGGAATTCTGGCGGCTTTACGGTTTCCCGGGCGGGATCGCGGGCGGTCTTTCGTCCCAGGAGGTCCGGGAGATGTGGGCGCGCATGCGCATGGAAGGAATATCTTCGCCGGGCATGGTGTCGCGCGAAAAGGCGAAGAGAAAATAGCGTTCTCTCGCGCGGGTTTCGCAGGCGGAACGTATCTTTTCATGGAACGAGAATATGAAGTCCATCCGAAGAAGGATGGACTTTTCTTTTATCCGAAGGGCGGCGGTCCTTTATCCAGGTTTATAGATGAATAAAAACAGCAACAGCGAAGAAAAAAGGACAAAGAGGAAGCCGCGTATCAAGAAGGACGGAGGACGCATGGAAAAAGGTTATCTGGCTCTGGTGCTGCACAGCCATCTGCCATTTGTGAGGCATCCTGAGCATGATCAGTTTCTTGAAGAGGACTGGCTCTACGAGGCCATCACCGAGACGTACATCCCGCTCGTGAATATATTCGACGGCTTCGTGAACGACGGCGTGGATTTCCGCATCACCATGAGCCTCACGCCGACGCTCATTGCAATGCTGGTTGATCCCCTTCTGCAGCACCGGTATATACGTCATATCACCAGGCTGACAGAGCTTGCAGAGAAGGAAGTGGAACGGACCAGGGACCAGCCGGAATTCAATCACACGGCCCGCATGTACCTGGATATGTTCCGGAATGCGCGGTACGTGTTCGAGGAAAAGTACGGCCGCAACCTGGTGGGCGCGTTCAGAAAGTTTCAGGACCTCGGCAAGCTTGAGCTCATCACCTGCGGGGCCACGCACGGGTTCCTGCCGCTTATGCAGAACCTGAAGGCCGCGCGCGCGCAGATCATGGTCGCCGTGGAACATCACAAAAAGCACCTCGGCAGGGCGCCGAAAGGCATTTGGCTGCCGGAATGCGGTTATTCCGAGGGGCTTGACGCGATACTGAAAGAAGCGGGGATCCGCTACTTCTTCACTGACTCTCATGGTATTTTCCACGCATCGCCCCGGCCCAAGTACGGCGTGTATGCGCCGATCTACTCCCGATCGGGCGTGGCGGCTTTCGGCAGAGACATCGAGTCTTCCAAGCAGGTCTGGAGCTCCATTGAAGGATACCCGGGTGATTACAACTATCGGGATTTTTACCGGGACATAGGCTTCGATCTGGATTACGATTATGTAAAACCGTATGTTCACCCTGACGGCATCCGCGTGAACCTCGGCATCAAGTATTACAAGATCACGGGTAAGTCGAACCACAAGGAGCCCTATGTCCGTCAATGGGCGCTCGACAGGGCGGCGGAGCATGCGGGCAATTTCCTGTTCAACCGGGAGAAGCAGGTCGAGTGGCTTGCGGGCATGTTCGGCGACAGGAAGCCGATCATTGTTTCACCCTATGATGCGGAGTTGTACGGTCACTGGTGGTTCGAGGGGCCTGACTGGATCAACTTCCTGATCCGCAAGACTGTCTTTGACCAGAAGACGGTCCGTCTGATCACGCCGATGGAGTACCTGACCGAGAACCCGAAATGCCAGGTCTCGGCGCCGTCGATGTCGAGCTGGGGGTACAAGGGCTATGCCGAGGTATGGCTCAATGAAACGAACGACTGGATTTACCGTCACCTGGACAAGGCTGCCGACCGGATGGTGGAGCTTGCGCAGCAGCATCCCCAGGCCGACGGCCTCCTGCAGAGGGCGCTGAAACAGGCGGCGAGGGAGTTGCTTCTGGCGCAGAGTTCCGACTGGGCCTTTATCCTGAAGACCGGCAGCCATGTGGAATACGCGATCAAAAGGACCAAGGAGCACCTGCTTCGGTTCACGAAGCTCTATGATGATATAAAGGCGAATGCCATTGACGAGGGCTGGCTTGGCGATATCGAGTACAAGGACAATCTGTTTCCTGATATTGATTATCGTGTGTATGCATGAACATTTTAGAACGTGAAGATGATGGGAAGTTACTTGTCATTAATTCGGCAACCGGTAAAAAGGCGGAATTCGTCCTTTCCTGAACCTTTTGTTGTGGGTGTAATAGATATGTGCATAGTTCGGGCAGGCCAATTCGGCCTGCCTTTTCTTTCGTTTGCCTCAAATCATGGTTGCAATTTAATAGACCTTAATTTATACTATATTAAGACCTGACAGCTTAAGGAGGAAAACCGTGAAATTGAGCAATGCTGTGAAACCCATAAGCTACTTTAAAACGCATGCCTCTGAAATTATCCGGGATATCGGTGAAACCCGAAGTCCTGTCGTTATAACCCTTAATGGTGAGGCAAAAGCGGTTATACAGGGTATCAGCGAGTATGAGGATCTTCAGGAGAGCCTTGCTCTCCTTAAGATCCTTGCCCAGAGCAAAAAAAGCCTTGAGGGGGGGAGGTATAAACCTGTTGCGAGGGCTTTCAAGGACTTGCGCAAAAAATGGGCGGCATCAAAATGACAAAATCATTCGCGGTTTTTCTTCTCGAAGACGCGGAAAAGGACATGGATCATATTTACCACTACGTCAAACGCCATGATTCCGAAGAGAAGGCTGAAAGGTTGTCTCAGAACATCGAACAGGTTATACTGAGTCTGCAAACTTCTCCCTTGAGAGGACATTACCCTCCTGAATTGGAACGGCTTGACATACTTGAATATCGGGAGGTTTTTTTTAAGCCATACCGGATAATCTATGAGACAGCCGGAGAATCTGTTTATATACATTGCGTGTTAGACGGCAGAAGGGATCTGCGGGACATTCTGCAGCAGCGACTGATGAGGTAATGCAGCAGAGCGGGATTCGCTCAGATTGGTAAAACATATTTCATGCTTAAATCATCCGTTCTCAAAGAACTGAAAAAAATAGTCGGTCCCGACAACCTGTACACCTCCGCGGAAGAACTGGTCGTATACTCATACGATGCCACGCAGCAGGAGTCGCTTCCCTGGGCAGTGGCGCGGCCGGCAACTGCCCGGGAAATATCAGAGCTCGTCAAGCTTGCGAACCGCGAGCTATTCCCCGTGGTTCCCCGGGGCGCCGGCACCGGCATGTCCGGCGGATCCGTGCCTGTCCGGGGCGGCGTTGTCCTGTCGCTCGAACGCATGAATAGAATCCTCGAGATCGATGAAGAGAACCTCATTGCCGTGGTAGAGCCGGGCGTGATCACCGGCGACCTGCAGCGCGAGGTCGAAGCCCTCGGTCTCTTTTATCCGCCGGACCCGGCCAGCCACCGGTTCTGCACGATCGGAGGGAACGTGGCCGAGTGCGCCGGCGGGCTCAGGGCCGTGAAGTACGGCGTGACCAAAGACTATGTCCTGGGTCTTGAAGTGGTGCTGCCCACGGGCGGGATTATTAAAACCGGCGCGCGCACGGCCAAGAGCGTGGCGGGGTACGACCTCACCAAGCTTATCGTAGGGTCCGAAGGTACGCTCGGGATCGCGACCTCGATTACGTTGAAACTCCTTCCCTTGCCCGAGAGTGTGCGCACTCTGGCGGCATTTTTCAGCGACATCGGGAGCGCGGCCGAGGCTTCGTCGAAGATCATGGCGAGCAGGATACTCCCTCGCGCGCTCGAGTTTGTGGACCAGGCCGCGCTCAGGGCGGTCGAAGGATATCTCAAGGAAGACCTGACGGGCGGCGCAGCTGCAATGCTGCTCGTGGAGGTGGACGGGGCCGCGGAGTCCACGGTGCGGGAGGCTGACCGGCTGGAAGAGCTCATGATCCGTGCCGGGGCCCTCCGAGTGAACAGGGCCAGGTCGGATGAGGAGCGGGAACAGCTCTGGAAAGCCCGTCGATCTATATCTCCCGCGCTCTACACCCTTAAACCGAAAAAACTGAATGAGGACATTGTGGTTCCGAGGAGCAAGATACCCCTCATTCTGCTCGAAATCGGAGCCATCGCCGAGCGGCATGGCCTCCTGATCGTGAACTTCGGCCACGCAGGTGACGGCAATATCCACACCAATATCATGATCGATGAAGAAGAAAGGCCGCGGGCAGAGGCGGCGGTGAAAGAGATCTTCGCAGCCGTGCTGCGTCTTGGCGGCAGCATCACCGGCGAACACGGCATCGGACTGTCCAAGGCGATGTATTTGCCGATGGAGCTGGGACCCGAGGCCCTGGGAACCATGAGACGGATCAAGCAGGCCCTTGATCCGAACAACATTTTGAACCCGGGCAAGATATTTTTAGATGCATGATCCTTGCGCGAAAGAGGCACTAAAATGACCGTGTTGCAACTATGCAGGCGCATGTCCTTCCTGCGTTCACTATGTCTCGGCGCAGCGGTTATTATTATTCTCCCGTTCATTGCGTGGACACTCCCTGCTCTGGCCGAAGACACTGCGGCTTCCCTGACTACTGATGAACTCCGCGGCAAGGTCCAGACCCTGGAGCAGGAAGCTCTTGCGCTCGAAGAGCAGAACCAGGGCCTCAGAAAGATGATCTGGGAACTTGAGGAAAACGACATCTACCTTGTCGTGGACACCGAGAGCAACCGGCTGTCGATGAGACAGGGAGACAAGGTCCTGCGGACGGCTGTTGTCGGGACCGGCAGCCGGCATTTTGTCGAGGAGGAGACCGGGAGGAACTGGTATTTCGAGTCGCCCACGGGATCGCTGTCGGTCCTGGGCAAGGAGCGGAACCCTGTCTGGATCAGGCCGGACTGGTCTTATGTGGAAGAGAACATGCCTGTGCCCGAGGAGAACGACCCGGACAGGATTGTGCGCGGGGTGCTGGGCAAGTATGCGTTGATACTCGGGAACGGCTACAAGATACACGGCACCATGTACAAGGACCTTTTGGGCACGCACTTTACCCATGGTTGCATTTCCGTCGGCGACGCGGACCTTGAGGTCATCTACCGGACTGTCAAGGTGGGGACGAAGGTGTATATTTACTGAGGCGCAGGATAAAGTAAATAATTATGACGATAACAAATAGACATCTTGTTCCGGTCGTTCTGTCCGCATTGTTTCTTATGGGCGCGGACGGCGCCAGTGATCCGGAAAACGATCGTGCCATGCTGATAGAACAGCACCGACAGCTGACCATGAGGATTGAAGCGCTGAAAGTGGAGCAGGATTTTCTCATTTTTCAAAAAGAGTGTTATGCCATGGACTCGAAATATCTGGTCCTGGATATCGGGGCCGGCACGGGCCAGCTCAAGTACAAAAACCGGACCCTCAAAACTTTCGGCCTTTCAAAGTCCTCCCGCGTCCACTTCAGCGCGCCCTCCGGCAGACTGCAGCTTACGGAAAAGACCGACGGTTCCGGCAACAGGTATGGGCTTGTTTTTGGGAAAGCCCTTATTATGGAGCCGAAAGGCGCTCCGTTTTTGCGTGGGGGAAAACAGACTTTTCACGTCCTGATCGGGAAAAAGGATTTTATGCCTCTCTATTATGTCCTGGAAAAGGGCGCGCTGGCATATGTGAAGCAGGATGCGAAGGGGCGAGAAGCGCGTTTTCGGGTTGACTAAGGCGTATTTCACTGTATAATTGGGCGTATGCGTGAACTGTCAAAAGGAGAGGATTTTTACGACGGCGCGGCCCTTCTCGGCGATCCCGTCCATGGATACATATCATTTACCACGCCCCGGGTAGCGGGGGAAAAGACCGAAAAGGACCTCATCGACACCGCCTGGATGCAGCGTCTGCGCCAGATATATCAGCTGCAGAGCGCCCGATGGGTCTATCCTTCAGCCGAGCACAGCAGGTTTCAGCACTCGCTAGGCGCCATGCATCTCGCGGGCAGGTTCGCCCGGCATCTCTACCCATCGCTCAAGGCGGCCGTTCCCGACAGTCCCTCGGCGAACTATATTGAAGAGCTTCTACGTATCGCGGCGCTCCTCCATGATGTCGGTCACGGACCTTTTGGCCATTTTTTTGACGACAATTATCTTGAGCAGTTCGGGCTTACCCACGAAAAACTCGGTCAGCACATCATCAAGACGGAACTCGCGGAAATCATCAAAGCCATCCGCCGCAGTTCCACAGGCGAGTTCGGGAAGGGCGAGCGTCTGAATCCCGAACAAATCGCATTCCTCATCGGCAAGGGCGCCGCAGCCTCCGCAAAACAGCCCCGCTGGCTTGTGTTCCTTCAGCCCCTGCTTTCCGGCATCTACACGGTGGACAACCTTGATTACGTGCGGCGTGACGCCTACATGTGCGGTGTAGCCACCGGCGCCGTGGACATCGACCGACTCATGTACTATACCTTTTTCACGGACAAGGGGCTCACGCTCCACAAGTCCGGACTCACCGCCCTGAACATGTTTTTGAACGCGCGGCTTTATATGTATACGAACGTCTACTATCACCGGACAACCCGGGCCATAGACGAGCATCTGAAAGAACTGTTCAAAGACACGATGGCGTCTCTCTTTCCCTATAATCCCCTTGAGAACCTTCCGGAATATCTTGAACTGACCGACTGGTCCCTGCTCGAGAACGTTAGAAAATGGGCAAAGGAGGGGGAAAGCTCCACGGCCCAGCTCGGCCGAGAGTGGACCGCCATACTCTCGCGCGAAGTGAAATGGAAAATGGCATATGACGTCACTCTTTCCATGAAGACCTTCGAAAAAGGGAAAACGCTGATTGATGCGCCGGAGCTTGTGAAACGGATCAGGAAAAATCTGCCGCAGAAACTCAAGGACCTCGCCTTCCGGGTGGACATGGCGAGCCAGGACCCGAGGCCGATCAACCCTCTCATGATGGGCGAACGTCAGATCCACGTATTCAACCCATCGACGAGAAAAGTTGAAAAAGAGCCGCTCAAGGATTTCTTTGACTATATTCCCGCGCGCGTGGTCCAGTGCAGGGTGTTCACCCTGAACCACGACCATGACCTGTTGCTGGCCGATATCGTCGAGAACGTGCTGGGGATACAGGATGACAGCATCAAGACTAATGTATGATGTTTTTGGAAGCGCCAAGGCGCCGACTTATGAAATTACACTCAGGACTGAATAAAAAAATAATTATCATCACGGTGATCTCCGTGATATTTGCCTGGACCATCGATGCCGCGGTGGACGCCTTCGTGTTCCATGAGGGAGCGTTCCTGACCCTTATAACGAACGTGCGGTTTCACGATCCGTTTCTCAGGATACTTCTGACCGCAGGGTTTCTACTGTACGGTGTTCTTATCTCCCGGATAATCACGGGGCACAGCAGGGTCAAGGAGACGCTGAACAAACAAACCGCGGCGATAGAAGCATCCATGGACGGCGTTGCCGTGTATGACCGTGACGGAAAATATATGTATGTAAACCAGGCCTATGCCGCGATCAACGGATATGACACCCCCGGGGAGATCATCGGCAGGACGTTCCGGCAGGCCTACGGTGAGGAGGAGGTCCAAAGGATGTCGGAGCAGGTCGAGCCCAGCCTCCGGAAAGGGGGACGATGGCGCGGAGAGCTGCTTGCGAAGAGGAAGAACGGGAGCACCTACTACCAGGAGGCGTCGGTGACCATGCTTGAGGATGGAGGTCGCCTGTGCATCGTCCGTGACATATCCTGGCGAAAGCGGAACGAGGAGCGTCTGCGACGGTCAGAGCAGTTTCTGAACATGATATTCGACAGTATTCGCGATCCGTTCTGCGTCTTCGACCGCGACTTCAGGATCATACGGGTCAATGAGGCGTATGCCCAGATGAAGAACCGGCCCGTGGAAGAGCTTATCGGCAGGAAGTGCTATGAAGTCCTGCAGAACGGGGAAGGCATATGCGACGCGTGCGTGGTGGACAAGACCTTCCATTCCGCCGATCCCTGCGCAAAGGACAAGCTTGTCCTTCTTCCGAACGGCGCGGAAGCCTGGCTCGAAATTTACACGTATCCCATTCTCGACGATGAAGAAAAGGTCTCCCACGTGATGGAGTATACGAGGGACGTTACCGACCGGAAAAAATCGGATGAAGAACGCCGGCGCTTGATACAGAAGCTGGAGCATCTTTCGAAGACCGACGGACTCACCGGTTTGCTGAACAGGCGGGCGCTGACGGAAAGTCTTTCCTACGAGCTTGATCGCGCGAGACGTTACAACTCAGACCTGTCGCTGATTCTCTGTGATATTGATAATTTCAAACGGATCAATGACACCTATGGCCACGACGGAGGGGACAAAGCTCTGCAGACGGTATCGGAAACCATCAAGAGACTTCTGAGGAAGGCGGACATTGCCGGACGATACGGGGGGGATGAATTCATGGTGATTCTGCCGGAAACCGCGCTGGCGGGGGCTGAGAGCCTTGCAGAAAAAATCCGTGTCTCAGTAGCGAACATCGAACTCCCGATGGAAGGAGCCAAGGCGGTCAAAGTGTCGTTAAGCATCGGCATCTCCACGCTTGGGCCTGAGAACGAAAACATCGATGCGCTCATTAAGAATACCGACGACGCCATGTATGCTTCAAAACAGTCGGGCAGGAACAGAATCTCTTCATCAGCCCGGAGACCATGAAGCCGGAAACATCAGGCAATTTACTCGCCCCACACGGCACGGGTCAGGTCCAGACCATCGATGGTCTGCTGGTTATAGAACCCGGTCAAATTCCTCCCATCCTCCGATAATGTCAGTTCATAGGTTTCAATCTTTTTGTAAGATGGAGCATCTTTTATTTTCCACTTCAACTGGAGTTTAAGGGTCCTGTCTGCGATTTCAAAAACTGTTACTGTTGCCGAATAATCAGCGCTGTTCATCGGAAATTTAAGGTTTAATTCGTCGTTTTCGTTTGCCGAGATATCGAAATGCTGGATCGGCATCAAGTCATCACCCTTCGCTTCCCTGAGAAGAGCCCAGCTTTTTACAAAGCTCCGGAGCTTCGAGCCATCGTCGTGGGGCAATTTGATCGGCTTGAGCATTTTTTCAGGCACGATTTTAAAGGAGACGCTGGAGAACGCCGGCGGCGCCGGCGCGGCGGGGACTGTTAGAGACGTTCCCGGAAGGGCCCTGGGGGCCTTTTGTGCAGCAGGAGCCACGGGAGCAGCAGGGTTAATATATTCCGCAATCGCTTTTGCATCCATGTCAGACAGTTTATCCTCGCTGAATGCGGGCATGTGGGAGGGAGGGTTCCTCATCAGGGAGACCAGATCTTTTGTCGACCTCAGTCGGGAGGAATCGTTGTGGCAGGCGGAACAATGCTTTCGGTACAGTTCGGCGCTCTTAACAGGAGGCGCGGAAAAACTTGCGGCAACGAAGCCGAAAGAAAAAAGAATGAAGATGATAAAGGGTCTGATTTGTTTCACGAGAGTATTCCCTTAATGAGACAGTTAATAATAGATCGATGACATTACTATAAACAACTGATAATTGCAAGAAGTTTTTCGATTTGTGTCAAAAGCGACGCCCCCGGCCATCTCGCTTTCCAGGCAGCACGTAGGTATAGTTACAATCCGTCAAAAGGTCATTGCTTTCCTGATCAGATCGATAACCGGCCCCGGATATATTCCGAGCGAGATAAGCAGGAACGCAAGTATTGCCAGCGCCGAGCTTCCTGAAAACGACAATGACGGTCCATCCGAAGCCGTCTCGGAGCGCGTAAACAAAACAACGATGATGCGCAGATAATAGTACAATCCGATGGCGCTGTTGATCACCAGGACCGCCGTCAGCAGCCAGAGGTGTGATCCGACGCCTGCAGCTGCAATATAAAACTTTCCCACGAACCCGGCGGTCAGGGGAATACCCGCGAGTGAGAACAGCATGGCAGTGAAAACCGCCGCGAGCCAGGGATGTTTCCACGCAAGGCCCCGGTAGTCATCGAGGCCGTCCGCGTCCCGGTCCTCCTTCGATAAAACCGTAACAACGCCAAACGCGCCGAGCGTGGTGATGAAATACGCTGTCAGATAGAATGCGGCGGCGGTCCCGGCCATGCTCCCGACGGCCAGTAGTGTTATGAGGAGATAACCGAGATGGGAGATGGAAGAGTAGGCCAGGATGCGTTTTACATTATTCTGGAGCAGGGCGAGCAGGTTGCCGAAAAACATGGAAGCAATCGCAGTGCTCGTGAAGATCAGAAACTGTGCGCTTTGGCCGTGAATGTCCTTCAGACTGAAGTACCGCAGCACAACGGCAAAGACGGCCCCTTTGGATGCGGTGGCGATAAAAGCGGAAACCGGCGCGGGAGCTCCTTCGTATACGTCCGGCGTCCACATATGGAAGGGGACGACGGCCAGCTTGAACCCAAGACCGGCGATGATCAGCGCGAACCCGGCGGTCAGCGAAACGGGATGAAGGTCTACACTGCTGATAGGAATGCCCGTCCGGTTGAAGGCCAGGCTTCCTGTTTCGGCATAGACCAGCGCCATGCCGAAGAGAATAAACGCGGAAGACACCGCGGCGAGTATCAGGTACTTTACCCCTGCCTCTACGCTCCTTTCGTTGTGCCGCAAGTACGCAATGAGGGCGTAGAGCGATACGCTAAGTATTTCGACGCCGAGGAAGAGCGATGCAAAGTGCGAAGCTGCGGTGAGCACGGCGCAGCCGAGCGTGGCGAGGAGAAGAAGGAGATAAAATTCCTCGCGGTGGCCCGCATGGATATTTACGTACGAGTAAGAAAGGGCCGAGACAATGATGGCCGCGGTCAGTATGAGACCGAGATAATAAAGCGCGAAACCGTCTATGATCAGCAGGGGAGTTACTTCACGCGGAATGTGACGGGCCGCGGAGGGCAGGCTTGCAACGGCCAGAACAAGTCCCAGGAGCGTCAGGATAACGGTGAGCTCATGGCAGCGATAAAACGAGATCGCCAGCATGACCACCACCGGGGTGATAGTCAGGACGATAAAAGGCGACAAGGCTGTGAGGTCCGCGATATTCATTTTACGTCCCTCTCCATCGGCGCCGGATTGTGATGCGGCGCGCAGCACTCGATCGTATGCAGCGCCGGTCCAGTTATGTTCAGCACGGGCTGCGGGTTCATTCCGAGCCACAGGATAACGAGGATCATGATTGCCATCATCCCGGTTTCGCGCAGGGAAAGATCAGCGAGTTTCATTGTCGAATGTATTTTGCCGTGGAAGACCCGCTGGACGATCCGGAGTGAATAGATCGCCGCGAGTACCAGGCCGGAGGCCGCGAAAGCGGCGACAGCGATGTTGACGCGATAGGCGCCGAGAAGTATGAGGAACTCCGCCACGAAGTTGCCGAAACCCGGAAGTCCGAGTGAGGCAAGGGCGAAGACAAGGCCGACGCCGGAGAGACGGGGAGCATGCGACCAGAACCCGCCCATGTTGTTCATCTCGCGTGTATGTATGCGTTCCTGGATCATGCCGACCAGAATGAACAGCGCGCCGGTACTGACGCCGTGGGCGATCATCTGGAAGATCGCGCCGGAAAGAGACGCAGCATTGCCGGCAAAAATTCCGAGGAGCACGAAGCCCATGTGGCTGACGCTGGTATACGCCACGAGCCGTTTGAGGTCTGTCTGGCCGAAAGCAAGGACCGCTCCGTAGATGATCCCGATTACCGCAAGGATCATCGCCGCGGGAGCTATTACCGCGGCCGCAGCGCTGAAGAGAGGAAGCACGAAACGAATAAGTCCGTAGGCCCCGGTTTTCAGCAGAAGTCCGGCGAGGATCACGCTTCCTGCCGTAGGCGCCTCGGTGTGCGCGTCGGGCAGCCAGGCGTGGAACGGGACCGCGGGCAGCTTCACGATAAACGCGATGAAAAAGCCGAGCATGATCCACATTGCAACGGCGGGCGACATGGTTGTTCCCATGAGGAGTGAATAGTCGAAGGTATAAAAGCCGGTGTCCCTGCCGTGGACAAAGTAAAGTCCGAGGATCGACAAGAGCATGAGAAGGCCGCCGGCCTGAGTGAAGATAAAGAACTTGAGCGAGGCGTACACGCGGTTCTCGTGACCCCAGATGTTTATCAGAAAGTACATGGGTATGAGCATCAACTCCCAGAAGAAGTAGAACAGGAACAGGTCCAGCGTCATGAATACTCCGAGGATTCCGGAGAGGATCAGCATCAGGTTGAAGTGGAAGAAACCGACGCGTTCCCGGACTTCCGTCCAGGAACAGATGACGGACACGATGCCGAGGAACAGGGTGAGCGCAATCAGCATGAGACTCAAACCGTCAACCGCGAGATGGAGGCCGACGCCGAGCTGGGGTATCCAGGGTTTGTTCAGTTCGCCCAGCCAGGCGCCGTGGTCAAGGGCGTTCCGGGCATGCTCGGATGACCAGAGGCGGAATAGCAGAACTGTGTCCAGTCCAAGCGCTGCAAGGGATATCCAGCGGGCGCGGTCGGTGTTCTTGCTCCCGAGGAACCATGCGGCAAGTCCGCCGAGGAGCGGTATGATGAGCAGCCAGATTAGTATCATTTAGTTTCCGGTTCTCCGTTATAGCCGCTCCCATGAGGGGAGGGGCTACAGCTCACTATTGCATCACCAAAACTATTCCCAGAAATACCACCGCTCCCACTGCGAGCCCCATTGCATACCACCGGATATTTCCGGTCTGGGTCCTGCTTAACAGGGAATTCAGCGATCTATTAAATGAAGCTATTCCGGTGTAACCCGAATCAATGAAGTCATTTTTATTGACCTGCGCAAGCCATACGAAGGGCTTGACAAAAAGCTTGTCGTACATCGCGTCGAAGTCCCATCCCGCAGACCAGAACATTCTTATTGATTCGAAGGCACGAATGCTGACTATCATATCCGCATAATGAGGACGGCGGAGATATACGAGATACGCTATGAATATCCCCGTAAGCGAAACAAGCGACGCAATGATCTGAAGAAGACCTTCCCTAACCGTGTCGGCGCTCACTTCGTTATGTATAGGGAAGACAGATCCGAGCAGCGCGGGAAGATCGATGAAACCACCGATGATGGACAATGCAGCGAGAACCAGAAGCGGCACGAGCATCCTTGCGCCGGGACGCCGACTAATTTCCATTTTTTGTTTTCCGAAGAACGTTACGAACACCATGCGGAAGGTGTAAAGCGATGTTATGAATGCGCCGAGCAGGCCAGCGGCCCACAAAGCAGCGCCGCCCGAGGGTGAAGACCAGGCCCGCCAGAGAATCAGGTCCTTGCTGTAGAAGCCCGCGGTAACGAGCGGCAACGCGGAGAGAGAAGCCGATCCGATCAGGAAGGTCCAGAACACGGCAGGTAGCTTCCTTCTCAGTCCGCCCATCTTGAACATATCCTGTTCGTGATGCTGGGCGAGGATGACGGCGCCTGCGCCGAGGAACAGGAGCGCCTTGAAAAACGCGTGCGTCATGAGATGAAAGACGGCCGCCGACCAGGCGCCGACGCCGAGGGCCAGGAACATATATCCGAGCTGGCTGATCGTTGAGTAGGCAAGCATCCGCTTGATGTCTTTTTGCGCCAGGGCGCCGAGGCCCGCGACCAGGAGTGTGGCCGCTCCGATGATGGCGATCGCGGATTGTACAACAGGGGCGAGTGCGAACAGCACATGCGTGCGGGCAATAAGATAGACGCCCGCTGTGACCATGGTAGCGGCATGTATGAGGGCGCTGACCGGCGTCGGGCCGGCCATCGCATCAGGCAGCCAGACCTGGAAAGGAAGCTGGGCTGATTTCCCGAGCGCCCCGCCGAGTAAGAGAGCGGCGGCAAGGACAGCGGTGTCGGAGCCGACAGGCCACTGGCTCGCTGCGTGATTCATAAGGTCCTGAATATTAAGCGTGCCTAATTCCGTGAACAGGAGGAAAAGACCGAGGGCCATGGCAGTATCGCCGACGCGTGTCACGATAAAGGCCTTGCGCGCCGCCCGGCCGTTTGCCGGGTCCGAGTACCAGAAGCCTATCAGGAGATAGCTGCATAGTCCGACGCCTTCCCATCCGAAATACAGGAGCAGCAGGTTGTCGGCAAGCACGAGGACCAGCATGGAGCCTACGAAGAGGTTCATATACGCGAAGAACCGGCTGTAGCCCTCGTCGTCTTGCATGTATTCCGTTGAATAGACATGAATGAAAAATCCCACGATCGTGACGATGAGTATCATGGCCAGCGAAAGTGCGTCGAGTGAAAAGGAGATGGGCAGCGAATATACGTCGAACTGCAACCAGGTCCAGAGCGTTTGCGTGAAGGAGCCGTTCCGCGGCGGATTGACGGCGAACTCGATCGCTATGATGATGGCCAGGAGTGCGGACAGACCGACCGTGCCGGCGCCTGTCAGGGCGACGGTTGTCTTCGAAAGACGACGGCCCATCAGTGCCAGGACGAGGAATCCGGCAAAGGGGAGGGCGGGTATGAGGAAAAGAAAATAGTTCATAGTTATAAGTACAGAGTACAGAGTTACCCTTTCATTCTGCTCGCGACGTCCGCATCAAGAGTCTTGAACGTATGATGAAGCTGGAGTACCAGCGCGAGGCCCACGGAAACTTCAGCGGCGGCCATGGTCAGAATGAAGATGAACATGATCTGGCCGTCTGTCTGCCCCCAGCGAGCGCCCGCACCCACGAAGGCAAGACCGACTGCGTTCAGCATGATCTCAACGGACATGAGCATGAACACTATGTTCCTGCGAACGAGCACGCCGATCAATCCAAGGATGAAAAGGATTGCCGCGAGGATTAGGCTGTGTTCCATGGGGATGCTTTGCATCATTGATGCTCCTTTAATGCTTATGCGGCCTGCCGAGATGGTATGCTCCAACCAGTCCGGCAAGCAGCAGCATGGAGGCCAGCTCCACGCCCAGTACGTACGGACCCAATAACGCGATGCCCACCTGCCTGGGTGTTATTTCAACGACTGTGGAAATTCGCGCGCTCTCCCTCGTGAACAGGTACATCAATTCCGCGGCAAGAACCATGCACAGGGTCGCCGGCCCTCTCCATATCCCGGGGGTAAGAAGCAGAGCTTCCTCTTTTGCGTGCGCCCCGCCGAGGTTAAGCATCATGATCACAAAGATGAAGAGCACCATGATGGCCCCGGCATAGATGATTACCTCAAGCGCGGCCACGAACGGCGCGCCGAGAATGAAGAAGATCATCGCCATGGCCAGAAGCGACACGATGAGGTACAGGAGCGCATGCACAGTGTTCGTCCGGGTGATCACCAGGAGAGTCGAGATAACCGCGATAACGGCTGATGTATAAAATAGAAAAATCATAAAGGTCCTTTTTGACCGGATAACAGGATTAACATGATGAAGTCTCTGATTTTGTCAGATGTTACCCTTTCAAACTATATTACGGCAACAGTTCTTTTATATCCACCGGCGTCTCTTCATTCTCCGCTTCGCCCTTGCCTTTTCCCTTTATGGCAGATCCCGCCACACGGTAGAAATTATAATCATGGTATTTGCCCGGCCCGCTGATGAGCAGATCTTCCTTTTCATAGACCAGGTTTTGGCGCACGTACTCGCCCATCTCGAAGTCGGTGGTAAGCTGGATCGCGTACGTGGGGCAGGCCTCTTCACAGTATCCGCAAAAGATGCAGCGGGAGAAATTTATCCTGAAGAATTCTGGATAGCGTCTGCCGTACTCGTCCTCGGCGGACTGAAGCGCGATGCAGCCGACGGGACAGGCGACCGCGCAGAGGTTGCAGGCCACGCAGCGCTCCTGGCCATCGGGGTCGCGCGACAGGATTATCCTGCCGCGCCACCGGGGAGGGATGTAAGGACGCTCCTCGGGGTACTGGATCGTGGCCCGTTTCCGGAACATGGTCATGAAGACCGTATAGATGGATTTGAGAATGCTGAACATGGCGCGGTCACCTGCTGCAACTATAAGCCGTCATCCCCGAATGGTTTTATCGGGGATCCGGCATATTGATTATTCAGGATAGCTTTTAAACACTGGATTCCCGCCTGCGCGGGAATGACGGACGAGACGTGGGGACTCACCCACAGCTCTGCGTCCCCGCAGCTATTCTTTCATTAAGATAATCGCCCCTGTCACCATCAAGTTTACCAATGACAGCGGCAGCATCACTTTCCACCCGAACGACATGAGCTGATCGTACCTCGGCCGGGGAAGCGACGCCCGTAGCAGGATGAAAAAAGAGATGAACACGAACATCTTGATCAGGAACCAGACGAGCGGCGGCAGCAGCGGTCCCATCCATCCGCCGAAGAACAGCGTTACGCTGAGCGCGGAGATTAGCGTGATAGCGAGATACTCTCCTATAAAGAACATGCCGAACTTCATTCCCGAATATTCAGAATGGAACCCGGCCACGAGTTCGCTCTCCGCCTCCGGCAGGTCGAAGGGCAGGCGGTGCGTCTCCGCAATGCCGGCGATGAAGAAAACGATGAAGCCGATGAACTGCGGTATGATGAACCATCCATGGCTCTGCGCTTCCACGATTACGCGCAGGTTGAACGAACCCGCGAGCATCACCACTCCCATGAGCGACAGGCCCATGAAGACCTCGTAACTCAGCATCTGGGCCACCGAGCGAAGTCCGCCCAGGAGAGCGTACTTGCTGTTAGAAGCCCAGCCGGCCAGGGCCACGCTGTAGACGCCCATGGACGACATGGCGAGGAAGAACAGCAGTCCGATGTTCAGGTCCACGACCTCGACTCCCGGCGCAAAGGGTATGATGGTGAACGACATGAGTACGACGATCATGATTACTGCGGGCGCTATGACGAACACCGCCTTGTCCGCAAAGGGGGGTATCCAGTCTTCTTTTGTGAAGATCTTGATCGAGTCCGCCATCACCTGCAGCAGGCCGAACGGGCCAACGCGGTTCGGACCGTATCGGTCCTGCCACAGCGCCAGCAGCCTGCGCTCTAGCCAGATGAGGTTCGCGCCTATGGTCAGCACCGTGAAGAGAATGCCGAAGAGTATTATCAGATGCAGAATGGTGTCGGTCATGGCGTCTTTTGTTTCCTCGACTTTTCGTCTTTTGCTCGTTCAGCAATCGCCGGCGAATAACCGGACAATTCATCGGAGCCAAAAATATGATGAACCGGCGTGATCTGCCGAGCTTCGTCCTTCTGCGCAACGGCTTCGGGCGCATACGTGAAATAAAAAAGCGGCATGCTCTTCACCGGCTCAAGTAAGCGTTTTCCCGGATCGTTGCCTTTGAGCGGCCCGCCGACTTCCTGCTGAAACTTGTTCAGGGCCTGCACGGAATTCCATCCTGCCGACCAGTAGCGCGGGGTCAACGCCGAAGGCGGCGGGCCGTCGTAGCCCTCCATGGAGAAGGAGAGGGGAGAGTCGGGATCATCCGGGGGTTTGGGCTCATGCAGGCTGACGTTCGCGAACATGGCCGTACGTCCGCTGTAGCGGTGCGGCTGGCGCGGAATCTTTTGTCCTTTTATCCGGAAGTCAGCGGGTGGAGCGATGTCCGCAACTGAAGCGAATACCGGCATGACGGAGATCATTTTATGGAGGAGGTCGTCAAACGTCATCCCTTTTCCGCCATCGGGCCTTCCGGTAGCTAAGATTATATCATGAATCCATCTCCAACTGTCCCGGATATCCCCCTTTGGTTGGAAAACCCGATAGAACCGCTGCGCACGGCCCTCATTGTTCACGAGTGTGCCGATGGATTCGGCAAATGTGGCGGAGGGAAGGATGAAATCAGCCCTTGATGATGTGGCGTTCAGGAGATGGTCGAGAACAACCACCTGTTTTGCGCTCCCCAGAAAATCATCTACCGCCATCTTATCAGCCCTGCGATACAGATCATTTTCAAGGATAATGACTGTGTCCGCCTTCTCGCCCGGATGCTGAGAGGGAGTTGTTAACAGGTCATTCAAATTCTTTCCGCCCATAAAGCCCAGACCCAAGGAGTTGCATTCCGGTACCGTGTAACAGAGCTCGGTCTGCTTCCCGCCTGCGCTGAGGGCCCAGGCGATATTCGCGGCGGCCCGGATGATGGCTTCGTTCCCAAGGCTTGCGCCCGAAATTATGAGAGGACGTTTGGCGCTTTTCAGCGCTTCGGCGATCTCGCGGGCCAGTGATGACGGGTCGACGTCCCTTCGCACCACGGTTCTCTCCCCGGAGGGGAGAGTAGGGGAATCGGGATTCAACTCGTGCGCTATGGCAAAGCCGAGCCGGGCGATATCATCAGGGGCCGCATGGAACGTTTTCGTTGCAATGGCATCGAGCCTGGTTGTCGCGGGCGTCGCGAGATAAAACGGCCCGGCCTCGTCCTGAACTGCATTGCGAACAGCGTTCTCGTCCCACTCCGGGATCCGCATCAATTTTGTTTTTTCTTTCGGCTTGTTTCTTACAGCCTGCCGAAGGGCAAGATTGAGCAGCGGCGCCGTGTTCGTGACATCTTCACCGAGCAGGAGCACGGCATCCGCCATTGCAACATCGCGCAGGGACGGAGCGCGCGCAGGGCCTTTCCGGTAGATGTCGATTATCAGGGCCACCATACGGTGGTCCTGTTCCGACATGCCTGAATAGAAATTATCCGGTCCCACGAGGGTACGGAGGGCGAAGTTGGATTCGAGCGAGGCGCGGGGAGAGCCGATACCGATGATACTCTTGCTCTTGGATAAGATATCGGATATATGCTTGAGAACAGTCGCTTTGTCGACAGGCTGACGATGCCCCCCACCCCTGCCCTCTCCCTCAAGGGGAGAGGGTGTTTTGTCGTCCTTCCCTTGATTGGAGGGTGATTTAAGGAGAGGCTTCCTGATACGCTTATCACTGTTTACAAATTCATATCCAAACCGCCCCCGGTCGCAGAGGAAGTAACCGTTCACTTCATGGTTATAGCGATTCAATATTCTGCGAAGAGTTCCATATCGTTCTCCCGCGATGGTATTGCATCCGAGTCCGCAGTGCACGCAGATCGACGGCGCGGTCTGTAGGTCCCATTTGCGTGTGTAATGCTTCTTGAAGGTCTTGTCCGTAAACACTCCGGTGGGGCATATTTCAACAAGGTTTCCGCTGAACTCGCTTTCGAGGACGCCGTCCTCGTGACGGCCGAAGTACACATGGTCGTGGGAAGCGAAAACATTCAGGTCCCGTCCGCCGGCGTATTCTCGGTAAAATCTGACGCAGCGATAACAGGCGATGCAGCGGTTCATCTCATGGTTGATGAAAGGTCCGAGGTCCTGGTTCCGGTGCGTCCGTTTTCTGAACCTCGTGGTCCTATAAGTATGGCCCGTCATGACCGTCATGTCCTGGAGATGGCATTCGCCGCCTTCGTCGCAGACCGGGCAGTCATGCGGATGGTTCACCATCAGAAATTCCGTGATGCCCGCGCGGAAGGCCCTTGCATCGGGATCGTCCACTGAGACGCGCATGCCATCGGCCAGCGGGGTCATGCAGGACATGACGATCCTGCCCTTCGTGTCTTTCTCATCCTTGAACTGCTTCACCGCGCACTGGCGGCAGGCGCCCACCGAATGCATGGCCGGATGCCAGCAGAAGTATGGGAGGTCGAAGCCAAGGGAAAGGCAGGCCTGGAGGAGGTTCTGGCCTTCCTTGACCTGGCAGGGTTTGTTGTCGATGAAGATAGTAATCATAGTATTCTGTTTGCCAATCATGATGGACTCGCAATAAGTCGAATTTAACCGCTGAGACGCTGAGGCGCAGAGAAAATCCTTGTTTCTTTCAATAGGCATTTCTCCGTGTCTCCGCGCCTCCGCGGTAGAGAATAACTTTTTACGAGACTATTAACATTTGAAATGACATTTCTTTTCTCGTATATGCCTCTCAAAATCATCCCTGAAATATTTCAACGCGCTCTGAAGCGGCTCCACAGCGCCCGGCGCCAAAGCGCAGAAGGAGTTGCCCGGTCCGAGCAGTCTGGAATGGAGCATAAGGCGCTCGATATCGCCGGGCTCTCCTTTGCCTTCCTCGATAGAGCGAAGTATCTTTTCGGTCCATGGCAGACCGTCCCGGCAGGGCGTGCACCAGCCGCAGGACTCGCGCGCAAAGAATCTCATTAGATTATGCACGAACCCGACTGGGCAGGTTTTGTCATCAAGCACGATCATGGTCCCGGTGCCCATTCTGCTGCCGGCCTTCATCACCGAGTCGAAGTCCATTTTCACATCGAGATGGTCCTTCACCAGAAAGTCGGTTGATGCGCCGCCGGGGAGTACACCTCGGAACGCGTAGCCGTCCTGCATCCCGCCGGCATGTTCTTCAAGCAGCTCGCGGACGGTCGTGCCCATCGGCAGCTCCCACGTCCCTGGTTTCCTCACCCTGCCGCTGACGCCGTACAACTTGGTCCCGCCATCCGCGCTTGTGCTCAGGCTTTTGAACCAGTCAGGTCCGTTGTTCACTATGTGAGGGATGTTCGCTATCGTCTCAGCATTGTTCACGATCGTGGGTTTTCCGAAGAGCCCGCAGACCTGGGGGAACGGCGGCTTGGCGCGAGGTGTTGCGCGCTTTCCTTCGAGCGCGTTCAGAAGCGCGGTCTCTTCGCCGCATATGTATCGCCCCGCGCTGCTGTGGATGCGGAGGTCGAGATTATATCCGGAGCCGAGTATGTTCCTGCCGAGATAGTTGCTCTCACGGGCTTCGGCCATTGCTTTTTCGAGCCGTTTTACCGCACTTTTATACGCCCAGCGGATGAAGATAAAGGCCTGTTCCGCTTCAATGGCATAGGCGCTTGTGATCACACCCTCAATGATTTGATGAGGGTCGCCTTCGAGAAGCATCCGGTCCTTGAACGTGCCAGGCTCCATTTCGTCCGCGTTCACGACAAGATACTTGGGCCGCGGCGCTTCTTTCCCCATGGGAACAAAGCTCCACTTTGCGCCTGTAGGGAAGCCCGCGCCGCCGCGGCCGCGCAGGTTTGAAGCTTTTACGATATTCTGAACGTCCTGCGGCGACATGGCGAGCGCCTTGCCCACGGACCGGTATCCGCCTGCTTTCTCGTATTCCTTCAGCGAGAGCGGTTCCTGGTATGGGCGAATGTTCTTTGTGAGTGGTCGTTCCATAGAAGATAGTTCGAAGTTCAGAGTTCAAAGTTCAAAGTGAAATGGTCGTTAGAGGTTCTACTCTGAACCATGAACTATGAACTCTGAACTGTCATTATTTATAATTCCCCAGTATTCCTTCCATCATCTCCGAAGTCACCGGCCCATGCAGGTCGTCATCCACCATCATGGCCGGGGCGCGATCACAGGCGCCGAGGCAGGAGATAGGGAGGAGTGTGAAGCGTTTGTCTTCTGTTGTTTCTCCGAATCGAATGCCGAGGTTTGTCTTCAAAAGACCCAGTAACGGATTGTACCCCATGACCCAGCAGGATATGCTGTCGCAGACCAGTATGACATGCCTGCCCACGGGCTTTCTGAAGATGAAGCTGTAAAATGTGGCAACGGCATCAAGTTCATCCGGCGTCATCGCGAGAATTCGCGCAACTTCCTTGAGGCTCTCATCCGACACCCAGCCCTGGTGGCGCTGTACGATGTTCAGCGCCTCAACGGACGCCGACTGTCTGGTAACGCAGTGCGCCAGCTCGGCATTTATTTCCCCTATTGCTTTTTCTGATAACATGAAGTTACTATGAACTCCGAACTTTGAACTTTGAACTCTGAACTCCGTACTCAGAACTGATTCTTACCTGTCCAAATCCGCCAAAATAAAATCAATGCTCCCCAGGATCGCGAGCAGATCCGCGATCATCAAGCCTTTGCACATCTTCGGCACCATCTGCATATGGGCGAACGAGGGGGTCCTGATGCGCGTGCGGTAAGACATGGTGTTTCCGTCGCTGATGAGATAGTAGCCGTTGTTTCCCTTGGTCGCTTCGATGCCCATGAACGCTTCGCCCGCGGGGATAACCGGGCCCCAGCTGACGCCGAGGAAGTGGCTGATAAGCGTCTCGATGTCGTGCATGGTCCGCTCCTTTCGCGGCGGCGTGGCAAGAGGGTGATCGGACTTGTACGGACCCGCGGGCATGTTGTTCACGCACTGCCCGATGATCCTGAGACTTTGGCGTATCTCCTCGACGCGCACGACCCCGCGGTCATAACAATCGCCGTGCGTTGCCGTGGGAATGTCGAATTCGAAGTTCTCGTATCCTGAATACGGCCGTTTTTTCCGGAAGTCCCAGTCGAACCCGCAGGCGCGAAGACCCGGGCCGGTTACTCCCCAGTCGATCGCCTCATCCTTTGTGTAGACGCCGATGCCTTTGGTGCGGGCCTTGAAGATACTGTTTTGCATGACGATGCTGTCATACTCCTTCAACCTCGGCGGGAGATATTCCAGAAAATCCCGCACCAGCCGGTCCCAGCCTTTCGGCAGGTCCATGGCCACGCCGCCGATACGGAACCACGCGGGATGCATGCGGCCTCCGCATATTGCTTCGACGATGTCGAAGATGCGTTCGCGGTCAGTGAACATGTAGAACACCGGGGAGAGAGCGCCCACGTCCTGCGCAAAGGTTCCGTACCAAACAAGATGGCTCGCGATGCGGAAGAGTTCGGCCATCATGACGCGGATGGTCTTTGCCCGGTCGGGGACCTCGATGCCTGCCAGTTTTTCCACGGCAAGACAGTAGGCCATATTGTTCATCACGCCGCCCAGGTAGTCGACGCGGTCGGTGTAGGGTATGTAGGTATGCCAGGACTGACGTTCGCCCATCTTTTCCGCGCCGCGATGGTGGTACCCGATATCCAGCACAGAGTCAACGATCTCCTCGCCGTCAAGCTGGAGGATGATGCGGAGCAGGCCGTGGGTGCCGGGATGCTGGGGGCCCAGGTTAAGGAACATGAAGTCCGAGTCCTCACCCTCGCGCTTCATGCCCCATTCTTCGGGCTTGAAACGAAGCGCCTTTTGCTCGGCCTCTTCCTTTTCATCAGGCAGGCGAAACTGTCCCATTTCCGTTGCCCTCGCGGGATGGTCCTTGCGGAGGGGATGGCCTCTCCAGGTCGGCGGCATCAGTATTCTTTCTAAATGAGGATGGCCCGTGAACGTTATGCCAAAGAGGTCCCAGGCCTCTCGCTCGTACCAGTTGGCTGAATCCCAGAGATTGGTGATTGTGGGAAGTGACGGAGCGTCTCCAATGAGCGGGACTTTTATTCTGATGTCCTCGTTCCTCTCATAAGAAAGGAGATGGTATACGATCGTGAAGTCGCTATTGGTCTGGTCCTGCCGCTGATTGCGCACTCGTTCGTCAATGGCAGTAAGATCATAGAGCATGGCGTAGGGAAGATCGACGCCCGTCTTCAGATGGCGCAGAATATCGTTGGACCGGTCGCGGTCCACCCAGAGCGTGGGAATGTCGTCGCGCGTGGGTTGAACCGCGATAATGGAGTCGCCGAAGATTGCTTTGAGGTCATTGATGATGGAGTTGTTTGGGGTCATAGTTTGGAAGCAGAGTACATTGTTCAAAGTTCAGAGTTCAGAGTAATGGCTTGATTTGCCGCACTATGAACTATGAACTCTGAACCGTGAACTATTTTCGATCAAACTTCATCCGGTGATCTTAAGATCGTTGTCTTTCGCCGCTCTTCCCGTTTCAAGTCACGCATGCACGGTTTGTCCGGCTGCACGATACCCTGAGGTCCCGCGACCCAGCTCAAGGGCCTGCGCTCCTGGCCGATTTGTTCGCGCAGCATCAGCAGACCTTCCATGAATGCTTCGGGCCTTGGAGGGCAGCCGGGCACATAGACGTCCACCGGCAGGAACTTGTCCACGCCCTGGACCACGCTGTAGATATCGTACATCCCGCCGGAATTGGCGCAGGAACCCATGGAGATTACCCAGCGAGGCGCCATCATCTGTTCGTAGAGCCGCTTGATGACCGGCGCCACCTTGATAAATACCGTGCCTGCGACGATCATCATGTCTGCCTCGCGCGGGGTCCCGCGTATCACCTCGGCGCCGAAACGCGCGATATCGTACTTGCTCGTGAGGCTCGTCGCCATCTCCACATAACAGCAGGAAAGTCCGAAGTTGAAGGGCCATATGGAGTTTTTCCTGCCCCAGGCGAGCATGTCCTGCAGCGACGTCAGGATCAGGCTTTGGCGCACCGCGTTTTCCACTGAATACTGGTCGGGTTTGACAAGAGAATAGTTCATAATAGTTCAAAGTTCAAAGTTCAAAGTTCATAGTTCAGGGGTCATAGTTCAGAGTTCAAAGTTCAGAGTTCAGGGGTCAGAGTTCAGAGTTCATAGTTCAGGGTTCAAAGTTCAGAGATTGGAATGAATAGGTTCTTTAATTACTATGAACCTTGAACTCTGAACTTTGAACTTATTTTAGAGAACGCCGCCCACTCCAGTGCGCCGATCCGCCAGAGGTAGGCGAGGGTGGCGGTCAGGATGCCGGTAAAAACCATCATCTCCGCATAGCCGGACCATCCGTTCTCCCTGATGGAAACCGCCCAGGCAAAGATGAAGATGGCTTCAAGGTCGAAGATGACGAAGAACATGGCGATCAGGTAAAACTTGATATCAAAGCGCACGCGTGCCGTGCCCGTGGATACTACCCCCGATTCATAGGGCTCATTGGTCTGTTTTTCCGTGTGACGTTCGCCGAGAAGGTGGGAGAGCGTTATCATGCCCGCTACGACGAGAACGACGCTGAAAAAGTACACTCCCAGCGGCCATAGCGCTGTCGCAGCTGCCATTTGCGGTTGCGGTGTCATGTTCAAAGAATATCACAGAGGCCGGGAATGTCAAGAAACCTTGCTTGCTCCGCCGACAATAATTTTGTTGACACTTGGAGGAGGGAAAAACTATAATAGCCGGCGCGTTCAGTGATCTTTGCAATAAGTGTATTAATTGGATGAACAGCGAATACGTTTGGTTGCGAGTCAAATAAAAAAGTTGGAAAGGAGTAACGGAACTATGAGAGCAGCGTTGGTAGTGGCGATGTGCGCGGTGTTTGCAACTGGTCAGGCCGTTGCGGGGGAGAAACAGGAACTGAAAACGCAGAAGGACAAGGTCAGTTACAGCCTGGGCCTTGATCTGGGCACCAAGATGAAGGCCCAGATGAAAAACCAGTCGATCGACATGGATCCGGAACTTTTTTCACGGGGCATGAAGGACGCGTTTTCCGGGGCTAAACCGCTGATGACGGAGCAGGAGGTCAAGGACACCATGTCGGCGTTTCAGAAGGACATGATGACCAGGCAGATGGAGCGCGATAAAGCGGCAGGGGAGAAGAACAAGAAGGAGGGAGACGCCTACCTCGCCGAGAACATGAAAAAGGAAGGGGTGAAGGTACTGCCGAGCGGTCTTCAATACAAGGTCCTCAAGGAAGGGACCGGCAATACACCCAAAGCAACCGACAAGGTTGAGGTGAACTACCGCGGCACCCTGATCGACGGCACCGAGTTCGACAGCTCGTATAAACGCGGTCAGCCGGCGATGTTCAAAGTGAACGGCGTGATCCCCGGCTGGACCGAGGCCCTCCAACTGATGAAGGAAGGTGCCAAGTGGCAGCTCGTTATTCCCTCCAAGATCGCCTATGGCGAGCGCGGTACGCAGGGCGGACCCATCGGACCGAATGCGACGCTGATTTTCGAGGTTGAATTGATTTCGATCAAGGACAAGTAAACAGGATTGCTGAATTGAATCGGGGAATCGGGGATGCGGTGAATTATATCGCGCTTCGATTCCCCCATTCACCCCGCCTCCGGTTCTCTCTCACCCATGTTTATGCCACCTCGGCGTTCCACTCCTTCAGCTTTCCCGTGATGAATTCGATGATTGCAGCGTGTTCTTCAGTTCCGCGATCCCTGATCCAGAGGGGTTTTCCGAACGCGAAATGGACCTGTTTTAACGGATCTATTTTCCCATAATCCTTCAGGAGCCGGCCGGAGCCCCAGGCGTTTGTTTTGAGCGCGATGGGTATCACCGGAACGCCGGCTTTCTTGGCAAGTTTGATCCCGATGGAATTGAATGTGGCGGGGTCAAAAACACTCGTTCGGGTGGTCTGGGGAAAGATAATCACGGACATTCCCGCTTTCAGCTTCTCCGCCCCGCCTTCGAGCACGGCTTTCAGGTCTTCGCGCGGGTTTGTTCTGCCGACGGTGATAGGGTTCCTTGAACGCATGATATATTTAAAGACCGGGTAGTCGACAAGGCTCTGCTTGACGACAAAGGTCGTGTCTTTCAAAGGGGCGATGATCGTGGGGAGAATAAAGGTTTCGAGTGTGCTCATGTGGTTTCCAATGAACACACAGGGGCCGTCGAAAGAGGTGATAGCCTCGACGCCAGTGATCTCAATTTTCACGCCTACGTCCTCAAGCCCGCGGAGCGTATAAAGGCTGTCCCTGCACCATTCAGGCGTGCCGTATGGCCCGCGTTTCGCCTGCGCGCTTCCCCGGACGACTATCGAGACGAGGCGGTAGTAAAACGTCAGCGACGTCAGGACCTTCGACATGAGGGAAATGCGGACAGGCCCGGTGCGGTAGGAGCCGTTCTCGAATGTGAGTTTATCCAAGCGTGTATTCCTTTCTATAGATACATGGCTGTTCGGGTCGAATTTTGTCGCAAGTATACCATGTAAGGGGTGTTCGATGGAAGGGGGAAAATAATTCAGGAGGGGAGCGAGACGGCGGTCAGAAGAGGTCCGGCGACGGTTTCTGTATGAAATAGCCCTGGGCATAATCGATGCCCGCGGAAGCGACTTCTTCGAGGATTGCCTTCGATTCGACATACTCCGCAATGGTCTTGATCCCCAGACTTGCGGCCAGGGAAGCGATACTTCTGACGATCGCCTTCTCGATCGTGTTTTCGGAAGTCATCGTGCGCACAAAAACGCCGTCAACCTTCAGGAAGTCGACGCTGAAGGACCTGAGGTATTGAAAAGAAGAATAGCCCGACCCGAAATCGTCAATAGCGAACCGGAAACCTTCCTGCCTGAGTTCGCGGATGAACCCCTCCACGAGTTTGATGTTTTTTATCGTGTCCCGCTCCGTTATTTCGAATACCATTTTTAAGGGGTCCAGCCCGTAGTCTTTCAGCAGCCGCCGGACGGTGGGCATGAACTCGTTCAAAACCAGCGCTTTCGGAGAGACGTTCAGGAACAGGTCCCCGCTATAATGGTTTTCCCGCACCTTCGCGAGCGCCAGTTCGATAAGCTGGTAGTCGATTTTGCCGAGCGCGCCCATCCCCTCCGCTGTCTCGATGAAATCCGCCGCGGGGATCGCGCCGTCCGGCGTAATGATCCTGGTGAGCACCTCGTAGGCCTCAATGCGGGAATCCTTCACATTCATGATCGGTTGAAAGAACGGAACGATCTTTCGCAGGCGGATGGCGTCGAAGATCAGGATGCTTTTTTCGCTCATGCTCTTGATGAGTTCGATGTCGTTCTGCCCGCTCGCGATGCTCAGGCGGTCCTTGCCGAACGACTTGGCCCGGGTGACCATGTTGTCGGCGAGGAGGTATAGGTCTTTTGCGTCCTTCGCATGGTCGGGGAATACCGCGATGCCTATGGAAACCGTCGCCCGAACCTGCTCCTTGTTCGTCACCGTGAGCGCATATCCCCTGAAGCCTTCGATGATACGGTTGGCCACGATGTAGGCCTGCCCTTCATCGCAGACCGGCAGGATTGCGGTAAACTGGTCGCCCCCGTAACGCGCCGCGATATCGCCGCCTCTCACGGCTGTTTTCAGAATGGAGGAGAAATCCTTGAGCAGAGCATCGCCGACCTCGTGCCCGTACCGGTCGTTAACCGACTTGAAGTTGTCGAGATCTATTGCGAGAAGCGAGAATTTGTACTGCTGCCTTGCGGCGCGCCGGGTCTCGTATTCGAGCAAGTCCCAGAACGATATCTGGTTGTACAGGTTCGTCAGCGGGTCGCGGGTGGCAAAGCGCTCGATCTCCTTTGTGTAGGCGGAAAACGCTTTTACCGAACCGATGATGGTTACGAGGGCGGTCAGGATATTGTCGATAATCAGGGCGTCCCTGACGTCCCGCCCGAGCTGTTTACCGAGCCCGATTCCCGCGAGACCACTTGCCTTCGGGATCGAGAAAAAAAAGTCTTTTGTCCGCAGATCTATTCGACCGGCAGTTATGTCCCGTGCAACGGATTCTGTGTGCGCAGTTGTGTGAACAACGGTGAATTCTCCGGCATCCTTGAAAACAGGGTCAAGGGAAAGCTTTTCCCTGACCAGTTGTTCGAGCCCTTCCCGGGCGCCGGGTAGGGGTTGATGATGCCAGAAAAATTCAAGCGCGCACTTTTCCTTCTCTTCGGAAAGGACGATGATGAAAAGGAAGCATTCGTCAACGACATTGCAGGTTGCGTTGAGGATGTTTTTGACATGATTTCGCCAGTTCTTTATCGAGTCCGAGGTGGTGGTAAGTTCATTGAGCAGAAGGGATTGAAGTTCCAGGATGCGGAGGGATTTCGCGGAACTCAGGGAAGAAAGCATGCTTTTCAACCTGATCATTGGTCCGCTCCTCGGCGGGATTGCGCCTGCTCCTTGAGTATAACGGGGAAGAGGTTCTCCATCTTCATCGTTATCGAGTGTTTGCATGATTTCTTCACATTGTCCGGCAAATCACTTACAGTATAGCGCAGGGTCGGGGTTTGTCAACAGGGAAAGCCCGGCCGTGAGAGGACACAAAACGCAGGGGAAAAGTGCCGACAAAAAATGCTTGCAATGATATCCGGAAAAAGAGAAAATGGCCGGCATGAATACACGTACACTAAGGGAAAATGTCGCACAGATGGTGATGCCCCGGATCGATGGACCGAGGCTCGACGAGCCCGGTTACCGCTCATCTGTTCAGGCGCTCATCAGGGAGGGAATGGGCGGATTTATTCTGTTTGGCGGAGATATTGAAAATACACCCCGTTTTTTGAGAGAATTTCAGGGTCTGGCGGAAATTCCCCTGTTGATCGCTTCTGATGTCGAGCGCGGTCTGGGCCAGCAACTCACCGGCGGGACCGGATTCCCGAGCCAGCGCGCCGTGGCCTCGGCCATCAGCCGGAGCGCGAAAAAGGACGTTGCGCTCCTCGACAGGATGCTCGAGGCCGTCCGGGTTGAGACGAGGCAGGCGGGGATCCATGCGGTCTTCTCCCCGGTTGTGGATGTGAACAACAATCCGGACAACCCCATTATCTGCACCCGGGCCTTCGGTGAAGAGCCGGACGTGGTGGAGTGGTTCGGCTCGAAGTATATCCGGGGGCTCCAGAAACCCTGGGGAAACGGCAGCCAGGCGCTTCTTGCATGCGCAAAGCATTTTCCTGGACACGGGGACACGGACCAGGACTCCCACTCCGTGCTGCCCGTGATCAACGCCGACCGTTTACGCCTGAACCGGCTCGAACTGCCGCCCTTTCGGGAGGCGGTCAAGGACGGCGTCGCGATGGTTATGGTGGCGCACCTGCTTGTGCCGGCGCTCGATCCGGAACAACCGACAACTTTCTCAAAGAAGACCATAACCGCCCTTCTCCGGGAGGGCATGGCCTTCGACGGGCTGATCGTATCGGACGCACTGGACATGGGAGCGCTCGCGGAAAAATATTCGCAGGAGGATATCGCGGTGCGGGCGGTGGAGGCGGGGATCGACATCCTGCTGCATCCCCGCGACGCGCGGTTGACGATCGACGCGGTGGTCTCGGCGGTAGAACGGGGAAGGTTGTCCGCATCGAGGATTCAGGAGTCTGTCGATCGGATCCTTGCGGCCAAGGCGCGGCTGGGACTGTTCGACAGGGCGGAGCATGCGCAGCCATCAATCGATTATCTGAAACACCGGCAGATTGCGCAGGAACTCGGCCGGAAGGCACTCGCCTTTGTTCAGGGGAGCAAACACGACTTCCCGCCGGGGACTGACATGGCTGTTTCGTGTTTTGTTCTTGATGACGACAATAACAGCGCTTCCGGCAATGTTCTCCTCCAGGGGATGAAAGAACGGTTCAGGAACTTTTCCAGCCTCACCCTTGTCCCCGATGCGGACATGCCTGCGTCCCGGCTCAAGGAAAGCATCCAGGCGTCGGGGTGCGTGGTGCTGGCGGTTTTTTCCCGGATCTCCGCCTCAAAAGGGCGCTCGGGGATCAGCGACAGGCTCCGGAACATAGGCTTGGAAATTCTCCATTCGGCAAAGACCAGCGGGGCCCGGTCCATCGTGGTCTCTTTTGACAGCCCCTATATTCTCGATCTTTTCAGGGAGGCCGATGTTAGAATCGCGGCGTATGACAGGATGGCCGAGATTCAGCGGGCCGTGGTGGAGCTGTTAGTCGGTTGAGAAATCGTATCCAAAACACGAAAAAACATCCCTGCTTCGATGAGGCATATATTTTACAGGAGTTTTCATGCAAAAGATGATAAGCCTGGTTTCGGAGCGGTATTTTCTCCCCATGTCCCTTCTGGCTATTGTTGTTCTGTCCTGCATCGCGTATGGCGCCTGCATCAACAATGGATTTGTCTGGGATGACGAGACCTTCATTGTAAATAATCCATATATCCATGATCTGGCCAGTTGGCCGGACTATTTTACAAAGTCGGAATCCATATCAAACGTTGCCGCCTTGTCGAGAATGTACCGGCCTCTCCAGACGGTTTCCTTCGCTCTTGACGCGGCTGTCTGGAATTCATGGGCGGGAGGATATCACCTCACCTCGCTTCTTCTTCATATTGCCGCATCGTTTGCGATCATTTTTGCGTTCGGAAACCTGGTGGACAGACGCGCCGCGACTCTGGCTGCAGTCATCTTCTCAATTCATCCCGCCCTCTCCGAAGGTGTACTGAGTCTTGCGTCGAGAGGGAACCAGTTGTATACGCTCTTCGCGCTTCTTGCCGTTGGATATTTTGTTCGCGTAAGCCGGCCGTTCGACCGGAACCATCTGCTGTCCCTTCTGGCCGTTTCCCTGTCGTTGCTTTCAAAAGAGCCCGCGATCATCGTAGTGGCGCTGCTGCCGGTTATCCAGGCCTTTTTCGATAGACCGTGGAAGATATGGTCCCGGCAGTCAGTCCTTCTTCTGGCGCCCTTCCTGGCGCTGGCCGGACTCTATCTCGCGGCGCGCATGGCCGTTGTGGATACGTCGCCGGTGGTCAACGCATATTGGGGAGGGTCGCTCGGAAATACATTAATCATGCAGTCCCAGATATTCGTGAGATATTTTAGATTACTGGTCTGGCCTTTTATCCTTATAGGGCGTTACTACGAACCATACTCCGACCCGCTTTTTCTGCTTTATATCCTGATAAATGTTCTCATCTTGCTGACGGCCTTTGTTGCATTCCGTCGCGGAGCAGCTGGGCGTTTACTGGCCCTTGCCATAGCCTGGTTCTATATTTCCCTCGCGCCTGTTTCAAACATCATTCCCATTCCCGGCAGCATGATGGGTGAACGGTTCATATATTTTACTTTTGCGGGAATGTTTCCTTTGCTGGCGGCGGCGATCTGGGATCTCGAACCGAAACGGGCTTACGCGACCGCAGTATCCGTTTCCGTATTAGCCGCCATCCTGCTCTCCTTTCTGATCATGGATATTCAGAGGACCGGTGTCTGGAAAAACAATTCCGCATTTTTTGCCGTTCTGGCGAAGCAGCAGCCCGACGCTCCGCTGGTACAGATACTGGCGGCAAAAGAGGAAGTAGCCTCGGGAAAAGCAGCAGCAGCCGTGAACAGGCTTGAACGGATCATCAAGACGCTTTCCACATCTACTCCCGCTGAAAAATCGCCGGCCTATTACTGGTATGGTCGGGCCTTGCTCGATGCCGGTCGTTTTGAGGAGGCCTTCCAGCAATTTTCCATTGTCGTGCTGTTGACGCGGACCATTTCGAGCGATCTTGTTCCGTTTCTGGTGGAAGCCGCCGCCCGCTCGGGCAATCTCGGCACAGCGCGGTCGATTCTGGAAAAGGAGCTGAGGACCTCGCCGATGAATGACGCCATGTGGAACAATCTGGGGAACATACTGCTGATGGAGGGCGATGCGATAGGAGGACGGGCCGCGTATGCGCGGGCGCTGGCGATCAACCCGGCAAATAACGAGGCCGCGATAAATTTTCGGAATGCGGGCGGGATAAGCGACTTGCCGCAGCGATAATCAGGGGAAAGAGGGTCGGTGACGTTTGCATCATCCGTTTTCTCACGGCTCAATCGGGTTGATCGCCGCGATCATCGGCAACGCCCGGTACCTTTCTTTGTAGTCCATTCCATAACCGACCACGAACTTGTCCGGGATCTCGAACCCGACATAGGCAAGCGGGACGCCGACGGTGCGGCGTGACTTTTTGTCCAGCAGGACAACCGCCTCGAGGCCGGCGGGCCCCCGTTCCCTGAATTTATCGAACAGATAGTGGAGGGTCTCTCCGGTATCGACGATCGTATCCACCAGAAGAACATGTTTCCCCGAGATGTCGGCTTCAAGGTCCTTTTTGATGATGACCGAGCGCGAGGATACTGTTGAGGCGCCGTAGCTCGCGGCCTGGATGAATTCCACGGTAACAGGGATGGAAAGACGGCGCATGAGGTCGGCGGTGAAAACGACCGAGCCCTTCAGGATGCAGACAAGCACTGTTTCCCTGCCCGCGTAATCCCTCGAAATTTTCGTTGCCAGCTCCCTTACCCTGTTCTCGATGGTCTGTGCGTCGAATATTATTTCCTGGATTTCGGACATTTATCTCCTTGAAAAAATCAGACTGACAAATCCACAAATTTGAACCGCCGTACATCAACAAGTCCCCTGTCCGTCAGCTTGAGCTCCGGGATGACGGGAAGCGCCAGGAAGGACAGGATGCCAAAGGGGTGTTCGATCTTCACCCCGAGGTTTTTCACCGCGCGTTCTATCTCCGTCAGTTTCTTCACCACAAAGTCGAGGGGCTTGTCGGACATGAGCCCGGCGATCGGCAGGGGTATCTCGGCGAGCACCTTCTTTCCGCTCACAACGACGAGTCCTCCCTGGAGCCTGTTGATTCTCGCGACGGCGTACAGAATATCGTCGTCATTCGCTCCGACAACGATGATGTTGTGCGAATCGTGCGAAACAGTTCCTGCGAGCGCACCTGCGGCGAGTCCAAAACCTTTGACAAGGCCCTTGCCGATTCTGCCCGTGGCGCCGTGCCGCTCTATCACGAGAAGTTTAAGGATATCCCTCTTTGTATCAGGGATTATCACGCCGTCCTGAGCCGTGACCGGCAGGATGGTATGTTTCGTTTCTATCTGGTCCGGAATAAGCTCGATGACCCTGGCGTAATCGGAGGCTGCCCTGATCCGGATAGCGCTTCTGGTGACCGGCCGAATCCTGACGGTGTTCCTCGCGTCGCCATGTTTTGTTCTCCGGTTAGTCGCGGCGCACTCGCCGTTCTCGGCCACGAGTCTGCCGCTCTTGAAGACTTTCTCCACGGACATGTTTTCAAAACCATCGACCACGATCAGGTCGGCGTCATAGCCCGGCAGGATGGCGCCCTTGCGCGCGAGCCCGAAATGGCGCGCCGGGTTGATCGTGGCCATCTGTATGGCGGTCACAGGGTCCAGCCCAAGGCGGACCGCTTTTTTGATCAGGAGATTGATGCCTCCTTTTTTCAGATCAAGGGGATGGAAATCGTCCGTTGCCAGGGTGAAAAAACGCGAGTTGGAGTGCGTAATCGCGGGCAGCAGCGCTTCAAGGTCTTTTGCCGAGGAGCCTTCACGGACATAGATGGTCATGCCGAGCCGCACTTTTTCCCGGGCCTCTTCCGCGGATACGCACTCATGGTCGGATGATATGCCCGCGCCGGCGTACGCCGACAGATCTTTTCCCGAAAGTCCCGGTGCGTGGCCGTCAACCAGGCGCTGCGAGAACGCGTACAATTTCCGCAGTACGGAGGGCTCGGCCGAGAGCACGCCGCGATAGTCCATCAACTCGGCCAGGCCGAGCACCCGTTCGTGTTTTAATAACGGACTCAGGTCGGAGGAGTTGAGCCTCGCCCCCGAGGTTTCAAGACGGGTGGCGGGAACGCAGGAGGGGAGCATGAAATAAAAATCAAGCAACTGGTCTCCGGCGGCCCTGAGCATGTAGGCTATGCCTTTTTTCCCAAGCACATTCGCGATCTCGTGCGGATCAGCGACAACGGCCGTGGTGCCATGGGGGAGCGCGGCCCTCGCGAATTCCGGGGGAGTAAGCAGGGAGCTTTCAATGTGCACGTGGCTGTCTATCAGCCCCGGCAGGACGAATTTGCCTGAAACATCGATGATCTTTCTGCCCTCGTAGTCGCCGAGCCCGGCTATCTTGTCACCGGCAATCGCAATATCGGTTTGGTATAGCTCTCCGGAATGTACGTTGGCGACAATCCCTTTTTTGAGAACCAGGTCGGCCTTGATGAGGCCCCTGGCAACGGCAATCGTTTTTTTAATGCTATTTTTCATAGGAGGGAAGGCCTGGTCAAAGTAGGCAATATCGTCATATGCCCTTTACTTTCGAAAAGATATCGTAAATTGATTGAAATGTAAAGCGATGGGCGGGCCCAGGCCTTCAGCGCGGATGGGAAATAAGTAGAATGCAACAAAATGAAATTATTCGTTGACAAGTTTTTTTTTTCATTATATAGTGTGGCTGTAGCTGGAAGCAGTGCTATCTCGCGGCGCTATCCCATGGAGTGAGGTAAGAAACAATGATTTTAAAAAAAGATGATATCGAGAAACGGCGTCATCTGCGTTATGATTATTTATCCACGATAGAGTATGTGCGGAAGAACTCCGGGACGTCCGACAAAGTCTATAAGGGGGTTACCATCAACATCAGCGCGGTAGGAGTGGCCCTCTATGTATTCAATCATCATGAGGAAGGGGAAAACATCATCATCAAGAGCGAACTGCCGGTGGTTTCACACGCCGCGAAGATACAATGGGTAAAGGAAGAGCATAACGGTTTGTACAGAGCGGGACTGATGATGTCTGGAAACAGTTCCTGTTAGTATTTTCGCGTGAAAATATTCTTGCCATTTTTAGACGAGTTTGATTCGTAACTGACTGATGAGAAATAAGGACTGGGAATAGTTCCAGTCCTTTTGTTTTATTTGGCGCCGCTGACCGGAATTTCACGCGCTCCGCTTCCGAAGGGCCAGCCCCTGGGTTGATCCCCTGAGACATGGGGGAATCCTTCCCTCATTCCCTCTTGGTTCAATTCCGTCTCGTCAGCAAAACAAAAAAAGACCGGCGGAATAACCGGTCTTTTTATTTTTTTGGTGCCGCTGACCGGAATTGAACCGGTACGGGAGTTGCCCCCCGAGAGATTTTAAGTCTCTTGCGTCTGCCAATTTCGCCACAGCGGCATGTTTACGCCTACGTACTGAATAATATAGAAACACGACGATTTGTCAAGGGAAATGTCACGCAATGCAAGGGGAAAAGGGGACTGACGGGCTTGTGAAGTATGAAGAAGGAGGGGCGGGGGCACGCCCCTCGAGAGCGGGGTTTTTATTCCATGGAGATTGCCGTTACCGGGCAGCTGTCAACTGCCTGTTGGCAGTCGCAGGTGTCGCAGGCCTTGGGATTCGTGACCCAGGCCTTGTCGTCCCGGAGTTCGAAAACCTTGGGGCAGAGTTCGCTGCAGAGTCCGCACCCGATGCAAAGATCCATATCAACTTTTGGCGTCGCCATTTTGAGCACTCCTTTCCTGGTGTTGTGGGTAGATCCAATGAAGGTGTATTTGCAACAGTATTCGGCTATACGATATCACTTCCCGTTGAAAACATCCATGATATAAATCATACTGTCCCGCCTGGTCCGGAGGCCAGCATTTCCGCTATCGCCTGAAAGACTTCCTGCGCTGAAATCGCATCCATACATTCAAGGTTCGCGCGGTTGCCGCAGGAACGGCTTCGGCAGGGGACGCACGTCACAGCCCGGGCCTGCATAACGCGATGACCGGTCCCCACAGGACCCGTCCGCGCCGGATCTGCTGCTCCGAACAGGGCCACGACCCTTGTTCCGACCGCGGTGGCGAGGTGCAGGGGGCCCGTGTCTCCGCTCACCAGGAGCTCGCAGCGTTTCAGTACCGCCCCGAGTTGGAGCAGGGTCGCTTTTCCCGTCAGCACAAGGGGTTTTATTTTAGTTTTTCCGGCGATCGCTTCCGCAAGAGAAAGGTCTTCTTTCCCGCCGATGATGATGACCTTTGCGGAAAGCCTGTTCGCGACGATATCGGCCAGCGCCGCAAACCGGTCCGCGGCCCAGCGGTTCACGGGATGGCTTGCCCCGGGGTTCAGGGCGATTACCGGTTTGCCGGGCCAGTTGTTCCGTGTAAAGAGCTCCTCAGCGAACAGCTCGTCATTCTTTCCCACGAACAGTTCAAGACGCCGGTCCTGCGAACTGATCCCGAGGTCTTCCACGGTCTTCATATAGTTCTCCACCACATGGATGGCACTGTCCCGCGATTTCCGGTACACCAGCACCCTGCTCGGCAAGGCCGCGCTCGCAAGGAACCATGCTTTCAGGTTACTCCGCTGGAAATTGATCACCAGGTCGTATTTCGCTCTATGAACGTGCCGCCAGAGTTTAAGCAGCGTTGTGAACGAGCGGCGCCTTTGCTTGTCGAACACCAGGGTTTCAGATACGTGCGGATTATACTGGAAGAGCGCCGCCGTGGCCGATGATCCCACGAGAAGGGAGATCCGGGACCGCGGATGCCTGGTTTTGAGCGCGCGCAGGACCGGGGTGAGCTGGAGCAGGTCGCCGATTGCGCCCGGCTTGATGATGAGTATATTGTCCATGGACGTTAGGTTTTTCATTTTTGTGCGGCCTGTCGTGGGGGTTCCAACATATGGATAATAGTATAATTTACGATCCTCTGCAAGGTCAATACAATAAAGGATTCAAAAACAACAAAAGTCTTTACAAATGAACGGGTTTTAAATATTATGTACCAGATTATTCTCCGGCTTTGCCCGTCCGTCTGGAATGGAAACTTTATGATACGACGCATATCGATTTTCTGCGCATTGCTTGTCATCGCTCAGGCGGTTTCGGCTGAGCCGCATCAAAAGACAACGGGCAATAATATAAAGACAGAGAACCATGCCTTCGTGGCGGGAGAAAAACTGACGTACAACATAAGCTGGTCCAATATTTTGCAGGCCGGCACCTCGGTCATGGAGGTTAGGGACGAAAGAACCGCGGACAACCGTCCTGCCTACCGCGTTATCTCCGCGGCCCGGTCCTCGCAGCTCGTCTCCGCGTTCTACCCGGTAATGGACACGGTGCAGAGTGTCATGGACGCCCGGGAGCTCTGCAGCCTCTCGTACAGTTTGAGCGAGAGCCACGGCGGGAAGAAGCGGCGGAAGGAGATGGTTTTTGACCACGAGAACGGAACCGTTCGTATCGTTACGAACGGCAGCGCGGAGACCTTCAGCATACCGGACCATGTCCAGGACGCGCTCTCTTCGCTTTATTACCTGAGGACGCGGGATGACTTTGTGACTGGGAAAGCGATTATCATCGATGTCCACGAGGGCGGTAAAAACTGGTCGGTCGAAGTACAGACGCTCGGCCGGGAACGGCTCAAAACCGCGCTGGGTGAATTCAATACCATCAAGGTCAAGACCTATCCAAAATATGACGGCGTGTTCCAGCACAAGGGAGAAATATTTATCTGGCTCACTGACGACGCGCGGAAGATACCCGTGCTGATGAAGAGCACGATAACGATCGGCTCCATTGTCGCGGCGCTCACCGAACTCCGGACCGGAGAAGAGAAATAATGACATCAGCAACGGAAGCGAAAAGGCTCATTAAGTTCATAGACCGGTTTCCCCGGGCCCGTGTTCTCGTGGTGGGAGACGTCATGCTCGACCACTACATATGGGGCAGGGTGTCCCGCATTTCACCGGAGGCGCCGGTGCCGGTCGTGAATGTGACGAGAGAGGACCTGCTCCTCGGCGGGTCCACGAACGTGGTGAACAACATCCACGCCCTCGGCGGAGGGGTGAGTGTTTGCGGCGTGATCGGCCGCGACGAAGCGGGCCGGCAGCTTGTGCACCTTCTTCGCGCCAAGGGGATCCCTATTGACGGACTCGTTGTGGAGGACGCGCGTTCAACGACGATCAAGACCCGCGTCATTGCTCACAGCCAGCAGGTCGTGCGCTTTGACCGCGAGACCAGAAACGGCATTGAAAAAGACACGCACAGGAGGATCTTCGACTTTGTCAGGCAACGGGTGAAGGACGGCCTCGACGCCATTGTGATCTCCGATTACTGCAAGGGCGTGGTCACCAGGGATCTTGTTCGCGCTATCGTCAAACTCGCGAACAGGAACGGCGTCATTATATCCGTGGACCCCAAGGTGACCCATTTTAACATTTATAACGGGGTCACTATTCTTACGCCCAATACCCGGGAGGCCTCCCTCGGCTCGAAGATAGAGATTGAAGACGACAGAAGCCTGCTCAAAGCGGGAGCTTTGCTGCTCAGGTGTCTCAAGTGCCGGGCGGTGCTTGTCACCCGCAGCGAGCATGGAATGACCCTGTTCGAGCAGGGAGGCAAGGTCACGCATATCCCGACGGTTGCGCGCGAGGTGTTCGATGTCACCGGCGCGGGGGACACGGTGATCAGCGCGCTCACACTGGCCATGGCGTCCGGCGCCGGCATGGTGGATGCCGCGAAAATATCGAATAACGCCGCGGGAATCGTGGTCGGCGTCGTGGGTACGGCCACGGTGAAACCCGAAGAGCTGAAGAAGAAGCTTCTGGCGGGTTAAGCCCGTTGGGACAACTTTGTTCTTGCTTTTCCCCGGTATCTGTACTATCTTTCTATCTTTTCCGGTGTCTTGAATTACCGCGTTATTTGTTTCCCGTGCATCGGATTACGCACCATCATACCAAATACTGAGATCAGTTTCCGGAGCGAGTCAATGAAAGGTATTATTCTGGCGGGCGGCAGCGGTACACGGCTTTATCCCATCACCCGGGGTGTCTGCAAGCAGCTTCTTCCGATCTACGACAAGCCCATGATCTATTACCCGCTGTCGGTGCTGATGCTTGCCGGGATCAGGGATATTCTGATCATCTCAACGCCCGTTGATCTGCCGAGGTTCAAAGACATATTCGGAGATGGATCGGAACTGGGTTTGCGGTTTTCGTATGCGGAACAGCCGCATCCGAACGGCCTGGCGGAGGCGTTCCTTATCGGCGAAGATTTTATAGCAAACGACTCGGTATGCCTAGTCCTGGGTGACAATATATTTTTCGGCCATGGGTTTACAAAACTGCTGGCCAAGGCGGTAAACGATGTGGATACCACGGGCGGCGCCTCTGTGTTCGGATATTATGTAAAGGACCCCGAGAGATACGGCATCGTCGAGTTCGACAAGGACGGAAACGCGCTGTCCGTCGAGGAAAAGCCGAGGCAACCCAGATCGAAGTATGCCGTGACCGGCCTGTACTTCTACAGCAACGACGTGGTGCGCATCGCGAAGAGCATTAAACCTTCGCAACGGGGGGAACTCGAAATAACCGATATCAACAACGCGTATCTCGTGAAGAAACAGCTCCGCGTGGAGCTTATGGGCAGGGGATATGCCTGGCTCGATACGGGGACGCACGAAAGTCTGCTTGAGGCCGGAGAATTCATCGCGACCATTGAAAAGAGGCAGGGCCTCAAACTGGCATGCATCGAGGAGATTGCGTACAAACTGGGATATATCGACAAGGAGCAACTGCTCAAAGCCGCGGAGGGCCATAAAAAAAACGCCTACGGCGACTACCTCAAAATGGTGGCGGAACAAGGAGTGCCGAATGGCCTTTGAGTTCATTCCGTTTGAGATATCCGGCGCGGTTCTGGTCAGTCCCCGGGTTTTCGGCGACGGCCGGGGTTTTTTTCTGGAATTATACAAACGCGCGGATTTTGAGCAAGGGGGCATCAGGGACCAATTTATCCAGGACAACTATTCAAAATCCGCGAAAGGCGTGCTGCGGGGGCTGCACTATCAGAAAAAACCCAGAGCCCAGGGCAAGCTGGTCATGTGCATGAAGGGAAATATCTACGACGTCGCGGTGGACATCCGGAAAGGTTCCCCGCACTTCGGGAAATGGGTCGGTGTCGAGCTTTCAGAGGAAAACCGGAGCATGCTCTATGTGCCGCCGGGTTTTGCGCACGGCTTTCAGGTTATAAGCGACACCGCGGAAGTGCTGTATAAATGTACGGAGGAATATTCTCCGGACGACGAGCGGGGGATCATCTGGAACGATCCCGAACTCAACATCGCCTGGCCGCTCAAGGATCCTCTCCTGTCCGGCAAGGACAGAGTACATCCGTCTTTCCGGGACGCGGACAATAATTTTACCTTTTCAGAGCTCGCATGAAATATCTTATCACAGGCAGGAATGGGCAGCTGGCGCGGGCTTTCAGCAAAAGATTCGAGGAACGATCGCTCGAATACAGCGCTCCTGATGAAGCACAGCTCGATATTACCGACCCGGACATTGTTGCCAGGGTCGTTTCAACGCAAAAACCCGACGTTATCATCAACTGCGCTGCCTATAATCTCGTGGATAAGGCCGAGCAGGACAAAGACGCGGCCTTTGCAGTCAATTCAACCGGCCCCAAAAATCTTGCACAGGCCGCTGCGAAACAGAGGGCGGTTCTTGTACATTTCGGGTCAGATTATGTTTTTGACGGACTGAAAGAGAACGGTCCGTACCTTGAAAACGATCCCGTGAACCCGCTGAATGAATACGGCATGAGCAAGCTTGCGGGAGAAAAGCATGTTCTGGAAGGACTCGATCGATGCCTGGTTCTCCGGCTGAGTTGGGTGTTCGGCGAGGGAAAGCAGAATTTCATATACAAACTGAGGGAATGGTCGAAGAGCAATGAATATTTGAAGATCGCCTGTGATGAATTTTCCGCGCCGACCTGCACCGATACGGTCGTGGATATAACGCTCAAGGCGCTTGAGCAGGGCGTGTTTGGAAGATACCATCTCACGAACAGCGGTTTCTGCTCCCGGTACGAATGGGCCAAACTGATCCTGAACAGGCTGGGCATCGAAAAATTCATAAGGCCGGTGACCATGGATTCCTTCAAGCTGCAGGCGCAGAGACCGAAGTTCTCGGCCATGAGCAATGGAAAGATCGCCGGTTTACTGAATGTGTCCATTCCCGCCTGGGAAGAGGCCGTCAGTGCATTTATCCAGGAGGGCGCCCGCGCTCATGAACAGTAATCGACGGCGTAATTTTGAAACGCGCGAGTCGGAAGCTTCGATGCCGTTATCCGCGAACATCCTGGTGACCGGCGGAGCGGGTTTCATCGGTTCAAATTTCATCAGGTATGTTTTAAAAAAGACGGATTTCAATGGCGTAATCGTCAATTACGACAAGCTGACCTATGCCGGGAACCTGTTGAACCTTATTGACATTAATGATAACCCGGGAAAAGGGACGTATATTTTCGAGCGCGGCGATATCAGGGATTACGAAAAAGTATCAGGGATTTTTGCAAAGTATAAGATCAATATCGTTGTCCATTTCGCGGCGGAAAGCCATGTTGACCGCTCCATCTTCGGCCCCAGGGATTTTGTCGAGACGAACATAGACGGCACCTTCAGCCTGCTTGAAGCCGCGCGCCGGAGCTGGATGGAAAGAAAAGACGTACGGTTCCATCATATCAGCACGGACGAGGTTTACGGCTCCCTCGGTGATACCGGCTATTTCACGGAAACGACCCCCTATGATCCGAGAAGCCCGTATTCAGCGTCCAAGGCCGCCTCGGACCATCTGGTGAGGGCGTATCACCATACGTACGCGCTGCCGGCGACCATTTCCAACTGCTCGAATAATTACGGTCCCTACCACTTTCCCGAGAAGCTGGTTCCCCTCATAATTCTGAACGCCCTTGAGGGTAAAGCATTGCCGATATACGGAGACGGCAGGAATGTCCGCGACTGGCTTTATGTCGAGGATCACTGTGAGGCAATATGGCTGATCCTGAATAAGGGAAAGGCCGGGGAGACCTACAATGTCGGAGGAGAGTGCGAGAAGCAGAACATCGATGTTGTAAAAAACATCTGCGACATTCTGGAACAGCTTTGCCCTGTGCGGGACAACCCGGCATTCCGAGCTCCGAACTTCAAACACCGGACGTACAGGGACCTCATAACGTTCGTCGCCGACAGGCCCGGGCACGACAGGCGGTACGCGATCAACTGCGATAAGATCAAGAGAGAACTCGGGTGGAAACAGCGTCATGATTTCAATAACGGGTTAAAGGACACCATCTCCTGGTATATCAGGAATACGGAATGGGTAAACAACATAAGAAGCGGTGAGTACGCAAAGTGGATCGACAAAAACTATTCAGCTAGATCAGTATAATTACCAAGGGAGAGACATGAAGATTTCCGTAATAGGCACAGGCTATGTAGGGCTGGTGACCGGCACCTGCCTTGCCGAGAGCGGCAACGACGTTATCTGCATGGACATCGACGCGCGAAAGATAGAACTGCTTAATTCAGGGACAGTGCCTATTTATGAGCCGGGCCTGGAGGAACTTATCAGGAGAAACACGGCGCGGCGAAGGTTGACCTTCACCACCGATATGGCCTCCGCGGTCAGGAGCGCCGCTGTCATCTTCATTGCAGTTGGGACGCCGCCGGGGGAGGACGGATCTGCCGATCTCAAATACGTGCTGGGAGCTGCGCGGGAGATCGGCAGATATATGAACGGCTACAAGGTCGTCATCAACAAGAGTACGGTCCCCGTCGGCACTGCTGACAAGGTCAGGGCTGCTGTTGCTTCTAAAACCAGGCATAAATTCGATGTCGTGTCGAATCCCGAGTTTCTGAAGGAAGGCGCGGCGATTGAAGATTTCATGAAGCCGGACAGGGTGGTGATCGGAGCGGACAGCCCGCGGGCCATAACTCTCATGAACGATCTTTATGCGCCCTTCGTGCGAACGGGAAAGCCGATTCTTATTATGGATATCAGCAGCGCGGAGATGACCAAGTATGCATCCAACGCCATGCTTGCGACCAAGATATCGTTCATCAACGAAATGGCTAACATCTGCGCCGGGCTTGGCGCGGATATCGACAATGTCCGCAAAGGAATGGGCTACGACCGGCGCATCGGGTTTGAGTTTCTGTTCCCGGGGGCCGGGTACGGCGGCTCCTGCTTCCCCAAGGATGTCAAAGCGCTGGTCCAGACCGCGAAGGAACGGGGAGTGGACGCGAGACTACTCAGGTCGGTGGAAGCGGTGAACGGCAGACAGAAGGCGGTTGTGTCCGATCTGATCCTCGGGCACTTCCGGACGAAAGTCAAAGGGAAGCCATCCCGCAAGGCAATGCCGCTTCTGGGGAAAACCATCGCCGTCTGGGGGCTGTCGTTCAAACCGCGCACCGACGACATGCGCGAGGCGCCATCCGTCGTTATAATCAACAACCTTTTGCGCGCGGGGGCTGTCGTCATTGCCCACGACCCCGTGGCCGCCGCGGAGGCGAAGAAGATTTTTAAAAACAGGATACGGATCGTGGAAGACGGATACGAGGCCCTGCGCGGGGCCGACGCGCTTGCCGTGGTAACCGAGTGGAACGAGTTCCGCACTCCTGATTACGCCAAAATGAAGAAGCTGATGAAGTCACCCATTGTTTTCGACGGCAGGAATATCTATAATCAGCAGGAACTCCGGGCATTGGGGTTCACCTATTATGGGATCGGGCGAAGATAGTTTTTTGCGGGACCCAGAAATGAAGGTTTTTCTTCGTGACTTTGTGGCTTCGTGTGAGAAAGACCCAAGTAGTAACCAATTTTAGCAGATCATAATATACCGAAAGGGGCAGGAATGAGAATACTCATCACCGGCGGCGCTGGATTTCTCGGATCACACCTCTGCGCGAGGCTGCTTATCGAGAAACATGACGTGCTCTGCCTGGATAATTTCTTTACAGGTCCCAAGAAAAACGTCGAGGAATTCCTGACACATCCCCGTTTCGAACTTATCCGGCATGATGTCGTCGAACCCATTCTGCTTGAAGTCGACCGGATCTACCATCTGGCCTGCCCGGCTTCGCCGATTCATTACCAGTACAACCCGGTGAAAACCATAAAGACCAATATTCTGGGCACGCTGAATATGCTGGGAATCGCAAAACGGGTGAAGGCAAGGATATTGCTCGCCTCCACTTCCGAGGTCTACGGCGATCCCGCCATGCATCCCCAGCGTGAGGAATATTGGGGGAATGTGAACCCCATCGGCATCAGGAGCTGTTACGATGAAGGCAAACGCGCGGCCGAGACCCTGATGATGGATTATCACCGCCAGAACCGCGTGGACATCAGGATTGTGCGCATCTTCAACACGTACGGCCCGAAGATGCTGGCGGATGACGGCAGGGTCGTGAGCAACTTTATAGTTCAGGCGCTGAAAGGCGATGATATCACCGTATATGGCAAGGGGTCGCAGACCAGGTCATTCTGTTACGTCGACGACCTTGTTGACGGGATGGTCCGCATGATGGATTGTGATGGTTTCACAGGTCCTGTGAATCTGGGCAACCCCGAGGAATATACCATCCTGAGTTTTGCTGAAAAAATTATTGCCATGGCCGGTTCAAAGTCCCGTATCGTCCATAAACCCCTCCCTTCAGACGATCCAACCCAACGCAGACCTGATATTTCCCTTGCCAGCGAAAAACTCGGATGGAAGCCGAAGATATCGGTGGATGAGGGGTTGAAGAGGACGATAGAGTATTTCAGGAAAGAGCCGGCCGGGTAAAATTAATAAGCCGTCCGGTTTTCACGATTAACATAAAACCGGATCCCCGATGAAACCATTCGGGATGACGGTTTAAAATTGATTGCGGACCAAGACCATGCCATGAAAAATGAACCCACAAATATCGTCGCCGTCATTCCTTCCCGTTTCGGCTCCACACGGTTCCCCGGCAAGTCGCTTGCCCTGATCGAGGATAAACCCATGATCCAGTGGGTGTATGAACGCACCCGGCGTTCGCGCCTGGTCAACAGGGTCATCGTGGCAACGGACGATGCGCGGATACAACTGGCTGTATCGGCATTCAACGGGGAGGTGGTGATGACTTCACCTGCGCATCCGACGGGCACCGACAGGATCGCGGAAGTCGCGAGATCCCTTGAATGCAGCCTTATTGTCAACGTGCAGGGTGACGAGCCGCTGATCCATCCCGATATGATAGATGAAGCAATAGCTCCGCTGGTAAATGATCCTTCCATACCCATGGGAACGGTTTGCCGAAGGATTGATGACCGGGATGAGGCTTTCGACCCTAATGTGGTCAAGGTAGTTCTCGACAAAAACGGTTTCGCGCTCTATTTCTCACGCGCGCCCGTCCCGTGGGACCGCGACCACTGGGCGGGGAAGCGGGTCTTAAATGACCTGACGCTCGTCGGGCCGATGTACAAGCACATCGGATTGTACGTGTACCGCCGGGATTTTCTGCTCACGTACGCGGGCCTGCCCCAAACGCATCTTGAAGCCGTGGAAAAGCTGGAGCAGTTGAGGGCGCTTGAGCATGGATACAAAATCCGGGTTGCGGTGACCAGGCACGAATCCTTTGGTGTTGACATCCCCGGGGATTTGGGTAAAATACTAAAACGACTTCAAGAAAGCAGAGCTTAGAATGGAAAAGAGAAAAGCAGCGACCAAGTACATTTTTGTAACGGGCGGAGTGGTTTCGTCACTCGGGAAGGGGCTTGCCGCTGCGTCGATCGGCGCGCTCCTCGAAGCCAGGGGGCTCAAAGTGACATTCCTCAAGCTCGATCCTTACATCAATGTGGATCCGGGCACCATGAGCCCCTACCAGCACGGCGAGGTGTATGTTACGGATGACGGCGCCGAGACCGATCTGGATCTCGGTCACTACGAGCGGTACACCAACGTCATCACGGGCCAGAAGAACAACTTTACCTCCGGAAGGATCTACAACAACGTGATCACCAAGGAGCGGCGGGGTGATTATCTCGGAGGCACGGTCCAGGTGGTGCCGCACATCACGGACGAGATCAAGCGCGCGATTACGGACCTGGCGGACGATGAAGAGGTCGTGATCGTTGAGATCGGCGGCACCATCGGCGATATCGAGAGCCTTCCGTTCCTTGAAGCCATTCGGCAGCTGCGCTACAATCTCGGCAGGCAAAATGTGCTTTATATCCACCTGACTCTCGTGCCGTTCATCCAGGCTGCGGAGGAGCTCAAGACCAAGCCCACGCAGCACAGCGTCAAGGAACTCCTTTCCATCGGAATTCAGCCCAATATTCTTCTCTGCCGAAGCGACAGGCTTATTCCCCAGGACATGAAGAAGAAAATCGCGCTCTACTGCAATGTGGAGGAGAACTGCGTTATTACGGCCCAGGACGTGGAAACCATATACGAGGTCCCGCTGAAACTGCACGCGGAAGGCCTTGACGACCGCATCCTTGAGGCGCTTCAGATCAAGGTCCCGAACAATGAGCTCACTGAGTGGGAAACGATCGTCCGGAAGACGAAACACCCCTCGAAGACCGTCTCCATCGCGCTGGTCGGAAAATATATCGAGCTTAAGGAAGCGTACAAGAGCCTGTGCGAAGCGCTCACGCATGGAGGCATAGCCAACGACGCGAAGGTGAAGATATCCTGGATAGACTCCGAAGACATCGAAAGCAAAGGCGCGCGGGACATGCTGAAAGGCATGGACGGCATCCTCGTACCGGGCGGGTTCGGCATTCGCGGGGTCGAGGGGAAAATCGATGCGGTCAAGTATGCCCGGGAAGGCAGGGTTCCGTACTTCGGCATCTGTCTCGGCATGCAATGCGCGGTGATCGAAGCGGCGCGTAATCTCGCCGGCATCAAGGATGCGAACAGCTCCGAATTTGACCAGAAAACGCCGAACGCCGTGATCTACCTTCTCGAACAATGGTATGATTACCGGAGCAAATGCGTTCAGAAGCGCGATATAACGAGCGACAAGGGCGGCAGCATGCGTCTCGGCGCCTACCCGTGCAGGATAGAGAAGGGGACTCTTGCACATCAGGCGTACGGCGTCGAGGACATCTTCGAGCGCCACCGCCACCGCTACGAATTCAACAACCTGTATCGGGACAGGCTGAGGGCTGTAGGGCTTGAGATCAGCGGCGTTTCTCCCGACGGGGAACTCGTCGAGATCGTCGAGCTCAAGGGCCATCCCTGGTTTCTCGGTTGCCAGTTTCATCCGGAGTTCAGATCGAAGCCGCGCAAACCGCACCCTTTGTTTACCGCTTTTATCGGCGCGGCCTTGAAGAATAAAGAGCAGGTGAAAAAATCGTGACACGTGAAGTGCTCATCAGAAACATCAGGATCGGAGGCAACGCTCCGTTTGTCCTGATCGCCGGTCCCTGCGTCATCGAGTCGGAGGGCGCAACCATGGATGCGGCGGCGCGGCTCAAGAAGATTACGGCTGACCTCGGCATCCCATTTATTTTCAAATCATCCTATGACAAGGCCAACCGCAGTTCGCTCAAGTCCTACCGCGGACCGGGTCTTACGGAGGGTCTCAGGATTCTTCGCCGCGTCAGCGAAGAGCTTGACCTGCCCGTGGTTTCCGACGTGCATCGTTTCGAGGAGATCGGGCCCGCCGCGGAGGTGCTGGATATGCTGCAGATCCCGGCGTTTCTGTCGCGGCAGACCGATTTTATCCTCGAGGCAGCGAAAACCGGGAAGGTCATCAATATCAAGAAGGGACAGTTCCTTGCGCCCTGGGACATGAAAAACGCCGTGGACAAAGCCGCCTCCACGGGGAATGACAAGATCATTATCACCGAACGGGGGGTGTCGTTCGGCTACAATAACCTCGTCGCGGACATGCGCGCGTTGCCGATCATCAGGGGGTTCGGGTACCCCGTGGTATTCGACGCCACCCATTCGGTTCAGCTACCGGGGGCGGGCGGGACGGCCTCGTCGGGAGACCGGAAATTCGTGCCGCATCTTACCCGGGCCGCGATAGCAACGGGCGTTGATGCCCTGTTCATGGAAGTGCATGCCTGCCCGGACAAGGCCCTCTGCGACGGCCCGAATATGCTGGCCATCGAGGAACTTCCCTCTCTCCTTATGCAGGTCCGGGAAATTGACAGGATTGTGAAAAGATGAAAGAGCAGGCAAAGAGGGTACTGAGAATAGAAGCGGACGCCGTGGCGGCGCTGATAGATCGGATCGACGAGCGGTTCGAGCAGGCCGTTGACATGGTCCTTGCCTGCGAAGGCCGCGTCGTGGTTACGGGCATGGGCAAGTCAGGGCTCATAGGCAAAAAAATTTCCGCAACACTCGCATCCACCGGCACTCCCGCGCTCTTCCTGCACCCGGCGGAGGGCATCCACGGTGACCTCGGCATGGTCACCCGGGGAGACATTGTGATCGCGCTGTCCAACAGCGGTGAGACCGAGGAAATATTGAGAATGCTTCCGTCGCTCAAGCGCCTGGGAATCAAGATCATCTCCCTTACGGGTAACAGCGAGTCCACGCTGGCGAAAATCAGCGACGTGGCCATCGACGTCGGCGTGAAAGAAGAGGCCTGCCCCCTCGGCCTTGCGCCGACCGCCAGCACGACGGCCACTCTTGCCATGGGTGATGCCCTGGCAGTGGCGCTTCTTGATATGCGCGGATTCAAGGAAGAGGATTTTGCCTGCTTTCACCCCGGCGGCGCGCTCGGCAAGAAGCTCCTGCTTCGGGTCCGGGACCTGATGCACACGGGAAACGCCGTTCCCGTGGTCTCCGAAGGGACGCTGATCAAAGATGCGATCTACGAAATATCGTCAAAGAAGATGGGGGTTACCGCCGTCGTGAACGTATCTGGAGGGCTGGTAGGCGTTATTTCGGACGGCGATCTCCGGCGCTGGATGGAGAAGACCGAAAAGACAGGGGAGAACCTCCTGGCTAAAGCAGCGAAAGAAATCATGACCCAAAATCCCAAGGTCGCGAATAAAGACGCCCTGGCTGCCGAGGCCGTTTCCATCATGGAGAAAAATTCCATTACCTGCCTCATCGTTGCGGATCCTATGATGAAGCCGGAGGGAGTGATCCATCTTCATGATCTCCTGAAGGCGGGCGTGGTTTAGAAAAGCGGAATGCAGAAGTAAAAATTAAGAAGTAGGAAGTAGGAACGTATAAAGCATAAATTCATAAAAATGAGAAAAACGAAAACCAATCTATCCGCCCGCGCAAAAAAGGTCAAGCTTCTGCTGCTCGATGTTGACGGCGTAATGACCGACGGCAGGATCATCCTCGATGCGCAGGCAGGCGAAATCAAGGCCTTTCATGTGCGCGACGGGCATGGCATAAAGCTCGCACAGAGGGCGGGGATAATAATCGGCATCATCACCGGAAGAAAGTCCGAAGTGGTGAATATCCGCGCAAGGGAACTCGGCATAGAAGAGGTCCATCAGGGAACTCAGGAAAAAATCGCCGTGTATGACGGCATCATCGCGAAATACGGCCTCAAGGACGATCAGGTCGCCTACATGGGCGATGACGTCGTTGATCTGGATATATTCAAACGCGTGGGTTTCGCAGCAACGGTCGCGGATGCTGATCCGTCAGTGAGGCCTTATGTGGACCTGGTTACGAAGGCGGAGGGCGGCAGGGGCGCCGTGCGCGAAGTCATCAATCTCCTGTTGAAGCACCAGGGTAAACTACGCCTTCCATGAATATTTCGATGAGAACGGCGAGAAAGAAATTCAGTCGTCTGTCCCTTCTATGGTCCGTCAGGATCGTCCGGCTGTTATCCCGGATCGTTCCGTATCGTCCGGGAGTGCGGGTGGGCGGCTGTCTCGGACTTCTTGCGTATTACCTGCTCAAGCGTGAACGGAACCGCGCGCTTGCGCATCTTAAGTCGGTTTATAAGCACAAGGACGACGCGTGGATACGTCGTATTGCACGACGGACCTTCATCCATTTGGGCAAGTCGCTGCTCGAAGTGATGCTCATGAATTCCCGTCGCCTTGCCGATACCGTGCATTTCGAGGGTTTTGAGAACCTTCGTAAGGCCGTGGAACAGGGCCGCGGGGTCGTGTACGTGACCGGTCATATCGGCAACTGGGAGTTGATGGGCGGCGCCGTGGCGGCCGCATTTTCTCTCAGCGTTGTGGCGGCGCCTATCGAACCCGACGAAGTGAACGACATGATCGTGGGGCTGCGCGCGGGAATGGGGGTCAGGACCATCCTCCGGAGCCGTCCGGGCGCGTCCCGGGAATTGATACGGGTATTCAAGGAAAACCGGATTCTCGGCATTCTGATCGATCAGGACACCGATGTCGAGGGCGCGTTCGTAGACTTCATGGGCAGACCGGCATGGACGCCCACGGCGGCCGCGTCCATGGCGATCAAGTTCAATGCGCCGGTGGTGTTCGGCTTCGTACAGCGGGGCAGGGACAACCGGCATACGATTACCGTCGAAGGGCCGCTGGAACTCATCCGTACCGGCGATACGGGGAAAGACATCGTCGCCAATACGGCCTTGTTCACCCAAAAAATAGAAGATTGCATTCAGAGGAACCCCGAGCAGTGGGTCTGGATGCACCGCAGGTGGAGGAGTCAGCCTTGAACATATTCAACATACCTAATCTGTTATCTCTCAGCAGGATCCTGTCCGTACCGGTATTCATCATCCTCATGCTCGAACCGAGCCCGGTGCGCGCCCTTCTTGCGGGTATTGTTTTTTCTCTTGCTTCCGCCACCGACTGGCTTGACGGCTACCTCGCGCGGAGATGGGGGCAGGTGACCAAGATCGGCAAGTTGCTTGATCCCATCGCTGATAAAATATTGATTATGTCGGCGCTGGTGATCCTGGTGGAAATACGGTCCGATATCGTCCATTCATGGATCGCAATCGTGATCATCGGCAGGGAATTCGCCGTTACCGGACTGCGCTCCATAGCGGCAAGCGAGGGGATCGTTATTCCCGCCGAGACGGTGGGTAAATACAAGGTAGGCGCACAGATTACCGCCGTGCTCCTGCTCCTGCTCGATTATTATCTCGACAAGGGCTGGATGACGGACCTCGGTCAGATCGCGCTCTGGGTGGCGATGGTGCTTGCCGTGTACTCCGCTGCGCAGTATTTCATAACCTACTGGAATAAACTGAACAGCAAGCACGCGAAAACGAACGCATGAACTCTTTTTTACAGATCCTTTTCCTCGTCCTTTCTTATCTTCTCGGCGCCGTGCCGTTTGGGCTCCTGTTCGGCAGGGTTTTTTCCAACGTGGACGTGCGCACGACAGGGAGCGGTAACATCGGCGCGACGAATGTGCTGCGCGCCGCAGGGAAGAAGGCCGCGCTGTTTACCCTGCTCGCGGACTGCTTCAAGGGACTCCTGCCGGTGGCCGCGGCGAGGTTTCTGCTCCACAATGACGAGGTTGCCGCGCTCTCGGGCGTCGCGGCAATCGTCGGCCATAATTTCCCTGTCTATCTCGGCTTTAAAGGCGGCAAAGGCGTTGCGACGAGTTTCGGCGTGATGCTGGCTGCCTCGCCCTGGACGGGTCTGTTCTGCCTGATCGCGTGGCTGGCATCGGCATATTTATGGCGCTACTCGTCTCTTGCCGCGCTTATTGCATCCGCCCTCTACCCCGTAATAACATTCAGTGCAGGCAATAACTCTCCGTCTCTCGGTTTACTTTCCCTGTTTATTTTCGGAATGATCTATTACCGGCATCGAGAAAACATCAAGCGTCTTCTTTCAGGGGCTGAACCGCGAATCGGGAAGAAGTAATCCCTCAAATTTACGGCTGGTAATCTTGACAATTCTCAAAGGGTTAGGTATAGTTTATTGCATTTATTATTCTGTGAGAAATCCTCGTTGTTTTTTCCAAAGAACTGAAGCGGAATATTCTCCGGATGGGTGATTTCATCTGCTTTTATGCGATGGGCATATCCTTTCAACTATTTAACAGGTGAATATTACCTTGACTAACCGGCGGCACTAAATATATTCTGGCCAAACTAAAATATAAGGATTATGACGGTGGTTTTTCAAAGGAGGTGAAAACACCAGACAGTCTGGATCAGTTCGATTCTTTTAGCTCTAACAATAAATTGCCTTAAACCTTAATAAGGAGGTGTCAAATGTCGTTGAGAAGATCATCAATTATCGCAATAATCGTTTTGGTTTTTCTGGTACTCGTAACAGGCGGCGCGATTGCCCAGCTTATGGGCACGATCAAGGATGTGGAAACAACTTCCGGTTCAACCGGAAAAATAGACTGGAGCACGGGTGTTATCACCGCGGTCGGGATCGGCGCTCCACCCGCGCAGCCGGCGAACGCCGCACAGGCGAGGGCCATGGCGGAGAGGGCAGCCCAGGTGGTTGCTTACCGGAACCTCCTTGAGGCGATCAAGGGAGTGCGGGTGGATTCCACAACCACGGTGGAAAACTTCATGGTAACGAGCGATGTGATCAAAACGGAAGTGAGCGGAATCATCCAGGGCGCAACGATCATGGATAAAAAATATATGTCGGACGGTTCGGTGGAAGTTACGGTAGGCATGAAATTGACGGGCGCGCTGGCCGACGCTCTGTTTCCGAAGACTCCGCCTGCCCAGCCCACGGGGTTCGGCGCCCCTGCTCCGGCTGTTGCGGGACAGCTGTATACCGGGCTGATAATCGATGCGCGGGGTCTTGGCGTGAGGCCTGCAATGGCGCCCAAGGTCCTGAACGAGGAAGGGAAAGAGGTGTATGGCTCCGCCTGGATCAACCGAGATTGGGCGGTACGCGAAGGCATGGTCGGCTATCTCAAGGACCCCGCTGCGGCGCAGTCGAATCCCCGCGTGACAGACAAACCGTTGATGGTAAAAGCGCTCAAGGTGTCCGGTGACGCCAGGGTGGACCTGGTCATTTCCAACGCTGACGGATCAACGCTGCATGGCGCCGGGCAGAACATGAGTTTCCTTGAGAAGTGCCGGGTCATCATACTGGTAGATTAGCCTGATGCGTTTTCCGGTGTTGGGCTATAACTGGATTTACTGCCATTAATATTCATCAAAATTGCGGAGGAACAGTATGCTTATCCCTATGAAACGTCTTATCTTGATTATGATGGCGCTCGTATTGGTTGCAGCCGGCTGCGCAAAACCAGCGCCGCCGACTTCGATCATGGACACGCCCGAGTATCATTACAAGAATGGGTTGAAGTACCTGGACAAGGACCAGATTGACGATGCCATGAAGTCTTTTGACCGGGCTGTAGCGCTCGATCCAAAATCACCGCTCGGCTATATCGGCAAGGGTCTGGCTTTCGGCAAGAAGGGCGACTTCAAGGCCGCCAATGAAAACATGCAAAAGGCAAAAGGGTATGACAAGGGAATAGAATCCCGCATCGGCATGATCCGTCTCCACGGTTTGCAGATGGTCAAGGAACCCGGTAAGGCCATGACCCTGTTGAAGGATGCTGAGAGCGAATTCAAGGTCGCCAGGGACAAGGAAGCGAACAGCGCGCCCCTTCACTATTACATGGGCATGGCCTACAAGGTCGCGCTTGACTTCGACAGGGCCGCGGAGATGTTCCGTAAGGTCCTTGACATGAACAAGGACTTCACCCTGGAGGCCAATGCCGAGTGGGCCGTTATCCAGAAGATCCAGCGTGCGGCGCCGGGCACGGAGATCGGAAGAAAAATCGCCCTGATCGACAAGATCGACCGGGCTGATGTGGCTGCGCTCTTTGACCAGGAAATGAACCTTGAAAAGCTCTTCACGAAGCGCGGCACCAAGACATATGATACCTCATTCAAAGCGCCGACAGAGACCACCACGGCCTTCTCCCCGGACAAGACCGTGAAGATGGAACCTGCGACCGATATTGCCGACAATTGGCTCAAGGCGAGCATTGATTTGATTCTCAAACTTCAGGTCCGAGGACTTGAAGCCGGTCCCGATCATAAGTTCGAGCCGACCAAACTCATTACAAAGGCGGAATTCGCGCTCATGCTTGAGGACATTCTCATCAAGGTGAACGGAGATGAAAAGCTGGCGACGAAGTTCCTCGGAGCAACCTCTCCCTTCCCGGACGTGCGGAATGATCACTATGCGTTCAACGCCATAATGACCGTGACCTCGCGAGGTTTCCTGGAAGCCGATAAGGCGACCGGAGAATTCAGGTCCGCGGAGCCCGTATCGGGCGCGGACGCGCTGCTTGCGATCCGCGAGTTCAAGAACCAGCTTAAATTTTAATGTGTTCCTGACGCCCGCCCCGGTAATGAGGGGGCGGGCTTTTTTGGTGCCATGACAAATAAATTCCATTGCGCACTTATTATTTTTCTAACGCTCTTTTCCGCGGGCAACGCGTCCGCCGGGCTCAAGGTGCTCGAAGGCGAACACACCGTTATCTACGATATTGTGAATCCGCGGGGTGTCGCTTTCATACCGGATTATTCCAATGAATCATTTGTTCAAAAAGTCATCAGTCAGGATGAATTCAGCAAACGGGTGCAGGTTACGGCAAAAATGACGCCCATGAAGACGCGGGTTCCCTATCCTGTCGCCGCAGGCTCTATTCCTTCTTCAGTTTCATCATACCTGATGCCTGAACGGGACCGGCAGGCGGACGATCCATCTCTCGTGCGCCTGACCAGGGAAGTGACCCGGGGCAGCAGGTACGCGCATGAGGCGGCGAATGCCGTTCTTGCGTGGATCGCCGACAACCTGACTTTTGACACAAGCATTTCGACTCCGTCTGACGCTCTTTCCGCCCTGAAATTTAAGAAAGCCTATTGTGTGGGTTACTCCAACCTGGCTGTGGCAATGCTCCGGGCAGCCGGCATTCCGGCGCGTGTGGCCCACGGGTATCTCCCTCCGGGCTATGAGTGGGGATTTTCCAAGGATTACTGGGGCGTAAAGGTGAATGACGGCGGATTTCATGCTTATCTGGAGATATTTTACCCTGATACGGGATGGGTCTTTTCCGATGCTGAACATTCACATCATTTTGTGGATCCGTTCCATATCATTCTTCGTCTTGACGGAATGGAAATGCCCGGTTCGTACAAGGGCGGATACCTGGAGGTTGATAAGGCCACATTCTTTACGATATTTAAGGAAGAAGACAAGACCACCATGGTCGACGAACTTCCTTTGCCGAAAGAAAAACGGCTTGGCCGACGTATGGACGCGCTTCAACATTCCGCGCTCGTAACGGGAAGGGTGAGCGATGGGGCCGGTGCGCTCATACCCAGGGGCACGGTCGTATTGTGGAAAGACGGACGGGGAACCCCATCCCCTTTTACCGAAGGACGCTATTCCGCATCTCCGCAGGCTGCCGGGAAGTACCGCGTGGAACTGAAGGGACCGGGCTTTGCCAGATCATCCCGGGAAATTCAAGTAACTCAGGGACAAGTGTACCGGCTTGATTTTACGCTCCAGCCAGGCGGTATTATCAAAGGAAAGGTCGTTGATGCGGCGGGAAGGCCCGTGCCTGAAGGCGATGTGTTCTATAAGGACGGCAATACCAGTTTTGGCGTTCCCCTCGACAATGACGGAACGTATAAGATCGAAGGATTAGCCCCGGGGCACTATAAGGTTTCGGTCATGTCCGGAGAAAAGCAGGTTTCCCGGGAAGTTCAGGTGGATGCGGGCAGAGATACCATCAGTGATTTTATGATACAATGAGTAGCGCGATGTTTTTTCCAATGGATAGCGCAAACAGAAAGATCAATCACTCTTAAACAAGAGGTAACATGAAGATTAATCGGGTTGCTGCAATTCTTCTGGCAATCGGCTTTATGGCCGGAGGAACATCTGGCGCGCAGACCTTCGGGCCCGCGGATGCCGTGGAGACCACGGCCTCGGGCAGGATTGACTGGACGGTCGGAGAGGTGTATGCGACCGGAACCGGCGCACCACCCCCAAACGCGGTGAACGCCGCACAGGCCCGTGCCATGGCCCAACGAGCGGCCCAGGTGGTGGCGTACCGGAATCTTCTTGAAACGGTCAAGGGGGTCCGCGTGGATTCCGAGACCGTTGTCGAAAACTTCATGACGAAAAGTGATGTGATCAGGACGAGGGTGGACGGGATTGTCAAGGGCGCCAGGATCATGAAAACGGAATATATGTCGGACGGGTCGGTCGAAGTGCTGCTTGCAATGCCCATGAAAGGCGAGTTTATGAACGCAGTCGTGCCGGAAAGTTTTGGACACGTCGTGGTTGTTCAGGCTCCGTTGCAACCATCGCCGGCTTCACAGAAACCAATGGATAAACCGTCACCCGCAACGCCCCAGCCATCCAAGCCGTCATCACCTCTGTCTTCGTTTGAAAAAAAGACCCAGCCGATAAAACCCGAACCCGCGAAACCATTGCCTTCTTCAACTCCGATTGCGCAGCCGGAAAAGAAGGCAGAACCTTCAAAATCCGAGCCAACACCACCTGCTGCGGCAGAGGCCACGGTCTCCTTCAAAGGAGGGGTTGCCACGGGGCTCATTATTGACGGCAGAGGGCTTGGTCTCCGACCGGCGCTTCTGCCGAAGATTGTCGATCAGCAGGGCCAGGAGCTTTACGTCGGCCAGGTGGTCGCGAGGACGAATGCGGTTGAGCAGGGTGTCGCCGGCTATGCAAAGGACGTGAATGCCGCCGCTAATAATTTCAGAGTAACGGACAATCCGGCAATTATCAAGGCGCTGCGCGCATCCGGAGCTGCCAGAACGGATATTGTTGTGGGGCAGGCGGACGCGCAGGCGCTTCTCCAGATCAGTAAAAAAGGCGAGTTTTTGCAGTATTGCCGGGTCATTATTGTATACTGATCCGGTAATATGAGACGATATTGCAACGGCGTAAACGTGCGGAATCCATCAGGAGAAATTTGGAGCTTGACAGCGCGCGCAAAGATATGGTACGTATCTTATTTACACGGATCATCGACGACCCGTTCAATGATCCGGATTAACATTATTTCGCCGATGAAAAGGAGCCTCCCATGCATAGATTAATAAGATCTTTGGTTTTCATTTCTCTTCTGTTTGTTTTGATGTTTTTCAGCGGGTGCGCCATTTGCGTGATGCCGCAAGCGCCAAGACCGTATGACGCAAATAATCCTCTAAAGCATGTCGCCGTACTTCCACTCAGAAACGATACCACCGATATTGACGGCCCGAATGTCATGCGGGCAAAGATGGTGGAGGCTTTGGAACACAGGTCCTATGTTGTAAAGGATCTGAAGGAAACCGACCAGATGCTTCGGGACCTGATGGGGATTACCCTTGGCGGCCAGCTTGAAATGACCACTGCGAAGAAACTGGGAGAGACCCTGGGTGTTGAAGGCGTTCTCTATGGGACTCTGATGGATTTTGATGAGACCACGACAGGCCTCTATAACGTAAGAAAGGTCAGAGGCAAGTTCAAACTGGTCAATGCAGTGACCGGTCAGACCGTGTGGGAACGGGGACTCGGCGTAAGGGCTGAAGAGAAGATGTCAGGCGCTGCGGGAAGTCTTGCCTCGATTGCGGCCAAGTCGGCGGATGCACGGGACAAGGAGGTCCCCTGGGTGACAATAGAGAGCACCACCAACAATAACAAGAACCTCGGGCAGTCGTTTGCCATTGGCTTGGGCACCAAGCTCTTGACCAAGGCAGTGGGGAAGCATCTTGATTCTGAATCTAAGGAACTGGCGAGAAGGGTTACTGACAACCTCCCCTGGGGACCGGGCACCGTTGTGGCGGCTGCCACCCCTGTTCCGGCGCCCAGAATAGCCATGCCTGAACCGAAGATGCCCGAACCGCCGTCCTTCGGGTATATGGATTGGGAGGGTAAGAAGGATTTCTCCGCGATCATCTTTTCAACGAGCGTGAATAAAAGCAAGAATGAGCCATTCACGATGGAGATGCCTCTGGCTATAGCCGGGTCCAAATTCAGGGTGGATATGGACATGTCCAGAATGATGAAGGACGAGGCGGGCAAGTCGCCGATGAGCAAAATGGTGATGCTTGAGCGGGGAGATAAAAAGATAAGCTACACCCTGTATCCCAACTCGCAGAAATATATGGTCCACAAGGAAACGGAAGAAGGCCGCGATGAAAAACCCAGGGTTGAGAAAACCAAGGTTGGCAGCGAGATGATCGGAAAATACTCAACGGACAAATTCCGGGTAAAGATCACGTATAAAGACGGAAAAACTGAAGAAGGCTATATCTGGAACGCCAGGGATCTGGACGGAATGACGATCAGGAGCGAAGTCGAGAACAGGGATTACAAGGTCACCACGGAGCTCCGCAGCATCGTTCTCAAGACACCGAGCGCTTCCCTCTTTGAAATCCCTGCCGGTTACACTGAGGCGAAGGATTTCATGGAACTGATGATGACGGAAAAAAAATAATTAAAAACGATAAATACGACGAAGGAGGAAGAAAAAATGAAAATGCTGAAAGATTTTTTTGTTATGTGTCTGGTTTTTGGAATGGTGGCAATTACTTCAGGCGGGTGCGCGCCTAAGATGAGCGGCGCGGTAAAGGATGACACGACGCTCACCGGCACGTCAAAGGAACTGGCAAAGACGACGAGCGATGTCTCCGATTATCAGGGTCCGAAGCTCAGGGTAGGTGTGGTCAACTTCCTGAATAAGACTCCTTCCAAGGTTCTTGGAATCGGCGAGGCGGCCTCGGACATCCTGGGGACCATCCTTCAGAAGACGGGTCGTTTTATTGTTATACCGCAGCAGGACATGGAGTCCATTCTTGCACAGCAGAGAATGGGCGCAACGGGCGCTATAAATCCGGATACCGCCGCCAAGATGGGTGAGATCCTCGGATTGAATGCGATTCTGACCGGCGCGGTCACCGCATATTCCGAGGCGGAAGAAGGCTCCGACTATCTCGTATACAAACAGAAAAAACAGATCGCCAGAGTCACCGTCGATTACCGTATCGTGGATACCACCACCGGTGTTCAGTTGATGGCGGATTCCGGGGCGGGCATCTATGAGAAGTCAACAGGCGGAGCTCTCGGAATGGGCTCCAAAGCCGGGTACGATTCCGATCTCAGGGATGGGGCCCTCCGCGACGCTCTCACCAAGGCAATGGTCAATATGATGAAGCAACTCGGCAAACGGAAATGGAACGGCCGGATCGCGCAGGTCGACGGGAACAACCTCTATATTAATGCGGGCCAGAAGTCGGGTTTGAACGTAGGAGATAAACTCGACGTTTTCAGGCCGGGCAAGGACATTATTGACCCGGTTACGCATGTGAAGCTTGGCGCCACTGAGAACATGGTGGGCAAGGCCCTGATCATCAAGAATGACATTGGCGATATGGCTGATCTTTCCATTGCGAACGCAACATCCGGCAGCGGCTTCAAACCCGGCGATATCGTGAAACTCGGCAAATAAGCGGCGCGTTGTTGATTGAAGATTTGGTCGGCTAACGATAACGCTTTCGAAGGGACACTCCTATGCTGAAATGCTTTGCAACTTTGTCCGTGGTTGTCATGTTTTGTTTAAGCGCGTCATTTATTGCGGCTGTTGAGAAACCGTTGTCTGACAGCGAAGCAACGGCGGCAATAGTCGAGGGGAAAGCGCGGGTATATAAAAAAGGTGACACCACAGGATCAGCGCTTAAACAAGGCGATACTATCAGAAAAGACAGTACCATAAAAGTAGCAGAAAAATCCCGCGTGGAGATACTTTTCCCCGACGGAACCATAATGAGACTGTCGGACAAGTCCCAACTCGTGATGAACGATATTGCGTATGACAGAAAATCGGAAGGCAAAAACGTCAAAGTCAACCTTTCTTTTGGAAAAGTCTGGGCAAAAGTCAGAAAGCTTGTAACGCCCGACTCCCGTGTGGAGGTGAATACCGGAAACGCCGTAGCAGGTGTTCGGGGAACGGTATACCAGGTGAATGTGGATGAAGATAAAAGCGCCCTGGTAAAGGTGTATGACGGCTCCGTTTCCGTGGCAAGCCCTCCGAAGGAGGTTGCAAAGCCCGCCACCCAGGTTTCAGGTCCGGTGCCGGTTGCAGGGCCACACGAGGTGCCGCCGCCGCAGCATGAAGTTTCGATGGAGGAGTGGACTGTTATTGTGAAGGCTATGCAGCAGATCAGCATATCCCCCCAGGGCGTTGCCTCGAAGCCGCAGGATTTCGACGCCAGGGCCGATGCTGATGATTGGGTGAAGTGGAACCAGGAGAGGGACAAACAGACTCAACTATAGTCAGGGGACAGGGAACAACCGTGCTTTGCATGAGAGGCCGCTCCACCGTTTCTGGAGCGGCCTCTCTTTGTTACGGATTACCCTTGACACGAAATATTGAAAATGGTATAAGTCTCTAATTGAAAATGGTTATCAATAACAAGTTAGGGTAAACCTCCGGCGGAACGATTAAGGGCGCGGCGCGGCGAGGGTGATTGAGAACAGGGGGGGTATAGTTCATAATGCATGACCATGGTTCGCAGTCGAAAGAACATTATCGAGATTCCAATCTGCATAAAGTCCTTTTAATCGGCAACCCCAATGTCGGGAAAAGCGCGCTCTTCGGATTACTGACAGGCACCTATGTTACAGTATCCAATTACCCGGGCACCACGGTGGAAGTGACCTATGGGAATGCTGTTCTGAACAGGACCCGCACGCTTGTTATCGACACGCCGGGTGTGAACAGTTTAGTTCCGATGTCTGAAGACGAGAAGGTGACCCGGGACATGCTGCTTTCCGACCGCGCTGATGTCGTTGTCCAGGTGGCCGATACCAAAAACCTTCGTCGTGGACTCTTGATCACGCTTCAGCTTGCAGAGATGGGAGTGCCGTTTATCCTGGATCTTAATATGGACGACGAAGCAAGAAGCCGCGGTATCCTGATCAATCAGGAAAAGCTTTCGCAACTCCTCGGTATTGAGGTGGTCAAGACTGTCGCCATCCGGAGGAGCGGCATTGACAAACTGCTTAAGGGGATCCAGCAGCCCCGGCCGTCTGCCGTCGAGGTAAGGTACGATAGCGCGATAGAAGGCGGGATAAGGGACATATCGGCGCTCTTGCCGGAGGCCAACATCTCCCGCCGTGCGCTCGCGCTTATGGTCCTTTCCGGAGACGAGAGTCTAAAAGGCTGGCTCCATGCGAACATCCAGGACCACCTGATCGCCGACATCGAAAAGATCCGTCAGGAAGTTCAGGAAAAATTCAACAATTCCCTCGGATATCTCATCAATCAGCGGAGGATGAAGAAGTCAGATGAGATACTGGCGCAAGTGCTGAGTCTTCACGAGGCTGGAAAGGGGTCGGCGATTGCGTTCCATCTGGGTAAATGGTCCATGCATCCTGTTTACGGTCTCCCGATTCTCCTCGCGGTGCTCTACGTTGTCTACCAGTTTGTGGGTGTCCTTGGGGCGGGAACAGCGGTAAACTTTCTGGAGAAGCTGGTCTTTGGAGAATATCTGAACCCCTGGGCAGTGAAACTCGTGCATGCTGTCCTGCCGATTCCCTTTTTACAGGAGCTGCTCGTCGGAGATTACGGATTGGTGACCATGGCGCTTACGTATTCAATTGCCATTGTTCTGCCGATCGTGGGTTTTTTCTTTATCGCCTTCGGCATCCTCGAAGATTCGGGCTATCTGCCGCGTCTCGCCGTCATGGTCAACAGGGTATTCAAGATCATGGGGCTGAACGGCAAAGCAGTGCTCCCGATGATTCTCGGGTTGGGATGCGATACCATGGCAACGCTCACGACGCGCATATTGGAAACCAAGAAAGAAAGGATTCTCGTTACGCTGCTACTGGCGCTGGGTGTGCCGTGTTCAGCGCAGCTCGGCGTGATTCTCGGTCTGATAGCCGGACTTTCCGGCCTTGCCACGTTCATCTGGCTGGGAACGCTCCTTGGGGTAATGCTGTTAGTAGGATATCTCGCCGCAAAGATTATACCAGGCGAGCCATCGGATTTTGTTCTCGAGTTGCCACCGATCCGTGTGCCGCAGTTGGCAAACATCCTGGTAAAGACCCTCGCCCGCGTGCAGTGGTATTTAAAAGAGGCGGTTCCGCTCTTCATTCTCGGGACCTTTATTCTCTTTATCAGCCACAAGGTCGGCGCCCTCGCTTATATCCAGAGGATGACCGATCCGATAGTCGTCAATTTTCTCGGTCTGCCAAGCAGGGCCGCCGAGGCCTTCGTGATCGGTTTCTTACGGAGAGATTACGGGGCCGCCGGACTCTTCATGCTGGCAAAGGAAGGTCTTCTCGACCCGGTCCAGATTGTGGTCAGTCTCACGGTTATGACGCTGTTTGTGCCGTGCATAGCGAACTTTTTCATGATGGTGAAGGAGAGGGGAATGAAGACCGCGTTGTATATGGTGTTTTTTATCTTTCCTTTTGCTTTTGGGGTCGGCGGGGTGATGAATTGGGTGCTGAGGTCGTTTAAGGTGGCGCTATAGGGATTTGAAATTACTGACAGGCACGGAGGAATGAATCATGACGGAGCTTAAGCGATTGGATACTATTGAGGGGAAAGCAGGTCATCCCGCACTCTGCGTGTTGCCGGAAATCGAGATAGAAGATGAACTGTTTGAGATCATCTGGACGTTACGAGAAGACGGGAAGCTGACTTTGGATCAGATCGTTCAGAGTTGCTCAATTCAGGATTGCGAAAAGACTTTGAAAGACCTCGCCGGGAACGGATGGATCAATATGAAGGGACAGTCTGTCGAGCTTCTTGCCAAAGGCGAGAAAAGAGCGCGCGAACTGGTCAGGCGACACCGGCTTTCGCTCAGACTCTTCTATGATCTTTTCGCATTGGACGGCGCCGAGGCCGAGGCGTGCAAATTCGAGCATATCCTGTCCCCCGAAGTGACGGACAGCGTCTGCACGCTGCTCGGTCATCCGCCCAATTCACCGGATGGCAAGCCGATACCAAGAGGCGAATGCTGCGCCATGTTCAAGCAGGAGGTGAAGCCGCTCGTGGCCCCGCTCGCGGACCTCGTGCCCGGTGAGCAGGCGAAGATCGTGTTCATTACGCCGGGTTCTCATTCTCGCCTTGACAGGCTGTCGGCGATGGGCGTTGTCCCGGGGAGCGTTGTGAAGCTTCATCAGAAACGGCCGTCATATGTGATCCAGCTGGGAGAGACCATGATAGCCGTGGACAGGGACATAACAAAAGAGATCTTTGTGAAAAAAATGTAGGCATTGCGTCTGTGGCCACTGATAAACATGAGTTGATTCGATAATCATTGTTCCCAGAAAGTTCTTGACACAAGCAGGTCAGTTAAGGTATTGTAACAACGTTACTGGATCTGGTTACACGGTGTACGGCACTTCTCTTTAAGTCTGGTCCTGAGAGGCCAGGAAGGGTTTTCGATGAAAAATATCGAGGGACGAATACCGCATTCATTACACACGCCAACCTTCTTCCGATTATTGCGGGGAGAGGGTTTTTTTGTGCCTTTTTTCAGCTCACTACAGGAGTCCGTCTGATGAGTCTCAAGGAAAAAGCTCTGATATTGGACAAATCCGGCATTGACCGGGCGCTTACGAGGGTTGCGCATGAGATTCTGGAAAAGAACAGGGGTGCGAAAAACCTTGTACTGGTCGGGATCCAGCGCGGCGGCGTACATCTCTCGAAGCGGCTGGCGGCCAAGATAAAGGAAATAGAGGGCATTGAGCCGCCGGTCGGCAGCCTGGACATCACCATGTACCGGGACGATCTGACTACCCGGAAGTCGCAGCCCGTGCCACAGGCCACGGATATTACATTCGATATTCAGGACAAGGTGATGGTGCTGGTGGATGATGTGATCTTTACCGGCAGGACCATTCGGGCGGCGCTGAACAGCATTATGGACTATGGCCGGCCGAAGCGGATCCAGCTTGCCGTGCTCGTGGACCGGGGGCATCGGGAACTACCCATACGGGCTGACTATGTAGGCAAGAACCTTCCGACATCTGCAAAAGAAAAAGTGGAAGTGACGCTGGCGGAAGACGGGGTGGAAGAGAAGATAATAATCCTCGCCGAATAGCCGGGGGAAGTTCATGTATAACAAAGCGCAAAATTCAAGCGGATTCGTCATGTTGGATTTCTAAATTTTCAATTGAAGGTTGGCGCCATGGCTCTCAGTTCCAAAGACCTGCTCGGCATTCAAGGCATGACCTCTGATGAGATAAAGCTCATCCTGGATACGGCTTCGACCTTTAAAGACGTGTCCGAGCGGGACATCAAGAAGGTGCCGACGCTTCGGGGCAAGACGGTGATCAACCTGTTCTATGAGGCGAGCACGCGGACGAGGACGTCGTTCGAACTGGCCGGCAAACGGCTTTCCGCCGACGTTATAAATATCTCGACCTCGACTTCGAGCGTGGTCAAGGGTGAGACGCTGCTCGATACGGCCCAAAACATCGAGGCAATGAAGTGCGACATGATCATCGTCCGGCATTCCTGTTCGGGCGCTCCGGAATATCTCTCGAAAAGACTCAAGAGCTCGGTGATCAATGCCGGGGATGGATTCCACGAACACCCTACCCAGGCCCTGCTCGATATGTTCACGATCCGCGAGAAACTGGGCAAACTGGAAGGCCTGACGATTGCCATAGTCGGCGACATTGCGCACAGCCGCGTGGCGCGGTCAAATATACACGGGCTCACGACCATGGGCGCAAAGGTGCGGGTTTGCGGACCGCCGACCATGGTGCCGCCGGGGATCGATAATCTGGGCGCGAGCGTGTATTACGATATGGACAGGGCGGTTGAGGGCGCTGATGTGGTAATGATGCTCAGGCTCCAGCTTGAGCGCCAGACCGCGGGGCTCTTTCCCTGTGTGCGCGAGTACGCGAAGCTCTATGGCCTGAATCACGACAGGATCGCGCGGGCGTCGAAGCATGCCCTCGTCATGCACCCCGGCCCAATGAACCGGGGAGTGGAGATATCGTCCGACGTCGCCGACAGCACACCTGTTATCCTCGACCAGGTAACGAACGGCGTGGCAGTCCGGATGGCGGTGATGTTCCTGCTGTCCGGCGGGACGAAAGCGGAGGCGTGATACAGTCAAGATGTACAATGAATTCATCCTGTATTCTTATCTCAGGCTGGAACCAAAAGGCGGAATCAAAAGTTGTCTCACGCAAAGCCGCAAAGTCGCAAAGAAAGGCAAGGCAATTCATGTTTTTATAGATCAAAAGCAAGACTTGAAAGTTTTCTTGGCGTCTTTGCGTCTTAGCGCTAAAATATTTCTGGCGTTCTGAATGGAATTATTATTATGAACATTATTATCAAAAACGGTCACATCATCGATCCAGCGAACAGGATTGACGAGAAACTCGACCTCTTTATCTCCGACGGCAGGATCGCAAAGCTCGGCAAACCGGGCTCACTTTCCGCGAATGGTGCGCAGGTAGTAGACGCTGAGGGAAGGCTTGTGGTTCCGGGCCTCATCGACATGCACGTGCATCTACGGGAGCCGGGTTTCGAATACAAGGAAACGATCGAAAGCGGCACGGCTGCGGCAAGGGCCGGCGGGTTCGCCTCGGTTTGCTGCATGCCCAATACCAACCCGGTGAATGATAACCGCTCCGTCACCGAGTTCATCCTTTCCCAGGCAGCGAAGGCTTCATCGGCCCGCGTCTTTCCCATCGGCGCGATAACCAAGGGCTCCAAAGGCGAGGAGCTTGCCGAGATGGGCGAGCTGTATGCCGCCGGTTGCAGAGCGGTTTCGGACGACGGAAAGCCGGTGGTGAGCGCGGACATCATGCGGCGGGCCATGGAGTACTCGAAGATCTTCGACATGCTCATCATCTCCCACTGCGAGGACAGCTCTCTATCGGCAAAAGGAGTGATGAATGAGGGCGTGGTCTCGACCGAACTGGGGCTTCGCGGTATACCGCATGCTGCCGAGGACGTGATGACCGCAAGGGATATAGCTCTTGCCGAACTTACGGGATGCAGACTGCACATCGCCCATGTGAGCACGGCCGGTTCCGTGGATTTGATCCGCGCTGCAAAAGCGCGGGGAGTGAAGGTCACTGCCGAGACCTGTCCGCACTACTTTACTTTGACCGAAGAGTCTGTGCGGGGGTACAATACCATGGCTAAAATGAATCCGCCGCTTCGTACCGCGGAGGATGTGGTCGCCATCAAACAGGGCCTCAAGGACGGCGCCATTGACGTGGTCGCCACGGACCATGCGCCGCATGCGGGGGACGAGAAATCGGGTGAATTCGATTACGCGCCGTTCGGCATCGTGGGTCTCGAAACCGCGCTGGGGCTTACACTGAAGCTTGTGGATGAAGGCGTGCTTTCTCGGGTAGAAGCAGTCCGGAAACTGAGCTTGAATCCCGCACGAATCCTCGGAATCGGGAAGGGGACGCTGTCAGTCGGCGTTGATGCGGACATCACGATAATTGACCCTGAAATGCAATGGACGGTGAACGCGTCGGAGTTCAAATCAAAATCAAAGAACACGCCGTTTAACGGCTGGAAGCTTAAGGGCCGGGCAGTCCGGACGATCGTGGGAGGTATGTTATAGTGCGGAGTTCGGAGTTTTGGGTTTGGAGTAAAAAGCCCGCCATTATCATAATCCTTCTGTTTGCCTGGATCGGAACGGTTTTTGCTGCTCAGGACCAGCAGATTCAGCAAAAGCTCGCGGCACTTGAGAAGATCAGCGGCAAATTCACCTTCGTCGTTCTGGGCGATAATCGTTCGGGTGATGATATATATAGAATGATTGTTGCTCAGGTAGCGGATCGGAGGCCGGATTTTGTCATCAATACCGGTGATATGATCGCGACGCCCGGGCAGAAGGAGGAGTGGGGGAAGTTCTGGGGCATGTCGAAATCAATCAGCATGGCATATCTTCTGGCCGTTGGTAATCATGACGCGCACCCGAAGGTGCCGGGGAGCGAGAAGACCTATAAGGAGCAGGTGGACCTTCCCGGGAATGAATTGTATTATGCGTTTATCGCCGGCAATTCGCTCTTTATCGTTCTTGATTCCTTTATCGACGATCAGGAGAAGAGGATCAGCGGTGAACAATTGAAGTGGCTGGAAGGCGTTCTCGAACATGCGACGCAAAAGCACAGGTTCGTTTTTCTCCATCATCCCCTTTACACGGAACCGGGCAAGGGGCATCACTCCGGCGACAGTCTCGATAAATATCCGGGGGACAGGGACAAGCTTGAGGCCCTCTTCGTGAGCTCCAAAATCGACGCGGTATTTGCCGGGCATGAACATTTCTACCAGAGAAAGACGATTGACGGGATTACGCATATTATCACCGGCGGAGGCGGAGCGCCGACGTACGTGAAGGCTGAGGAAGGCGGATTCTATCACTTTGTCCATGTTGCCGTGGATGGCGACAAGGTGAGCGCTGAAGTCGTGGATATAAACGGCAAGGTGAGGGATAAATTCTGATTTGAGATTGCAGATTTTGGATTGCAGATTGGACGGCGGAATATGAAAAAAGCGATTCTTGCGCTGGCTGACGGACTGGTGTTCGAGGGGTATTCCTTTGGGTCGGAAGGGGAAACTTCGGGCGAGCTTGTATTCAATACGAGCATGACGGGATACCAGGAGATACTGACAGACCCGTCATACAAAGGCCAGATCGTCACCATGACCTACACTCAGATAGGGAATTACGGCGTGAACGACGAAGATGTGGAATCCTCAAAGCCATACGCCGAGGGGTTCATAGTCAAAGAGTACCTTGATATCCCGAGCAACTGGCGCATGAAAAAGTCTCTTCATCAATATCTGAACGAACATGGCATCGTAGGCATTCAGGGGATCGATACACGCGCTCTTACCCGTCATCTCCGGGACTTCGGGGCGCAACCCGGCGTGATCTCGACAGCGGATCTGAATCCGGAAAGCCTTTTTGCGAAGGCGAAAAAACTTCCGAAGATGGCCGGTCTCGACCTGGCCAGGGACGTTACGTGCAAGGAGCCCTATCAGTGGGAAGAGGGCGATTGGGACCTTGAAAGGGGCTACGCGAAGAAACCGCCATCGAAGTACAAGGTCGTCGCATACGATTACGGCATCAAGCGAAATATCCTGCGGCTCCTGACGAGCGCGGGTTGCGACATTACGGTCGTCCCGGCGACCATGCCCGCGGAAGAAGTGCTTGCCATGAACCCGGATGGCGTGTTCCTGTCGAACGGTCCGGGCGATCCCGAGCCGGTGACCTACGCCATCGAGAACATCAAGAAGATCCTTGGGAAGAAGCCTGTTTTCGGCATTTGTCTCGGTCAGCAGCTCCTGGGGCTTGCGCTCGGCGGGAAAACATACAAGCTCAAGTTCGGACATCACGGAGGGAATCAGCCGATCATGGATCTGACCACGCGCAAGGTGGAGATCGCCGCAGAGAATCATGGTTTTGCCGTGGACATGGAAACAATAAAGGACCAGGTTGTAATGACCCATGTGAACCTGAACGACAACACCTGCGAAGGGTTCCGGCACAAGACGCTCCCGGCGTTTTCAGTGCAGTACCATCCCGAGGCGTCTCCGGGGCCGCATGACAGCAGGTATCTGTTCCAGCGGTTCGCAGATATGATGGAGAGAGATAAATCAAACTCCAAATGACAAATTTCAAATCATAAATAAATTCCAATTTTCACAATTCAAACGTTTTGGTGATTGGAACTTGTCATTTGGATATTATTTGTGATTTGGTGCCTGGAGCCTGGTGTTTTACCCGCTCTTTTGGACATTGATTCATGGTTTCTATGCTTTCAACTACTGAATTAAACGAGCGTATCGAGTCGGCCTACCAGCTCCTCGAATCCTGCCGTGTCTGCCCGCGCGAATGCGGCGTAAACCGGCTTAAGATCGATAAGTTGGGCTTCTGCAGGTCCGGTCTGAACCCGGTAGTGTCCAGCGTCAGTCCGCACCACGGCGAGGAGCCTCCGCTCTCGGGCTCCAGGGGCTCGGGCACGATATTTTTCACCAACTGCAACCTGAAGTGCGTATATTGCCAGAATTACCCCATCAGTCAGCTGGGGAACGGCGTGGAACGAACTCCGGGCGAACTCGCATGCCAGATGCTCTGGCTGCAGGAGCAAGGCTGCCACAATCTGAACCTGGTTACGCCGACTCACTTCGTGCCGCAGATATTGAAGTCGCTCGGCCTGGCCAGGGAACGGGGGCTTACCCTCCCGATCGTATACAATACGAGCGGGTACGATTCCGTGGAAGCGCTCAAACTCCTTGACGGGATCGTGGACATTTATCTCCCCGATATGCGTTATTCTTCCGACGCCGCTGCGATGAAATATTCAATAGCCCCGCACTATCCCCGGGTGAACCGGGAAGCCGTCAAGGAGATGTTCCGGCAGGTGGGCAATCTTGAGCTTGATGCGGACGGCATTGCAAAGAAGGGTCTTATCATACGTCATCTGATTCTGCCGGGCGGGCTGTCGGGCACGGAAGAAGTGATGAAATTTCTATCCCAAGAGATTTCAAAGGACGTGTATATAAGTCTCATGTCCCAGTACTTTCCAGCATATAAAACGACCGGGTTCGTGGAGATCAACCGCAGGATTACCGAAGCGGAATATGATGAAACGTACGAGATCAAGATGAAGTACGGGTTGCTGAACGGGTGGGTGCAGGAAGTCTAATAACAGTACAGAGTACAGAGTTCAGAGTGACAAGTTCAGAGTTCAAGGTTCAAAGTTCATAAAAAGATCACCACTCTGAACTGTGAACTCTGAACGGTGAACTTCAGAAAGGTGTTGTGAATGCCGAAGCGGACAGACATTAAAAGGATTCTTATCATCGGCGCCGGGCCGATCGTGATCGGGCAGGCCTGCGAGTTCGACTACTCTGGCGTGCAGGCCTGCAAGGCGCTCAAGGAGGAAGGGTACGAGATTGTTCTCGTGAATTCTAACCCGGCCACCATCATGACGGACCCGGAGATGGCGCACCGGACCTACATCGAACCTATCACGCCCGAAGTGGTCGCCAAGATCATTGAGCGCGAACGGCCGGACGCCCTGCTGCCTACCATGGGCGGACAGACCGCGCTGAACACGGCGGTCGCGCTCGCGGAATCCGGAGTGCTGGATAAATTCAAGGTTGAACTTATCGGCGCAAAACTGCCCGCCATTAAGAAGGCGGAGGACCGGGAGCTGTTTAAAAAGGCCATGGAACATATCGGGCTTCAAGTGCCGAAGAGCGGCTTTGCCACGAGCAGGGAGCAGGCCTACGAAATCCTCGAAACCGTCGGTTTTCCCGCAATTCTGCGGCCGGCCTTCACGCTCGGCGGGACTGGCGGCGGCATTGCCTATAACAAGGAAGAGTTCAGCGACCTCATCACGAGGGGCCTTGAGGCAAGCCCGGTCAAACAGGTGCTGATCGAAGAATCGGTCATGGGCTGGAAGGAATACGAGCTTGAAGTGATGCGCGATACAAAGGACAATGTGGTGATCGTCTGCTCCATTGAGAACCTCGACCCAATGGGCATCCATACGGGGGACAGCATCACTGTGGCCCCGGCGCAGACCCTGACGGACAAGGAATATCAGCTTATGCGCGATGCCTCGCTCAGAATCATCCGCGAGATCGGCGTGGACACCGGCGGGTCCAACATTCAGTTCGGGGTCGATCCCGACAACGGCAGGATGGTCGTCATCGAAATGAACCCGCGCGTGTCACGGAGTTCGGCCCTGGCGTCCAAGGCCACGGGTTTTGCCATCGCGAAGATCGCCGCCAAGCTTGCCGTGGGCTTTACCCTCGACGAGATCACGAACGATATCACCAAGGCCACGCCGGCGTCGTTCGAACCGACCATCGATTATGTCGTGGTAAAGTTTCCCCGCTTTACCTTTGAGAAATTTCCCCAGGCCGATGCCACGCTCACGACGCAGATGAAGTCCGTGGGAGAGGCCATGTCCATCGGCAGGACCTTCAAGGAAGCGTTCCAGAAAGCGCTGCGTTCGCTCGAAATAGACCGCTATGGATTGGAGTCCCGGCGTGACCGGGACGGCGATGCGGAACGGGGACTTGCCGATGTGCGGCAGAAGATCAGCGTTCCGAACTGGGAGCGCATCTGGTATATAGCCGACGGTTTGCGCCAGGGAATGGGCGTGGACGAGCTCTTCGCGCTCTCAAAGATCGATGTCTGGTTCCTGCACCAGATCAAGCAGATCGTTGATATGGAAAAAGACCTTCAGGAGCGGGGAGCGCTCATATTGAGCGACAAATCGACGTCTCTCGATCATCCGCTCAGAAGGGCCAAGGAGTTCGGTTTTTCGGACCGGAGGCTTGCCAGGCTTCTTACCGTGAATGAAGTAATGATCCGCAAAACGCGGATGGACCTCGGTATTATCCCGGTGTTCAAGACCGTGGACACCTGCGCCGCGGAATTCGAGGCGCACACGCCGTATTTATACTCGACGTATGAGAAACCGTTTTACAAAATAGAAGGGCGGAAGTCAGAAGTCAGAAGTCAGAAGTCAGAATGTGAATCAAACCCCACGGACCGGAAAAAGGTGGTGATCCTCGGTGGTGGACCGAACCGGATCGGCCAGGGCATAGAGTTCGACTACTGCTGCGTACATGCGGCCTTCTCGCTGAAAGAGGACGGGTTCGAAACCATCATGGTGAATTGCAATCCGGAGACCGTGAGCACTGACTACGATACATCGGACCGGCTTTATTTTGAACCCTTGACACTGGAAGATGTTTTACATATTATACATCGTGAAAAACCTTTCGGCGTCGTTGTCCAGTTCGGCGGTCAGACGCCCCTCAAGCTTGCGGTGCCTCTTGAAAAGGAGGGGGTGCGCATCCTCGGCACGTCTCCCGACAGTATCGACCGGGCCGAGGACAGGAAACGCTTCAAGGAACTTCTGGACAAACTCGGACTGCTGCAGGCGGAAAGCGGCACGGCAGTGTCGTGCGAAGAAGCGGTGGCTGCCGCGAACCGCATCGGATATCCCGTCATGGTGCGACCGTCCTATGTGCTCGGAGGCAGGGCCATGGAGATCGTCTATGACGAGGAAAGCGTCAGGAACTACATGTCCAGGGCGGTAAAAGCCTCGCCGGACCGGCCTGTGCTCGTAGACAGATATCTTGAGGACGCCATCGAGATAGATGTAGATGCGATCTCAGATGGGAAAATGGTGGTTGTCGCCGGGATCATGGAACACATCGAGGAAGCAGGCGTGCACTCCGGTGATTCGGCCTGCTCGCTTCCGCCTTTTTCGCTTCCCCAGAAGGTCATCCGGGAGATAGATATCCAGGCTAGGGCGCTTGCGCTTGAACTCGGCGTGGTCGGGCTCATGAACATCCAGTTTGCCGTAAAGGAAGGACGCATATACGTGCTCGAAGTAAACCCCCGGGCGTCGCGGACCGTCCCGTTCGTAAGCAAGGCAATCGGAGTACCGCTCGCCAAGCTCGCCGCGCGGGTTATGGCCGGCAAGACGCTTCCCGAACTCGGGTTCACGAAAGAAGTGAAGATCAGGCATATAGCGGTCAAGGAAGCCGTGTTCCCCTTTGCCAAGTTCCCCGGAGTGGACACCCTGCTCGGCCCCGAGATGAAATCCACGGGTGAGGTGATGGGGATCGACATGGACTTCGGCATGGCCTTTGCCAAGTCCCAGATGGCCGCGGGCAACCCGATGCCCGTGTCGGGCCGCGTGTTCCTGAGCGTGAAGGACAAGGACAAACCCGGACTGTTTGAAGTGGCGCAGGGGCTGGAAAAATCGGGCTTCTCCATCGTGGCAACGCGGGGCACCGCCGATTATCTGCGGAAGCGGGGGATTACCGTCCTGACCGTAAACAAGGTGAACGAGGGGCGGCCGCACATCGTCGATCAGATTACGGATATGCAGATCGATCTTGTTATCAACACGGTTCATGGCGCGCAGTCACAAAAGGATTCATACTCCATAAGGCGGACGACGCTGATGAAGGGTATCCCTTATTTTACGACGATCTCGGCGGCCAAAGCCGCGGTGCGCGGCATCGCGGCGATCAAGAAAAATATTTTGCAGGTCAAGTCCATTCAGGAGTATCATACATCATGACACAGAAAATTCCCATGACCCAGACGGGCTACGACAAACTCAAGCAGGAGCTTGACCACCTTATCAAGGTGGAACGCGGCAAGAACATCAAGGACATTGAAGAAGCGCGGGCTCACGGGGACCTGTCGGAGAACGCCGAGTATCACGCGGCAAAGGAGCGGCAGGGCCACCTCGATGCCAAGAAACGCGAACTTCAGCATAAACTCGCCCATGCGCAGATCATCGATGTTTCGAAATTGACTAATGAGAAGGTGGTCTTCGGCGCCACGGTCACTCTTGCCGAAACCGAATCCGGAGATATCAAAAAATATACGCTTGTGGGCCAGGAAGAGGCTGACTTTAAAAAGGGTAAGATATCGGTGCAGTCTCCCGTGGGCAAAGCGCTCATCGGCCACAAGGTCGGCGACGTCGTATCGATCAAAACGCCGGTCAAAACCGTGGAATACGAAATACAGGAGATCGAGATTGCCTTTGAATAGGCTTCGCCAGGCTGAGATTCTTTCACACGAAGCCGACGGGCGGGGATACCGTCGTCTTGTGCTCAGGGCGCCGGAAGCGGCTTCAAACGCGGTCCCCGGTCAGTTCGTGATGCTCAGAGTGTCGGAGAATCTGGACCCGATCCTTGCCAGACCTTTCGGCATTTCATCCATCATCGAAAAAAAGGCGATAGAAATTTATTATCGAGTGGCGGGCCGGGGTACGATGCTGCTCACCCGGATGGAACAGGGACATACGCTGGATATGCTGGGTCCGCTCGGCAACGGGTTCCCGCTGCCGGCCAAAGGTGTCACTCCCGTGTTGATAGCGGGCGGGAGCGGTTTTCCACCGCTGCATTTTCTTTCTCTGCGAACCGGCTCGCGCTCCCATATGTTTGTCGGTTCGAAAAACAAGGATTGTCTTCCTCCCGCGAGCGTCATAAAAAGCTTTAAGGAAAACACTGCCGGGGTGCATGTGGCAACCGAAGACGGAAGTACGGGCATCACGGGAATGACCACGGACATTTTGAACACATTTCTGACGAGGATGGAGCGGAAAATTAATTTCGTGATGTATGCATGCGGGCCTCATGCCATGCTGGCGGCGGTGAGCGAACTCGCGTCACGGCATTCCATTCCCTGTTATGTATCGATGGAAGAGCGCATGGCCTGCGGTCTCGGCGCGTGTATGGGCTGTTCCGTGGGCGTGAAGGCCGGCGGCTACAAACGCGTGTGCAAGGAAGGGCCGGTGTTCGACAGCCGGGAGATCGACTGGTGCGGGCAGGCGATGTTGAAAGTTCGGAGTTCCGAGTTCACAGTTCGGAGTTAATAAGAAAACAGCAAAATGCCGGTCAAAATTATATCAAAACCCGATCTTTCCGTAGACTTTGCCGGCATCCGCCTCAAGAACCCGGTTCTGACGGCGTCAGGAACATTCGGATATGGAGAGGAATACGCCGAGTTCGTGGATTTGAACCGGCTCGGGGGGGTGATCGTAAAAGGCATTTCGCTGAAGCCTATTGCGGGCAATCCTCCGCCCCGGATCTGGGAAACGCCCTCGGGCATGCTGAACGCCATCGGCCTTGAAAACCCGGGCGTAGATGTTTTTATCAGCGAGAAGCTCCCCTATCTCAGGAAGTTCGATACTGCCGTGATCGTGAATGTGTTCGGGTACAGTCTGGAAGAATATGTCGGCGTAGTGGAACGGCTTGAAGGCGTTCCCGGCATTTCCGGACTTGAGGTCAATATCTCGTGCCCGAACGTGAAAGCGGGCGGAATTGTATTCGGCACGAACGTCAAGGCGGCAAACACCTTGTTGTCCGCGGTCCGTAAGGCCACGAAATTGCCGGTCATCGCGAAATTGTCGCCGAACGTGACTGATATCACTGAGTTTGCGCGGGCGGCCCGGGATGCGGGCTGCGACGGCCTTTCGCTCATCAATACCCTTATCGGCATGGCGATCGACGTCCGGTGCAGGAGACCTCGTCTTGCGAACTGTACCGGCGGTCTTTCGGGGCCGGCAATCCGGCCCGTGGCGGTGCGCATGGTATGGCAGGTTGCAAAAGCGGTCAACCTTCCCGTCATCGGCATGGGAGGCATTGTCACTGCGGAGGACGCCCTGGAATTTATTCTTGCCGGAGCTTCGGCGGTGGCCGTGGGAACGGCGAATTTTATGAATCCGCGGGCCACAATCGACGTGCTTGAAGGGATCGAAGCGTTTATGACTGAACAGGTTATCGGGGGCATGGAAGGCCTTATCGGAAAGGTGAACGCCGGGTGAGGGTCATATCCAGCCTCAAGAGCAAGATCATTATCTCCATTTCCGCGATTCTCGCGGTTACCGTCGGCGCGGGGACCTGGATAAATATCGGGTATCAGCGGTCGCAACTGGAGCATTCCCTCGAAGATAATGTGCTGATTATCTCGAATACGATCGAGAAGAGTCTGGACAATGCCATGCTTCAGGGCAAGAGCAAAGAGGTGCAGAGCATCCTTGAGACCGTGGGCGGGTACCATAATATCAGGGAGGTGAAGATATTCACC